>Ga0163144_10005724_pt1 | contig 27612 bp, 25 predicted proteins | sample OliLak19BULKMAT1_FD_123175 | JGI IMG/M metagenome (GOLD analysis project Ga0163144, IMG submission 123175) | Freshwater microbial mat bacterial communities from Lake Vanda, McMurdo Dry Valleys, Antarctica - Oligotrophic Lake LV.19.BULKMAT1 | ecosystem: Environmental > Aquatic > Freshwater >... | reverse complement strand
CTCTCCGCCAAGCCCGCTGCCTGCTTGTCTTTGCTCACCTCTTAAATCCCATCCCTCCCCTGCGCTTGGCGGTCTGCCTCTCCGGTGGACTGGGCTCGTTCATGCACCCTGCCTTGGCGCAGGCGCTGCAGAGGGGCGCATGGGCGATTTGATGGCCGGCTGTTCTCCGGGTTTGGTCATCACCGAGCCCGTTCGCCCCTCTTCATCGCCGCAGCCTCGCTGCTCTTTACGCTTCGCTCTCCCAAAACAAAAGACCCTGCGGGGCCACTCGGCCCATAAGCGTTAACTTAACCCCGATGCATTCAGAAGAATCCCGTGGTTGCGGACGAATCCGGGGGGAAACCAGTAACCTCTGGTCGGGGTGGAGGCAGCAGCCACCGCTCCACGAACCCCGGGAATTTCGGCTTCGAGTTGGCAATTCTCAGCAAAGACAAACACCAGCCAACAAGGTGCCTCCACCCCCAGGGTTCGTTCCGCTGCATGGCTGGTTTGCGACGACCAGAAAACACGGAGCAGAAGCGGAACGTCGTAACCAGGTGCCTGACACGGCAAAGCTTGAACCACGATGACCTCCGGCGGCCGCAGCCGTCCGGATCTGCGTCCCCTTGGCGTAGCGCGTGAACCACCTTCCGGCACCCCCCTTCTCCCTTCTGTCTTACCTTCGAGTTTCACTCGCTAACAACCACTCCGGTCAGGTCATTTCCTAAAGTTAATGGGTTTCTCGCTACGATCACTGGGTAGGCAGAGGCGGGGCCGCGGGGTCCCGTCGCGGCCTCGGCGAGGCCACCTACACCGGACAGGCTGGCAGTCGTGGGACTTCGAATTGTGGGCCACGCATTCCATCCACTCAGATCCACTGAAAACCGCGAAGAACCCTTCCCTTCTTGGCAAGTGCCGGACCCGGTGTAGGATCGCCTTTTCTCCGCCGCCGCCCGCCGTCCCCTTTCCATGAGCGATCTCACCGATCTCTATCAACAGGTCATCCTCGATCACAACCGCCGCCCGCGCAATCGCGCGAAGTTGCCCACCGCCAATCGCGTGGCCCATGGCGACAATCCGACCTGCGGGGACCAGTGCAGTGTCTACATCCGCCTCGAGGGCGATCGCATCGCCGACATCAGTTTCGATGGTCAGGGGTGCGCAATCTCCCAAGCCAGCGCTTCGCTCATGACCACCCAGGTAAAGGGTAAAACCGCCGCGGAGGCACAGGAGCTCTACGAGCAGTTCCGGAAGATTGTCACCACCGGCGAAGCGCCCGAGGAAATCAGCGACTTCGCCGCGTTTGCCGGCGTCCACGCCTTTCCCGCCCGCATCAAGTGCGCCACGCTCGGCTGGCATGCCGCGCTGGAGGCGCTCGGCGGCCCGCCGTCGACCGCATCCTGAGCGTCAGCGCACCGAGGTCACCGACATCGTCGCCGCGGAAATCCGCGCGATCCGCTCCGGCAGGAGCACATAGAGGGCACCGTCCGGCCCGCCGATCACATGGCGGATCCGGCCGAGGTTCTTGAAGATGATTTCCTGGTAAACGGTCCTCCCGTTCACGACTTCCAGCCGGCGCAGCTCCTCGGCCGCCAGCGAGGCGATAAAGAGGTGATTCTTCCACTTTGGAAACTCACCCCCGGTGTAGAAATTCATGCCGCACACCGCCAGCGACGGCACCCAGTAAGTCACGGGTTGCTCCATGCCTTCCTTCGCGGTGATTTCGGTCAGCGTCGAACCGTCATAGTTCATCCCGTAGCTGATCACCGGCCACCCGTAGTTGCGGCCACGCTCAACGAGATTGAGTTCGTCGCCACCCCGCGGACCGTGCTCCACGTCAAAGAGTTGACCCGTCTCAGGATGAAATGCGAGTCCCTGCGGGTTGCGGTGTCCATAGCTCCAGATGGTGCGCGCCGCCGTCGCATCCTGCGCGAAAGGATTATCCGCCGGCACCCGACCATCGTCGAAAACGCGGTGAATTTTGCCATTGGGCAGAACCAGGTCCTGCGCCTGTTTGCCTTGTCCCCGTTCTCCGATCGCGAAGAACAGGTAACCCGCCGGATCAAACGCAATCCGGCCGCCAAAATGAACGCCCCCCGCCGGACGATAGTGCTCAATCGGCGCCTGATAAATCGTCTCCTGCTGCGCGAAGGCACCACCCACCAACTTGCCACGGATGATCCGGGTCATGCTCACCTTCGCACCGGCTGAATTGGTCTGCAGATCGCTGTAGGCAAGATAGATCCATCCATTTTCGGCAAAACGCGGATGAAGGACGACGTCGTAAAGTCCGGCTTGCCCTCCGATGTCGATCGCAGGCAGGCCGCTGACCGGTTTCCCCACCACGCGACCGTTCTTGACCACCAAGAGTCGCCCCTTCTTTTCCGTCACCAAAGCACGGCCATCGGGCAGGAAGGCCAAGGACCACGGTTCCGACAAATCACCGACCCAAGTGTTGATCTGGTAATCATGGAGGTGGCTCGGAGCGGTGACCGAGTCCTTGGGTTTGGTAAACTCCAGTTGACCGCTGGCGAACAGCGCCCGCTGTTCCCGCATGTAAATCACCATCGCACGGACTTCCTTGTCCGGGATTTTCTCGCCCCACCCGGGCATGCCCCGGTCGGGGAAACCGTCCCGAATGCTCCGGGCCAGACTTTCGTCATCGCCCCCATTGATCCAAATGTCGTCGAGCATCGAAGGGGCTTGAGCCCCTTGCATCTTGTCGCCGTGGCAACTGGCACAGTTTTCGGTGTACACCGCCGCAATCCGGCCCGTGCGAATCGCCTGAGCGGTTCCGACGACGGGAAGCAACGCGGCAAGCATCAAAAAAGTGGAGGGGACGGAACGATTCAATGGCATGTGGGAATTGCGAACGATCACCAACCCACGCATCGGCGCAAGCCCGGAGGTGAAAATGCCCCTTGGGTCGTCACCGGAAAGATCCGGCCGTCGGCGTCACGGACGAGCCGCAGGCGGAGGAAGGCAACGCGGGTGAACGTCGCGGTCGTTCCCAGCGGAAAATCAAACCGCGCGACTGGGGCGAATGGCGGTGTCGGCACCATGCTGGCCGAGCTGTAGGGGTGCCCTGAGGCCAGCCCCTACCCTCGCTGGCGGCGGAAAACCTCCCACATCAAAACCGCGCTGGCGACTGACACGTTGAGTGATTCCACTTTGCCGGTGCCAGGAAGGGTCACCAGCCGTGAACAGGCGGCCGCGACGTCCGGGGCCATTCCACTTTCCTCGTTGCCGAGCACCAAGGCGGTTGGCGCGGTGCTCGGGGGCGCGGCATCCGGCCGGCCGCCGCGCGTGGCCGCTCCGATGACGATGTAGCCGTCCGACTTGAGGTCCTTGATGAAGGCGGCCAGCATGCCAACCCGCCAGATTGTCACATGTTCCATGCCGCCTTCGGACACCCGATACGCGGCCTCGCTCGGCAGAGCCGCCTCGGGCGAGACGGGTACGATGAGGTTTTCAATGCCAAAAAAGGCCGCGGTCCGCGCGATCGCGCCGAGATTGTGCGCATTGCCGATCCGATCGAGCAGCAGCAAAGGCGTGCGGGCCTCCACCCAGCGCCGCACCTCCGCCTGCAAGGGAGCCCGGAGAACCGGCGCTGTCACCACCGCGACAATACCGCCATGATGGATCGTGCCGGCGATCGCCTCGAGTTCGGAAGGCGGCACGCAGCGGTACACCTTGCGCGCGGCGGCCAGCGCCTTGCACATCGGACCGATTTTGCGGGAAGTCTCCTCGTCAAAAAACAGTCGCAGGACGGACGTGGGCTCCTTCTGAAACCGCGCCCTCACTCCCGGCAATCCACACACCACAAGTTCGTTCCGTTTCATGTCCGTACCTCCCCGACCACCGTGAATTCCTCACGATCATGATAAAGGTGCCGGACCCGGAAACCCGGCGCGTGGGTCGCGAGGACCCCTGCGGGGGCACGCAGCTCGCGCAGAAATGCGACCGGGTCCACCCGTCCGAATTTGAGATTGATCACAAAACGGCGGCACCAACGCCGGGCCAGCCAAGGTTCGACGATATTCAAAAGCACGTGATTCGGATCCTCCACGAGGTCGCAGAACAGCCAGTCGAAGGTCTGCCCCGGCTCCGGCTGGAAGGCGAAGGCATCGATGCGACGGTGTTCAATCTGCGGGTGGTCGAGTGCCCCTCCCTTGAGTGGACCGTTGTCCAAGGCCAGCACCTGCGCCCCCCGCTTGGCCGCGCTGTAGCTCCAACCGCCGGGTGACGCCCCAAGATCGACCACGGTTTCTCCCGGTTGCGGCTCCCGACCCGCGAGCACGTAGGCCTCCTCAATCTTGAGATAACTGCGCGACGGCGCCCGATCGTCGTCGGCCATCCGCCGGGGCCCGTTGATGTGGAGCCGCCGTGCGGCGAAGGCGCGTCCAAAGTCGACGAAGTAGACCACCCAGCCGCGATGCGTCCCCAAACCCCGGGGCAGGTCCGCGACCGCCAGTTTGGCCACGCGGGAGAGTCGTTTGCGCAGAAGTTCGTGGAACGTTTTCTCCACGCCGGCAACCCGACGCCCGAGACCGACGATTTCCGCCGGACAAACAAACACACTGGGCCATGGCGTTTCGACACGTTCGCCTCGCAGCGCCTCAAACAAGGCCTCGGCCAGCTTTTGGGCGAGTGCGTTGACCGACTCACCCGTGATCTCTCGTGGCAAATCCATCGACCAATGGGCAAATGCCAGATCTCCCAGATCAAACGGCACCGGCGGCGCCGGATCAGGATCCGGGCTCGGGCCCGGCTCAGCCACCCTCACCCAACCAGGTCCGTGCTCCACCGCCACTCGCCCACGGTCGGCAAGCTCGGCGACGAGCATATCCTGAAAGCCGGCTTGGCAGGTGACGAACATGCGCCCAGCACAGACACGCGCCCTTCGGGCGCAACCCGCAATTCGCCGGTTCCTGCGACCGGGTGCCGCGAGGGGCCCCGGTGATTCAATGGTCACATCCGACTTTACGAGCGTCCGGCGAATACCGCGGATGAGGCGACAACGTCGCTCAAGTCGGACGGATACAGCTGGCGGTAGGCGGTCTCGATGCTGCTCGCCAAGGCGTCCGATTTGAAGGGTTTGGAGATGAAGTCATTCATCCCCGCCTGCAGCGCGCGATCCCGGTCCTCATGCATCGCGTTTGCGGTCAACGCCACGATCCATGGGCGAATCGCCACCCGGCCCGCCCGAATCCGCCGGGCCGCTTCCAATCCATCCATCTCGGGCATCTCCATATCCATGAAAATGACGTCGTAGCTGGTTCGCTCCAAGGTATCGAGGACCTCAAGTCCGTTCGCCGCCAGATCGGTTTGATAACCCAGACGCCGCAACGTCATTTGGGCGACCTTGATGTTCACGTGATTGTCGTCAGCCACGAGAATCTTCAAGGGACAACGTTCCGCGAGACTGCGGGTGGCCTCCACAGGCACCGGACGCCGATCCGCCCGCGTACCCGGATTGATCAAAACATCCGTCAATGCGGCCGCGAGCGCCGCATACTTCGCCGGTTTGACCAGGCAGGCGGAATACATCTGCGTGCCTGACCGCCGGGAAGGCGAAGTCAGGAGCACCAGCGGAATGCTTCCACAACCGGCGCTCGACCGAATCCGACCCGCGAGGAAGTCCCCTTCCAAGCCGGCCAGGGTATCGTCCACCATGATCACATCGTAAGTCGCCCGGCCATTGAGCAAAGCCAACGCCTCCGCTCCGGACTCCACCTCGGTGGAACTCAGTCCGAGTTGCCGCAGGTTTGACGCCAGACTGCGCCGTGATGCCGCATTGTCTTCCACGACCAAAACGCGAAGGCCGCGCAAGAGCGCGTTCCGGACCGCGCCATCATCGGGACCGGACGCCAGGCTGGCCGTGCACGTGACCGTGAAGGAGAAGGTTGAACCCCGGCCCTCGAAGCTCTCCACCCCCATCCGCCCACCCATCAGCTCGGCCAACCGTCGGCTGATGGCCAACCCCAAGCCCGTTCCGCCATACTGACGATGGGTGGAGTTATCGACCTGCGAAAAAGACTTGAACAAACGATCGATCCGGCCCGCCGGAATCCCGATGCCCGTGTCGCGGACGGCGAACTTCAGGGTCAAAGTCGGAGCGTGAGCGGCCACCGACACCGAAAGCTCGATCTCTCCGCGGGCGGTAAACTTGACCGCATTGCCGAGCAGATTGGCCAGAATTTGGCGTAAACGGGTGGAATCCGCCACCACCCAGGCCGGCACACTGGCGGGAAAATGGCAGATCAACTCCAGCTTCTTGTCCGCCGCAGCCACGGACATCAAATCGAGCGCCTCCTCCAGGCATTGACGCAGGTCAAACGGGTTGTTCTCAAGATCGATCCGGCCCGCCTCGATCTTCGAGTAGTCGAGAATGTCGTTGATGATCTTGATCAACCCTTCACCGCTCGTTTCAATCGTGCGCAAATAGTCCCGCTGCTGAGGCGTCAAGGAGGTATCCCGAAGCAGGCTGGCCATGCCGATCACGCCGTTCATCGGTGTGCGGATTTCGTGGCTCATCATCGCCAGAAACGCGCTTTTGGCCAAATTGGCCGACTCCGCCAGATCCTTGGCTCGCACCAGTTCCCCTGCCGCCTCCACGTCCTTCAGGCTGGTCAACGCCGCGGCCAGACGCCATCGCCAGACCATCACGCCGACGGAGAGGGATAGAAGCGCGACCCCGATGAGCGAAACCAGGATGGCCCAACGGATCGGGCTGAGTCGCAGAAGCACATCCGTCAGTTCAAGGTCGATCCCAACCACGCCGGCCAGCCGCCCGTCACGGGTGAGGAACGGCGCAAAACCGCTCATGAACGTGCCTTGGGCGTCCTCGACCGGCGTGAAATTCGCCAAGGCTTTCCCCTCCCGCAACGCCGCCTTGAATTCAGGATCTTCGCCCGAATAAGGCGTCATGATCGCATCCACTGGATGGTGATCACGATTGTTCGGGAGCAGATAATCGCTCCCCAGCACGGTGAAAATTTGTCCTTCGACGAGCACCGCCGTATAAACGTAAAACAACTGGGGATTCGCCCGATGAAACGCCACCATGGGCGCGAGCGCCCTGAGATGTTCAAGCGAACCCATCTGCGTCGGCGACCGGAGCGATTGATGCAAGTCTCCATCGATTTGGACTGCCATGCTCCGCGCCAACCCGGTGAGTTCGCGTCGAATCCCCTCCACTTCCGTCCGTCTTGCAAAGTGGTAAACCGATGCGAGGCCGACAAAAGCGACAAAAAATGCCATCGCCGCGGCGAGGACACCCTCAACCCGAGGTCGCACCCTGTGAAATCGTATGGTTCGGAGGTCCATCTATTGCGTGTTTTGGGGTATCGACGCGATTTCACGCAAAAAGAGACCAAAACCGACGTCGCGACGAAGTTGACGCCGAACGCCGCGGGCTGGACGTGAAGGCTCAACTGAACCACCTTCCGTCAATGCGCTTCGCCAGTTCCGATCTTCCGCTCACTCTTTTGGGCACCGCCGTGTTCGCGGCAGTTTCCTCCCCGTTGATCCATGCGGCCATGCCGACCAACCGCAACCGGGAGGAGATTCCTGCGGAGTACAAATGGGATTTTGCGCCCATTTATCCGACCTGGGACGCTTGGGAATCAGCCATGAAGGCGATCGAGGTCAAAATGGATGCTTTTGCCGTCCGCAAAGGCAGTTTGGCAAAGGGTGCTCAATCCGTGCTCGAAGCCTCGCTCGCGTCGGACGAGATCGGAATGACGGCCTACAGGCTCTATCGTTATCCCCAATTGCAGCGCGATGTCGACACCCGCAACCAGGATGTCGCTGGTCGTCTCCAACGGGTCGGAGCTCTGTTTGCCAAGTTCAGCACCGCCACGGCCTGGTTCACCCCTGAATTGCTGGCGATCCCCCAGGCGACGATGGAGCGGTGGATCGCGGAAACGCCGGCGTTGGCCCCCTACGGGTTCACCTTGCTCGACAACTACCGTCAGCAGACCCACGTGCTCGATGAAAAGGGTGAGCGGCTCCTTTCCCTCGGTTCCCGTTTCAACCAAACCCCCTCGGCCATCTTCACGGAGCTGAGCACCTCGGACATCAAATTTCCAAAAGTCACCCTCGCCGATGGCAAAGAGGTCACCGTTTCCCCCGGCCCCTATCAGCAGATCCTCGCGACCAACCATCACCAGGCGGATCGGGCCAAGGCCTTCGAGGCGCACATCGGCACCTATGCCGCGACCGCCAACACCTACGCGGCGATCTACAACAGCATCCTCCAGCGCAGCTGGTTTTCAGCCCAAGCCCGCAACTACCCCACCACGCTCGACGCGGCGCTCGATGGCAACGCGATCCCGACCACCGTCGTCGAGACTCTCGTCGAAACCGTGCGTGCAGGCACCGCCCCCCTGCAGCGCTACCTGAGGCTGCGCCAGAAACTGCTGGGTCTGGAGACTTACCACCTTTACGACGGCTTCATCCCCGTCTTCAAGTCCGAGCGCGCCTATCCGTACGACTCAATCAAGGAGCTCGTCATCGCGTCGGTCGGTCCCTTGGGGGAGGACTACGTGTCGAAGTACGGCCGTTTTGTCTCCGGAGGCCGGATTGATGTCTACGAGAACGAAGGCAAGCGCAGCGGCGCCTATTCCGCGGGAGTCTACGGCGTTGGACCTTATCTGCTGCTCAACTACAACGATACCCTCGACGCCGTCTTCACGTTCGCCCACGAGGCGGGTCACGCGATGCACACGGTCCTCTCCCATGAGAGCCAGCCGTTCGTCAACTCCAGCTACACAATCTTCGTCGCCGAGGTCGCCTCGACGATCAACGAACGATTCCTGCTCAACCGGCTGCTCGAGACCACCACCGACCCCAAGGAGCGTTTTCTCCTGCTGCAACATGCCGTCGACGCAATCCGGGACACGTTTTACACGCAGGTGATGTTCGCCGACTACGAATTGCAGGCCCACCGTCGCGTCGAAAGGGGCGAGCCGATCACGGCCGACGTGCTGAGCGGAATCTATCAGAAGCTCCTGCAGGACTATTACGGAGATGCGGTCACGGTAGATCCAAACTACAAATACTCCTGGACCCGCATTCCCCACTTCTACAATTCTCCCTACTACGTTTATCAGTATGCGACGTGTTTCGCGTCCTCGGCACAGATCTTCAAGGAAATGACCACCGGCACCGCGGCCGAACGCGCCGCGGCCACCGAACGGTATCTCACCCTGCTGCGCAGTGGCGGAAACGACCACCCGATGAACCAACTGCGCAAGGCCGGTGTCGACCTGACGCAACGCGCGACGGTCCAGGCGGTGATCGACCAGCTCGATGAACTGGTCACCCAGATGGAAGTGGAGGCCGCAAAAATTTCGGGCTGAACCCAGCGCAGTAAGAAACGGGCCCCAAACGCCCCTCGTTGCAGGCGGTCCCGCGACTGCGGGAAGGCCGCGACGGGATCGACCGATCCCGCCTCCGCCCTCCGCGTTCTCATCGCGATGCCAATCCCCGCGGGGTCGGCGACCCCGCCTACAACGGAGCCGAAGATTGCGTCCAAGTCTCCCGCCGTTCAACGTCCCCAGCTTGATCAAGTATCTCGTCCTCTTCGTACTCGTCGCCGGGATCGTGCTCACCGGGCTGACCCTGCTGAAAATCCGCTCAGAAGGCGACCAGCCCAAACCTCGCCGCAAGCGTCCGCCAAACGGTCACCTCAAAGGCTGACGTTCTCGGCGATCGGGGGAATACCTGCCAGCGGCAAATTCAAACCATTCAACGATTCCGCCAGCGGGTCGATCAAGAGACCGGGCGCCACGCCTAAAGCGACGATCGCGACAATCAGAGTCACGCACAGAATACGGGTCGCGAGATCGAGCGTGATCGGAGTCGCCGCCTCCACCGGATCACCAAAGACCGCCTCGCGAACCACCCGCAGATAATAGTAAACCGCGATGGCGGCATTGACCATGGTGATGATGACCAAGGCGAGATGTCCGGTGTCCACGGCCGCGGTCAGCAGGGAAAGCTTTCCAAAGAACCCCACGAAGGGAGGAATGCCGGCGAGCCCGAACACTCCGACAATCAGCGTGGCGGCCAGCAGCGGCGAACGGCGGTGCAAGCCCGCGAGGTCCGCAATGGCGACATTGGTCCCATCCTTCGAGACTCGGCAAATGACCACGAAACAAGCGAGCACCATGAGCATGTAGCCGGTGATGTAGTAAAGCGCGGCGGCGAAACCGGGATCGCTCAGGGTGACAAAACCCACCACCGCATACCCCGCATGAGCAATGCCCGAATAACCGAGGAGACGTTTGAAGTCCGTCTGACCCAGGGCGATCAGATTGCCGTAAAACATCGAGGCAATCGCGAGGGCACCCAGCATCGCGGCGAGGGTTGCGTGATCGGTCGAAGCCAGGGAGACGAACCGCACCAGGACCGCCACGGCACCGATTTTGGGCAACGTGGCAATGAGTCCGGCCGTTTCATTCGACGCGCCCTGATAGACATCGGGTGTCCAGAAGTGGAACGGAAAAATCGCGAGTTTGTAGTAGAGGCCGGAAAAGGCGAGAGCGAGGCCGAGCACCGCCAGTGGAGAATGGACCATCGGTTGGAGCTGCGCGGCCATCAACGGGAGGGAGGTGGTGCCGGTGAGTCCAAAAAGATAGCTCAGGCCGAAGAGCATGATGCCGTTCGCGGCGACGCCGAACATGATGTACTTGACGGCCGACTCCATCTGGGAGCGCTGTCCTTCACGTTCGCGTCGCATCGGCACCATCAGGTACAGGGGGAAGGAAGATAACTCCAACGCGATGACCAGTGCGATGAAGTCGACGCAACTGACGAGCATGAGAAGGCCGGTCACACTCAGGGTAATGAAAAGATAGTACTCCGGCTGGATCCGTTCCCGGATGTCAGGCAGGCGCCCGCTGAGCAACAGGACCGCGGTGAACCCGCCGGACAGGACGAGCTTCAAAAGCTGGGAAAATCCGTCGACGCGGTACGCGCCGCTGAAGAGAACCGCTTCCTGTGAAAGGCAGACGATGCAGGCCAGCAGCGTCGCCAGCGCGGTGAGGAGCGCGACGAGCCGGGCTCGCGCGGCGAGCCCCTCGCCAGTCGCCACAAAAAAGAGAACGAGGCCGCCCGCCAGCAGCACCAGCTCGGGAAGGAAGGCCATGAAGGACGAAGAAGGCATGACGTTCTAGGGCAGGAGGGACGTCACCTGCGGGAGGACCGGTCCAACCTGCAGGAGAATTTTCTGCACCGTGGCGTGCAGGACGTGGACAAACGGTTGTGGATGCAGTCCGATCCAAAAAACAAACACCAGAAGGGGCGTAAGCGTGATGACCTCCCGCACGTTGAGATCCTTCAGTCCCGTGTGCACCGGGTTATTCGTCCCGCCATACGCGACACGCTGCAACACCCGCAGCATGTAGGCCGCAGCCAGCACCACGCCTGGAACCACACAGACCGTGACCACCTGCGAATGGGCGAAGCTGCCGGCCAGAACGAGAAACTCACCGATGAAGCTGTTGGTGCCGGGAAACGCCAGCGACGAGAGACAGAAGACGCCGAAGAAGCCGGTGAAGACCGGCATGAACTTCCCGATCCCGGCGGCAGCGTTGAGATCACGGGTGTGAAGCCGTTCGTAAATGATGCCGACACAGATGAAGAGTGCTCCCGTGGTGACGCCGTGGTTGATCATCACGAGGACAGCGCCCTCGAGTCCGTTGGGGTTGAGAACGAAGATGCCCAGCGTGGCAAAACCCATGTGACCGACACTGGAGTAGGCGACCAGTTTCTTGAGGTCACTCTGCGCAAGGGCCGTGAAACCGCCGTAGATAATCGCAATCACCGAAAGGCCGAGAATCCACGGGGCAAAAACGTGGGTCGCGTGCGGGGTGATTGGCAGGCAGAATCGCAGGAAGCCGTAGGTGCCCATTTTCAGGAGCACGCTGGCGAGGATCACGCTGCCTGCGGTCGGAGCCTCCACGTGCGCGGCCGGCAACCACGTGTGGAACGGAAACATCGGCACCTTGATGGCGAACGAGAGAAAGAACGCGGCAAAGACCCAGAGCTGGAAACCAGGCGCGTAGTCCTGCCCCATCATACCCTCGAGACTGAAACTGCCGGTCTTGACCCGCAGGGCGATCAACGCGACGAGCAGGAAGACCGAGCCCGCCATCGTGTAGATGAAGAATTTGAGCGACGCGTAGAGCCGCCGCGGACCACCCCAGACACCGATCAGCACCGCCATTGGGATGAGCATGGCCTCCCAAAAGACGAAGAACAAAATCGCATCGAGGGCGCAGAATACGCCAATCATCGCCGATTCCATGACCAGCAGACAGATCATGAATTCCTTGATGCGGACCTTGATGTAATTCCACGACGCCAAGATGCACAGCGGCATGATCAGCGTCGTCAGGAGGACGAGCAGCAGGCTGATGCCGTCGACCCCCAGCGAGTAATCAATCTTGAGAAAGGGAATCCATGCCCGGCTTTCGCGAAACTGGAACTCGGCCGTCGCCGGATTGAACCGCGACCACAGCGGCAGCGAGAGCGCCGCGATGACCGTCGTGCAGGCCAGCGCCCACCAGCGGAGAAGACGCTCGCTGCCGATCAGCGCGGCCCCGGCGGCCGCCACCAGCGGGCTGAAGATCAGCAGGCTGAGGAGCGGCAGACCGAAAATGAGGTTGGAGGAAGTCGTCATCGGGCGATGGCGTCAGAAGATCCAGACGAAGATGAGGACGAGAATCGCGGCGACACCGAACGCGACGGTCAGATTCTCCTGCAAGAGGCCCCGCTGCACGCCACGCAGCCGGTTGCCGACGCTCCGGATGGTCGCCGCGAGACCATCGACGGCGCCATCGATCACGCGATTGTCAAAGACTGAGGACATCCGGGCGGAGACCATCAGCGGGATCAGACCGCCCACGCGATAGATCTCACCGACGGCGTTGTCGACCAACTGGACGGGTTTCCGTGCAAGCCAGAGGAACGCGCGGCCGCCCATGCGATAGGGCCAGTCGAGGTCGAGACTGATCTTGGCCTCGGGTTCCAGCTTCTTGATCAGCAGGAAGAATCCGAGGGCGGTGAAGAGAAGGATCTGCAGCGTTTCCGAGACGTGGTACGCCGTGTAGGGCTGGTAGGTCACCGGGTAGGGCAGCATCTGGTACAGGTAGGGCGTGTAACAGCCGATGAAGATACAAAAGAACGAGGTGATCGCCATGGCGGTGATCATGTTCCAGGGTGGCTCCGCGGCGCTTTCCCAGGTTTCCTTCGAGCAGTGGTTCTTTCCGAACCAGATGAAGTACGGAACCTTCAGACCCGTGTGCAGGAAGGTTCCGGCCGAAGCGAGCATCAGCAGGAAGGCGACCCAGAGTTTATGGTCCTCGAAACCCGCCTGAACGATCATCGACTTGCTGACGAAACCGCTGAAAAGGGGAAAGGCGGAGATCGAGAGTCCACCCACGAGCGTGAAGAGAAAGGTCCACGGCATCTTTTGGTAGAGACCGCCAAGCTCGGTGAATTTGCTCTTTCCGGTCATGAAGAGCACCGAACCGCAGCCCATGAAAAGCAGCCCCTTGTAGAGAATATGGGCGAAGGCGTGAGCGCAGGCTCCGTTGATCGCCAGCTCCGTACCGAGACCCACGCCGGCCACCATGTAGCCGACCTGGCTGACAATGTGGTAGGCGAGCAGACGGCGGCAGTCGTTTTCCAACACCGCGTAAACGACACCGTAGAGGGCCATGATCACACCCAACGCGACGAGAATCTCCATGCCGGCAAAGCCCCGGATGAGCGCATAGACCGCGGTCTTGGTGGTGAACGCGCAAAGAAAAACGGAGCCGTTGAAGGTGGCCTCGCCATACGCATCGGGCAACCAGGCATGCAGCGGCGGCACGGCGGCATTGAGGAGGAAACCCACCATGATCAGGTAGGCCGCCAACGAGGGCTGGTTCACGTCAAAGGCACCAAAGGCCATGCTGTCGGTCGCTCCATAATGAAGCATGATCCCGGCGAGCAGGGCCACCCCGCCCGCCATGTGCACCAGCAGGTAGCGGTAACCCACGGCCAGCGACTGTTCGCGACCACGGAACCAGATCAGGAAGACCGACGACAGCGCCATCACCTCCCAGAAAAGAAAGAGCGTGAGCAGGTCGCCCGCGAAAATTGCGCCGAGGGAACCGGCCACATAGATCCACGCGGCGGTGTGTTCGATCGCACGCTTGACGTGCAGGCCGTACAGGGAGCCGAGAATGCTCATCAGCCCCATGATGTAGGCGAAGACCATGCTCAGGGAGTCCACCCGGCCAAACACCAGCGTGAACTGGAGGAAGCGCACCTCGCCGAACGTGCCCTTGTCCATGCCCACGATCCGCGCAAACGTCAGCACGGGCACCAGCACCAGCCAAGCGCGCCGCAGGGATACCGGCACGAGAGGCAGGACAAGCGCTCCGACAATCAGGATCAGCGCCGGATGCAGCCAGAAACCTGAGGTCAGGGATCCAAGGTCGGAGGTCACCGCGCCGATGATGGCGAGTAAATCACTCATCGTAGTAATCCTCCCGGGTCATGATGCCGGCATGACCGAACGCTTTCGATACGATCACAATCAGCACACAGGCAACAAAACCGAACGCGGCCCAGAAGCCGGGCAGGTGCTCCACCTTGGTGTGGGCGTGGTGCTTGTCGACGAGGGCCGGGATGGCATCGGCCAGCACGAGCACCACGAGCACGGCGACGCAGACCCGGATGACGGTCTTCAGGTTACGGCGTAGGAACTCAATGAAGCGGAGAAGTTTCATTTCACGACGGCTTGGGCGAACTGCATGAAGAAATCGGGATAGAGGCCAAGGAGCACCGAAATCGCGGCGGTCAGGCAAAGGGGGATCACCATCGCCAGGGGAGCCTCCTTGAAGTGATGGCCGGCATCCTCGGCGGAAGGCTTGCCGAAGAAACCGTGGTAAACCACCGGCACAAAATAGGCCGCGTTCAACAGGGTGCTGGCCACGAGCACGACGAGAATTCCGATCTCACCCGCATCCAGGGCACCGATGAGCAGGTAGAGCTTGGTGACAAATCCGGCGACCGGCGGGGCGCCGATCATGCTCAGGGCGGCGATCGAGAAGGCGCCGAAAGTCCAGGGCATCGCACGACCCAAACCACTCATTTCGGAGATGTTCTTCTTGTGCGTCGCGACGTAAATCGCGCCGGCGCAAAAGAAGAGGGTGATCTTGGCGAACGCGTGGTTCGCGATGTGGATCAGCCCACCCTCAATCCCGGCGGGGGTGAGCAATGCGACTCCCAGAATGATGTAGGAAAGCTGGCTGACCGTCGAGTAGGCGAGCCGCGTCTTCAGGTTGTCCTTGCTCAGGGCGATGATCGAGGCGCCCAGAATCGTGATCGAAACAAAGTAGGCGGTCGGCAGGCCGAGGTTGAGCCGATCCATCAGGTCCACGCCGAACACATGCAGCATGACGCGCACGGTCGAAAACACGCCGACCTTCACCACTGCGACCGCATGGAGGAGGGCGCTCACGGGCGTCGGCGCCACCATCGCTCCGGGCAGCCAGTGATGGAGCGGCATGATGCCATTCTTGGCGAAACCGAGAATGCAGCACACATAGAGCGCGGTGATGACCCCGTTGTGCACCCCCGCAGGCAGAATGCCGGGAAGAACACTCGTGGCGAAATCCAGGGTGCCCGAAAGCACATAGATCAGCACCATCGCCGGCAGAATCAGGCCCTTGGCCGTGGTTGTCAGGTAGGTGATGTACTTCCGCGCCCCATCATAACCTTCCTTGTCCTGATGGTGAGCGACCAGCGGATACGTGGTCACGCTGACAATCTCGTAGAACAGATAGAGCGTCAGAAGGTTGTCCGAGAAGGCACAACCGATGGCACCGAAGATCGCGAGGGCAAAGCAGGTGTTGAAGCGCGTCTGCGCGTGTTCCCCAAGGCTGCGCATGTAGCCGGCCGCGTAAAACACGGTCAGGATCCAGAGAAAGGACGCCGCGAGGGCGAACATCATCGAGAGCGCGTCCGCACGCAGGGAGAAGCTCAAGCCGGGCAGGAGCTGGAACAGGGTGTAGTGCAGCTTCCGTCCCGCGAGAACGTCCGGCACCAGCGACACCGTCAGGCCGAACAACGCGAGGGCCGCGAGCAGCGAGCAGGCCTCGCGCAGATTGGGACGCCGGCCGGTGGCCATGACCAAGCCCGCGCCCAGCAAGGGAACGAGCACGGCCAGCAGGAGGCGGATGTCAGAGGGTTGGTCCATGGCCTACCCTTTCAACTCCGATATGTCGTTGGATCGGATGGACCGGTAGTTCCGATACACCGCGATGATGATGCTGAGCGCAATCGCCACCTCGGCGGCCGCAAGGCCCATGATGAAGAGGACGACGATCTGCCCCACCGCCGGGTCAGGCGCGAAGAAGCGGTTGACCGCCATGAAATTCAGCGAGGCGGCGGAGAAGATCAGTTCACCCGCGATCAGCATGCCAATCAGCGTCCGACGACGGATCAGGCCGTAAATCCCGACGGCGAGAAGAATGGCGGCGACCACCAGAAAGACGGCCGGACGTTGGTGCAGTTGGAGCAGGTTCACTCTTTGGTCCTCCCGGAGCGGGCGATGACAAGCGCGCCCAGGATTGCGACCAGGAGCACGAGCGAGATGAGTTCGAAGGGCAGGCTGTAGGTGGTGAGCAGCGCGACTCCGATGGCCGCCACGGAACCGTCACCCACGCGTGCGGCCGGCTCCGGCCAGGGTCCGCTGACCCCGAGGTGCGCGATCCCGATCACGATCGCCAGGCAAACCAGCAACGCGCTTCCGCCCCAGAGGAGGGTGTGGCGGCGGGTCTCCTGCTGCGCCGGCTCGTCGGGCTCGGAGAGCATGACACCGAAAACGATCGTGACGCAGACGGCCCCGACATAGATCAGGATTTCCATCAGGGCCAGAAACGGGCTGTTGAGGAAATAGTAGAGCCCGCTGAGACCCACACAGCACATCATCAGGCCGGACACGCCGCGGATGATCCGGGTGCTGAGGGCAGCGATCAACGCGCCGGCAATCGTGACCCCGACCACGAGTGCGAAAATACCAAGGAGGATGAAGTCCGCGTACGGGAGGGCGCTCATGTCGTCTTCGGCTCAGGACCCCGGGGAAGGACCCCGGAAGTCGTTACGGAAGGCGCGGCGGCGGCCGGCGTGGCGGAGGTTGAAGGTGCAGGTGTCGCTTTGGCCAGAGCCGCGGAGGCCGCTGCGGCAGTGGCGGCTTCGGAGGCAGCCTTGGCCTTGGCTGCGGCCTCCGGGTTCTTTTCCGCCCAGACCTTGGCCTCTGCCTCAAGCTTCTTGACCAGATCCATGCGCGAGAAGTCCTCGCGGTGGAGACTGACGACGTTGTAGTCCTTCGAATACTCAATCGCGTCGCTTGGGCAGGCCTCGACACAGGAGCCGCAGAGACTGCAGGTGGTGAAGTCGAGGACGTACTCGGTCACGGACTTCTTCTTTTCTCCCTCCCGCTTGATCCCTTCAACCTCGATGCAATCGCTCGGGCAGGCGCGCACGCAGAGATTGCACGAGGTGCAGCGTGACTTGCCGGTCTCGGGATCCAGCACGAGCTTCACGTGTCCGCGAAAGCGATCGGGCATCTTCAGTGTCTCGTGAGGATACTGAACCGTGATCGACGGTTTAGCTGCCTCACGCGCGGTGATGCGCATGCCGGTGAGCAGGCTCTTGAAGCCGGAGAGGGTTTCCAGAAATGCGGTTTTTAGGCTCATCGATCAAAAGAGTTGGTTGAAGACCAAGGGCAATTTCATCATCGCCCCGGTCAGCAGGAGGGTGAAGAGCGACACGGGGATAAGGATTTTCCACGAAAGATTAAGCAGGCTGTAGAACTGCGTGCGGGGAAAGGTCCAGCGGATCCAAATCACTGTGAAGATGAGTCCATACATCTTCAGGAGGAACCAGCCGGCACCCCAAAGTCCGCCGGAGAGCACGCCGATCGGGCTCTGCCAGCCGCCAAGAAAGAGCACGGTGGCCAGGCTGCACCCCACGACGATGTTGGCGTACTCCGCCATGAAGAAGACCCCGAAGCCCATGCCGCCATATTCGGTGAACGCGCCGGCCACCAGCTCGCTCTCGGCCTCGGCCATGTCGAAGGGGGCCCGGTTGGTCTCCGCCAGCATGCAGATGAAGAAGATGATGAACGTCACCGGCATCAGCGGGTTGACCCAGACCTTGAACAAATTCCAGTGCCAGATGCCGCCGGCTTGCTGACCGATGATTTCGTTGAGGTCCATCGTGCCGGTGACCATCAGCAGCGTGATGACCACGAGGAGCATCGGGATCTCGTAGGCGACACTCTGTGACACGACACGCGCCGCCGAGATGATCGCAAACTTGTTCCGTGAGGCCCATCCGCCAAGCATCAGGGCCATGACGTTGATCGAGCCGAACGAGAAGACGAAGAGCAGTCCGACATTGAGGTTGCGCGCGACCAAGCTGTCGCTGAACGGAATCACCGCGAGACACATCAGGGGCGGCGCCATCACCAGCAAGGGGGCCGCCCGGAAGAGCAGCCCATCGGTTCCCGGTGGCACCATCACCTGCTTGGCGAGCAGCTTGATGCCATCAGCAATCGGTTGCAGGATGCCGCCAAAGCCGGCCTCGTTGGGGCCGGGTCGGCGCTGGATGCGGCCGGCACCCTTGCGTTCCGCCAGCACGAGGTAGGCGGCGTTGGCGCCGACGAACGCACAGATCCCGAACAGGTAAAGGAGGATCCGAATGGGTTCGAGAGAGAGAAGGTGCATCGCGGGTCGGTTCAGCGGTCGATATCGGGGATCACCAGATCGAGGCTCCCCATCATCGCGAGGGCATCGGGCAGAATCATGCCTTTGCTCGCCTCTTCATACAGGCTCAGATTGGAGAAGGACGGGGTGCGCAGCTTGATGCGATAGGGGATCTCCTTGCCGTCGCTGACAATGCGCACCATGAAGCGGCCGCGGGCGGCCTCGACCGCGTAACAGGTGTCGCCCACCGGCAGCTTCAGCACCCGCGGCACCTTGCCGATGAACGGCCCCGCCGGGATCTGATCGAGCGCCTGCTCGATGATGTGCAAACTCTCCTCCATCTCGTCCATGCGCACGAGATATCGCGCCATCGAGTCGGCCTCGGGATGGACCGGAATTTTGAAACTCAGTTTCGGATACACCGAATAGGGCTCGGCCCGGCGCACGTCGTAGGCGACACCGGCACCGCGGATCACCGGGCCGGTCGCTCCGTACTTGCGGCACATCTCCCCGCTGATCGGGCCGATGCCCATGAGACGTTTGCGCAGGATGATGTTGTCGGTGACGAGTTCCCGGTACATCTTCAAACGGGGCCGCATGTGCGTGACGAAGTCGCGCGTGCCCTTGAGAAAGGCATCATCCACATCGTTGTAGAGTCCACCAAAACGATAGTAACAGTAGGTCAGCCGGGCACCGCACAGGCCCTCGAGCAGATCGAGGATCTTCTCGCGGTCATCAAAGGCGTAAAGGATCGGGGTGAAACCGCCGAGGTCGAGCAGCAGAGCGCCCCACCAGACCATGTGGCTCGAGATGCGGTTGAGCTCGGAAGTGATGACCCGGGCGTACTCCGCACGCTCCGGCACCTCGATCTTGGCCGCCCGTTCCACCGCGCCCACGAAAGCGTGGGTGTAGTGCATCGCCGAGAGGTAGTCGATGCGGCTGGTATTGGGGAGAAACTTCGCCCACGTGCGATTCTCGCCCATCTTCTCGTGCATGCGGTGGATGTAACCGATGATCGGTTCCGCGCGCTGGATCCACTCGCCGTCCATGGTCAGCAGCACGCGCAACACCCCGTGCGCCGCCGGATGCTGCGGCCCGAGGTTGAGCACGAAGGTCTCCTTCGTGGGATCGCCGTTGTCGACGCGGATGAGGTCCTTTTGAGCAATCACGGCTTATAATCCTTCAGCAGCGGATGAAAGTCGGCGTCCTCTGGGAGGAGAAACGGTTTCATGTTGGGATTCCCGGCGAAGAGAATGCCGAAGAAATCATGGGTTTCGCGCTCGTGCCAGTTCGCGCCCGGAAACACGCCGCCAATGGTCGGCACTTCCGGTGAAACCCGGGGAATCCGCGTCCGCACCACCACGCGCAGCGGGGAGGTCGGATGGAAATAGTCGTACACGACCTCCATCTCGTTTTGCGCGAGCCAGTCGACACCGGTGATCGCATCGAGGCCGAATCCGGCCTGGTCCATGATTTCCGCCGAGGCTACGACCAAGGACGAGTCCACCCGAGCGTCGAGATGGAATCCCTTGAGCGCGAAATCGACCACTTGCACCGGGCCCGGCGGTGGAACCGCCGCCGCGACGGCGGCAGGCGCGGGTGTCGCCGCGGCCGGACCGGCCCCGGCAGGGACCGCTGCGACCGGAGCGGGGCCACTCTCGACGAGTCGCGTGAATTGCCCTGCGAGCTGTTCGAGGGACGGGTTCATTCTTTCAGTTCCGCCACCGGGAAACGCCGTTTGCCGGTGATCTTCTCTTCCAGTTTCAGGATCCCCTCGATCAACGCCTCCGGGCGCGGAGGACAGCCGGGCACGTAAACATCGACCGGGAAAAGTTTGTCGACGCCCTCAACGACGGCGTACTGGCCCGGATAGTTGAAAGGACCGCCGGAGAGGGCGCAGTTGCCCATCGCGATCACCCACTTGGGTTCCAGCATCTGATCGTACAGCAGCTTCACCGCCGGGGCCATTTTCTTATTCACGGTGCCGGCGACGATCATCACATCGGCCTGTCGCGGCGACGGACGAAACACCTCCGCACCGAAGCGCGAGAGATCAAATCGGGCCATGCCCGCGGCCATCATCTCAATCGCACAACAGGCGAGACCAAAGGTCAGGGGCCAGAGCGAATTCGCCCGACCGAGGGCGAGCAGCTCGTCGAGTTTGGCAAATTTGACGATTTGCGAGCATTCGACCGGGATCTCCGGATGTGGATTGCTGCTTAGTGACGTTTCCATTCGAAAACTCCTTTTTTCCAGGCGTAGACAATAACGAGAGAGAGGATGCCCACAAAGATCACCAGCCCGACGAAGTCGCGGACGGCGAAGACCCTTCCGTAAACCAGAGCGACGGGGATCAGGAACAGGACATCCACGGCAAAGGCGACGAAGACCAGGGCGTACAGGTAGTAAACGGCGCTGTAGCGAATCCAGGCATCACCAATCGGCTCCATGCCGCATTCGATTGCCTGACCAGTCTTGTTAAGCGTATTCCGGGTCCAGCGAGGAGCCAGAAAATAGACGATGACAAAAGGCCCGAGGGCAAAGGCGAAACCACCCATGCAAAAGGCAAAGATGTAGATGAGATCGCCTTTGAGGACTTCGTTCATGGTTCACTGAGTTAAGGCGCACGAATGTGCGAGTGGGAGAACTCCAAGATCATCGCAGGGAGCGCGGAAATCGGCGTCGCAACGATTGCCGATCAATCCGCATTTATTGCGCGGCGCTCAGAACTTTGGCGCACCTGACTGGCGAGAAACCCGACAATGCCCGTGACCGCTTTGCGTGCGTCGCGCACGGTTTCAAGTGTCGGGGAGGGACCCCGCACAAGTTCACCGCCGGCAAAGACCCCTGGAATGCTCGTCATCTGGCTGGCATCCACGGCCACCAATCCATCGGGGTTCAACCGCAGGTCGGTGAAGGGATTCGACGCCGAGTGCGTCTCGGGGTCAAATCCCACGGCAAGAAACACCTGATCGGCCTCGATCTCATACTCGGTCCCAGGTTGCGCGCAAAACGACCGCCGCTCCTCGACGATCAGGCCGGGCTCGGTGCGAATCAACCGCAGGCCGGTCACCTGCCCCTCCGGGTTGCCAACGATGGCCACCGGGGCGGATTGGAAGAGAAAACGCACACCCTCCTCGACCGCATTCTCGAACTCACGATGACTGCACCGCAGGTTGTCGAGATCGCGCCGGTAAACTCCTATGGCTTCGCGAGCCCCGCAACGGACCGCGGTGCGCAAACAATCGATCGCGGTATCGCCGCCTCCCAGAACCACCACCCGCTTGCCGACAACGTCGACCGGAGGAACTTCCCGGGGGAGATCCACCTGCGCCTGCGCAATGAATCCCGTCGCCTGGGACACGCCTTTCAGGCCGATTCCTGGCAGATCCAGCGTGCGCGCCCGCCTCGCGCCGAAACCGAGATAGACGCAATCGAACCGGGCCTGCAGGTCTTCCCGGCTCGGATCCTGGCCGATCTTCACCCCCAGCCGGAAAACCACCCCGCGCCTCTTCAGAAGTTCGACCCGACGATCGACGATCGATCGCTCGAGCCGAAAGGCGGGGGTGCCATACACCAGGAGCCCACCGGCGACCGGGCGGGAGTCAAAGACCGTCACCGCATAACCACGCTTCGCCAGCTCGTCCGCGCAGGCGAGCCCTCCGGGCCCCGCACCCATCACAGCCACCCGCCAGCCGTTGGCCGGAGCGTTGGCCTCTTGGACCAGTCCCTGGGCAAGGGCGTACTCGTTGAGAAACTGTTCGACGGCCCAAATGGACACCGGCTGCGCGCGACCGGTGATGACGCACGTCGCCTCGCACAGGTGATCGGCCGGGCAAACCTTGGCGCAGACCTCGGAAAGGGTGTTGGTCGAGCGGACCAACGTGGCAGCCTCTCGGATACGCCCTTCCGCCGTCAGTGCCAGCCATTCAGGGATCTGCGCATGCACGGGACACCCAACCACGCACAGGGGTTCGGGACATTGCAGGCAGCGGCTGGCCTGCTCGCGAGCGACGACTTCGTCGTAAAGTCCGTAAATCTCAAGGAAGTCCGAGACGCGTTCGCTCGCCGGACGTTTCGGCAGTCCATCTCGAGCGAGTTCGATCCACGCGTGCGATTCTCCAGCGGAGTGGGCAGGCGACGCATTCATCGTTTCATGGGGTTGGAGCGCCACCGGTGGCGCCGGTTCGACACAGACCTCTAACGGGGCGATTTGAACATACGCCCAGATGAACGCAGTCTCGCTCCGAAATTTGGCGATGACTCCGCATTTCTTGCTATTCCGACCCTACCGACGGCTGGAATCAGCCCGACAGGATCCCACGCTGCCCCGCCGAATCACTCACGGGTGAGTCGCTTGCGGGGTGGCGCGAACCAGAAGCATTGACCTCACCCGTCAGACCAAGTCCGCGGTACCCCGCAATTCGGCCTGTCTCTCACGGATGTGCTGATCGTAGGTCATCGGCGGGTTCGGATTGCGATAGAACACACCCGTGTAGAGTTCGGTGCCGTAAGCTTGCGCCAGGTCCATCGCGCGCAAGCGGTTCGAGGGATCGTGTCCCTCCGCCGCCAATTTGCGCATCCGGGACTTCTGGGCTTTCAACTGGTCGTCGGGCTCGCCGAACGTGATGCAGGGTGACTGGATGTTCACGAACGCAAATCCTGGATACCGGATGGCCTCCTCGATCAGGTTGGACAAACCCTCCATGTCGGCGGGCACCCCTTGGGCGACGAAACCCGCCCCGTAGGCGAGAACGTAGAGAAGGGGATTCACCGGTTCCTCGATGCTGCCGTAGGCGCTCGTCGGGGTCTTGGCACCCCGGGGAGTCGTGGGCGACAACTGCCCTTTGGTCAGACCATAGATGTGATTGTCCATCACGATGTAGGTGAGGTCCAGGTTCCGGCGGATGGCGTGGGGCACATGGCCGCCACCGATGGAAAAGCCATCGCCGTCACCACCCGCGACCAAGACCATCAGATCCGGGTTGGCCATCTTGATCCCCTGGGCAATCGGCAGTGCGCGACCATGCACGGTGTTGAAACCGTAGGCGGTCGTATAACCCGGGATTCGGCTGGAGCAGCCGATCCCGGAAATGAAAGCGATCTCGTGGGGCGGTCGACCGATGTTCACGAGGGCGCGGTAGAGCGCGGTGACGACTCCGTAGTCGCCGCAACCAGGACACCAAATGGGCTTCAGGTTGCTGCGGAAGTCCTTGACCGTGTACGTGGCGGGGGTGGGCTGGCAGCCGCAGTCAGTCGTGGTGGACATAGCTTAGGGGGTGGGGATGAGAGCAGGGGCGGGGGTGGACGCGGAACCGGATGAGAGGAGAACGATCCGCTGAAGGACATCATCAGGGGTGATCGGATTGGCACCGCTCTTGGCCATCGAGGTGAAGGACCTCGGCACATCCGTCCACATGCGGATGATGCGATGCAACTGGCCCTGATGCGACTGCTCGACCACGAGTCCGTGGCGGAGCGAACGAAAAAATTCCTGATAAATGACCTCGGCGATGGGATAGATCAGTTTGGGTATCAGAAGTTTCACGTCGATCCCCTGCGCCTGCGCCGTTCTGACGGCCTCCAGGACGACGCCGGCAATGCTGCCCCACCCGATCACTCCGATGGCGGCGTCTGGATTGCCCTCGATGACGAAGAGATCGCGACGCTGCAGCAACGGACTCAGTTTCCGCAGGCGCTTGTCGTTCATTTTCGCATGCATTTCCCCGCTGCTGCTGGGAGCGCCAGCCTCGTTGTGCTCGATGCCGGCGGCGAGATAGCTGCCCCCCTTCAGACCGGGATGACTGATCGGACTGATGCCCGAATCGGTGAGACGAAACCGCGTGTAGTTTTCCAGTTCCTGCGCGTTCGGTTGAAGACGCTCAACGAGTTTGAACCGTGAGGTGTCAACCGGATCGACGATGTCCTTGCGCTGGGCAATTTCCTGGTCCGAAAGCACGATGACCGGGGTCTGGAACTCCTCGGCGATGTTGAAGGCCTCGACCGTGATGCCGAACATATCCTCGACACTGATGGGAGCCAGAATCGGTCGGACGGTGTCCCCGTGGGAGGAAAATGCGGCCGCAAAGAGATCAGCCTGCTCGGGCTTCGTGGGAAGTCCAGTGGAGGGGCCGCCGCGCTGGACATTGACGCAGACGAGCGGCAGTTCGGCGAGGCTGGCGAGTCCCAAGACCTCGGTCTTGAGCGAAAGTCCCGGACCGGAGGTGGCGGTCATGGCCTTGCGACCGGCGTAAGAAGCGCCGACCGCCGCGGCAATGCCGGCGATTTCATCCTCGGCCTGAAGGAGCGACCCTCCGTGTTTCCAGATGTCCTTCTGGAGATGCTGCATGATCTCCGTCGCCGGCGTGATCGGATACCCGCCGAAAAACTTGCAACCGGCGAACAAAGCCGCGGCCGCGCAAATTTCGTTCCCATCGGTGACCCGCCGCTTCCCGCCGCCCGCGCGCGGGGGATCGAGCCGGTATTTGGCATCCAGCGGATTCTGTTCTGCGTAGTCAAAACCGGCGGCAAAGGCCTGTTCATTGCCTTGTAAAGCCTCAGGTCCTTTTTTGCCAAATTTGCGGCGGATACCCTCAAGAATCGACTGGCGACCGAATCCAAACCATCCGGCCAAAAGCCCGAGGACGACATTGTTTTTCGCCTGCAGGGTGTGGGCCGCCTTCATCGCCATTTCCGCCATGGGCACGGCGACGACGACCGCGGGACGCACCTGCAACGGAATCGCCTCAGGTTCCACGCCGGTCTTCTTTTCGTAAATGACGACGGTGTGGGGTCCGACCGGCAATTCACCGCCGAAGCGAATGAAATCCTCCCAATTGAGGACCACGGCCACCGAAAGGGTGCCACCGGGATTGAGCACCGGTGAGGTTGCCACCCGCAGGCGACAGGAGGATTCGCCTCCGCGGATTTGCGAGCCGAAACTCTTGGTCAGGATCGCGTAGTAGCCTTCTCGGGAAAAGGCGCTGATGAGGGATTCGCCGGCGGAGACAATACCATCTCCACCCGATCCGGCCATGCCGATAATCAGGTCGTTCATTGCAGCGTGGGCATCTTCGTGGTTAGGCTCCGTCGTTGCCAATCGATGCAGTCGCGCAAGCCTCGAGGGCCTCCTCGGCGAGGAGAAGATCGTCCTCGGTCACGGGTTGCCGACGGACAAAGGACAGACCGGTGTCTTCATTCCGCGCGAACAAATCGGGAGCCATGACCCGACATTGGTGACAATCGATGCAGGAGGAATCGATGTAATAGCGGCCGGGAGCGTTGTCAGGGGTACGATCAGTGGGGATTGCCATAATCGATCAATCTAAACCCGTCCGCCGAATCCCGCTTTGCGCCCGCTCATTTTCACTGCGCAGATTTTGCCCTGCAACGATGATTCCAGGTCGCATCGCCACTGAACGCGATTCGGCGGCAATGTTGGGCCTGATGAAATCAGCGAGAAAACGCCGCACGCCCCTCCGGTACCCGGGATCTGAACCGATTTCTCCCGGCGAAACCAAGAGCGGGAAACGAACGTTCTTGTTCCGGTGATGTCCACCACCGTCGCCGGCCGACCCAGCCGAACGTAAGTGAAGGTCACATCAGGCGTCGTCTTGAATAGTTGATCCCAAGTGACTTTGAGTTCACGGCGCGTGGTAAGGACAGACCCTATTGGTCGATCCCCTAAAGGGGGCGTGCCCTACGCGGCCATCATCAAGGCAAGATCCGGAAACCACATTCGAAGATAGCCTCGATCGATCGCTGCGAGACGCTGCGCTCGGGTCTGGGCGTGGGCAGCGATCAGGAAATCCGGGACCAGGTGCTGGCGCGGTCCGCCTGCTTGCCGGTAACGCTTGAAGGTGAGGCCCGCCAGGTGGGCGGCTTCGGGTGGCATCGGGTCGTAAGTGATGGCCAGACGGGAGAGGAACGACAACAGATCCTCCGGGGTTGGAGTTGAAGGAGCCACCTCCGCGAACGCGATCGGGCTGATGATCAACGGTCCATCAGAAGCGGCGTGCATCAGCGCCCTCAACCAACGGTCGTGACCTTCTTCTCGCTTGATGATCGTCCAGATGACGGACGAATCGAGTGCGGTGATCATGGGCGGACTTTCTCGGAGTCGGCTGAGCCTCCGCGGAGATCGTCGAGCAAATCGGCGGACTTCACCTTCTCCCACGGATGCCCCTTGAGCGTTTTGGACGCAGTGTTTTGCCAATCCCGAACCGTCGCGAGCCAAGCGTCTTGGTTTACGACTCGGCGCGCCGTGAGAACCGTTGCATGCTCGTCGAATTCGATCTGGTCACCGGCCTGGAGATTGAATTTCTGCCGAAGAGCCAAGGGTATGGTGACCTGCCCTTTGGCGGTAATCGTCGCTTGCATTGCCAAAAAGTAGTTCTAATGAGTAAGGAAATCAAGTTGGAATACGTGGTACGCTCATCGATTGAGTGATCGCCAGTTCCACGAAGAGCGGGGTATCGGCCCTTCGCCACCGACGCCCGCGTCGGCTCAATGTACCGTGGAGCGACGGTGTCCCCGGAAGCGCTGGTCTCGCGGGCGAGCCTCACGGGCCGGATTCAGAATAGCCCGCGATGGCGATGCGATCGAGCCGGAAGAGCTCGGCCGCGGGTGCCATGCCTGCACCCAAGGCGCAGACGAGCGTAGCGAGAATCCATGATTTCAGGGAGTGCAAGGACGGCATTTCTGAGAGATGCGGGCGTGGAGCAGGGAAAAGAAGCGCGGGAGGCCCGGAGGCCTCCCGCGTGTGGTGAGACGGGCGATACGGAGTGATCAGTTCAGGATGGTCGACGGACGGCGGTGCATCAGCGGACCGCCGCGCGAAAAGGCATCAGCCGCAGGGATG
>Ga0163144_10005723_pt1 | contig 27612 bp, 22 predicted proteins | sample OliLak19BULKMAT1_FD_123175 | JGI IMG/M metagenome (GOLD analysis project Ga0163144, IMG submission 123175) | Freshwater microbial mat bacterial communities from Lake Vanda, McMurdo Dry Valleys, Antarctica - Oligotrophic Lake LV.19.BULKMAT1 | ecosystem: Environmental > Aquatic > Freshwater >... | reverse complement strand
CAAAAACGCTGTAGAATAAACTTGACTTCCTAGTGAACCGCACTAAGTTTGGTTCTAGGAGGGGCTTAATGGTGATCCCTATCACGAACCAAAACCGTAGTGGAACCACGGGGTTAGCCGAGTTCATATAATTTTGCAGTTGAACAAATCAAGAGCCGGCGCAATCCCGCCGTTTAGGGCTTCCAGTAGCGGTAGCCTAAGTGTGTTACCGTTGGGGCTTAATGGTTATCCCTATGCTGGGAAGGGGCTTCAACATGCCTACTAACCAGAATCCCGCCGTTCACGGCGGGAGTATCACAATAAATTTAGCGAGACGCAAGTAATTGCGCAGGAGAATTGAAATGATTGAAGGCATAGCAGCAGGTCTCGACATTGGAACGATGTTTTTGCAATCGGCCCGCGATGACGGCAAAGGCGGCGTTACTTATACTGAAGTTCGCGATTGCTACCGCGAGATCGACTACGCTGAAGAATTTGAAGATCAGCTAAAATCTCAAGGTTGCCATTACATCAAAGAAGGACAGAAGCTCTATGTCCTCGGCAATCAGGCTTATATTCAGGCCGGCATGGCTGAAGTAGGCGCAGGCATTAAAGAAGGCGGCAAAGAGATTCTTCAGCGGCCGATGAAAGATGGCATTCTGAATCCGGAATCCCCGAAGATCGCATTAACTATTCTTCGCGAATTGGAGAAGGCGGCTTTGGAGAAGGATATCGGCCCAGCTCGTCCGGGCGAGATCTTGTATTTCTCTATTCCGGCCAATCCGGTTGATTCCCAGATTAACAATACGTTCCATTCGAAGATGGCTGAACGCTATCTCAATGGATTGGGTTTCGACGCTAGACCCCTTGGCGAAGGCTTGGCGGTCATCTTTGCTGAGAACCCGAAGATGCATACCCCGGAAGGCGATATCCCCTTTACAGGCGTCGGAATCTCGCTTGGCGCGGGTCAGGGAAACTTCTGTCTCTCTGAACGCGGCGTTCCTTTGGATGAATTCTCCGTTTGCCGCTCTGGCGACTGGATTGATGCTCAGGTCGCGCGCATGACGGGACAGCCAAAAACGAAGATCCTGCGCATGAAGGAAAAGAAGCTAAACTTCAATAATATAGATGAGTCTGATGACATTATTTTGGCGCTTGAATGCTACTATGAAGACTTGATTAATTATGTATTCGGACATTTTGCCAAACGCTTTGCAGGTAATAAGGGCAGCATCGATCATCCGATTGATATTATTCTATCGGGCGGAACTGCGTCCCCTCCGGGCTTTGACAAGAAGGTAAAGAAGATGTTAGCCAAGATGGATCTGCCTTTTGAAATTGGCGAGATCCGGTTAGCAGGCGGCGGCGATACAAAGAAACTGCTACAGACGGTCGCTCGCGGCTGCTACATTAGAGCTAAACAGGCAGCGAAGAAGCTTGCTAATGCAAAGGATGCGTTAGATCAAGCTTAAACAGGAGCTTGATATGTCGCGGCGTAATCCCGCCGTTTAGGGTGGGTTAGCCGCGCCCTATTTTTGGATGTAGGCTTTTATTGTTTCGCCGCAACTTCAAAGATTTTGGAGCAGGATTCCCCTACCGCCGTACTCGGCGGCGGCTTCGCAGCCCTTGTGGTAGGGAGGAATGCGACCAAAGGTCCAATATCTCTGTGTCCACTAAAGTTTATTATAGCTGCCGCTCAACGCCGGAACCATTCTTGGTTGCAGACGAAATTGACGAACCGGGTTTTGACTTTCCATTCGAGCATCAAGACGAAGTTTAAAGGTTAAAAGCAGCCCTCGCTTGAATAAGTTTGTATGAACATAGCGAGGGTTTTGCATGGGATATTCAACAAAACAAGAACTAATTCAGGCATTGGCGAACGCCCTTTCTCAGGGTAATCCGTCTCAGCCTGGAGTTCTCGTAGACCTATTCTCAGTCGGTAAGATGGTTACCGATACGGTCAACGACAGCCAGATCTTTCAATACATCAAATGGGCCGATGAAAATATCGACGCAGCGCTCAGCGGCGTCTACCAGACGCCATTCCAGCGCGTTAATCGCGGCTCTTATCCTATCGCCGTTGACATTACGACCGGCGATACCTCAATTATTCTGCCGGATGCTACTCGCTTTACCCCAGACGACGTTGTCCTTGTCCGAGACTCAGCAACGGGCCTGTATCAACAGGTAATCATTTCTGCCGTTCCAAATGACAATACCTTGACATTGACAGCTCCGCTAACCAGCGGATACCCAGCATCGACGACAAAGATCGAACGCATTCGCTATCCAGATCCGATCCCGAAGATGAGCGCCCGGTTGGCGGCGGCAACTTTATACGACAAGCATTTCGCCGCTCAGACAGATGCCAATAAGTCAGAATACGGAACCTATCTCCGCTCATTAGTCTACCAAGACATGAACGGCGTACTCAATGGCGTCATTGCTCTCTCGATCCCGGACGCAGGAAATTTTACCGGCCGGCGCTACTACAACCATGCCTTAGATGACGTACATGCAACGAAGGCTAAGGGCGATCAGAAGTTCTTTGGAACGGATAAATAATGAGTTCAAATGATGCAACAAATAAAGCCATTAAAGAATTCAGCAGCCTTGCTGAATTCCTTGCCAGAGTCGCCGCAGTAATCGAAAGCACTCCCAAAGGCCCAGAAGGAATCGACTTTATAGCCAAAGCATTGGATCTCGATTTGGCGAAAGAATTAAAAACAATAACGCCTTTGGCAGAAAACCAAGAGGCTGCGGAGGCTGAATCCAAGCAACAAGTCTTGAGTAGGACCAATCAACTAAGTCAGGCTATCGAGAGGAAGATTACCAAACTATATGGATAAGATTCAGCAATCAGTTCGAACCCTATTGATGGACCATCTGGCCGCGATTGAGCCTCTAACGGTCAATTTGTCGTTAGGGGGAACCGTCGTTAAAGTTGACAATACCAGTCATTACCGAATCAATGATGAAATCTATCTGATTTCAAGCAGCGTCGGCTTTGCCGAGACGTCTATCATCAAAGATATTCCTGACGATAAAACAATCATCATCAATCCGCCATCTGTTCGAGGTTGGACAGTTGCAGAGAACGCCTACGTTCAGAAGGCCGTCAATCATCAATTCATCAAGCGTATCAATATTGGCGACTTGAAGATCATTCCAAGCTTTCCGACAATTACCATTACGGCAACTAGCGAAAGTAACGAATGGTATACGCTGCAAAGAACAATGCATGACTACAAATTCAATATCAGAGTTTATGTTCTTGCCGATAATTTTGAACGTACCAATATATTCTTGATTAAGTTGGCAGAGCAGATCAGAGAAATCTTGCTCGATCATATCCGTCCAATCGTTGATGGACATAGTTATCCATTGACGGCGGATCTTCCAATCGGATCGACGGTCGTCAATGTTTCCGATACTTCCGAATTTAAAGTTGGCGGCGCTGTTTTCTTGCGCGACCGGAATCCGGCCCCTCATCATGATGAAGCTTATGTACGTAAAATCTTGGACGGAACGACCTTAGCGATCCATCATGCAACGCAGTTCGACTACCTAATGTCAAGGAATGCAGAACTTATTCGGGTTGACCGCTTGCTGTATGATACTCGTCCAGAGAGCATTAATTACGGTTACGTTCAAACACCGGGCGGCGGGCCATTAATGCAAGCCGCAGACATCAGTTGGTTTGCAAAAGAAATGATTACGAGACAGGGCAATATATTGACGTAATGATTTGGAGAATTGAATGAAAATTTTGACAATTAGCGACAGCCCAAACCTTTACTCCGGGCTGGCTCGGGTACATCGTCATATCATCGACGGGGTTGTTGAAGCCGGGCATCAAGTCCTTCCCTGCGTCTGGTTTGGTTACGATGACGATACGATGCAGAAAATCAAAGACAAGAAGATCAAACCTCCTCCGCTTTACTATACGACGCCCAACAATACTAAAGTACAAATGATTACGATTCCCAAGAAGCGCAGCTTTGATGACGTAAAGATGCTTTACGACATCGTTAAAGTTGCCAAGCCTGACGTTATTCTGACTGTCGGCGATTATTGGGACTTCTATTACATGCAGGCGCTTAAGATCAAGACCAACTATTCATTCAAATGGATAGCCTACCTTACGATTGAGTTCGAAGAAATTGACGAGCGCGTTAACTCTGTCTTCCGCTATGCCGACGTCATGGCTGTTCCGACCAATCTAGGGCGCGCGGCATTGGAGTCAGCTTCGGGAAAGCCTATTACGGTCATTCCGTATGGAGTAGATCCTAAGTTCAGGAAGTTTTCAGAGGATGAGCGCCGGGCCTTGAGGGAAGAACGGGATTGCGTAGGCAAGACTCGCTTCATTACTGTCGCTCAAAATACTTGGCGCAAAAATTTGCCGGCTCTGGCTCAAGCAGTCAAGCTTATATGTCATCGCGATCCGGAAAGAAAAATGCAATTTTACGTCCATGCAAACATTGATGGACTTGATTCTCAAGAAGCTTCTCTTTACGACTTGCGAACCATTGTTCAAAAGCTTGGAGTTGAAGACTGGTTTGTCTTCCCTGAAGAAGATGCGTCAATTTTTAATGCCCCGAATGATGATTATTTAATAAATGAATACAATGCGTCTGACTATTTCGTATCGCCTTCAACTTGCGAGGGCTATGGCCTGCCCCTTCTTGAGGCAATGGCTTGCGGCCTGCCAGTCATAGCAAATGGCGCATCAGTTATGCCAGAACTTATCGGCCGGACTCAAAGCGAGCTTAATTACGGGCCGGCTGAGCGCGGTTGGTTAGTTGGAAATAGGGTCGAAGTATTTCCTCCGGCGAAGTTTATTAAGGTTATCAGGCATGATGCCTTAGGACAAGCCATATGGGAAGTTACAAATTGGAAGGATACGCAAAGCCTCCGAGAAAATTGCATCAATTATGCAAAGGAAAGAACATGGGAGGTTATGAAAAGGGGAATATGTAAGCTTTTAGATTCGGCGGGAGGTCCCGTAGCATTGCCTGTTGAGGTAATGGAATAAAGGGAACTCCCAAAGAACCATGAATAGTAAAAAGGAAGCGTCTTCGGGCCTTCCGAATATAGTATCAAGGTTTAAATAGGGACAGTTTTTTACAGGGGGCAGGACAGATGCCAATTGCAAATACGCCGCTAACAAAGGCAGAGTTCGAATTTCTTCAGCAGAATATTACGGACCAGATCGATACTGTAGAAGTTGCGGGAGCCATTGCGCAATCGGGACTTCATTACGTTGTCCTTTTGCAGGTTGATGCTCCGGAAATCGACTTAATCAATCCGTTCTTTGCTCAGTTGCAGCGTTCGGAACAGTTGGCCGCATCAACTAACTGGCTTCCAGTTGTTTCGTCATTGAACAACCATGCCATCATTAGAGGAGGACCGGCAACAGGAACTATAAACGCTCGCTTGAATGCCTACCTCGAAAACGGCGGAAACCGTATTCTAGTTTCTCAACAATACGCGAACTTGTCAGCCGAAGCTGGATTCATTATCGATCCATGTAACATCGAACCGGGAACTGCCTCGGGTTGTCTGCCGGGCATTACCAGCGATCTTACTGCCTCGGGTGCAGTCGGCGTTCCATTCAGCTATACAATTACGGCTGTTGGTACTCCAACGATTACCTTTACGCATACGGCTGGAACATTGCCGGGCGGCGTAACGTTCTCCGCTCCAACATTCAGCGGAACGCCTTCGGGAACAGGAATTTTCGTTGTAACCATGACAGCAACAAATGGATTGGGCGCAACGAGCAAGACTTTGACGATTACAATTGTCTAATAGAGAAGGGTAAATGGCTTGCAGAGATGGAACATCGGGCATTCTATCAGATACAGAGCTTTTGCAACAGCAAGCGCTCTTGGGTTCTGGTTATGCCTACTTAATTCAGGTCGAAAGATTTGTTTATTCCGGCCTGCATTTAATTGTTTTATCTAGCGATCCAGAGGTAGAAGTAGCATTAGTACAGCCATATGCAGCAAATCTGGAAGAAGTTGACCCTACAAGGACAGCGGGCTTATTGCGGCGGGCAACAGAGGCTTTAGAGAGACATATTACGGATAGAAGCGGTCAGAGTTTTGACGACTATTTGTTTACGCATGGAATAAAAGTAGGCCAAGACTTTGCGGCGTTATCGGCAGCGCTTGGTCATACAATAAACCCGCTGAACGTAGCTTAAGGTTAATATCGGGGGATAGCGATGGCAAGAGCAACTAATGATCCAGCAGTAATGGGCTACATCGGCGGCGTATCCGTAAATGGTACGACGTTTCGAGCTACCTCATGCTCCTTGGGCGTAAAGCAGGCAATTAATCATCCAGACGTAATCGACGGCGCAGTAGATTGGACTCTTTATCAGTTGGGCGGTATCGAAATCGATGGAGACGTTGCATTCCCTGTTGTCGGAGGCGGATTCGGCGGAGATTTGATCGGATTCGTAGCGCGCGATACTTCAGGCCAACTCGCAAGCAGAGACATTAAAGTAGCTGTCGCATATGGCAAAAACGCATTCAGCCGAACTTATACAGGTTGTCAGGTTAATACATTGGAAATGCGCGCAACGGCCGGCGAACGACTTGATGCTACTGTAAACTTCTGGGGAACAGACTTCGAAAACGGCGGCGGACAGGTTAGCGCTCCGCCAGATATCAAGCGCGTTCTCTCATGGGCCGACCTTTCAATTTCAGGTCTTGGACCCTCATGCGATATTCGAGAATTCTCTTTTAACGTAAACAATCAGCTCTCAAGAAATTATACTTTCTGTCCGGGCAAACATGGCGGTTACGTTCCAAATAACATCTCGGCTGGAAAGCGTCAGGTTTCCGGAAGCATTGGATATCAGGGCGCAGCTCCAGACGATGACAATAACGCCGAAAAGAATGCAACCCAAGACAATCCGCCGGGCGGAACGCTGGTCTTTGATGCAAGAGATTTTACAGTTACATTCAACAACATTACGTACGAATATCAGTCAATTGAAGCTCAACCGGGCTTGATTACTTCTACAGTAAATTGGTATGCTCATTCCATCGACGGAACCGCAATTCAGTAATCCATAAGAGAAGGAGGGCCGAAGCCCTCCTTCTTTTTTTCATACCTGCTGTATAATCCTACCTAGCTTCATCTTGACATAATTTATTGAACGGTTGTCTAAAACTGCGTCTCCGTTTGTTTTTGATATGGCTATCGCCAAATCTCAATTTAACAAGTCTAAATATCCAAGGAGGATACTATGTCATTACTTGTTTCAACTAAGCTGTTTCCAATCGACATTAAATATGCCGAAGTCAAGCTCAAGAACGGGCTAGATGGCATCATTTTGGTAAAAGGTGAGGAGATGGAAAAGAAGTACGAAGGCAGGACCAAAGAATTGCATACGCAATGGCTCCAGCCTAATTGGAAAGAGCATACAGATATCATTCGCGAATCGATGGTTTGGGATGCCTTTAAAGGCGAACGACAGATGGATTTTCAACTGTATCGCTCGCTCTGTATTGAACGGTTCTTGAAGGTCTGGGACATCATTGATGATGCAGGATCTCCAGTTCCATGCGAAAATAAAGCCATTGCTCAGCTAGAATACAACATGGCGAATGCTTTGATTGATCATTTCATTTCAAAGAGTACGCCGACTGAGTCCGACCTAAAAAACTAGCCTTCCTGTCTCATAAGTACTATACGAGCAAAATGGCAAAGAACGAATTACCCCCGGATCTTTGCATTGAGATAGCGCTTTGGGACAGGTTTGGTTGGGGGCCGAATGAAACAGAATCAATTTCTTTGCGTAAGATGCGCGAGATCTTTATTGTCCTAGAACAACAGCGAATCTCCAGAGACGCGATGGAAAATCTGGGAAGACCAACATCCGAAAGTCATGACCGTATTATGGCTGCGCAGAAAATCAAAGATGAAATAGACGGCGAAATATAGTTGTTCGGCAGCAAAGGAAAGGAACAGGACATTCTTGGGGCGAATTCTATCATAGCCCAATGCCTTATCCTGAAAATTCCAAGGAGATATACAGATGTCCCTACTGATTAATGAATCGGATACTTTTGTTATTAACGTCAGGTATTCTCAACAGGCAAATGGCGAATTGATCTTCGATGAAGGCTCAGAAACAGCGAACTTTACTTTTAAGCGCCCAAACTGGATCGAAATGCGAACGATTATGTCAAATGCAGTCATAGTTAACGCAAACAACGGTCAGGCAATTATTGACCCCTACAAGCTGATGGATACAAAAATCAAGTTGCTCTTGAAGGAATGGGATCTAAAAATTCCAGTTACCGAATCCGCGATTGACCGGTTGCATCCAACATTGATCCAATATTTGTTCGACAAGCTAAACGTAGAAACAGCGCCGGTCGCTCCTGCTCCGGCAGAGCCAGTTTCAGAAGAATAGTCTCCTAAGGAATAGTCCTTAAATGGCTGTTGACCTTAAGTTAAATATAGATAGTAATGCAGCCTTTGTCGCAAAGGACCTAGACTCCGTTGCAAAAGCGGTGGGTCTGACTACGCCCCAGCTCAAGCAGATGGCGGCGGGTTGGAAATCCAATAGAGAAGAAACTGAAGGCTTTACAGGCGCGGTCAATCAGCTTACTGCGAAGCTCGGCGGAATTACCGGCGCAATTAAAGGCGTTGCAGCAGCTTTCAGCGTCGGTCTTTCATTCAATAAACTCGAACAAGCGGCCGTAAGTTATAACAAAACTCTCTTTGATCTCAGCCGAAGTACGAAAGTTATCGGCGGCGATTATAAGAGCCTGTCCAAGGGCATTGACGAACTCAATAAGAGTACGTTCATGTCAAAGCAGCAGGCCGCAGAATTTACTCTCAATCTCCAAAAGAATGTTCAGGGAACTCGTCTTTCTTCCCAAGAAATTACAAAGCTCGGTCAGGTATTGACGTCTGAATACTGCGGAGCTATTGAGGACATCAACAAGGCAACAAACGAGTTGATGGGCCTTCAAAAGAAGAACATTAATCTCTTCAAAGATCTAGGCAATACCATGTCTGACGGAGCCTTCGCCGACTACTTGTCAACGATGGAAGTCGTCTATGGCGCGTCGGAAGATCAAATCGATGCAACTGTTAGAATGCGAACTGCGTTTCAAGCAAACGGCAATCAATTAACCAAGCAAGAACAAGAGATGCTCAGTTTGGGCAATTCGATGCAGGACGCAAAGAAGTCTGCCGCCGATCTTGAAAATGCCATGGGACAGCAGCTCGTCGCGGAATTCAAGACGATGAACAAGTTCATGGCTGATACCACGCGCTGGGTTACCGATCTTACAAATCGTTTTCCATTTCTTACTAAAGCTATTGCAGTGGCCGCTGTCGCAATAGGGAGTCTTGCGGTCGCGGGAACTGCCCTAATCGCAGGCAAGGGCATATTGAGTCTCGGCAAAGGCTTGCTTGGCGGCGGCAAGGCTGCGGCAGGGCTTGCTGGATTGGGCGGCGGCGGCGGCGGCGGCGGCAAGGCTGGCGGCTTCTTGAGCGGCCTCGTTGGCGGAGGACAGTTAGGAACCCAAGCCAATCCGATGCATGTTGTCATGGGCAGCGTGGCCGGCGGCAATAACCCAATGGGCAACGGCAGGTCCGGACAGTCATCTACCGCGGGGGCCGGCCGGAATCTAATGGGTGTCGCAGACGGCATGGCAGCCGCCATGGCAACCGGCATGGCTGCTTATGGCGCATATTCCGTCCTGTCTGATGACAAAGCGTATAACGAAAACCTTAAGGGTCAAGCTTACAACAAAGACGGATCTGAAAAGAGCGCCATCGGCAATGCTATGGATACGCTGTTTGGCGGACCTGAAAAATGGGGCAAACAGATTGCAACCTTTGATGTTCTGCTTAAGGACCTAGCAAAAGATTGGGTAGGATTGGGAGATAAAATTGGCGGGCATAAAGATGTAGTTGCTGCCTCCAAGATGAGCAATAAAGATTTCAAAGCTCATCTTCAGAAACAACAAGCTGATTTTTCCAAAGAGCATCCTGAACAAGTTGCGATGGCCGCAGCGGCCGAAAAGAAGGCCAAATCAGATCAAAATGAAATTACTGCTCGTCAAGATATTAATCGTCATTATCAGATGCAGAAGATGCTCGCTGAAAGCATTACTCAAACAGCTCAGGCCCAGATTGAGTACGCCTTGAAGTATGAAAACGATGTTGCCGCTGCGTTAGGATGGATCGAGAAGCAAAGAAGCGCATTGGATCTAACGCTTTCGTCTGCTGAAAAACTCCTTGAAATAACAATGCAGAACAAAACTGCTGCGGAAAAGCAGCTAAAGACAGATGAAGATGCCGCGCGAGCTAAGCTTACTGGAGAAGAGCTGGAGAAAGCGCTTGTATCCATCTACGAACGCAGGCAGGCTCTTATCGCCAAGGAAGCTGTGCAGCATCAGAACATTACTCAGGCTAAGACCCAACATCGCGGATTGGACATGCTGGCTATTACTAGTCTAGATCATCGCCGCAGTCTTATTGAGTCTCAAGTCGGACTGGCTGAGTCTGAATTACAATTGAATCAGCAGTTGTATATGGGCCTCGGTCCAACTATCGAATCTCAAATGAAGATCGTAGATTTGATGGAAAATCAAATCGCGCTTATTGAAGAACAATTAGCGACGGCTGAACAGACAGTTGCAGAGGGTAAAGGTACGATAGAAATCGAAAAGAAGATCTATCAACTCAGGCTTCAAAAGAATCAGGCCGTCAGTAAAGAAATTGAAATGACCAAGAACCTTCGCGAAGGGTATCTCGACGCGATGGGGGCCTTTACCAATATTGAAGGTTCGTTCGCTAAGATTATTACAAAGCGCGAACAGGGCATGGGCGAATTGATTCGCCAATTTGGAGTTCAAGGCGGCGCTAAAACAGGCGCAGGCGGAGCCGGAACTAATTCGCCAATGGCAAGCTGGCAAGCCGGCGGTAAATTTGAATTTGCTGGAACTGCCGCAATGAACAAGAATGCCGATACCTATGGCATCAATGAGCCAATCGTTCGTAATCGAGTTGGCGCAGCGCAGGCATCCAAAGCATCCGGAACAGACGACTTCTTCGCTGCCGCAGGAGCCGGCATGACGTCGGTAAAAACCGAGGCTGAGACAGAAATCGCAAAACGAATTAATTCGGGTCAAGCATCGGGACCTAAGCTGATTGACAGCGTTCCGGGAGGAGCCTCTCCAACTGCTGGAGCAGGGCCGAATGCCAATCTGATTAATGTCGCCAAAGACGATCCTACTGTCGCGGCTATTTTAACGCTCGACAAGAACATGCCAGATCATGTTATGAATGGCGTTATCAAAGCAAGCGGAGCGGACCTTCTAGGCGTTAAAGCGGGAGGAAGTACTGTCCCGATGGCTAAGCCAGATGGTTTAAAGACGACTCCAGCAGCCGCAGCCGCAGCAGCCGCAGCGACGACTCCAGCAGCCGCAGCGGCAGCAGCCGCAGCCGCAGCAAAAAACGAGAATAAAGGCTTGGCATTCGGAGCTACTGGAAACGCGGCTGACATTGCTCGCGGAAAAGCAGAGCATGCTTCTCCAGAGCAGATTACTCAAGCTATCGAGAAACTGAATAAGCAAATCTCAGAAACCGAAAACAAGATCAAATCTGGGCCAGGCGACGCAAACAAAAATGCCGCCAGCTTAGCTAAGGATCAAGATGATCGTCGTCGGTTGATGGCTTTGCAGCAGCAAGATCAATTGGTTGCTAAGAAGCAGGCCAATTTGGAAGCAGCTAAAAAGAGCATGGAAACAAATCGACCGATGCCTTCCCAAAACATGGGAACGTCAAAGGAAGACAAAGCTGCGCGCATGGCCAAGATTGCCGAAATGCCAAAAAAGGCAGCAGAGGCGCGGGCCGCAAAAGACAAGATGCTTCTAGATAGCCTACAGGGGCGCATGGATGCTCGCAAAGAAGAAATTGCGACTAGCGCTCAAATAAATGCTGAAAGGAAGAAGAAAGAACTTGCTCAAAAGATTGCGGCTTCTAAAGACGCTAAGACAAAAGAAGCTCTTCAAAAGCAATTCGCTTCAGTTACTCCAGAGCAAACTACTGGCGGATTAGATAAGCTTAAACAGGATATCGAAGTCCAACAAAAGAAAGCCGCTGCCTCTCAAGCCGCTGCTGAAAAATTTAAAGAAAAAGCTCCTGACGCAAAAGTTCCACAAGCAATTAAGGAGGCTGACTACGCTAAAAACATGGGCATTTCTGGCGGTCTTGTTGAAAACAAAACGAAACAGCAAATGCAAGATGAAGGGGCTGTTGCAACTGCTGCATTCCTTAAGTCAAATAAAGAGCAAATTAAAGCCCTGACTGCATCTACTCAGGCTTATGAAAATCAACGTACTGCAACTCAGGACGTTATCAATGTTTCTGAAATGTGGGGAGCAAGCATGAAGAAAGACATGCTTCGTGCGCAGCAAGCAGCTATGGCCCCAATTACTGAAATGGCAAAGATCGCGGAAGAGGGCGATTTTGAAGCGCCTTCTCCTTCTGATCCAGTCTACGCCGCTTCAGGCGGATTTATTCCGGGCACTGGGGACAAAGATTCGGTTCCTGCCATGCTGATGCCGGGCGAATTTGTAATGAACAAAGAGTCCTCAAAGCGATACGGCTGGCTGCTTGAACGGCTCAATGCTAATAAATACGCTGATGGCGGCTTCGTAGGCGGACTGGCTTCTATGCCTTCTGCTGCAACGGCAATGGCCGGCGGCGGAGGCGGCGGTGGATTCAGCCCGAACATCTCTATCAATGCCAAGGGCGACAGCATTAACAAGATTACTAAGATGGTAACCAACCAACTAAGTAGTCAACTCAATAAGATGATGACTCCTTCCGGAAGTTCTGGAAGATTCTTTGACGCTACTCAATAAGCGGTTCCGTAATGGCTATAACTGAAAATCCTGGAGATTATCAAGTATTGGCTCCGTTATTCGAGCCGGGCTATCATTTTGTCCAAAAAGTAGATCATGGGCAAGTAACCCCGAAGGCCGAAGAGCTTGCCGCTTATGCGGACCCGCGCGGTATCTTGCGAGCCGGAATGGTTCCGGCGTCGCAAATATCATACGAAATCGCAGAAAGTCTTAAGGAGCTTGTCTCCGCCGAGAACTTTAGGAGAGCTAGCGGCGGCATAGATATTGGCTTTGCTATTATAATCGGGCAAGTAGTAGCCAGTACGAAGAGTTGCATATGCTTGATTGGTTTTGAAGGTCATGACGTTATCGACTTGCCAACAGATCAACTTGAACAAGTTGGCGGCGGATACAAGACGCCAACCAAAGTTTTTCTGCCGCTATACGCAGGCGATAAATGGATAACTGACAAGAAAGACATTGCCATTGAGGCCGGTCGGGAATATTTCAAACGTAGCCCTGAAAACCAGATATTAGATGTTCTTCCATCGGTCAATCCTCCATTGGATTGTCTATCTCATGAAAAACCGATCTTCCCCAAGACCGCTACGTTCCCGATCATTGATACAGCCTCGGATATAATCCAAACAAAAGGCGGAGCTTCATTCATCTCCTATGTTGCTATTGACAAGCCGTTATTTAGAGATGTCATTTTCATTAATTCCGCTTTCGTTGCTCAGGGTCCTTTCTTTGGGAACATCCTTAAGGTTTCTATTGTTGCGCCATATTCAACGCCAAAGACGGTTATATTCAGATATCAGTTTGTTAACGTCAATCCGCCTGATACTACGCCGTTATTCCAATGGCGTCTTTCTGAGACGTATGGAATTGTACCTGAAAAATTTGAAGCGACTCCGAGTTCATTGTCTCTTTCACAAGAAGAAAAAACCAGAGATTTAATTGAGAGTCAGGCAGAGAAGGCTCATTTTGTTTACAACTTGAATGATGGCGGTCCTGATATTACGGAACGCTTCCCGCAAAGCCCTGTTAAAAAGGGCTATAGCTTGGCTCTTGCCAAGGCGAAAATAGATCCTACAAGCCCGTTCTTTGACAGGGATTTTAAGGCTCAGATTATTCCGCTTAAGAAGAATTCGTTCTTTACCCAAAGCAGAACTGAACAAAAAAGTATTTTTGTACTTCAGGAACAATTCGAATCCATTACTGGACCAAATGGAAGCGGAATAACCAGGGTCATAACAGATCGTTCCTATGTTTCTCCGTTCCTTGATTTGGATTTGAGTCAGAATGCCAGATTGGGCGTTGAGTATTCGATCAGAACTCACGCCAAGGGGCCTATCTCGCTCGACAGATTTACATTATTGGCCGGAACAAGACCTGCCTCTGTTTCCATTTCAGCCTACAGAGATCCATGTATCGACGCAATCGTCGTAGACTATATCGACTTTGAAACAGTTTCCGAAAGATTTTTCTATGATAACGATTGGGCTACGGCTGGACAAGTTCCGCCAACCAGCAAACTAAAGTCATTCCTAATCGGCGAAGTTCCGCAAAGAACCTCTGGAAGAACAGCCATAGTTCCTTTCCAAGAACCATTGAGCGCAAGCTCAATTGGCAATGGAACAATCTCCATTGAGGCCGGCGCTCTTCCAATTGGTATTGTCATGAATACCGCTCCGGTTTCAACAGACCCAAAGCAGTCTCCCGTACTACAACTTTTTGAAGGCGACGATACTAGCGGAGATCCGAGCTATGAGATTGCCGTTCCGCAAAGCGAAACAGCCGGCTTATCAATCGTTCCGATTCCGTCGCTCCGCTTTAAGAAATACAAGATCGATCCATCGGGAGGAAGTCCTGTTTCATTGGTCGGATCAAAGATAGCATATCTTGAAAAACCGGATTCAGCAAAAGCAACAATTACGTTGAACGAAATAACTAAGCTTCAGATTGATGAACTAAAGGCAGAAGAGTTTCCGCTTAAGTCCGTTTCAGTCAGCGCATGCTCAATGAGTAAATTTGGCCATGCGGGCATGGCCTTCGAACGCGAAGGGCGAATTGATTTCGCCTACCGTTCATCAAATCATCAACCATGGACTCCAGTCAGAGATGTCATTCAGCGCATCCCTGAGGATTTCATTAATGGAGTCAGCAGCGCGAAGGCATCATTGAGTTTTCCGACCGCAGCGGTTCCGTTCTTGCTTTCAGATGTCGAGTTGGCGAATTTTTATCTGTTCTACGTCTATAAGAACAGGCTCTTAATGAAGACGGTTCCGGCCGATATTTTTGTACGATCTCCATCAATTGATGATGACCCGAGATACGCCTTGGTCGATGAGGCAGATCTGATAGGAAAGATGCATGCGTTAATTCCTGTTATTGTATATGACGGCGGCATGGCCGATCCGACAGTTGAGATAAAAGCCGACATCGCATTCAATGCTATTGCCGGAGATTTTACTCCTCCAACAACAACGACAGATAGCGACTTGCCTCAAATTGGGACTCATTCAGCAGTCTATACCTTGTCTGGAAACATCTTCAGTTTTATTGAAGCCAATCAACGCATTCGTTTAATGGGGTCCGGAGATCGAGGTTTGACTTGGAATAATATTTTACCGGACGACTTCTTTTTTTACCCCCAATTAATAAAAGGGTCGCCAGTCCGACTTAGTCCGGAAGGAACGGAAGGGGTAAGTCCGTCCTGCTATTATTACTCTGGAACAAAAAACATCATCTTCGTATTTGTTGTTGAGTCCTCAATCTTGCTTATGAATATTCCTGAACATATTTTGATTCAGGAGCCAGATGCAGTTGCCGCATCTCTATCTGAAATAGTTCCAACAGTTATCTATGGAGATGTATCAGATGACATGAAACAGAGAGGTATTGTTGCTCAACCATCCGTATTAGAAAGGAAGGAGAGCCTTAAAGACGAGTTTAACGAAAAGGTTGCTTCTCATCGCATGGCTATTTCTTCTACGCAATTTGGTCATCTCCGTTTATTTTTCTTAGATCAAAACAAAAGACTTCAATCCCTTATTTCATCAGATAGCGGATTAAGTTGGCGGTCAGAAGATCAATATATCGCCGATAGGGTTTAAAAATGGCAGTAACTCCAGCAAGCATAGGAAAGGCTCAATGCAAGGTATATATCTTGCCAAATTCTCCTTTTGCTGGAATTCCGCGTCAAGAGTTTGGCTATTTCTTTACGCAAGACAATCTTCCAAACATGACGCTTTCAGGAAACCGAGGCATTGTTGCCCTACCGTCGCCCGTCAATGGCTTTCGACTGGCCGAGAATGTTAACAACTATGACAATTATCTAGTCGATACAGGCGGCGAGAAACTTGAAGATGCGATTGCTGATACTGGAGGCAATGGCGTTATCAATGTCGATAGCGCAGCTAAGACTAAAGCCGCGTTAGCTCAAGCGCGCAGCAACTCCAGTCAAACGCAAAAAGACTTTTTTACTTGGCAGACCATCGAGCCGTTTATTAAAAATAATGGCAAGTACGATCCAGTCTATTTCAAGGACATGTTGAAAAAATCTGGATCGTCAGCTAAATGGACATACAATTTAAAGCCTAAGCCAGATGGCGCTCAAAGCGAATTACTTACGCCGTTTATGACTCAGGCAACCAAGAACCCCAAAGAGGCCATCCATTGGGGCGTTCGCATGACAACGCCAATCGCGGACAATCAACCATTCGGGATTCTTTATTACCATGACGGACAGGATCATTCTCCGGCTCCAGAAGTCGATCTCAATGCGCACAGCGATCTCTACAACCTCAAGAGCGCTCCTTTTCAAATTGATCTAACTAAAAGAGCTTATGTCGCAATCAAGTTCGGAGACGCGACGCAAACGTTCTTCGTTTTGTTTGTACAAGGCTTTAGGCCGCATTTCTTCCAAATCAAGAGCAATGTCGCAACTCTACTAAGTACATTCGACGCCGTTAATGGCGAGGCTTTGTTTACTCCAGACAATCGCTGGTTCCAATTCAAGATTGAGCCTGTTCGAACTGGATTTATTATTACATTGGCCGGCCAGCAGTTTATTACGCCTTGGATTGTTGAAGGCCCGGACGAAGAGCCGTACATCTTAAGGTCGGGACAGGTTGAAATTTATAGCGGAAATGTAACTGCCGGGTTTGCAATGCGGCCTATGCAATACATCGCGCAAGATTCATTTACTACTCCGCCAAATATTATTTCGCGCCTTCCTTCCGATACAAGAGAAGTAAGCGTAACGACAACCGTAAAGGGGGCGGCGGACGACCAAAATAAATTAGCAAAAGATCCGATTACGGGGTTGCCAGTTCTTTTTGCGGTTGATGCTGAAATCGTCAACGGAGATACCTTTGGCAATGTTCGTAATCCAATTAACGACCTTGCCAAGGACGGAGTCCCTGCCCAGAGCGGTAAAAGAGTCGTCGATCTTGAAGTATTAGAAAAAGAAGTTCCCGCTACCGGCGCTGCGACCAATGCAGGCTTCTCGTTGAACAAAAACGAGTACAACGTCAAGGTTACGCTTCGCTCTACTGACGTAACTCAGCCGAATGGTTTTGTCGTAACTAATGGCCGCAGTCCTTACCTTTGGCAGGTACGCCTAGCATTGCCAATGCTGGAGCCTCAAGACTCCTCCGGCGGCGGCATTGATATAAGCTGTAACGTTAAAGAAGTAGATTTGAGCTGGAACTCTACCAGTCTAAATGAATTGAATCATAGCGGTACGATTAAGGTATTCAGTCGTCCAATTCCAGATGGCGGCATGGATCTGGAAGGCTATCTAGATCGAGCCGTCTACTTCAGAGTAGAAGCTTATTGGGAAAACGGCGTTGGCCATGATCCGGGCGGAGAAGGCCGGCAAATCTTCGAAGGCATGTCTGTACATTCCAGCCGCGATACAAAGGCAGAATACGATTTGATTACCTTCAAGGTTGAAGACTACATGAATGCCCTTGAGGGCGGAAAGTTTGTTCTATCGCCATATTACGACGGAATGAAGGCTAAGGCCGCAGTCCGCGACATCGCGCAATTGGCCGGCTTAGGGGAGTCTAGAATTCTAGCTGACGATACTCCGATCCCGGCGCAAGTTCCCAATGATCCAGAGGATTTCGGCCTGCCTTTTTCAAATCCATTTCAAGAGCCTCAATTCAGATTTAAAGACGGTTCGTCCTATAAGTCGGCGCTGGTAAAGATCGCTCAGCTCGACGGGAAAACAATTTATTTCGATCATCTAGGACGTTTTCATTATGATACTATTGCGGGCGGAACGACAGGCGGAGGAGTAGCGCCAGATACGTTCTTCTGGACAAGTCCGCTCGATGCCGCCGAAGGAAAGGAATGTTGTTGGGGAACCGCTTCTTTCGGCCGAAACATCAATGATACTTATAATGTCATTCAGGTATCAACAGTTGATCGAAGAACGGGTAATCCAATCCATATTGCCTACGCTAACGAAGACGCTATTTTGCCGAGCGGCGCGGGCAAAGAAGGATACCTTGGATATAGAAAGCATTTGATGATCCGAGAGCCGGCTCTAGGAGATGAAGCAGCAGCGATCAGATATATTTCAACTTATCGCAATATCGTTTCTAAGCCGCCAATGACAATCCGGTTCGAGGCATATGGATACTCCGGACTCAAGCCAATGGATACGATTGCGGTAGACGGGTTTCCAGTTCGTATTTTAAACATTTCATGTCATATCAATGCGCAGGAAAATACGTATTGGATGAACGTCGAAGCAGAATCTTTCTTGGATAACTAAGAGGTAAATTATGGCAGACGAAAGTACAGCCCCTTTCATTCCCTACTATTCATTCGCTCCTGAAAACTTCAGGAAGATTATGAATCGTCAAATGCAAAATCATGCGACGCAGGCCGAAGACAATGTTATGCAGTTCAGCAAAGGTAATTCAGACGGCCGCTATTCAAGCAGCTTGCCGTCAGCTCCTATTTCAATTAAGAACGAAGCAAACATCTTTTACTTTGTAGTTGGCTTTACTCGGATCGGCGCTCTAGCTGTTGCCGCTCCATAAGAGGATATAGAATGCGGTTTACTGATACATATAAATTCGGAACTCCTGTAGCTGGCGAGGCGCTAAGCGCGCTTGAAGACAGCAGGCGCTTCCTTGTTATTGATCGACAGTTACTAGGTCTCTTTCAGATATTCGGCAACGGCGTCGTTATTGGATGGGAGTTAAACAAGTCGGGCGGTTTGTCTGTCTCTATTTCTCACGGCCGCGCCAATGTCTCATTCATGTCCGCAGAAACTACCGTTGTCAGAATTGTCGCCAATTTGACCCCGAACGCGACGAATTACATCTACGCTCAAGTAAATGCTACAACCCGATTTGACCGCGACGTTGACTTCATCGCCTCGACAACAGTTCTCCTTTCAGGCGGGCGCGTTCTGCTTGGAACAGTAACGACTAATTCTTCCGCGATTGAAACTATCGATACATCCTTGCGAGAAGACATTAGCTTTATCGAGCAGATTAAGGATCTCATTAACCGCCATCGCCATCGCGGAGGTAGCGAGAATCCAACCAAGATCGATTTAACCAAAGAAGTAATGGGCCAGCTTCCCGGTTTCCATCTCGAAGCAATCGATGCATCTAAGGTCTCGACCGGCTTTCTCTCGCCGGCTCGCATGCCTTTACTAGAACATTCAGATCTTCAAAACGCTGGAGTCTTAACGCATGCTCAACTCGACTCCTTCGTTCGCACCTTGTCTAATCAAAATACGCGCCTGATGGGCGAATTGTCAGTAACAAACATGCTTCAGATATACTTGGGCATGAAGCATATCTGGAACGAGATTGATGCGTACTCGACCAACTTGCTCGTTATGATTCCGGGTATATCTCCAGATTCATTTACTGACTTCAATAAGTCAACGGCAGTTATCGACAAGACGAACCATTTGATTCAGGGTATTCCGTCAATCGGCGGACAGCTTACAACAACGTCGTTCAGGACGTCGCTTGAGTTTAATGCAGCAAGACTAAAATCTAACATCCTGATTGGCGACGATGACGCTGGCTCTTTCTTTAAAATTACGAAACCGCTTACCGAATCGATTGTTGAAAGTTTCGACAATGTCTTCTCTAACAATACGTCAATTCCGGGCTGGACGCTGGAAACCATCGCATCCGACAACCAAACGTCATTCAAGAGCGACTCGACGAAGAAGGTCCATGGCGCGTTCAGCGTAAAGTTTAATGTCGATCAACAGGTTCGCGTTCAGGCAACAAAGGTATTTAGCGAAACTGCCAATTGGACCGGCCTCAATGAGTTAGAAATTTATATCGAAACTCTTTCAGCCGCTCATGGCAAGATCATTTTGCAATTGTTGAAAAAGAATGGGTCTGAATTGGAAGAGATCGACTCATTTACGGTCATCCATACCAACGAAACGACAACCGGATTCCGCAAAATTATTCGAGACATTACCGGCGTTACTCGCGACAAGGTTGATGCCATCAGGCTTTATACCGATACTGCGCTAGGCTGGGATCTATCGAACTTTGTTGTCAATCTCGACAGCATTCGCATCAATAACAATCTGTTCTATAACAACTCGGGCAGAATCCGCTTCCGAATTAAGACTCCGCAAAAGTCTCATTGGGCGGCTATTAGTTGGGTTGGCGAAACGAACGGCGGCAGTATTCAGGCCCGCGCTCGCAGCGCTCCATCTTATGAAACGTTTGACCAAAGTACGGCAGCTCCATTTTCTTCATTCTTCTCGGAATCTGGCGGATATCCTGATGTAGCCGAAAATCGTTCCGTAGAAATCGAAATTGCGCTTGCCGCAAATCCGGGCAAGACCGGGTCTCCGGTCGTTCGCTCAGTAACGATCTCTTATATTACCTCAAGCGTTAATAGCGGATTGACAATCGATACTACCGATGATTTCTTACGCGCCGCGAAATTAGAAAATGCTGCGGTTGTCAATCCCGGCGAAGTTATTATTGACGGCCGCATCGACGTTGGCGACGTTGTTTATGGGATGCAGCATAGCATTCAGCAGGCAAGCATCTCTACCAATTTATCTTCTATCTCATTCGAAACGCCTGTCGTTGGATTTGATGGAACGTCTCTGCCGCTCTCTCCGCTTCAGGCATCTCAAAACAATCTAGGATTGAGAGAAAGTAGCCTTGACGGCGTTGCGTCTGTCGAGCGCTTGGCTGATCGAACATTCTTGGCAACGGATACGTTGAATGACCGAATTATTATCTTTGACCGCGAAGGTCAACTCATAAAGGGCTTCGTTAGCAATAACGTTAGAAATCAGACAGATCTCTACCCGCTATCAGTCATCTATAATAGAACCGCTAAGATTCTTTATATTGCTTGGTCAACGAACGTTAGTTTGTCAAAAATGGATCTGAGCAAGATGATTATCTCTGGCGCTGGATTGTCGATGACTCTTTCAAATGCCAGCGATAAAGTAGGACGACTGACCGGCCCGAATACAGAAGCCATGTCAGCCAACGTCAGCCCCGTCATTCTTTCTTCTGCTCATGCGGGACAGTTGGAAGCGTTCTTCGGCGATACATCAGTTACCGACTACAGGCTTTACATTAACATCGATCCTACCGCTGCTAAGGAAGGCATTAATTCAGACAATGCGAATTACGCAACATTGGTAGGCCCAAGAGGAATCCCGATCTTTGTTGGCGATATCAAATTCATTCGCGGGCTATTCCGGCCAATCTCTGTAAGCCGAACGACTGAAGAAAATTGGTTGATTTCAAATGCAAAACCATTGCTGACAGCCGAGGGTGGAAACGACATTATAACCGGCGTAAACAGTTCAGAAGTTACGTCAGTTATTGAAATCGACCCATCAACTGGAGAAATAGTCTTCTCAGATAACTCGGTTGACTTCTCCTTATTGACATTGGGCAACGCAATTGAATACAATGAACGCTATATCGCCGTTGCTGGAATAGTCGAGGGAGAAGGTCCGCCGGAAACGGTAGCCGAGAAGACCGTAACTGCAACGGTTGGAGGCGGAGTCGTCCATAAGATCAATACAACGACAACAACAGCTACGACGGCGGGGTCAACAAGCAGTACTTCTTCAGAAATAAAGACTGATTTGGACGTACTCAACAGTCGGCGAGGCATCATCAAGATCGTCGAGAAGCGGTCTGGAAGAGTTGTCTTCGAACAGGAAACATCTGATGGAACTTATGCCGCAGACGTTCAACTTGACGAAGACGGCAATCTAGTCTCTATTGAAAAGTCATTCTCTGAAGAGGCGACTTCCGGACGAGTCGTTAAGATCGATGAGGATGGAAACATCTTCTATCAATTTGGATTAGAAGAGCTTGCTTCGCCAAACGATGTTAGAGTTTTGTCAACGGGCAACTTGGTAGTATCAACATAATGACTCCATTAGAATTCATTACTAACGAGGTTCCCTCATTTCAACCCGGCGCGCTTATTGTCGTCTCCGGCCCGGATATAGCTGCGATCTATTTGCTACTCATGGACGCGCGGGATGCGCTGCCTTCGGCCTACAGGCTTGATCCCATCGATACCAAATCAACGGTCAAATATCCGTCTGGAGTCGTTTCGTCGAAAGTAACTCCGACAACGATTCGTTTCGGAGCGCCGCTAAAGAATCATTTCCAATATACTGGCTTGACGCTGACGATGTTAAGCGGAGTCAATCAATTCGAGTCAAGACTAATCAGAGACTATCAGGTTGATGCGCAGGCTATCGTTCTGGAAACAGATCTGCCATTCGCGCCGGCTATTGGCGATACATACAGCATCGAGCCTAACCCGGAAAAGGCTTACCAGTTTGAGTATTTAGCCGTTAAACATAGGGCCGGCGGAGCTGATCCAAGGGTTGTTCTAATTGGCAATGAATTCGACCGGACGGTCTATAGACAGAATCCCCATCCAAATACGCTGACTGTTGATGTTGTCAGGGATTTGATCTCAACATTCAATGTATCGCCATATCCGCTCGACTCTGGGCATTTGAATTACGCAGGGACGCGCGAGCTGTTTTTGTACATCAAACGGATTTACCATTACGACGGAACGACCGTAACGTACATTACCAACCAACAACCAGAACGGCCTTAATCTTTTTTCTGTTGAACAAACAAATGCAATGGAGCGCCGTTGATATAACGGTCGCTAAATTCAGAAAAGATGAACGCCAGTCGATGAATGGCAAGAGTCATGATTATCCAAGCCGGAACTGCTACAGTAGCGCATATAAGCGACAGCCAGAACATTTGACAATACTTGCAGCGCGCCAACTTCCAAAACGGGCCTGCATTAGTTTCAAACCAAACGCGAGCCGATTCCAGCCATTCTACATTCGTAAAGATGTCAGCCAGATTCTCGATGGCGATGACCAGCAAAAATAATTCAAACATTATTATTCCTTAGTAATCAATGCATTTTCGATTTGTACAAGAACGCTTTTCAATAATTTTGCCCGTAACTGGATCGGCAAATTTAGAGACAGCAACAATCCATCCGCATTTATCGCAATATTTTCCGGGCGGATTAAAAGTCCCCGCTGGGGCCGCTGGAGGAAGAATATTCTTACCAATACTAACCGGCAGTTTCTTGGGCGTTGCAGGGGGATTAGGCAACTGCCGAACCGGAGCCGGGGGCTTGGGGGTTCCTTTGCCGCAACATGCCATAGATGATCTCCTAATGCTCTTTGAAGACTATTTCTACAGGAAGCCCTATTTTACCTTTGTATTTAGCTATTGGAGGAATTATTATGCCTATTAACAAGAACAAAAAAGGATTGCCTCGAAAAAAGCCAGTCCCAGAGTCAGAAAAAGACCTACCAGACGCCGGTAATCAATGGTTAAATACCGAGAAGAGCGGCGATCCTTCAGATCATTCTGGCGTTCCGTCGCAATTAAAAGGACTCTCGCAAATGGACGCAATTGCTTGGGTTCATGCTAATTGCAAGTTCGCATCCAGCGTATAATTGATGCTAAATGCTTGACTTTAAGTAGCGCGGCAGGCATAATGCAATCAGGTCTTTGAGGATGATCTTAATGTTTGAAAGATTTACTGACAGAGCCAGAAAAGCAATGAAGTATGCGAGGGAGCAGGCAGTCAGTTTAAATGCCGATTATATCGGGACAGAACATATCCTGCTTGGTCTGCTAAGAGATCATCAAGGCATCGCTGGTCAGGTTCTCGAAAGCCTGAATGTCGATCTCGACTCCGCCAAAAAAGAATTAATCAAAATAGTAAAACCTGCTCCCGACGTTGCTACTGTCGGAGAGCTACCCTTTACTCCCAGCTCAAAAAGAGTACTCGAACTCTCAGTCGAAGAGGCCAGATCCTTCGGCGACAACCATATCGGGACAGAACATATTCTGCTCGGGCTACTGCGCGTCGAAGACGGCGTTGCGTTGCAGATGCTTGTTAATCTCGGCGTCAATGTAGACCGCATTAAAGATGCAACCATTAAGTACAGCAGCGCGAATGATCCTGCGCCAGTAGCGCCGCAAGGCTCGCATGATGCCGATGACGACGACGAATCCAATCATGCTCCGGCCCGTAAGAAAGCATCGAAGACTCCGGCCCTAGACAACTTCGGGCGCGACATGACTCAGCTTGCTCGGGATGGAAAGCTGGACCCATGTATTGGTCGCTCCAACGAGATCGCTCGCCTAATTCAGATTCTAGCTCGCCGCAGAAAGAATAATCCAGTCCTATTGGGAGAAGCTGGCGTTGGCAAAACAGCCATCGTCGAGGGCTTCGCTCAGATGATCGTTTCTGGAATTGGCGCTCCTGACATTCTTCTCAATAAGAGAGTCATCGAACTTGATCTTGCTTTGATGGTCGCGGGAACCAAATTCCGGGGTCAATTCGAAGAACGACTAAAGGCCGTTGTTAATGAACTGGCGCGCAATAAGAATATCATTCTATTTGTCGATGAGCTTCATACCCTCGTTGGCGCAGGCAACGCCGAAGGCTCAATTGACGCCTCAAACTTGCTGAAGCCGGCCTTGGCTCGCGGCGAAGTTCAATGTATCGGCGCAACGACTCTTTCCGAGTACCGCAAATACATTGAGAAAGACTCCGCGCTTGAACGCAGATTCCAGCCAATCATCGTCAATGCTCCGACTGCCGAGGAAACGTTGGAGATTCTTCGCGGCCTTAAAAAGCATTACGAGAAGCATCATTGCGTAACATTCTCTGAAGAGTCGATGAAGGAAGCAATTCATCTCAGCGAGCGCTACATTACGAATCGATTCCTGCCGGACAAGGCTGTTGACGTCCTTGACGAAGCTGGAGCCAAGGTTCGCCTTTCAAAGACCATCAAACCGCCGGAGATGAAAGAGCTTGAGGAAATGGTCGGCAAGATCGAAGAGATCAAAGAGCGCGCCGTAGCGTCAGAGAAGTATGAGATGGCTCATGAATTCAAGGAGCGGGAAAGTAAAGTCAAAGAATCGCTTCTGAAGATCAAGGAAGCCCTGACAGGCTCATCGACGGAAATATTAGGAGAAGTCAGCGCAGAAGCAATTCGCGAAGTTGTCTCGATCATGACCGGAGTCCCGCTCAGCGCCATCGCAACGACAGATAAGGAAAAGCTGCTACAGATCGAATCAGAGCTGCATAAGAAAGTCATCAGCCAGAACGAAGCGATCAATGCCGTAGCTTGCGCCATCCGCCGCTCCAGAGCCGGCCTGAAAGATCCATCGCGTCCTATCGCAACCATGATGTTCTTGGGGCCAACTGGCGTAGGCAAGACAATGCTGGCGAAGACGCTTGCATGGTACTTGTTCGGAACTGCCGAAGCAATGGTTCGCATCGACATGTCAGAATACATGGAGAAGCATTCAGTCTCCAAGCTGATCGGCGCTCCGCCCGGCTATGTTGGATATGAAGAAGCTGGGCAGTTGACCGAAAAAGTCCGTCGTCGGCCGTACAGCGTCATTCTTCTGGACGAAATCGAAAAAGCCCATGAAGATGTTTTCAATCTCTTCTTGCAAGTCTTGGAAGACGGCCGTTTGACTGATGGACAAGGTCGCGTTGTTGATTTCCGCAATACTATTCTCATCATGACGTCCAATGTCGGCTCTGCATCTATCAGTCAGCAGAGTATGGGCTTTGGGCGGCGCGCGGAAGACGAAAACGAAGCTCTTCGCCGGAAGTACGAAGAAGCCATCAAGCAGGAATTCAAGCCGGAGTTCATCAACCGTCTCGACGAGGTTGTTATCTTCGACAGTCTGTCAAAAGACGATATTTACCATATCGTCGGTCTTGAGATCGAGGCTGTCGGCAAGCGCGCCAAGGAAAAGAATATCAGCTTGAGCTTGTCTGAAGACGCTCGCGAATTCCTCTTCTCTAAAGGCTTCGATAAGCAGTACGGAGCGCGCCCAATGCGTCGCGCGGTTGAGAAGCACGTTGAGAATCCTCTCAGCGAACAGATCATCCGAGAATTTATTGTTCCCGGAGACGACATTGAATTGGCCATGAATGACGCCAAGGACAAGATTGAATTCCGGAAGATTGAGAAGAAACCGAAACGGCGCGTATCGAAGATCGAACCAGAGAAAACGGCAGAAGCCATCGAATGAAATCTCTCTTAGCCGTAACGCTGGCCGGTATTCTCATACCGGATTGAGAACTATTTCAATTTATTCCGTCATGCTGACCATGTCATATTTTTTGCGATATGGTCTTTTTGCTGGCTTAAATTCGTTTTTGATTTACGTCCATTTTCTTTTATATAACTCCAATCTTTGCTGTTTTCATTGTTCCCGCTCTTGCTGAATTGGGTCAATTTGCATTGCCAAATCATGCTCCAGATATCAATGGCCTGTTAATGAGCAGTTTAGGTTCATTGATCGGTATAATGACATTCATGATGGGAATGTCATTATGGAGTCATTATGGCAAGAATTCTTCTAGTAAGACATGGTAATACAATCGCTCCAGAAGGCGTATTTGCCGGGTCGATTGATAATCCTCTTTCTGAACGCGGCTTGGAGCAGGCTGCAAAACTTGCAGAACGGCTTAAGAATGAAGACATCGATTCTGTTTATTGTAGCGACAAAAAACGAGCAATCGAAACAGCGCAAAGCATAATTCATGCTCGTAAAGAAAATGAATCCTATGCTCATGGTTGTAATCTTCAAATTGCTCCAGAACTTCAAGAAATCAATCATGGCAGATGGGAAGGCCGGAGTAAAGATGAAGTTATTCGCGATTGGCCGGACGAATACGAAGAATGGGAACAAGATCCGTATTTGTTTGCGCCAGAGGGCGGCGAGCCGGCCATCGAGGTAGTTCAGCGCGTCATTCCGTTAATGCGGAGAATAATCAAAGAGAACCATGGCAAGACTGCCTTGATTGTTTCCCATAAGGCAACGCTGCGTTTAATCATCGCCCATTTTCTTGGAATCCCGCATCGGCTGTATCGCGAGCATTTCGAGTTAGATCAGGCCAGCCTGTCTATTATGATGTTTAATGAGCAGCAGCAAGGGAAGCTAATGCTCTTTAATGATACGAGCCATTATCGATGAAAATGTTCCAGAGACTACCATGGACAGACATTCGCGGAGCAACATGGCTATCTCAGGACATTGCGAGGGTCCGGCAACAGTAGGTAAAAATCTTGTACTTTTTTAAACTTTCTTAAAGGATTATGTATAATAATTTAATAACTAATTAGGAGTAGAGGATGAAAAAAAAGATGATTGTCAGAGTTACT
>Ga0163144_10005718_pt1 | contig 27620 bp, 22 predicted proteins | sample OliLak19BULKMAT1_FD_123175 | JGI IMG/M metagenome (GOLD analysis project Ga0163144, IMG submission 123175) | Freshwater microbial mat bacterial communities from Lake Vanda, McMurdo Dry Valleys, Antarctica - Oligotrophic Lake LV.19.BULKMAT1 | ecosystem: Environmental > Aquatic > Freshwater >... | reverse complement strand
CATAGACGTCGCAACCCGCAAGACCCCCCCGCCCGGTGGCCGATAATGACGCATGGAGAAGTCTTTGGCAGTACCGGTGCCCAGTCCGGTTCCTGTTTTCGTAGTGACTGTCTATGGCCCCAAGTACGCTGCTTTCCTCGGCCCACACCTGACGAGCCTCGTCGAGACGTACCCCGCCCTCGAAACGACCGGGGGTGCAGGCATCCTTGTATTGTGGCAGGACGTCCCCGCACGCGAGGTCGCGGCACTTCGGGCCGCCTTCCCGTGCGCATGCTTCATCGAAACGGCGTTCCCCACCGGCGACGACATCATGCACGCGATCCCGCGGAAGGTGCACGCCTGGCTCGCCGGGGCGGAGTCGGCCGCGGAGGACTACCCCGACCGCCCCGTTGTCTTCATCGACTGCGATGCCATGCTCATCCGCCCGATCGACGATCTGCTGGCCGGCGACTGGGATGTGATATTTACGTGGAAGGACGAGGTTTACCCGATCAACACGGGCGTGATGGTCGCCCGCGAGGCCGCCGCGGCGGCCCATCTATTCCGGGCGATGCTGCCGCGGATCGAGCGGATGGTGGCGAGGAAGGAAGACCTCGCGATGGCGGTGGGGTCCAGCGGCGCGGCCGACCAGCACGCGCTCCGCGAGATCATCGGCTTCTGCAATTACGACAGGACGTTTCCTCGGGCGGTGACCGTGGGTCAGACAACCCGCGAGATCATCTTTCGCGGCGAGCCCTGCCGGATACTGAACGAGACCCGCTGCGTGCCGATCGGGTCGTTCCTCCGGGTCGTCCATTTCAAGACCGGCTGGCACCCGATTTTGCTTGACGGAAAGGCGTTCACCGCCAATCGTCCACGCGCCGCCTGCGCCGAGATGTTCGCATTGTGGAACGGGTTGGTGTTGCGGGCGGAGGCGCGGATCGCGGCATCGATCGTCCACGTCGGCGCAGCCCGCGCGGTCGATCGGTTCCGGACGATCGCGGGCGGTTATGAGGAGCGCGGAGTCCTCCACAGCGAAATGCTCGCTGTATGCAGCGCGTTCGAGGCGCTCGGGGTGGACGTCGTGATCGAGAGCGGACGCTGCCGCGGGCAATCGACAAGGATCTTGGCGGAGTTCTTTGCGGGAGCACCGACGAAGGTCGTGAGTGTGGAATTGGTCCGTGACGCCAACGCGGACTTCGCCGAGACTCGGCTGGGCGGCTACGGAAATGTTGAACTGCTGTACGGCGACACGGAACGGATGTTGCCGGAACTGCTCGAACGTTTCAGAGGCCGCCGCATCGGATTGCTGCTGGACGGCCCCAAGGGCGTTGCGGCTCTAAGCCTTTCGCGGCGGGCCTTCGAATCGAGCCCGGACGTCGCGGTCTCGTGCATCCACGACATGCGGATCGATTTTCCCCAGCGGGCCGCCGCGGCGGACTATCCGTTCCGGGCTTTTTTTACCGACGAGGCGGAGTACCGAGGCTTGTACGCGGCGCTGGATGATGCGTGTCTGCCGACCGGAGAGATCACCGTGCACACCTGGCGGCCCTTCAAGAAAGGCCACGAGGACGTCGACGGGTACGGCCCAACGCTCGGCGTGTTTCTGCCGGGCGGTTCGGGTGGTACTGGCCTCCACACCGTTGGTTTGGCAAGCTGTTCCACTTCCACCGTGGAGGCGGTATGACCAACCCGACACGTAGCGGTCTGGAGACCGGTTCCGCCAAAGCAAATACCGCGGCCGTGATCCCGGACACGATTCCCAACCGCTTCCTGCATGCCGACGACTGGAGCGACCCACGCTACGCGTCGCTGAAAGCCGAGTTCGACACGCTCTACCGCGACGAACTTCGCGGCCGCCCGCATCCTTCCCACGCGCGTCGCCCGGAGTCCATCGTGACCCACTGGAGCCGCGAGTGGGAGTATCCGTGGACGATTCTCAACGGCGGCTTCGAGCCCGGCATGCGCGTCGCGGATCTGGGCTGCGGGGGCTCGCCGATCATTCCCTATTTGGCCTGGCGGGCTAAGTGCGAATGCACGGGCGTCGACCTGAACCTGACCGGCACCGAAGGGCACACCCTCCGCGGCTTTGACGGGCCGCCAGAAACCCGAGTTCCGGAAGCCGCCTGGGTCGTCGCGAGCATGGCGGAAACCGGCTTGCCGAGTGACAGTTTTGATCGCGTGCTGTGCATCAGCGTGCTGGAACACGTCGGCGAAGCGGTGGCGGCAGCGACTTTTCGCGAGATGCGAAGACTGCTGATGCCCCGCGGACGAGTGCTGATCACGACTGACGTTGACGGCGTTCATCGAACGCTGGATGTTGACTATCGGAGGTTGATCGAGTTGGCGGCCGACGCGGGGCTGACGCTGCGCGGTCGACGAGACTTCGCACAAGGGGCTGGCGAAGCGGCGGTCCGACACGGGCATCCGGGTACGTACGACGTTGTTGGGATGGTGTTCGAGCGAGCGTGAGGGGAAGTAACAGCCCCGCTGGGGCGGCCTTTCGGGGTCCACGGTTTCTTGCGATAACGAATCCGAGTTTCAGTCGAGGCGGGGCGAGCTGACTTTGCAGCGAATCGACCGAACTGATGCCAGTTTGCGGGCGATCGGCGGCGAAGGAGCCCATCGCGGACGGCACCGCCTCAGTTTCGGTCGGTCATGACGAAGCCGCCTCGGAGGACGACTTGGTACTCGCCGCCGTTGATGTCGCGGCGTTCGAGGATGCCGCCCACGAGGACGGTTTCGTCTTTGATGCCGTCGACGATTCGCGGGTCTTCGACACGGATGCGCATGTCGTTGCCCAGCGTGGCGATGATAACACGAGGTCTGTCGGGGCCGGCGGCCTCATCGCTGACCATGAGGGCGACGACGGCGATGGGCGCGCCAAGGGGCGGCTTGTTGTTGGACAACCGGGTGCGGGCAGATGGGTTCAGGCGCGATTGCAAACCAGAAAGCCCGAAGTTCGTGGAAGCGGCAAGGGCGACCCGGGTCCTCTCAAGTGCTTCGTCGGCCTTCGCTTCGGCAGGATCGAAAACATCGAGAGCCTTGCAAAGGTTGCCGAACAATACGTTCAGCCTTTCCGCCTTCTTCAGGCGGACTCCGTCGCAGGTTTTGCATCGGTCAATCTGGTTTTCGTGAACGGGTATCGTAACTTGCGGCCAGGTGTTCGTCGAACGAGTACCGACCTTCACGCGTTTCTCGACCGTTCCCAATCCGAAGCACGTCCCACACTTGATGTCTTTGAGATCGTTTGCGGCCACCGACACGGGGCCGGAGGTGTTTTTCTTGCCGGCGACCGGCGGATTCTTCCCGGCGGGGGCCTTCGCGGCGTCGGAGCCCTTCTTGTCGTCGCCCGCCGGGGCGGCGGGCTTTGCAGGTGCTGCGGCAGCATCCGCGCTTGGGTCCGCAAGAGGCTCGGCAGGCGGGTTATCGGTATCCTTCGGGTGTGTCCCCGGTGCTGTTGGTTCCGGCTGCGTGACCGCCCCGGCCAGTGGATGATGCAACGCCAATGCGGTGGCGATCAGTACGAGAGCCAGTTTGAGAACGCCGGATGTAATCGACATGGATAAGCCCTCCCACGACCTGACCCCGAGTGTACCGGGTTGGGCTTCATCCCGCAAGTCAATCTCGGGCGGCGACGAGGCGAGGCCACCCCGGGCCAGTCCCGGTTAGGCGCCGTTACCGGAACGCGCTGTCACGCAGCCTGCGCATCGAACCACGCGCGCAACGCCTTGACGATCTCGGGGCCGGGAACATTGTCGAACGTCATGATCGGGCCGAAGGTGAGGCGGGCGTTGCCGCGGGTAAGGAAGCTGCCCATCGCGGTGTCGGATTCAGACGTGCCTGAGATAAACACCGGCAGAACCGGAGCCTTGGTGCGGGCCATGATGAGCCCAACCCCCGCGAGGAAAGGAAGGAGTTGGCCATACGGGCGTTCAATACCGCCTTCTGGGAATATGCCCAGAACACCGCCGGAATTGACGTGACGGATTCCTTCTTTGGCGGAGGCGGAATCGCGTCCGGCGCGGTTCACCGGGATCATTCGGAAGTGCTTCCAGAAGAAGTTGAGTTTCGGGTGCATCATGTCGCTCCCCATCATCCAGCGGATTTCGAAGCGACAGGCGGCCTGCACGATGACGGGGTCAACTCCGGCGGTGTGGTTCGCCGCGATGATGAGCGGGCCGGGGTGGACGTTCTGCGGGATATGTTCGCGGCCCACCACCGCCGTGCGCTGGCCGAAGCGGCTGTACAACTGGCAGCCGCGATACCCAAGCCCGGTGCTCAAGTCACCGCGCGGGTTGCGCGAAATCCAGGAGATGAGCGCGGCCCAAAGCAGCCAGGCAAGCGCAATGAGGACGTAAGTCATGCAAGACCAAGAGGAATCGAAGGCAAACGAAGATCCGGAGCAGCACGCCCCCGGCACCGTTCGTCAGTTCTCAAGCTCGCGGAGGGTGAGGTTGTGCTCGACCAAGCGTTCGCGGATTTCGGTCAGCGACGTCGCGCCGAAGTTCTTGATGCCCATCAGTTCGGCCTCGGTGTGGCTTGCCAGGTCGCCGAGCGTCTGGATACTCAGCAGGCCCAGAGCCTTGCGGGCGCGGACGCTCAGGTTGAGGTCGGAGACGGGTTTGGCGAGCGTCGATTCCTGACCGGTGCCCTTGTAGCGGTCCATGAGGGCGCGGCGGGCGGAGCGGTGGGCGTCTTCCAGCCCCTGCCCAAGGCGCAGTCCCTTTAGGGTCAGCATCTTCTTGATTTCGATAAGGCTCGACTCGCCGAAATTCTTGTAACTCATCAGTTCCGGCTCGGTGATCTTGAGAAGATCGCCCAACGAGCGGATGTTCATTTTCTTGAGGCAGGTACGAGCCCGCACCGTCAACTCAAAGTCGGTCACGGGCGTGTCGAGGAGGGCCTTGCGCTTGAAGATGTCGCGGTCCTGTTCTTCCTCCACCGTCATTTCGCGGCTGGCCTGAACGTCCTTCATATAGAGGCGGGCCCGCGGGTGATTCGGATTGGTTTCGAGAACCTGGCGGAGGCAGCGCTCGGACGCCGCATACTCCCCGCGATCCTCGTGCAGAACCGCGAGGTTGAGCAGGGCGTTCACCAGCGGGGGCTGAAGGTCGACGCAACGCTCATAGAGCGCGAGAGCCTCGTCTTCTTCACCCACGAGATCGAGTTGGTACGCCAGGCGGAACATCGCTTCGCCGCTGTTGGGGTCGGCGGAAACCGCGCGACGGAGATCGGCGATCAGTTTGAGGCGATCGCCAGTGGCATCAGACTTATTGGCTTCCGCCAAGTGGCGCGAAAGAGCCTGCGGATCGCGGCGGGCGGTGTCGGATGCACCGATGACGGTGTCGAGAGGGTCGTGAATCTGCGGCATCAAAAACTCCTGGCAGACGGCAAGCGGAAGCGAGGGATTCCTTGGGAAAGGAGCTGGCATTCCGCGGCCTTTCGTCCGTGGTGAGGATGATAGGCGGCGGAAAAGAGGGCACATCAGCCGACGATCGCGGAACCGATGGCACGGGGGAAAATGGGTGTTCGTGGGGAACCGCCGGCTGTCCGGCGGCGTCTAATACAATGAGCGAAGGTGCCAACGCCCGTTTCCAGTTTTTCGCCGTTCGCGAAACACCAAGGGAACTGAGGGCATGTGCCCGGCGTCGATAGATTCGAACACCGGGCGGAAGGTGCAGAAGCGATGTTAGGGTCCAAGTTGGGTTCGGTCGTGCGGGTGATTACCGTGGCGGCGACGCTGACGGCCGCCCCCGTGTTGTTTGCGCAGGAATCCGGCGAGTCAAAGTCGCGAGGGCGGCAGCGCTCCTCGATGCCGGGAGCCGGTCGTTCTCAGGAGGCCGCACCGCAGCGGACGGCGGCTCCTCGTGCGGCGGAGTCACGTCCTGCCAGCAGGCCCACGCCTGCTGCCGAGCGTTCACGACCCCAACCGGCGTCCCGGCCAGCCGCAAACGCTTCGCCGTTGGTCCGGAGTGAGCCGCGGTCCCAGCCCCGGACCGCCAGTTCGATGCCCGGGATGCGAAGTCCAGGCAACGGCGAGACACGCCGCGCACCGACGCAGCAGTCCAGCTCTCAGGCAAATTCTTCCCAGAGAATTTCCACGCAGCCGAGTGTTCGCACCGAGCAGCGTGCGAGCGAAACCAGAGCGGCTGAGCCGCGGACCCGAGAGGCCTTGGCGGCCCAGGCCGGGCGTCGGGCCGAGCGCTCTTCGTCTGATGCAGCTGCTCGGGTGCAGCGTCGCTCGGATGAAAATCGGATGACGCCGGTGGAAGCTGCTCAGCCGGAGCGCTCGCAGCCGAGCGACACAACGGGCGGCCCGCGTCGGAGTGTGATGCCGGGGTCGCGGCGGACGCCGTCCGCTCCGCAAGACGTTCCGACGGGTCCGTCCAGCGGCGGTACAGCGGATTCGCCGTCGGCACCGAGCGGGGATTCCGGACGTAGGCCGTCGGTGCCTTCTCGCGAATTTGATTCCGGTGGTTCGTCGAGAAGGAACGTCGGTCGCACCTCCGAGCCCACGTCGGTCTTGCCGAACCGCTCGCGCAACACGATGGGCGGCATCGGCGGGATCGCCAGCCGTGCGCCGCGTTCGTCGGCGCGGGATATCCCGCGGGCCGACGTTCCGCCCAGAGGATCAGGGTCGGTGGATTTCCCGGACAATCCGCGGATCATCGACCGCGACAGAGGTGGGCGTGATCGCGATCGAGGCCGCGATTGGGATCGCGATTGGCACCATGACGGCCATCATGATCGTCATGGCTACCACGACAACTATTGGCACGATCGTCCGATCATCATCGACCGTCACTACCACCGCCCGCGTTACGTCTACGACGCCGTGTATATCGACCACGGGCACTGGCCTTCGTTCGCATCCTGCGATACCTATTACGGGTACGGCTCAGGCTATTACGGCCGCTCCTACCGAACGTACAGCGATTTCCGGTGGGGCGTCCACTTTGGTTCGGGGGGCTCGAGCGTTTCGTTCTCCTCGGGCTACGTCGATTACGACCCATATTTCCCGATCGTCCATCGTCGGGTGTGGCCCAGCACCTACTGCGTCCCAGCGACTTACATCACACCGTGGTGGGGCGTCTACCGCCCGTCGTACGGCTACTACTACCCCACGACCACGTATGTGAACGTGAACTCGCCCTGGGTGATTCCCACGTCCACGGTCGTCACCGACCCGTACCTCACTTCAACGGCGACGTACTTGCCGAATCCGCCCGCGCCGGTCGCGGTTCAGGGGACGGAAGCGTCGCTCCTCGATCGCGCTGTGGGCGCCATGCAGGCCGAGAACTACGACGAGGCCGTCGAGGGGTTCCGGCGCCACCTGAAGGATGACTTCGATGATGCGGAGGCGATGCGCCAGTTGGCGGTCGCGTTTGTCGCTACCCGTCAGATGGACGACGCCGCCGCGATGATGCGGATGGCGTACCGCATCGACCCGGGGTTGGCGCCCTACGCGATCAATCGTCGTGAACTCGGGCTTACACCCGGCGAATTGCGGGCGTTCGTGAACCGCACCGTCGAGTACGCAAACACCATCCAGAGCGGATCGTCGTGGCTGCTGGTGGCGATCCTGATGCAAGCCGAGGGACGCAGCGACGTTGCCAAAGAGATGCTGGAGCGCTCGCGCACGGTCGGTGGGGACCGTGAGTTGATCGAGACGTTACAGGCCGCAATGCCGTGAGGTCGGTGGGCCATTCGAAATAGCTCAGAAGAACTCCCCTCGCAGTGCGTGGGGATTTTTTTTGAGAACGTACTTGGAAAACGCGCGCGAGTTCGGACGCTTGATGCGGAAGGCGTCGCGGCAGCCGAGCGAGCAGAACACGCCGAGGAGGCGATCACACCCGAAGCGGCCCAAGCCGGTCTCGGGACTATCTGAATTTGAGGGGCAGCCCCTCGGTGCGGTATTTTTCGGCCAGTAGTTGAAACTCACGGAGGGCGGCGTCGAGGCGGGTCGCGGCGTCGGCGAGGGAGTTGTAGAGGTCGGGGTTGTTGACGAGTTGGCCCGCAGTGCCCTCACCTTTGTTGACGCGTTCGAGAATCGCGGCGAGGGAGGCGGCAGCTTTCTCGCCGGTGTCGAGGGCGGCTTTGGCGTCGGTGACGAGGTTTTGGACGTCGGCTTCGACACCTTCGACCGCGTTCGATACGTCGGTACCGGTCTTTGTCCAGGTGTTGACGAGCGTTTCGGCCTGCGCGAGAACCATGTCGGCACGTTTGGTGATCGAGGTGAGCGAGTTGCGGAGTGCCGGGTCGTCGAGCCAGGTGCGGGCGGACTGGAGGGCGAGGTCGACGCGTTCGAGCGTGGTGCGGATGTTGGGATTCTTGCCCGCGGCGACGTCGGCCAGGGTCCGGGGCTCGATCATTTCGCGGAAGGATTCGCCCAACTGCGTGTAGGTGTCGGCGAAGGCGTCGATTTTCGCGGCGGTGGTTTCGAGTTTGCTCAAGGGGCCGGCGACCGCGGCGGAGAGTTGATCGGTGAGGCCGACGGCGCCGGGACCACCGTCGAAGATGTATCCCTCGGTGACGACGTCGGCGAGTTCGGCGTCGGTGAGCGTCTGGGGAATGGAGAACTCGATTCCGGAGGGACCGACCAGGCCTTTCTCGAGGACGACGTGAGCTTTTTTGGGGAGTTTGATGCTGGAGCGGATGCGGAGTTCGAGTTCGGCTCCGCGGGGTTCCAAGACTTTGGAACCTTTGACATCTCCGATTTTGACGCCGTGGAGCATGACGGGGGACGAGGAACCGATGCCGCCGGCATTGCCGACGCGGATCGTGACCTTGGTGAAGGTTTCACCGACGTCGTTGAGTTCACCGAAGAGCATGAGTGTGGCGGTGAGGCCCGCCAAGCCGGCGAGGGTGGTGAGGCCTGTGAGGAAATCGCGGAGGATGGGGCGCATGGCGGTGGACCAGCAGATAGCGAATACGGAAGTTCGAAAAAGGCAGATCGGGCGAGCAGAAGAAGGCATCAAGGCATTAGGCGTCGAGGCATGAGGCGGGAGAAAGAGGGGCGCCAGGGGGCGTCAGGAGGCTTCGGAGGCGACCGCGGCGATGTCACGCTGGATGCGTTCGGCGAGGCGGTCGTCGCCGGAATCGTAATGCCCGTGCATGAAGGCCTGTACGCGCGGGTCGGGGGATTGTTCGATGGTTGCAAAGTCGCCGCTGGCGGCGACGCGGCCAGCCTGGAGCATGACGACGGTGTCGGCGATTTTGCGGGCGGAGATCAGGTCGTGGGTGACCACGATGCTCGTGACGCCCATGGTGCGCTGAAGTTTCAGAATGAGTTCGTTGATGCCGTCGGCGCGGATCGGATCGAGGCCGGTGGTAGGCTCGTCGTAGAGAACGACCCGCGGGTTCATGACGAGGCCGCGGGCGAGGGCGACCCGCTTTTTCTGCCCGCCCGAGAGTTCGGCCGGAAGTTTCGGCTGGGCTCCCGCGAGGTCCACGGTTTCGAGGGCGGCGGCGACGCGCTCCTGGCGCTGGCGGCGGTTGAGGGCGGTGTGCTCGACAAGCGGGAACTCGAGATTCTCCGCGACGGTCATGGAATCGAAGAGCGCGGACATCTGGAAGATGAGGGCGACTTGGAGGCGGACCTCGACGAATTGGCGCTCGCTGAGGCGGTCGATGCGTTTTCCCTCGTAGTAGACTTCGCCCTGATCGGGCCGGAGCAGGCCGATGATGTGCTTGAGCATGACCGACTTGCCGCACCCGGAAGGGCCCAGAACGACGGTGGTGCGGCCTCTGGGGAACTCGATGGAAATGCCGTCCAGGACGGGCTGACCGCCGAACGCTTTGTGAACGTTGACGAGTTGTACGATCGTTTCGGGTAGCACGGGGAGCGGCGCGATGACCATGGAGGAAAGCGGGAGCGAACAGGGACACCCGGAGCGTATTCGCGGCTTCTCGCGGCGGACGATTCACCGCGGCGTCAAATTCGGTCTTGAGATGGTCGGTTGGATGAACGGGCGCGGCGAAACAGTCGAGCGGGAAGTGGTGCGCCATCTGGGTTCGGTTGTCGTGCTCCCGTTGCTGGACGATGGGCGGGTGGTGATGATCCGCAATTTTCGGGTTTCGGTGGAACGCGAACTGCTGGAGCTGCCGGCGGGGACGCGCGAGCCGGGGGAAGAGCCCGGGGTGTGCGCTGTCCGTGAACTGGAGGAGGAAACCGGCTACACGGCTGCAACCATGGAGATCCTGTGCCGGTTTCACCTTTCACCGGGCATGACCGATGAACGGATGCACGGGTTTGTGGCACGGGGACTGCGGCCTTCAGTGCAGCGGTTGGAGATCGACGAGGCCATTCGGCCCACCATCATGAGTATCCCGGAAGTCCTGGGTCGGATGGATTCCGGCGAGATCGAGGACGCGAAGACGATCGCGGTCGTGCTGTTGGCAGTGAGGAAGGGTGTTCTTCGATAGAGGGGCGTGGATGGGCGATCGGAAAGTCGAATCTGAGAGCGGGCCGGACGGGGGCCCCGAGAACGCGCCAAATCGTTCGGCGCGGCGTGGTGGTCCTCGGAACGACGAGCCGGATTTTGGGCGGTTTTTGGGACGGGGAGAAGACCCGGTGGGCTGGTCTTTTCCGTTTGTGCGGTGGTTGGGCGTCCGGGTTCGGATGCACGCGGTGATGCCAATCTGGGCGGCCGCGGAGATTGCCGCGGCCAGTTTCGCGGGTCGGGATCGTGCGGCGTCGGCCGTGATGGGGGTGGGCGCGTTTGCGCTGGCGGCGGTGTGGCGGGAGCTCGTCAAAGGGCTGGCGCGGGTCCACACCGAGGAGGACGAACCGGTGGTGGTGGCGTGGCCCTTGGGGGGGCTGACGATCTCCGGGCGGGGCTGGCGCGGCTCACAACAAATTCCAAGCGAGTGGTGGGGTTTGGTGGCTGGGATGGGATGGACGGGCTTCTGGGCGTTCGCGGTTTGGCTTGGGGGGTGGGGACCGCTGGTTTTCAACCCGCTTGATCCAATAGGAGCGGTGCATCCCGGTGGGATCGCGCCCGGGTTGGTCGTGTGGTGGTTCTATGCGGCGGGCGTGTGCATCACACTGTGCAACGCCCTGTTGCCGATGGCGCCGTTTGACTTGGGGAGGCTGCTGAGACGGGAGCACGCAGGGGGCGGTGCGGTGGGGGGCGATGTTCGGGTGGGATACGTCGCGGCGATGACGCTCTTTGTGGGAGCGGCGGCGCTGGGCCATACCCGGCTGATGGCCGTGGCGGCTATCGGGGCGTTAGTGACGTGGCTGGACAGTCGGCGGGGATCGGCGGGGATGCTGGCGGGGGAACACCCGGTGAGCAGTTACGAGCCCTTGGGACCGCCGGAATCGCGGATCATTGAGGAGACGGCGGTGCCGACCATGGACGAGGTGCTGGAAAAGATTAGCCGTGAGGGGTTGGGATCGTTGACCGGCGTGGAGCGGGCGGTGCTGGAGGAGGAGCGGAGGCGTCGGATGGGCGAGGGCAAATAGCAGACGGCAGATGGCAGTTTGGCGGACATTGCCAACACGCTTCGTTCGGCTGGTACGGCGGCGTGCAGGGGCAGCCGCCGGGGACGAAAGTCAATCTACACTTGGACCCACCCGGGTTTCGGGGCGGGGGCGCAAAGGCGCGCCAGCGATTGCCGACGGGCGAAGGACTGCCGATGGGAATTGAGGACCGCGAGTATGCCAGAGAGGACGGCCGATGGCGGTCGTCAAGACCGACGTGGCGGTCGATGAATTCAATGCTGATTTTCGCGAACCTGATGGTGATGGGGATCCAGATATTGATCCCGGATCGGATCGGGATGTTCGGCTGGCCGACGGATCCGTTGAGCGATTTCGGGCATTTTTCGACAGAGGAAGTGCAATACCGAGGCGGGCTTGAGTTCTGGCGGGTTCTGACCTTTCAATTCTTGCACGCCAATCTCGTTCATCTGTTCATGAACATGATGGGGTTGTACTGCTTTGGGGATCTGGTGGAGGCGCGGCTTGGTCCGAAGCGGTTTTTAGGGTTCTATCTGACGTGCGGAGTGTGCGGGGCGCTGATGTACTTCGTGCTCAACGCACTGGGTCACTGGATATACACGGAAACGCAGTGGCGCATCCCAGGGTTTCTGTTCGAGGACCCGCGGACTCCGCTGGTCGGGGCCTCGGCGGGTGTATTCGGGGTGATCATGGCGTGCGCGAAGATCAAGCCGGATGCCGAGGCGTCGCTTTTCATGCTGCCGGTGCCAATCCGGCTGAAGCCGATGGCGTATATCTACGTGGGGTTCGCGTTTGTCAGTCTGCTCTTTGGCACGCGCAACGCGGGGGGCGAGGCGGCCCACATCGGCGGGGCGATCGCCGGGTTCGTGCTGATCCGCAACGCCCACCTGTTACGCGATTTTTTCGATGTGTTCGGTGATTCGCGGAAGCAACCTAAAGGGCGGCGGACGGGGAAAGAGCGGGCACGCGGCGACGGTTCGGCCATGGAAAAGAGGGTCAAGGGAGGCGGAGCATCGGCCCGTCGGGATGCGGAACTGGAGCGGATTCTCGCCAAGATCTCGGCGACGACCATCGAGAGCCTGACGGCGGACGAGAAGACGTTTCTGGATCGGGCGACCGAAGAGAAGCGGCGCGAAGAGCGACTGAAGGAACAGTACAAGGAAGAGCGGTGAGCCGCGGGCCGCTGCGGTTCACGGTTGCCCATCGGTCAGCGGTGTGCGGCGCGCGGCTGGGGTGCATCGAAACTCCGCACGGGTGGTTTGACACGCCGGCGTTCATGCCGGTGGGGACGCGCGGCAGCATCAAGGGTCTGGCCCCCCACATGGTGTCGGGGATTGGTGCCCAGATCGTCCTGAACAACACCTATCACCTGCTGTTGCGGCCGGGTCCGGAACGGGTGGCAAAGTTAGGTGGTGTTCACACCTTCATGAACTGGGACGGACCGATACTCACGGATTCGGGGGGGTATCAGGCGTTCTCGATGGCCGACACGAACACGCTGGACGACGATGGGGTGACGTTCAAGTCGATCGTGGATGGATCGAAGATCCGGATGACGCCGGAACGGGCGATCGGGGTTCAGAACCTCCTGGGGGCGGACATCATCATGGCGTTTGATGACTGCCCGCCGTCGAGTCGGGCGGCTTCGCCGGGACCGGATGTCGAATCGGCGGGAGCGGCCGCGAAGGAAGACCCGCGCCACGTGTCGGCGCTTCGGCGAGACTCGGGGAAGCAGGGGTATGACCACGGCGCGCGACTGGAGACGGCGCTCCGTCGCACCCGCCTTTGGCTGGAACGATGCGCGGCGGCGCATGCGCGATCGGGCGAGCAGTCCCTCTTTGGCATTGTGCAGGGAGGCACAGACCTGGAGATGCGGACGCGCTCCGCCCGAGAGACTGCATCGATCGAGTTACCCGGATACGCGATCGGGGGCGTGGCCGTGGGCGAATCCGCGGCGGATATTGCCCGCGTGGTGGCGCACACCGCGCGGCTTTTGCCGGCGGACAAACCGCGATATTTGATGGGTGTGGGGTATGAGCGGGACCTTCTGGCGGCGGTGCGGGCGGGGGTCGACATGTTTGACTGCGTGCTGCCAACCCGGAACGGGCGGAACGCCAATGCGTTCTCAAGCACCGGACAGATCCGGCTGCGCAACAAGAAGTTTGAGGAGGATGCGGGCCCGATCGAGGAGGGGTGCGATTGCCCGGTGTGCTGCCCCACCGCGAATGGCTGGAGAACGCCGAAGGGAATGCACTTTTCGCGCGGGTATTTGCGGCACCTGTTTCAGGCGGGTGAGATGCTGGGGCCGATCCTGGTGAGCCTGCACAATCTGAGACACTTTCAGCGGTTCATGGCGGACGTGCGAAGGACGATTGTGAGCGACGATTGGGATGGGTTGCTGATGCGGTGGCCGGTCGCGGCCGGGAGTTGAAAAAACCGCGTCCGGCGTGCGGATCGCGCGTTTTCGGGGGTGATTCGGGAGGTTCCGTTGGCGTAGGATTGCGGCTAGGCTCTGACGGGTCTGGATACCCCTTGATACCTATGGATTCCGCGCCGACGACGGTGTTTGTACCGAAGCCCGGGCGGACAAAAATGAGTTGGAAAGGCTTTTCTTATGCAGGTTTACAGTGTGATTGTGGCGGCGACGGTCGGGCAAGTTCAGCCTGCTGGAAGTCCGGGCGCGTTCGATGTGAATGGGACGGCGCCGCAGACGGGGACGGTGGCCCCCGGCGGGACGACCGGAACCGGTTTGCCGGCGGGTGGAACTCCCGCACCGTCGGGGGGGTTCGGCCCATTGATGTGGGTGCTGCCGGGGATGTTGCTGGTGATGATATTGATGAGCACGATGACCGGCCGCAAAGAGAAGAAGAAGCGGGCCGCGTTGATGAACTCGATGCAGCGGGGTGACAAAGTTCAGATGCTGGGCGGGATCATCGGGGTCGTGCATGAACTCTCGGACGATGAGATGGTGCTGAACGTCGAGACGGGTCGGATCCGGTTTGCGCGGACGGCGGTGCAAACGATATTGAAGAGCAAGAACGGCGGTTCGGGCGCCATGGGCAAGTCGGATTCGATCGCCGAGGCGAAGCCAGACGGCAAGGTCGTGACAGTGTGAACGAACGTCGCGAAGGTTGAGGGCAGCGTCGGAACGAACGGGTACAGGATCGGGACGGACGAGTGAAGTCGGTTGAGAAGACATGCAGAAGAGCATCATTACGCGTGCGTTGATCGTGCTGCTGGTCGTCGTGGTCTGTGCCTTGGCGGTGTATCCGCCCCGCGAGAAATTGCGGCTGGGCAAGGACTTGGCGGGCGGCGTGAGCCTGGTGTACACCGTTCAGATCGATGATGAACAGAACCCGGGCGAGGTGATCGCGCGGACCATCGACGTCCTGAAGCAGCGTGTCGACCCGAACGGGTTGCTGGAGGTTTCGATGGTGGCGCAGGGGCGCGACCGGATCGAGATCACGATGCCTCTGCCATCGGCAGAAGTCAAGGCGTTGCGGCGGGAGTTTGACGATGAGGTCGCGAAGTTGGGGAGGTCGGCCCTGACCGAAAGTCGGCTGGAACGCGATATACGGCTGCCAGGGCCGGAACGGACGACGGCGTTCGCGACGATGGCCGCGGGCAGCGCGAAGCGGGCGGAACTGCTGACGTCGGCGGCCGACACATACGACGACTGGATGGCGAAGCAGGCGGCCTATGACGCCACCACCGACGCGCCCGCCAAGTCGGCGCTCGTCGGGCCGGTGGCGACGGCCAGCATCGCCTATGAGACGGCGCGGGCCGCGGTGCTGCGGACCGTTCTGGACCCCTCCGAGGTGCTCGACGTAGTGGGTGCGTCCACGAAGAGGCGCCAGATCATCGACGGCTCCAAGTTGCTGGAAATCCCCAGCCCGCGTGAGGTCGCCGAAAAGCAGTTGCTCGAGTCGCACCCCGACTCGGCGGCGGATATCGGGCGGTTGCTCGCCAAGTACGAGGCGTACGCGGCGAAACGGAACACACTCGACGACCCGAACGATCTCATCAAGATGATGAAGGGCGCGGGTGTGCTGACATTCCGCATCGCGGCAAATGTGGGTGAGCATCCGGAGGAAGCGAAGTTACGCGAGCAGATGAAGGATCGGGGGCCGAGGAACGTCGAGTCGTCGGACGCCCGCTGGTTCCGCATCAACCAGATCGAGTCGTGGGTGGACAGCAAGGCCGAGGCGGATCAACTCTTTGACCGGCCCGAGAACGCGGCGGCGTTCTTCGGCCAGCGGGGCTTTGTTGCTGAGGCGTATCAGGGGGACTACTACCTGTTGCTGTGGGCGATACCCGGCAAACAACTCGTTCCCGTCGAGGGGGACTCGTGGGCGGTGTCGGGGGCCCGGCAGGGGCAGGACGAACTCGGGAAGCCGTCGATCAATTTCTCCATGGACCCCCGGGGGGCGGTGTTGTTGGGCGCGTTGACGCAGAACAACGTCGGGAACAAGATGGCGGTTCTTCTGGACGATCAGATCTACACCGCACCCAATTTGCGGGACTCGATCTCGTCGCAAGGGACGATCACGGGCGACTTTGACACGGCGGAGATCGAGTATGTGGTGAGGGTGCTGGCGGGCGGGAGCCTGCAGGCCAAGGTTTCGCCGGTCCCGATCAGTGTGAACACGCAGGCCCCCGACCTGGGCCTTGACAACCTGCGTTCGGGAATGCGGGCGGGCGTGTACTCGCTGATCATGTGCGCCACGTTCCTGACGATCTACTACTTCTTCGCGGGCGTCATCGCGACGGTGGCGCTGGCCGTGAACCTGCTGCTGCTGGTCGGGGCGATGTCGCTGAACAAGGCGGCTTTCACGCTGCCGGGGATCGCGGGCGTGATTCTGTCGATCGCGATGGCGGTGGACGCGAACGTGCTGGTCTTCGAGCGGATGCGTGAAGAAATCAACGGCGGCGCGGACCTGCGGAAGGCGGTGCGGCTGGGGTACCGAAAAGCCCTGTCGGCGATCGTGGACGGGAACCTGACAAACCTGATCGTGTGCTTTGTGCTGGGGCTGCCGTTCATCGGCACGCCCGAGGTGCGGGGGTTCGCGATCACGATGGGGATCGGCGTCATCACGACGCTCTTTTCGCAGTTAGTAGTGACGAAGCTCATCTTCGACACCGGGATTGAGTTCTTCGGATGGCGGCGGATCACGATGCTCCCACTGGCGGTGCCGTTTGTGCAGCGCCTGTTCACGGTGAACGTCAACTGGCTGAAGTACCGGTACATCTTCTTCGCGATTTTCGCCGGCTTGATCGTGCTGAGCACGGCCGTGATCATCAACCGGGGCTCGGAGATGCTCGGTACGGAGTTCCGGGGCGGAACGGCGATCACCATCAAGACCAAGACGGGGCCGGACGGGACGCCCTTGCTGCTCGATCGCTCGGAGGTCGTGACGCGGGTTCGTGGGATCGCGGATGTCTCACCCGCGCTCGCGGACCTTCGGAACGCGGACGTGCTGGTCGTGAACCCGGATGCAGGAGGAACGCGGTCGGGGACGTTCACGATCAAGACGCTGGGGAAGGACACGCGGGCGATTTCGGACGGGATCTCACGGGCGTTCGAGGACGTGATGGCGGACCGGGCACCGATCGAGTTTCGGGGTTCGGATGCGGTGGATGCGGCCCGGGCTCCCGTCTACCCCATCACGAGCGCGCGGTTGGGCGCGGTGATCGACAAGCCCGGGGTGATGAACCAGGTTCCGGAGTTTGTGGGAGGTGTGGCGATCGTTCTGGAGCGGATCGACCCGCCGGCGTCGGCGGCCCAGCTCAAGGAACGGATGCAGTTGACGCGCGGGACGACGGAGTACAGCGACGCGGCGGCCCGGACGACCGAGGTAGTGGTCATCGAAGGAACGGAAGAGGCGGCGCGGACGGCGGTGGTACTGGTGCGCGACCCCGAGGTGAGTTTCTTCGGCAACGAATCGTGGAACCGCGTGGTGCGTGACCGGGAGTGGGAGATCGCGGTGGACTCGCTGACGAAGCAGTCGACGTTTCTGAACGTTCAGAGTTTCAGCGGCGCGATCGCGCGGACGTTCACGGGGCAGGCGATCGCCTCAATCCTGTTCAGCACGCTGCTTATCATCGTGTACGTGTGGGTGCGGTTCAACTCGATCCGGTTCTCGATCGCCGCGATCGTGCCGACACTGATGGACTGCTACATCGTGGTGGGGCTGATTGCACTGGCCGAGGTTTTGTACGACGTGGTCCCCGGGGCGGCGCGGACGCTTGGGCTGCTGCCGTTCAAAATAGACCTGACGACGGTGGCGTCGATCCTGGCGATTCTGGGATATTCGATCAACGACAAGATCGTGGTGCTGGACCGGATCCGCGAGAACCGGGGCAAATTGAAGGTGGTGACGGCGGAGATCATCAACACGTCGGTCAATCAGACTTTCAGCCGAACGCTGATGACGGGAACGACGACGATTCTCGCGACGCTGATTCTGTACGTCGTGGGCGGAGAAGCCGTCCGGTCGTTCGCGTTCTCGCTGGGTCTTGGCGTCATCATCGGGACGATTTCGTCGATCGCGCTGGGGGCGCCGCTGGTCTGGACGAAGGAAGCGGCCGCGGCCGAGGCCGAGGATGGCGCGGAGGTGGTGGCGGCGTGAGCTGATGAACGAGCACACCGGGAAACTCGCCGTCGGTTTGCTGGCCTTGGTCGGCGTGTGGATTCTTGTGTATTGGCTGGTGCCCGCGGCACCCCGGGTCACGTTTGCAGAGCAGGCTCTGGAGCCGCTCTCGGAGGTCGCGGAGTCGGCGCCGCCGGAAGATCCCAACGTCGCGGATGTCCGCGTCACGACAGGGAATCGATTGAAAGCAGTACCCGGGGCTGCGGGCCCGGCGGCGATCGGCGCATCCGCCGTGCCGGCTCGGGAGTCGGGGAAGCCCGCGGCGGAGTCCGCCGCGAGGCGGGGCGGGGTGATCGCGCCGCAGTTTGTTGACCACACCGTCGAGGCGGGTGAGACGTTCGGCACGATCGCCGCGAAGTACTACGGGAAGAGCGGGATGGGTTCGGTGGTCGCCCGAGCCAATCCGTTTGTCGACCCGACGCGGCTCAGGCCCGGGCGCATATTGAAGGTTCCGAAGGATCCTGCGAACATCCAAGGAATTGAAGTGCTCCCCGAAGTTCCGGGGGAAAGGGTTGTCGTCGTGCAGTCGGGGGACACGCTGTCGTCTCTGGCGAAGGCGCACTTTGGCACGGTGACGATGGCGGATGCGATCTTCGAGGCCAATCGCGACACCCTGCAATCGGCCGACGACCTGGCGGTTGGCCAGCGGCTCCGGCTGCCGCCCCGAGACGTGCCGTGAGCGGCGAGCGCGGTGTTGGGGCAACACCCGGCGGGGTGGACGTCGTAATTCTGGGCGGGGGCGTGTGCGGGCTTTTGCTCCGAGCCGTGCTCTGGAAGGCCGGCTATTCGACCGTTTTGGTGAGCAAGGGGCCTTTGGGGGCCGGGCAGACCATCGGCTCGCAGGGGATTCTGCACGCGGGCTTGAAGTACGCCGCGGACGGGGTCTCTCGGGAAATCAGCGGTACGCTCGCGGAATCGCGCGGATGGTGGCGGGGTGCGCTGACGGCGGGTGATGGAATCGACCTCCGCCGGGTGCGGGTTCTGGCGGAGCGGACGCACTTTTGGACACCGGGCGGGGCGATCGACCGGTTGGTGGGGACGGCCGCGGCGGCGGTAATGAAGGCGGGTGCAAGGCGTCTGGAGCGGGGCGAGTTTCCTGCTGTGTTTCGGCCCGGGAACGACGCGGTCGCGGTGTGGGAAGTGGAAGAAGAGGCGGTGGATGCGGCGAGCCTGATCAGTGTGCTGCGGGATGCCCCCGGGGGTGAGATCGTGGCGGTTGAGAGTGAACCGAGCGTGGAAACCGATGCCGCGGGGGTCAGGCTTGCGGGGGTGGGAGAGCGTCGGATCGTGGCACGGCACGCGGTGCTGGCCGCGGGGGCGGGGAACGAAACGCTGCTGGCGAAATTGGGCGTTGCGGCGGAGCGGGTGAGCCAGCGTCGGCCGCTGCACATGCTGTACGCGGGTGGTACCCCCGACCCGCTGTTCGGGCATTGCCTGCAATTGTCGGACAAGCCCCGGCTGACTATCACGAGCGGAAAATCGAAAGGGGATGGGGGATGGGTGTGGTATGTCGGGGGTGAAGTGGCGGAACGGGGGGTCGAGCGCAACGCCATGGAGCAGATCGCGGCGGGGAGGGCCGAATTGCGATCGGCGATGCCGTGGCTGGACGTCGGAGCGCTGACGTGGGGGACGGTGCTGATTGATCGCGCGGAAGGGCGGACGGCAGCAGGGGGGCGGCCGGATGGGCCGGTGATCCATCGCGGCGAGCGGTTCACGGCGGTGTGGCCGACGAAGTTGGCGATGGCACCGGCGGCCGTGAAGATGGTTGCACGGGAGATCTCCGGGGCCTTGGGCGGTGGAAGCGGGACGCGGGTCGAGCCGGTGGACAATTCGCGGGTCGGCGTGGCGCCGGTGCCTTGGGAGCGGGCAAACCTCGATGCCACGGGCGGGGCTGAAGGCAGCGGAAACAGAATGGAAGCGGGCGGGCCATGCTGAGCAAGAGGCCCCTGGGGGCGACGGGAAGCGACGTCAGCGTGCTCGGGCTGGGAACGGTGAAGTTCGGCCGCAACACGGGCGTCAAGTATCCCCAACGGTTCGAGTTGCCAAGCGATGCGGAAATTGAAACGCTCCTGGGCGTAGCGGAAGACGAGGGAGTGAACCTGCTGGATACGGCGCCGGCGTACGGCACATCGGAGGAACGCGTGGGGCGGGCGCTGCGAGGGAAGCGGTCGCGGTGGGTGTTGGTGACGAAGGTGGGGGAGTCGTTCGACGGGGGCGTGTCGGCGTTTGATTTCTCAGCCGGGGCAGTGGCGGCGAGCCTGGTGGCGAGCCTGCGGCGGTTGGAGTCCGATTTTGTAGACGTCGCGCTGGTGCATTCGGACGGGGTGATCGAAAGCGAAGCCGGGCTGGAGGATGCGTTGGCGGAATTGGCCGCGTGGCGGACCCGCGGTGCCGTTCGGGCGGTGGGGGTTTCGAGCAAGACCGTGGCGGGCGGGCTGCGGGCGGTCGGTCTGTCGAAAGTCGGGCTGTGCGACGTGGTGATGGTGAGTCTCAATGTTCGAGAGCCAGCCGAGGAGTCGCTGGTGGCGGCGGCGCGGCAAGCCGGGGTGGGCGTACTCGTCAAGAAGGCGTTGGCGAGCGGGCACGCGGCGGACACGGGCGGGCTGGAACGGGCGGCCCGGTTTCCGGGCGTTTCTTCGGTGGTGGTGGGGACATTGAACCCGGCGCACCTCCGGGCCAATTGTGCGGCGGTGGCGGGGGCCTGAGACTCGCCATGGGTGCCTGTGCGGGGCGGCGCAGGTGACGATAGGATCGGCGTTCATTTTTCCGACGACTTACACGCAGGCAAAGGACGAGTCAGGCCATGAAGATCCGGAGAATTTTGGTGACGGGCGGAGCGGGGTTCCTGGGCTCGCATATCTGCGACCGGCTGGTCACGGAGGGACATGACGTCATTTGCCTGGACAATTTTTTTACCAGCCAGAAGACCAACGTGGCGCACCTGCTCGGGAAGCCCAACTTTGAGTTGATCCGGCACGACGTGACACATCCGATGTGGCTGGAGGTCGACGAAATTTACAACGCGGCGTGCCCGGCGGCGCCCGGGCACTACCAGTACAACCCGATCAAGACGATGAAGACGAGCGTGATGGGGGCGATCAACGTGCTGGGGATGGCCAAGCGGTGCCGGGCCAAGGTGCTGCAGTTTTCGACGAGTGAGGTCTACGGCGATCCGTCGGTGCATCCGCAGCCGGAGAGTTATCGCGGGAATGTGAACCCGATCGGCCCCCGCGCGTGCTATGACGAGGGCAAGCGGGCGGCGGAGACGCTGTTCTTTGACTATTACCGCAGCAACAAAGTGAATATCCGGCTGGTGCGGATCTTTAACACCTATGGGCCGCGGATGCACCCGTTTGACGGGCGGGTGGTGAGCAACTTCATCCGGCAGGCGATCACGAACCAGGACATCACGATGTTCGGCGAGGGGAAGCAAAGCCGATCGTTCTGCTATGTGGATGACCTCGTGGATGTGATCATCCGGATGATGAACGGGCCGGACGACTTTGTGGGTCCGGTGAACATCGGCAATCCCAACGAGTTTTCGATGAAGCAGTTGGCGGAATTGGTGATCGAACTGTCGGAGAGCAAAAGCCGGATCGTCTACAAGCCGATGCCAGAGGACGATCCGTCGCAGCGGCAGCCGGATATATCGTTGGCGAAGGCAAAACTGGGCTGGGAGCCGAAGATCCAGTTGCGCGAGGGCTTGATGAAGACGATCGCCTACTTCCGGTCGCTCCAGATGGATCAGTTCCGTCCGCCCACACCCAATTACTGATCCCTCGTGGGCAACAATCCGAGCCCCGGCTGCGATGTGAAGCCGGGTTTTCGGTACAGTGATGGTGAGGCATGCCGACGCCTTTTCGGGCCACTATCAATGAGCGACCAGAACCCCGTGGCACCGTTGGATCCGCTCACTCCGGAGCACTTGGCTGAGCTGTTCGCGCGGATCGCACGCATCGAGCGCCGTTTGGGCTTGGACGGCTTGCCTGTCACCAAGGTCGATCCGTTCCCGCTGTCGGAACAAACTCAGGCCGCCCGGGCCGTCAATGCGCCCCAGCCCGCTGGCCAGTCGCCCCAGACCGCTGCCCACTCGCCGCAGACACCCACCGGCATCGCGTCGCCAACGGCCCCTGATGTGCCACCATTACAGCCACCATCGATTCCCCACCTTGCGCAGCCCCCGCGTCTTGAACCGCGCCCCGAGCCGGTTGGTCCGCCCGACTCGGCGAACGTTCCGACCGGCTGGAAACCACCATCCCCGATCCTTCCCGCCCTTCCTCCCCGGCGTCTGGGCGCGACAGTCGCAAGATCCATCGAAGACCATGCCGACCTTGAGCGGGCCGTTGGTGGAAGGTGGTATGCCGTCGCGGGCGCGTTGGTGTTGATCGCCGGAGTCGGGCTTGCCTTCAAGTGGGCTTACGACGCCGGCCTGCTCAGGGTCTCGCCGCTCGTGCGGTGCCTGATGGGTGTGGCCTTTGGGGTGGCGTTGATCGTCGCCGGTGAGTGGCTGCACAAGCGGCTGAGCGCGTGGGCGGGCGCGGGGGCGACCGCCGCGGGGATCGGCGCAATCTACGTGTCCACCTTTGTGGCCTACCGCGTATTTGATCTTCTGAACGCGCCCACAGCGTTCGTTCTGCTTGCCGCGGTTGCGGCGGCGGGCGTTGTGCTCTCGGCCCGCTCCGGGCTTGCCGCCGTCGGAACCATCTCGCTGGTCGGCGGCTACATCACGCCGTTCCTCTTCCTGGACACACCACCCCGCGACTTCGTGATGCCGCTGTATCTGCTCATGTTGCTCGCCGTCGGGTTGTCGCTCGCGGTCCGCAAGGGGGGCGGCTTCGCGGCACTCCGCATCACCGCTTCCATCGGCACGTTCCTGGTTGGCGGGTTGTGGGCCATGGCGCAGGAGGGTTCGCAGGCGTGGACCGCCATCGCCTTCGTGGCCATGGCCTGGGCTATGTTGCACGCCGAGTTGTGGTGGAACGCGAAACGTCCGAACCGCGGAGATGGGCCGGTGGCCGACGATGGGTTCGCCGTTCTAGCGCCGTGGCGGAGTTTGCCCATCAGCCTCGGAAGCACGGCTTGGGGCGTGGCGATCGCCGCCGATCTGCTGCAAGGGTTGGGCCATGTTCAGTGGCCCGCCCCCGCGCTGTGGGCTGTCGCCGCCGGCGTCGTGGCGTTCACGCTGCGATCGGCACTCACGGGCACCCCCGCGACCGCACTTTCGCCGGTGGCTCGGTTTGCGTTGTTGCTCACCGCACAGAGCGCAGCACTCGTCCTCATCACGGTGGCGTCGGCCTTCTCAGGCCAGACCGAACTCGCGGTGTGGCTCGGGCTTGCCTCGGCGGCATCCTGGACGGGACGCCGCATCGAATCCCGCCCCATCGCGGCCTACGGCCTCATCGGGCTGAGTATCGCGACGCTGCGGCTGCTCTTCTTGGATTCGCGGGAAGGCCCGATGCATCAGGAGCCCCACATGGTGCTCGGGTTGGGCCTCACCGCGTGGAGCGCGTGGATGGGTGCCGCCGCCACCGTCTGGCTGTTCGCGGCTTGGATGTGGTCAGGACCGACCCTCTCCGCCACCGCCATATTCAAGCGGTCTCCGCGTCACGTCTTCGCCAATTTCGCGCTCCTGCTCATCGCACTGTCGGTGGCCCACACCGACACACACCTCCGATCGGCCGCGATATGGCTCGCGCTCCTTGTCGTCGCGTCCGCCACATGCACCCGCCCACCGGTGCGATTGCAGACCGCACCGGCCACCATGCTCCTCCTCGCCGCGGCCTCCATCTGCTGGTTGCTGGTTTACGTCGAAACCGGGCTCCCTTGGAGTGGTCCCGGCGCCATGAGCAGCGGGTTCTTCATCGGACTGCTGGTTTCCGCGTGTGCCGCTGCGGCGGGCTGGTTGACGCCGCGCGAACATCGCTGGTCCGAAGGCGTCCGGAATGTCTTCGTCATCGCCGCATTGGTCCTCGCGTTCGCCTGCACCAGCATCGAAGCGGGGCGCATCGCACGGGCTTTGTCGGACGACCTCACGATGCACGCGGCGGGCCTCTCCGTCTGGTGGGGAGTGTGTTCCATCGCCCTGTTGGTCTATGGCTTCTGGCGGAACGTCGGATTCATCCGATGGTCCGGGCTTATTCTTCTCGGGCTGGCCGGTTTGAAGACCGTCCTGATCGACCTTGCTGGTGTTGCAGCGCTCCCCCGTGTCATCAGTTTTCTCGGGTTGGGTCTCATCATGATTCTCGTACCCGCGATTTATTCCAGACTCGGTTCGCGGCTGGCCACCCGGCCCGGTTCATTATCCGCGGATGGGCCGCCCGTCCGCGGACCCGTCAGCCAGGAAACCCCGCCATGATCGGTGAACGGGCAGTGGACACCGTCGTGTTGATGAACGCGGATCTGCCATCGGTGGTGGCGATCAGCGCGGTGCGGGAGGAGATCGCCGTGTTTGGCAGGCAGGTGGAGGAGAGCGGTCGAAGAGGGACCCCGCCGACGCACGCTCGGGTTGCGGTGATGGAGTTTTTAAGCGGTCGCGGGGAAGGCGGTGTCGCCGTGCACGCCGCGGTGCGGCGGATCGCGGAAGTGCACGGAGTTCCTTTCATGGAGTTGAAGCAGGCCGACAGCGGATCGGTCGACCGCGGCGAAGAGTCGGAATCGATGGGGCTGATCGCGGCGGCGTACGCCGCCGCGTACGCGGGATATCCGCGCATCGTCTGGCCCGCATCGGCCGGCATCGGCGGCGAGGTGGACATCGGTCGAGCCGCGGCGATCCTCGATCGGTCGACGCTCTGCGGTCGGGTGGTGGCCATCGATTCCGCCGCACACGGGTGCCCAGGAATCCATATCGAGACGCCGTACGCGGATTTGTCGGATACGCAGATCGCCGACCTGGCTTTGGATCTGGCCGTGCCGTTGGAGGCGTGCTGGTGGTGGGATGAGGGTGGAGAGCCGAACGCCGCGGCGGGATTGGCGAGAGAGCGGTGGATGCCGCGGCTCGTAGAGATGGGGTATCGGGCGAGGTGACGGTTCGGAGCGGAGAGCAACTTGGGCGAATGCCACCGTTGAGAAGTGGCGGGGGTATCAACATCTGAAGGATGCCTAAAAGACCGCAACCTTCGTGAAATGGAGCGAGGTCGTCGAAGGGGCTTGGGGCCGGCTGCCAGATCGCATGGTCAGACCCCTACCCTCTTCGCCTATGTCCGACCCGAAAGCATCGAAACGCACCGTCAGCAACCGCCGCAGCGGCGAATTCACGCGATGGTCATTGACGCTGATCCCGACGACACGCGAAGCCCCCAACGAGGCCGAGACGCCCAGCCATGTGCTGCTGCACCGGGCCGGGTTCATCCGGCAGGTGGGCGCGGGCATTTATGACTACCTGCCGCTGGCGTGGCGCGTCTTGGGAAAGATTTCGGCGATCATCCGTGAGGAATTGAACGCCGCGGGGGCGAATGAACTGCTGATGCCCGCGCTCGAGCCGTTCGAGTTGTTCGCGGGCACCAGGCGCGACGAAGATTACGGCGACAACCTTTTCCGCGTGAAGGACCGCAAGGGTCGGATGAACGCGCTCGCGCCGACGCATGAGGAAGTGATCACCGACCTGGTGAAGGGTGCCATCAGCAGCTACAAGCAGTTCCCGCTGAACCTGTACCAGATTCAGACGAAGTTTCGGGATGAGGCGCGGCCGCGGGCCGGGTTGCTTCGGTGTCGCGAGTTCATCATGAAGGATGCGTACTCGTTCCACATGCACGTGGAGGGAGCGGGGGGCTTGAACGAGGCGTACGCCGCGATGTACGCCGCGTACACCAACACGTTCACGCGGTGCGGGCTGGACTTCACGCCCGTGGAGGCCGAGAGCGGGCCGATCGGCGGGAGCGCATCCCACGAGTTCATGGTGAACTGCGCCAGCGGCGAGGACACGATTCTGAAGTGTCCCGCCAGCGGGTACGCGGCGAACGTCGAGAAGTGCGAGATCGGGATGCGGGCGGTGCCGGCGAAGGGCTACTTCGTGGGCCAGCCCACCGGGGCGCTCGAGGAGGTTCACACTCCGGGATGCCCGGGGATCGAAGACGTCTCGAAGTTGATGAAGGTCAAGCCGCAGAACATGCTCAAAAGCATCGTGTTCAAGGTGGAGTCCAGCCCTGCGGACCTCGAGAAGTTCGGCGAGGAGTGGGTGGTCGCGGTCGTCCGTGGGGACCACGACGTGAACGAGGGCAAGGTCCGCGACCTGGCCGAATGCAAGATCAAACTGGCCGACCCGGCCGAGGCCAAAGCCAAGGGCTTCGAGATCGGGTTTGTGAGCCCCCGCAGCGTGCTTGACGTAGGGGGGGTCGGCAAGCAGGGCGTGCTGCTGCTGGTGGATCGAGACGCGGCGGTGGCATTCGACGACGCGACCGGCAAGAGCAAGTTCTGGGCCACCGGCGGCGACAAGAAGGACTACCACGTCAAACACTTCAACTGGCAGCGCGACTTCGGCAAGGACCCCGTCGAGGGGGCCGCGGGACGCGACAAGTACCTGGTGGTGGGCGACCTGCGGAACGCGGTAGCGGGCGATCCGTCTCCCAAGGCCGCGGGCGCAATCCTGGAAACCGCCCGCGGCATCGAGGTTGGACACATTTTCAAGTTGGGGACCAAGTATTCGGACGCCATGGGATTGCAGATCATGGACGAAACGCAGCAGAAAAAGTCGGTCATCATGGGGTGCTACGGCATCGGCGTCTCGCGAACCATGGCCGCGACGGTCGAGCAGAATCACGATGAAAACGGCATCCTGTGGCCGGTCGCAATCGCCCCTTATCACGTCCTCATCACCATGATGAAACCCGACGATCCGCGGCAGAAGGAAGCCGCGGGCACACTCGGGCGTCAGTTGATCAGCGAAGGCTTGGACGTGCTTTTGGACGATCGTGACGAGCGGCCCGGCGTCAAGTTCAAAGACGCCGACCTGATCGGCGTGCCCATCCGGATCACGCTGGGGGACAAGGCAATGGACGCGGGCGGGGTGGAGTTTAAGTTGCGACGGGACGCCGCGGGCAAGGGTGAAGTGGTGCCGATGGATCAAGTGGTGGCGCGCTGCATGGCGGCGGTCAACGGTTAACAGCAGGTGCGGGGAGCCGAACAGTCGGAACCGCCTGAGTGAACTCGGGCGGTGCGGGGTTGTGGTCGATGAACTCAAGCCCAGCTCACCCGGGCTGAATCGAGCACTCCGCAAAAAATGAAAAACCCCGGCCATGGAAGACCGGGGCTTTCGATTTTATGAATCAACGATCGCCGCCTCTGACTTAGCGACGACGGCGACCAACAACGAGACCGCCCAAGCCGATGAGGGCGAGCGACGCGGGCGCCGGGACCGCGTTGGCCCGGAGCATCCAGTTGCCGAGGCCGGCGGTGGCGATATCGATCGCACCACCCGCGCCGAATCCGACGTTGGCCGGGTTGAACGCCGCGCCGCCGCCGGCCCAGGAGACGGGTCCGAAGGTGGGGGCGGTTGTGTCAACGCCGATGGGGAATTGGCCCGCAGCGTG
>Ga0163144_10005717_pt1 | contig 27625 bp, 13 predicted proteins | sample OliLak19BULKMAT1_FD_123175 | JGI IMG/M metagenome (GOLD analysis project Ga0163144, IMG submission 123175) | Freshwater microbial mat bacterial communities from Lake Vanda, McMurdo Dry Valleys, Antarctica - Oligotrophic Lake LV.19.BULKMAT1 | ecosystem: Environmental > Aquatic > Freshwater >... | reverse complement strand
TGCGTGAGCGTGCGTCCTATGCGGGCTAAAAGCAAAACCGCTTGGAGTTTTGCACTTAGCCCGGATAGCCAAAACGGTTGAATCTGTAGACTTGATCCGAGCACACAGTGTCGGGTCGCTGGCGAGTAGAGCATGAAATATCCGGGCTAGGAGACTGGGGCGGGCGCGAGGGTGCGCAAGGCTGCGACGACGGTGGCGGGGGCGAGGTCGGCGAGGGAGGCGCCGCCGGTGGGCGCGCAGCCGGGTGGCTGGAGGAGGGTCGCGGGCGAGTGGAAAACGGGGCCGGTGCGAATCGGATTGGTGGGACCGAAGAGGGCGACGAGGGGCACGCCGAGAGCGTTGGCGAGATGCATGCCGCCGGTGTCGTTGGAAACGAGAACCCGGGCGCAGCGCAGGGTGAGAGCGAACGCGGGGAGATCGGTTTGGCCGGCGAGGTTCTCGACGCGCGCCGGATCGAAGCCCTCGGCGACGAGCGTGGTGAGCGCGCGATCGTTGGCCGTGCCGAGGAGCTGGAAGTGCTCGGTCGGGAGGGATTCGATCACGGCGCGCCAGTGGGCGACGGGCCAGCGTTTCTCGGGGGCGTTTTCGGAGCCGACGATTAAGGCAATTGGCGATTGGCGATTGGCGATTTCCGATTGAACCGGGGAGCGATCGGGCGGGGCGATAAGGCCGAAGTGACGGAGGAACGTTTCCCAGAGTTCGAACTGGTGATGCGTTTTCTCGTCGAAGTCGGCGGGGACGCGATAGGCGTGCGAGAGGAGCGGGCGGGGCTTGCCGGGCCGGACGATCCCGAAGCGCTGGCGGGCGCCGGTGCACTGCGCCTCGAAATCGCCGCGGAGGGAGTTGGTGAACAGGAGCCACACGTCGGGATATTCGGCGCGGAGCGCCCGGAAATGGGCGAAGTAACCGGCCCCGTGCGGTGGGAGGGCGTGAAGGCGATCGGCGATGGACCAGCTTTCGAGGAGAGGGAGAAACTGTTTTTTTGCGACGAGGACAATCTCGGCGTCGGGGCGGCCGGCGCGCAGCGCGCGGAGCAGCGGCAGCGTCATGACGACGTCGCCCAGCCAGTTTGGGAGCCGAACCCAGAGGCGCGTGCGGCGGGGCAGCGCGGCGAGGCCGCGGACGGCGAGTTCGGTGGCGAGCAGATCGCGTTTCGCCTCGAGGCGGAACCGGCGCGAGGGCATGTCCTGGTTGCGCCAGCGATCGTGGGCCCAGAGCCAGGAGGCGCAGAGGTTGTCGTCGGACGTGAGAAGCGCCTCGAGCCAGCGGTTGAGGCCGATGGTCACGGAGGGGCCGGAACCATCGTGGACGAGGCGTTCGGCACCGATCTCGATTCGCCAGAAGCCGAGACGGCGAGGAAAAATACCGATGACGCGAGCGTTGAATTTTTCCGCCAGGAGGCCGGGCAGTTCGGTCGTCGCGCAGACGCGGCCGAAGAGCGTGGTGAGCGCGCCTTGCAGGCCGGCGTTTTGATCGAAGAGGACGCCGACGAAGCCGCGGCGGCGAAGGATCTTGAGCGCCTGGGCGAAGCCCTCTTTGCGGGAGAGCAGCTTCATGCCGAAGCGCTCGCGGGAGCGTTGCACGAAATCGTTGGCGGCGGCGTTGTCGAGGGGACGGAAGATGATCCCGAATTCCGGAAACGGCGCGGGGATGAGCAGCGGTTTGGCGGTCTGCGCCTCCCAGTAGGCAATATGGGGCGAGCAGATGAGGGTCGCGGCGGGATCGCGCGCGTGCCCGGCGTAGACGGCGCGCAACCCAGGGGAGACTGCGATAATTTCGCGGTAGCGGCGCTCGGTCAGGTAGGGCGTCGCGAGCGAGAGGAGGCCGGTCTCAATGAGGCGGCGGCAGCTCTCGCGGCCGATGGCCCGATGCCAGGCGGCGGGTTTTTGCGGAAACGCGTGGTGTAGGTTGGAGAGGACGAGCCGGTGGCGGCGGGGAAAACAAAGGAAGATGAAATCACCGAGGCCGGCGGCGAGGGCGCGCAGGACGGCTTCGGGGGTGTGGGCGGCGAGCCAGCCGAGAATTTTTAGCGAAAAGAGCAGCACGCGGTGAATTGGAAAGGAAACGATCGACGCCGGTCGGTCATGCTGGGGCCAGCGTGAGGTCCCACTGGATTCTTTGCCCAGACTAGAATGACAAACTTATTGTGGGGAGCGTCGATTCGCCTGATTTGGCGTTTGATTTCAGGGGATAATGCCCATGAAACATACCGCTTACGCAGTTCGAACGCGTCCATGACCGAGCTCCTCATCATCAAACCTTCGTCGCTGGGCGACATCGTGCACGGCCTGCAGGTCGCGACCTCGCTGAAGGCCCAGGTGCCGCACCTCCGGATCTCGTGGGTGGTGCGGGAGATTTTCGCGCCCATCGTGCGGGCGTGCGAGGCGGTGGAGCAGGTGCATGTCTTCGAGCGCAACGCGGGGGCGAAGGGATTCCTGAAGCTGACGAAGGAGCTGCGGAAAACGAATTACGACTACGTCTTCGACATGCAGGGTCTGCTGCGCACGGGGCTCATGACCTCGCGCACGATCGCGGCGAAGAAAGTGGGCCGGTCGGATGCGCGGGAGTTTGCGGGGGTGTTTTACGACGAGAAGGTGCCGCTGCCGCCGGACGGCAGGCGCAGCCACGCGCTGGAGATCCTGCTGCAGTTCTGCACGGTGCTGGGGGCGAAGCCCGAGCTGCGCGGGGTGCTGAAGTTTCGCGAGGTGGACAGCCTGAATCTCCGGTTTGCGGATACGCGGGGCGGCGGGAAGCCGATCGTGATGTTTGTCGACAGCCGGCGGGCGGAGAAGACCTGGGGCGGCTTCAAGCAGCTCACCGAGCTGATTCTGCGCGAGGACAAGAATCGGAAGGTGGTGTGGGCCGGGAGCAGCTACGTGCACGATCGCGGGGCCTATCCGCCGGCGCAGTTTTTCAACCTGACGGGCAACACGAGCCTGGTGTCGCTGCCGGCGCTGGTGAAGCGGGCGGACTGGGTGATTGCGAACGACAGCGGCCCGATGCATCTCGCCGCGGCGCTGGGCGTGCATGTGGTGGGCATCTTCGGCCCGACCGATCCGCGGCGGTTCGGCCCGTATCCCCTGAACGCGCCGGGCAACTTCGTGATCCAGGCGCCGGTGGGCGACCTGAAGCTGCTGTCGGCGAAGGAAGTGTATTCGAAATTCCAACGCGCCCGGGCGCGGTTCAAATGAGGAAACCCAACCATTGAATGGGGAGAGCGGGAAAACTGGAAACAGGAAAGACCGAGGCACTTTGGTGTGGGTTCGAATGAGCTGTTCCTGATTTCCTGATTTCCACATCGGCTTTTTCCGAGTCTCCTCTTTTCCCATGCTCGATCCGAAGCTCCTCCGTGAGTCGCCCGATGTCGTTCGCGCGGCGATTGCCAAGAAACACCTCGAGGTCGACCTCGATGCGGTGCTCGCCATCGACACGGCGTGGCGCACGTTACTGCAGGAAGTGGAGGCGCTGCGCGGCAAGCAGAAGTCGGCCAACGCCGCGATGGCGGCGCTGCCCAAGGGCTCGCCGGAGTTCGTGGCCAAGGTCGGCGAGATGAAGGCGGTGTCGGCGCAGGTGAAGGAGCGTGAGGCGCAGTTGAAAGAGACGGAAGACACGTTTCGCCAGGCGATGCTCTCGATTCCGAATCTGCCGCACGCCAGCGTGCCGGAAGGGCGGACGCCGGAGCAGAACGCGGTGTGCGCGACGCATGGCGAGGTGAACGCGGTGTCGGCCGCGGCCCGGCCGCATTGGGAAATCCCCGGATTCGAGAAGCTGTTCGACTTTGCGCGCGGCGCGAAAGTCACGGGCGCGGGCTTTCCGTTTTATGTGGGCGATGGCGCGCGGATCGTGCGGGCGCTGCTGCAGTTCTTCCTGGATGAGGACGTGAAGGCGGGCTACACCGAGGTGGCGCCGCCGATCTTCGTGAATGCGGCGAGCGCGACGGCGACCGGACAACTGCCCGACAAGGAAGGGCAGATGTATGAAACGACGATCGACAAGCTCTACGCGGTGCCGACGGCGGAGGTGCCGCTGACGAATTTCTTCCGTGACGAGATCGTCGAGGAGAGCGCGTTGCCGATCTATCGCTGTGCCTACACGCCGTGTTTTCGCCGCGAGGCGGGGAGCTATGGCAAGGACGTGCGCGGGCTGAACCGGCTGCATCAGTTCGACAAGGTCGAACTGCTGAAATGGGTGCATCCGTCGACCAGTTACGAGGAACTCGACAAGCTGCGGGGCGATGCCGAGCGGTTGCTGCAGAAGCTCGGCCTGCCGTATCGGGTGCTGCTGATGTGCGGCGGCGACCTGGGGTTCTCGCAGTCGAAGAAATACGATCTGGAAGTGTGGTCGGCGGGCCAGAAACGCTGGCTCGAAGTTTCGAGCTGCTCGAACTTCGAAGCCTTCCAGGCGCGGCGCGCGCAGATTCGTTTCCGGTCGCAGGAGACGGGCAAGCCGGAACTGGTGCACACGTTGAATGGCTCGGGGCTCGCGGTGCCGCGCGTGCTGGCGGCGTTGCTCGAAAACAATCTTCAGCCCGACGGGCGTGTGCAGATCCCGGCGCCGCTCGTGCCCTATTTCGGCAAGGAGTTTCTGGTGTTTGGGTGAGGGCGAGGTTGAGAAAAGCAGGAAGCCAGGAAGGAATCGGCGAAGCGGAATCACGTTCATGGCCCGGCGCGCACGAGTGAAGAAAGCGACAAGCGCCGTCGATTGGCCGGCAGCGGCGGCGGCGCTGGCGGCCGCCATTCCGCGCGAGCGACTCGATTCGGCGGTGTTGTCGTGGCTGGAGGCGGTGCCGCGGCGGGGAAGGTGGGCGGTGGCGTTTTCCGGCGGAGCGGACTCGCTGGCGCTGTTGCTCGTGATGTGGGCGCACTGGCCGGAGCGGCGGGAGGCGCTGCGGGCACTGCATTTCGATCATCGGTTGCGCGGGGCGGAATCGCGGGGCGACGCGGCGTTCTGCCGGAAGGTGTGCGCGAAACTCGGCGTGAAACTGATCGCGGGCCGCTGGAGGCGGGCGCAGCGCGGTGCGAGCGAGGCGGAGGCGCGCGAGGCGCGGCTCGCGTTTTTCAGGGCGAACGCGCGCGTGCTCTGGCTTGGGCAACATCAGGACGATGTCGCGGAGACGATGTTGATGCGGCTGGCGCGCGGGAGCGGTGCGGGCGGCCTTTCGGCGCCGCGACCGGTGCAGCGGATGCCGGGCGCGCGGGTGCATCTGCGGCCGCTCCTGACGATCAAGAAGGCGGAGTTGGTCGGGGCGCTGCGGACGGCGGGGGCCCCGTGGCGGGAGGATTCGAGCAATGCGGGCGATCGCTTTTTCCGCAACCGGGTGCGCCGCGACGTTGTGCCCGTGTGGGCGGCGGCGGCGCAGCGGGATGCGGTGGCAGGTGCGGCGCGGTCGCGACTGTTGCTCGAGGAGGACGACGCGGCGCTGGAGGCGTGGCTGGAGTCGCTCGACGTGTTTTCGCGGCGGGGCGAATTGGATCTGGGGCCACTGGCCGGCAAACCGCGGGCACTGGTTCGCCGGGCGTTGTATCGCTGGCTTCTGGCGCAACGGAAGGTGGGCGAGATTTCCCGACAAGCATTTGACGCGTTGCTTGTCTCGTTGGAGACTGGCCGGCGCACGCGGCACAGCATGGGACGGCTGGGATTTGCGGTAACCGATGGGAAAGTGCTGCGGTTTGAAAAATCTGGAAAGGTCAGACACACATTCCAGCGGCGCACCAATTGACTTATCCTTCCGGAACCTCCACCTTTCGCCCTCAGTCCACATTTTTAAATGTCCGAATCCGACAACAAAAAAAACCGCCGGCCACTGAAGAATCTGCCCCCGGATCGCTTTCAGCCGAAAATGCTCGTTTTCTGGCTACTGCTCGTGGCTGCGGTGCTCGCCCTTCTTTACTACTCGCCGGGCATGAGCAGCACGCCCGAGATGCTGACGATTCAGGACGTGGTGGAGCGGGCTGAAGCCGGCAACATCAAGAGCGATCCGAATCGCCCGCCGATGGTCCGGCCCGACCCGAGTGGCGGCGCGCGGGACTGGACGACCATCACCGGTGAGAGCCGGCCCAATGCGAACACGCCCTACCGGCCTTTCCGGGCGGCGGGACGCGTGACCGAAGCGACGCATGAGCGATTGGGGAAGACCAAGATATTCGGGGAGCAGCCGTCGCAGACGCTGGTGACCTCGATTCTGGCGCAGGTCATCCCGTTCGTCATCATCATCGGCCTGCTGTATTTCCTCTTCGTGCGGCAACTGCGCCAGGCGGGCCGCGGCGCGCTGAGCTTCGGCAAGAGCCGGGCCAAGTTGCTGACGCGGGATCGCGACAAGATTACGTTTGCCGAAGTAGCCGGCTGCGACGAGGCCAAGGAGGAGGTCTCCGAGGTGGTCGAGTTCCTCAAGGATCCGAAGAAGTTCACGAAGATGGGCGGCCGGATTCCGAAGGGCATCCTGATGGTCGGTCCTCCCGGCACGGGCAAGACGCTGCTCGCAAAAGCGGTCGCGGGCGAAGCGGACGTGCCGTTCTTCAGCATCTCGGGTTCGGATTTCGTGGAAATGTTTGTCGGCGTCGGCGCGAGCCGCGTGCGCGACATGTTCGAGCAGGGCCGCAAGAGCGCGCCGTGCCTGATCTTTATCGATGAAATCGACGCGGTCGGCCGGCAACGCGGGGCAGGTCTCGGCGGCGGCAACGACGAGCGCGAACAGACGCTCAACTCGCTGCTCGTCGAGATGGATGGCTTCGATACCACCGAGGGCGTCATCATTATTGCGGCCACGAATCGTCCCGATGTGCTCGATAGCGCGTTGCTGCGGCCGGGTCGTTTCGACCGCCAGATCTACGTCGATTTGCCCGACCTCGTGGGTCGTGAACAGATTCTGCGCGTGCACGCGAAGAGGGTTTCCCTGGCGGAAAACGTCGACCTGCAGGTGATTGCGCGCGGCACGCCGGGACTTTCGGGGGCGGAACTCGCCAATCTCCTGAACGAGTCCGCGCTGCTCGCGGCCCGCCGCGGCAAGAAGAAGGTCGAGATGATCGACGTCGACGATGCCCGCGAGAAGGTGCAGTTCGGCCGCGAGCGCCGGCGCCTGATGGACGACGAGGAGAAGAAGCTCACCGCGTATCACGAAGCCGGCCATGCCCTCGTGCAGGCGGTGCTCGATGACGGCCACATGCCGGTCCACAAGGTGACGATTATCCCGCGTGGCCGGAGCCTCGGCAGCACGATGTTCATTCCGAAGAAGGACATTCTGACGCAGGACAAGAAGCGGCTGGAGATTCGGATCGCGACCGGCTGCGGTGGACGCATCGCGGAGGAGCTGGTCCTGGGTGACATCTCGAACGGGGCGGCGGGCGACATCAAGAGCATCACTCAGATCGCCCGCCACATGGTCTGCGACTGGGGCATGAGCAAGATGGGGCCGATAGCATTTGGTGACCATCACGACACGGTGTTTCTCGGCCGCGACATCGGGCGCAATGAGAACATCTCGGAGGACACCTCGCGCCGGATCGACGGTGAGATTCACCGGATCATCGACGAGCAATATAAGCGGGCGACGCAGATCATCAGCGAACGCCGCACGGCGCTCGACAGGATCGCCGAGGCGCTGCTCGAACACGAGACCGTCGACGGCAAGCACGTGCTCGAGATTCTGCAGTTTGGTGAGATTCGCTCGCCCATCCTCGCCACGCTTCCGCCCAAGACGGATCCGGTGGCGGCGAAGAAGGGGACGACAATCGCCCCCGAACCGGAGCCCATGGGGCCGGCGGCGGCGCCGAACCCGGCATGATTTGAGGCGGGCCCTTCGGCCCGCCTTTTTTTTGGAAGGATTTGGCGAGCGACGATTCGGGAGTCGGGGCCGGCGGCGTTACGGCGTGGGGTTCCTCAGGCCGCGCGCGGAGCGCACGGCCCACCAGATCTGTGGCAGGATGCCGCCGCCGCTTGGAGCCGCTGGGGGAGAACGCTACTTCGTTCTTGGTTTCGGTTTCGGTGCCGCCAAGTCTCACGGCACTTTACGCATGAAAATCTGCTGCATTGGTGCCGGTTACGTGGGCGGTCCGACGATGGCGATGATCGCCCTGAAGGCCCCGCAAATCGAGGTGCGCGTGGTCGACATGAATGCCGCGCGGATCGCCGCGTGGAATTCCGACACGCTCCCGATCTATGAGCCGGGGCTGGACGAGGTGGTGCGGCAGACGCGCGGGAAGAATCTGCATTTCTCCACCGACGTGCACGGCGGCATCCAGGCGGCGGACATCATTTTCGTGGCGGTCAACACCCCCACCAAGACCTATGGCGTCGGAAAGGGCCGGGCGGCGGATCTGCGGTTCATCGAATCGGTGGCGCGGACGATCGCGCAGCATGCGAACGGCCCGAAGATCATTGTGGAGAAGTCCACGATCCCGGTGAGAACCGCCGAGACGATCAAGGAGATCCTGGCCGCCAATTCGGTGGGGCACCAATTCGAGGTGCTCTCGAATCCAGAGTTTCTCGCCGAAGGCACGGCGGTGGCGGACTTGATCATGCCGGATCGCGTGCTGATCGGCGGCGAACGCACGCCGACGGGCGAGGCGGCGATCAAGGTGCTGGCGGACGTCTACGCGAACTGGGTGCCGCGCGATCGGATCATCACGACCAACCTGTGGTCGTCGGAGCTCTCCAAGCTGGTGGCAAACGCCTTCCTGGCGCAGCGCATCTCGTCGATCAATTCGATTTCGGCGCTCTGTGAGGCGACGGGGGCGGACGTCGATGAAGTGGCCAACGCCATCGGCAAGGATTCGCGGATCGGGCCGAAGTTCCTGAAGGCGTCGGTTGGTTTCGGCGGCTCGTGTTTTCAGAAGGACATCCTCAACCTCGTCTATCTGTGCGAGCACTTCGGCCTGCCGGAAGTCGCGCACTACTGGGAAGAAGTCGTGAAGATGAACGACTGGCAGAAGCGCCGGTTCGCGGGGAAAATCGTGCGCGCACTGTTCAACACCGTCGCGGACAAGCGAATCGCGGTGCTCGGATTTGCGTTCAAGAAGGACACGAACGACACGCGGGAGTCGGCGGCGATCGCGGTTTGTCGCGATCTGCTGGCCGAACAGGCCCGCGTCGTGGTTTACGATCCCAAGGTGCCGGCGGACGAGATCCGGGAGGATGTGCTGGGTAAGGGCGTCGAGAACGATCGGCTGACGGTGGTCGCCAGCGCCTACGAGGCGACGCGAGGCGCGCATGCGATCGCGGTGGTGACGGAATGGGACGAATTCAAGCAGCTCGATTTTCCGAGGATTTTCGGGGAGATGCAACAGCCTGCCTTCGTGTTCGACGGGCGCAACATCCTCGATTTGCCCCGGCTGCGGCAGATTGGATTCCGGGCGAGCGGGATTGGGAAGTGAGCTGACGTTCGAGAGTTCCTTTGGGCTGCAAGCGGACCGATGCGGGCGGGGACGCCCGCGGCCACAGCGCGAATAAAAGACCGCCCCCCGGTCACAAACTCGGGAGGCGGCCCGTAGTCGCTGGCGTAATGTTCCGTTCCCTGGGAACGGGGCGGCGTATCAGACGGTAGCGGGCACCTGCTTGTTCCGTCGGCGTCGATAGGCAATAAGCCCCAGAGCGGCGCCGATCATGATGGCGCCGTAGGTTTCAGGTTCGGGCGCGGGCGTGATCTCGTGGCGGTTGATGCCGAAGTCCAGCCAGGCGGTGCTCGTGTTGGAATAGCCGTTGAAGGTGACGCTGAGCTGGTCGCCCTGTCCGCGGGTGCCGAGCGTCGCACCGGTCCAATTTTGGGCGTAGAAATAGTCCGAATTGTTGACCCAGTTCGTGATCGTGAGCGAGGCGCCGGGCGCGATGAGGAAGTTGGTCACGCTGAGCGTGGAGGCGACGCTGTTGCCGAAATCGAGGATCGTGTCGCCGGTGATGGTGAGGGTGCCGAGGGTGACGTTGACGCCGGCGAGGATGAGGGTGCCGCTTTTGAGCTCGAGATTGCCGGCGAAATTGATGCTGGAATTGAAGGTGAGGCTGCCGCTCGGGGAGCCGATGGTGCCGGTGAGATCCTGATCCATGTCGAGGAGCAGCTTGCCGGTGGAGAGACCGGTGAGGGTGCCGGCGAAGGTGCTGATGGAATTGGTGCCGGCGACGACGAGCGTGTTGCCGCCGGTGTCGATCGTGCCGGTGCCGGCGAAGGCGCCGATGGTCTCGGTGAGGCCGGAGCCCACGGCGGTCAGATCCAGTTTGCCGTCGGAATTGATCGTGACGCTCGAGGTATTGGCGATTTGCTCGCCGGCGAGCAGGCGGAGCGACGCGGTGTTGGCGGCGCCACTGTTGTCGCCGATGACGACGGCGCCGGTGCCGGTGGCGTTGACGCCGGCGGTCTTGTTGAGATTCACCGTGCCGTCACTGACCTGGAAAGTGCCGGAGAAGGTATTGGCGGTGGTGCCCGTCAATTGGAGCGTGCCGAGGTCGGTCTTGTTGAAACTGGCGGTGCCGCCGGAAATCGCGCCGCTGATGATGAGGTCGGTGTCGCCGTTGACGCCGTTGTTGCCGACTTGGACGATGCGGGTGCTGGAGGCGCCGAGGTCGAGATTGGCGCTGATGGTGGCGGTGGACGTGCCGACGCCGTTGAAGGTCAGGTTGTTTCCGAGTGTCAGGGTGCCGGAGCCCTGGACATTGCCGCCGGTCATCGTGAGCGCGCCGATCGCGTCGTTGTTGGCCTGCAGATCGAGACGGCCATCGGTGGCGATGGTGACACTGGAGCTGTTGTTGATCTGGTTGGCGGCGTTGAGCTGGAGGATGGCGGAGGAGGCGGCGCCGATGCCGTCGCCGATGTTGACGGCGGCGGCGCCGGTGGCGTCGATGCCCGCGGTCTTGGTTGCGACCACGGTGCCGTCGTTGATGAAGAAACCGCCGGTGAAGGCGTTGGCGGCGGTGCCGCCGAGCGTGACCGTGCCCGCGCCGGTCTTCTGGACGTAGTTGTGATTCAGGGGGCCGCTCTGCGTGATGGCGCCGTTGAGGGTGAGGTTGCCGGTGTTGGAGTCGATCGCGACGCCGGTGTTCACGCCGCCGATGAGCGCGATGTTGCCGTTCAGCGTATTGTTATCCTGGATATTCTTGATGCTCGGCGCGGACGGGGGCGCGGCTGTGCCGTAGAGGGTGAACGTCTCGCCGCTGGCGATGTTGACGTTGTTTTGGACGCCGAGGGTGGCGCCGATCTGCACGCTCGTGCCGAGGGTGGTGGAGCCGAGGGCGGCGTTGCTGCCGGCGATGAGGGTGCCGGCGGCGATGTTGGTCGAGCCGTTGTAGGTGTTGGTGCCGGTGAGGAGCAGCGTGCCGGAGCCGGTCTTGGCGAGGACCTTGGCGTTGGTGGCTTCGCTGATGATGCCGCCGACGGTGAGCTGGGAGCCGCCGGCGACGTCGATCTTCACCTGATCATTGGCCACGGCGCCGGTGAGCGAGAGGTTGCCCGTCCAGGTGTTGTTGCCGGCGAGATTGGCGAGGCTGGCGGTGCTGGGGCTGGTGGCGGCGGCGAGGCTGGCCTGTTCGCCGGTGACCGTAATGCCGCCCTGGAGACCGAGGGTGGCGCCGGTGTTGACGGTGGTGCTGCCGGTGGCGGTGCCGAGCGCGGTGTTGTGGGCGGCGACAAGCGTGCCGGCGGAAACGGTGGTGGCACCGTCGTAGGTGTTGGCACCGGAGAGGGTCATGACGCCGGTGCCGGCTTTGGTGAGGGCGAGGGTGCCGGTGCTGTCGGAGATGATGCCGGAGAAAGTGGTCGAGGTGTTGTTTTGGCCGGCGTTGAGGGTGGGCGTGCCGCTGGTGCCCGTGACATTGCCGGCGCCGGCGAGGGAGCCGATGGTCTCGCTGAAGCCGTTGAGATCGAGCACGGCGGCGGCGGCAACGGTGACCGCGGAGCCGTTGGTGATTACTTGGGAAGCGCCGAGGCGCAGCGTGCCGGCGTTGATAAGCGTCGCGCCATCGAAGGTGTTGGACGTGCTGGAGAGCACGACCGTGCCGGTGCCGGTCTTCGTGAGGTTGGTGGTGCCGGTGCCGTCGAGGAGGGCACCGCTGAAGGTGATGACGGAGGTGCCGGCGGCGGTGAGGTCGACGCTCTTATTGAGGGTGATGGCGCCGCTGAACGTGCCGGTGCCGGAGGCGATGTTGCCGCCGAGCGTGGTGACATCGCCCTCGGAGCCGACGGTGACGGAGCGTCCGACCGTGACGCCGCTGGTGCCGATGAGCAGCGCGGTGTCCATCGCCGCGGTGGTGCCGGCGTCGTTGATGATGATGGCCGAGGTGGAATTGCCGAGGGCGCCGGCCGCGCCGGACGGAGCGTTGGCATCGATTTCGAGGGTGCCGTTGCGGAGCGTGGTGGTGCCGGTGTAGGCATTGGCCGCATTGCTGAGGATGAGCTTGCCGTCGCCGGTCTTGACGAGATTCGTCGCGCCGGCGCCCTGGGTGATGGCGCCGGAGACGAGGGTGGTGCCGCCGCCGTTGAAGGTGAGATTGCCGGTGTAGCGCTGGTCGAAGGTGCCGGCGAGGGTGAGGCCGGTGGTGGCCGCGGAGTTGTTGGTGACGAGCATCGCGTCGTTGCTGCGCACGGGAGCATTGATCACGTGCGAGCCGTCGTCGTTGACGATGATTTGGGCCTGGCCGCCGGTGACATCGAAGTTGAGCCGGTCGCCGGCGCTCGAGTTCAGCGTGTAGTTCTTGTCGGCGGTGTTCTCGAAGAGAAGCTTGCCGATGGTGCGCGCCGCGCCGGCGCCGTTGACGTCGATGATTGGATTGTTGGCGAGGGCGGTCGGCGTGCCGGCGGTCTGGATATCGCCGAGAATGACGATGGCGTTGGCGGAATTTGGCTGGGTGGCGGCGACGCCGGTGACGTTGCTCCAGTTGCCGGTGTCGTTGTTCCACGTCTGAGACGTGGCGCTGTCGAGATGCCAGTAGGTCGCGGTGAACGTCGGGAGGATTTCGTAGAAGTTGGCGCCGAGATCGGCGCGGGCGAGCGTGGTGGCGGCGCCCCAGTCGGCGAATGTGATGTTGGAGACGGTGGGCGCGCCTGAGGGGCTGTAGACGACGAGTTGTTCGGTGCCGCTGCCTTGGAGCGAGCCGGCCCAGTTGGCGATGGTGAGCGTGCCGGTGACGGTGCCGAGGCCGCTGACGGAGCCATTGACGCCGTTGAAACGGAGGACGGAGCCGTCGTTGAGGTAATCGATGGCGGAGGCGGTGGTCTGCGAGAGCTGGCGCATCGTCTCGCTGTAGCTGCCGACGTTGAGCGTGCCGCCGGAGAGGGTGAGGTTGGCGGCATCGTTGATCTGGTTCGAAGCGCCGAGGGCGAGGGTCGCGCCGGAACTGATGGTGATGCCGGAAACGGAGCCGAAGACCTGGCCGCCGGCGTTGGCGAGCGTGGTCAGGCCGGTGCCGCCGATGGTGACGGCGCCGGAGACGGAACTGGCCGCGGTGAGAACGAGATTGCCGGCGCCGGCGGTGGCGAGGTCGCGGGAGCCGCCGGACTGGCCGAGGGCGCCGGAGAGCGTGAGCGTGCCGGCGGTGGCGCCGAGCGTGGTGTTGGCGGCGAGCGTGACCGGGCCGCCGAAGGTGTTGTCACCGGAGCGATTGTTGAGCGCGCCGACGCCGCCGGCGCCGGTGCCGCTGACGGTGAGGCTCTCGCCGGCGGCAACGGTGATGTTGCCCTGCAGCGCAAGGGTGGCGCCCGACGCGACGGTCGTGCCGGCGTCGATGGTGCCGAGGGCGCCGGCATGCGCGGCGACGAGCGTGCCGTAGCTGACGGCGGTGGCGCCGGTGTAGGTGTTGTTGCCGGCGAGGATGACGGAGCCGGTGGAGGTGGCGTTGCCGGCGGTGACCGGGCCGGTGCCGCTGAGGACGCCGTTGAAGGCGACGGTGCCGCCGGCGGCGGCGACGAGCGTGGTGTCGCGGCCGAGGCCAAGGTTGCCGGCGAAGGTGTTGGTGCCGGAGGTGTTGGTGCCGCCGAGCGTGCTGGTGCCGGATGTATTGAAATTGTTGACACTGATGGCGCGGTCGAGGCTGAGGCCGCCGGTGGGATTGCGCAGGAGGAGGGCGAGCTGATTGGAGGCGGCGGTGCCGGCGTCGCCGAGTTGGACGGTGGAGCCGGAGTTGCCGAGGGCGCCGTTGGCGGAGACGGGGGCGTTGGTGTCGACGTTGAGCGTGCCGTTGCGCACGGTGGTCGAGCCGGTGTAGGCGTTGGCGGTGCCCGCCAGGGTGAGCTCGCCGGCCCCGGTCTTGACGAGGGAGTAGCTGCCGGTGGTGGCGTCGGTGACATTGCCGGTGAGCGCGAGGGTGCCGGCGGCGACGCCGATGGTGGTGTTGCCATTCATCGTGACCAGGCCGGACAGAGTATTGGTGCCAGTGATACTCTGGATGGCGCCCGCGCCGCCGACGCCGGCGCCGCTGACGGTGAGGTTTTCGCCCGAGGCGGCGGACAGGCTGCTCAGGGCGAGCGTGGAGCCGCTGGCGATGGTGGTGGGCGCGGCGGTGGTGCCGAGCGTGCCGGCGCCGGTGATGTGAAGCGTGCCGGCGTTGATGGCAGTCGTGCCGGTGTAGGTGTTGGCGCCGGAGAGGACGAGGGTGCCGGGGTCGATTTTGCTGAGGCCGAAACCGGTGCCGGAAATGACGCCGGAGGCGGAGAGCGTGGTGCCGGTCTCGGTGCCGATGTAGGTCTCGGCTGCGAGGGCGATGTTGCCGGAAATGGTGTGGTCGGCGCCGAGATTGCGAAGCGCGCCGTTGCCGCCGACGCCCTGGCCGGAGAGGGTGAGGCCTTCGGTGGTGGTGAACGCGCCGCCGCCGAGGGCGAGCGTGGCGCCGCTGCTGACGGTCGTGCCGGCGGCGTTGGTGCCGAGGCCGGTGGCGCTTTGGGAGACGAGAGTGCCGGCGGTGACCGTGGTGGCACCGGTGTAGGTGTTGGCGCCGGAGAGGACGAGGGTGCCGGTGCCACTCTTGGCGAGGGTGCCGGTGCCGGTGGTGATTGCGCCGGAGATCGTGGTGTTGCCGAGGCCGTTGACGATGAGATTCTGGTTCGCCGCGGTGATGCCGCCGGTCGCGAGGGTGAGGGTGTCGGCGTCGCTCTTGATTGTCGTGGCTGCGGCGAGGGTGATGGCGCCGGTGAGGGTGTTGTTGCCGGAGATATTGCGGAGGGCGCCGTTGGTGGAGAGGCCGTCGCCGCTGAGGGAGAGCGCCTCGCCGGCCACGGTGATGCCGCCTTGAAGCTCGAGCGCTCCACCGGTGGCGACCGTGGTGCCACCGGCCGTGGAGCCGAGCGCGGAATTCTTTTGCAGATTCAGGGCGCCGCCAGAGTTGATGGTCACGCTGCCGTCGAAGGTGTTGGCGCCGGTGCCGGAGAGAATCGTGGTGCCGGTGCCGTTCTTGACGAGGCTGAGGGTCGAGCCGGCGGCGTCGGTGATTTGGCCGGAGAACGTGGTGTTGGTGTTGGCTCCGCCGAAGGTGAGGGCGAGGGCGCCGGTGCCGCTGGCGGTGAGGGTGCCGGCGCCGGCGAGGGAAGCGACCGTATCCGAATACTGGACGAGATCGAGAGTGGCGCCGGCGGCGATGGTGACCGCGGAGGAATCGGCAATGCGGGCGGCGGCGGTGTAGGCGATGGTGCCGGCGTTGATGGTGGTGGCGCCCGAGTAGGTGTTGGCGGCGCCGAGAAACAGGTTGCCGGTGCCCGTCTTGGTGAGGCTGCCGGTGCCGGCGATGACGTTTCCAATGGTAAGGTTGGTGACAGTTTCGAAGGTGCCGCCGTTGGCGCCGAGGGTGACGCCGCGGTTGTCGGCGGAGAGCGTCACGGTCGAGCCGAAGGAGCGGAGCGTGCCGCCGTTGAGGGTGATCTGATCGGCGGTGGCGGCGCCCGGGCTGTCGCCGAGCTGGTTGGCGTTGCTGATGGCGATCGTGCCGGCGTTGACGATGGTCTTGCCGGTGTAGGTGTTGTCGGCAGCGAGGGTGAGGACGCCCGAACCATTCATGGTGAGGCTGCCGGTGCCGGTGGTGATGGTGCCGTTGATGAAGGTGTTGCCGGTGCCGCCGACAGTGACGTTCTGGTTGGTGCCGGTGATGGCGTTGGCGGCGCTGAGGGTGAAATCGCCGCTGGAGTTCTGATTGATGTTGAGCGCGTCGTTGAGCGTGAGGCCCGCGGCGATGGTCTGGCTGCCGGTGCCGCTGAGCGAGAGGGCGGCGCTGCCACCGGTGACATCCAGCGTGATGCGCTGGGCGGCGGACGGGGTGATGGTGTAATTGTTATTGTCGTTGAAAATCAGATACCCGGCGGTGCGGGCGGCATCGAGGGTGACGGTCGCGTTGGCGGTGATGGCGTTGCCGAACACGGTGGTCGTGCCGGTGCCGCCGGGATTGGCGAGGCCACCGGCCCAGTTCGTGCCCGACCAGGTGCCGTTGCCATCGACGCCCCACGTGTAGGCGGAACCGGTGATGGGCACGATTTCGAAGACGCCGCCGACGCTGATGATCTGGGCGCCGGCGCCGTAGCCGGAGAAGGTGATGTTGTTGAGGAAGGTCGAATTGAGCGCGGTGAGGTTGTTGACGAGAAGCTGGCTGGCGCCGCCGCCGGTGGGGCTGCCGGCCCAGTTGTCGATGGTGAGCAGGCCGCCGGTGTAGCTGCCGGTGCCGACGCCGAGCAGGCCGCCCATCGAGTTGAAGTTTATGGCGGAGGAGCTGAGGAGGGAAACGCCGTTGAAAGTGTTGCTGAAGCCGCTGGTCGAGAGGGTGCCGCCGTTGAGGACGAGCGAGCTGGCGAACGTGTCGCTGGCGCCGAGGCCGACGGTGCCCTGGTTGATCTGGAGATTGCCGCTGAAGGTGTTGGCGCCGGAGAAAATCATCGTGCCGGTGCCGGTCTTGAGGATGTTGCCGGCGCCGCTGGCGACGCCGGAGTAGGTGGTGCTGGCGTTGCTGGCGCCGACGGTGAGCGATCCCGACCCGAGGGTCACGCTGCCGGCGCCGGCGAGAGAACCAATGGTGTCGGTGCGGCCGGCGACATCGAAGGTGGCGCCACTGGCGACGGTGACGGCGGTGGCGTTGGCGAGCGTATCATTGGCGCCGAGACGCAGGGTGCCGGCGTTGATGTTGGTGGCGCCGGTGTAGGTGTTGGCGCCGCCGAGCTCGAGGATGCCACTGCCGGCCTTGGCCAGGGTGCCGCTGCCGCCGGCGATCCCATTATAGGTGAGCGTCGTGCTGGCGTTGGTGTCGATCGTGCCGCCGCCGCCGGCGAGCGTGATGCCGCGGTTGGCGTTGAGCGTGGCGGTTGCGGTGGTGTTGAGCGTGCCGCCGTCGAAGGTCAGATGCCCGGCGGTGGCGGAGCCGGGAGCGGCGCCGAGATTGGCGTCGGTCGCAAGGCGCAGGGTGCCGGCTTCGAGGTGGGTTGCCCCGGAATAGGTGTTGGTGGCGGTGAGGCTCAGCGTGCCGTCGCCGACCTTGGTCAGGACGCCGCTGCCGCTGACGATGCCGGAGACCGTGAGGAGGGTGCCGGCGGCGGCGCCGATGCTGCTGGACGAGGCGAGATCGACGGTGCCGGTCCATGTTTTGTTTCCGGATACACCGGCGACCGTGGTGAGGGCACCCGCGGAGCTGACGCCGGCACCGTTCAGGGTGAGGGCGTTGGCGCCGTAGGAAATGTCGCCGGTGCCGGCGAGGGCAAGGGTGGCGCCGCTCGCGACGGTGACGGTGCCGGAGACGGCGCCGAGGGCGCTTTGCGCTTCGGCGCGGAGCGTGCCGTCGGCGATGGTGGTGCCACCGCTGTAGGTGTTGTTGGCGGTGAGACGGGTCGTGCCCGAGTCGGCCTTCACGAGGGCGCCGGTGCCGCTGACGGTGCCGGCGAGGACGGTGGTGCCGGTGCCTTTGAGGGAGAGGATGTTGCCGCCGTTGTCGATGTTGCCGCTGATGGTGAACGTGGGGGCGATGTTGTTGTTCACATCCAGATTGCGGTTCATCTGGACATCGAGGCCGATGGTGTGGGCGGCGTTGCCGAAGGCGTCGTTGGTGAGATTGATGGCCGTGAGCCCGCCGACGGTGGTGGAATCGAAGATCAACTTCCGCGCCTCGGAAGTGGAGAGCGAGTAGCCGTTGGCGCCGCTCAGATACATGTTCGTGATCACCTTGTCGGAGCCGGTGACGTCGATGTTCTGGGCGGTGGTGACGTAGGTGCTGTTGAAAATGAGATTGGATTTGAGCGTGGGGTTGGTCTGGCCGGCCCAGTTCAACGGGTCGGAGGCGCCCGTGCCCCATACGCTGTTGCCGCTGCCGCTATCGCTCGGACCGAGGCGGTTGTCCCAGATGAAATTGCCGGTGCCGGCGGTGGCCTGAATCTGGAGGATGCCGCCGACCTCGGTGATCATCGTGCCGCTGCCGGTGCCGGCGCTGAAACCCATCTTCAGTTGCTCGGGGCGGACGAAGGAGCTGAGGTCGACGTTGAGGAGGTTATACCAGAGGCTGTCCTCGCCGAACTGCATGCGGACGATGAGCTGGCTGTTCTCGTCGATGGTGACCGAGACGTTGCGATACTGCGTGCTTTGGTTGGGCCGGGCGGTGGCGGTGGCGAAGCCCATGGTGTAGGGGAGCGCGGGCACGGTGCCGTCGCTGCCGTCCTGCACGATCGGCGAACCGGTGTCGGTGAGGTCGCGATTGCCGGTGCCGGCGAGATAATTGTAGCCGGTGAGCCCCTGGCCGGGGCCGCGGACGGCGACGGAGTTGGGCTGGAGCGCAGCGGTGCCGCCGACGCGACCTTCCCCGGCGACGGAGAAATTGCCGTAGGCGTCGAGGGCGACGGCGACGAAGCCGCCGTTGAGGCCGTTGACGCCGGTCTTCTGCGCGTAGCCGATCGAGCCGCCGTCGGCGCCGACCTGGAAGGACTTGCTGGCGTCGTAGAGGAAAAAGGTGAGGCCGTCGGCGCCCGTATTCGCAAAGTTGTTACCCCCGAAAAGATTCACGCCGAACTGGATGGTCACGCTGTTGCCGGCGGAAGGGATCGGGGTGTCGAAGTAGACCGCGTTGTGGGTGTTGAGCGTGTTGTTGGTGAGACGCATCCAGCCGGAGCCGGCGGGGTCGATCGTGGGCGTGGTTTCCGGGTCGCCGGTGCGGGGTGCGGTGCCCGAAGTCAGGGTGACGTTGGGGTTGGAGTTCCCGGCGGGATTGAGCACCCAGCCGGCCGCGGTGGAGTTCTTGAAATCCTCGGAATAGGTGAATTGGGCGCGGGCCGCCGCGATGGCGGTCAGGCTGGCGAAAAGCCACAGCAACGCCCGCGCTAGAAAGCGGCGAGGCGAAGCGGGGGCGAATGAAGGCATGTCGAGTGCCTTCAGTCATCGGCACATTCACGGTGCGCTTCAATGGGAACTTAGGGTATTCACCCTACGGCATATGCGTAGAGCGCCTACGCGGTGTCTGCACCGCGTCAGCACGAAGGCTAATCCCCGGAATTATAAAGTCTTCGGAACCGACGTGACCTTGCGGCGGGAGCGGCGAATTTGCCACAAAACCAGCGAGCCGGCGGCGAAAATCGCTCCGTAGGTCGAGGGTTCGGGGGTGGGTGTGATTTGGCGGTCGTAAGACAGCCAGGCGGTCGAACTGGCGGAGTAGCCGGTGAACACGATTTGGTTCTGGGGGGCGGCGCCGCGCAGGTTGAGCGTGGCGGGGGTGATCGCGGTCGTGGTGATGTTGTAACCGTAGAACGCGCCGGTGGCGTGGGCGCGCCGTTGAGGATGGAGGTGCCGTTGAACACGAGATTCCCGCTGACGGCGGTCCACGTCTGGCTGGTGGCCAGTGAGAGCGGAACCGTGAGCGTCTGCGTGCTGGTGGACTGATTGTTGATGCCGCCGCCGCCGACTGTCAGGGTGTCGTTCGTGCTGCTGCTGATGGTAAACGCGCCGGCGTCGGAGCGGAAGAGGAGGCTGTTGAGCTGGTAGGCGCCGTTCATGTCGTTGGCGAGCCGGGCCGATCCGGCCATCACCATCGCCTTCATGGCGCCGACCGCGGGGGCGATGTTGCCGCTCCAGATGTTGGCCTGGTTCCAATCGTCCTGGCTGGCGACGGGGCCGGAACTCTGGCCACCGTCCCAGATGAAGGTGGGGATCGGCGACACGGTGTAGAAATTGCCGTAGCTGCCGACGGCGATGGGAGAGGCGGAGAGGACGGCGCCGATGCCGACGTTGAGATTGGAGAAAAAGAGGTTGTCGAGGAACGACTGGCTCACCGTGCCGTTGGCGACGCCGAAGACGTCGGTGCCGCTGGTCCAGTTGGCGATGGTGAGCGTGCCGGTGTTGGTGCCGGCGCTGTTGAAGAGAAAATGGTTGGTGCTGCCGGTGGTGCCGAAGTCGATGGTCGAGCTGTTGAAGTTGAGGACATTCACGAGCACGGACGAGGTGCCGCCGAGCGCGAGCGTGGCGCCGGAGCCGAGCGAAAGGCTGGTCGTATTGGCAATGGCATTACTCGTGCCGAGGGCGAGGGTTGACGCCGGAGATATTGCGGAGGGTGCCGTTGAGCGCGAGGGCCTCGGCGCCCACGCTGATGTTGTTCTCGATCTGGAGCGTGGCGCCGCTGCTGACGGTGGTGCCGGCGGCGGTGCTGCCGAGCGCGGTGGAGTGGCGGAGCGTCACAGTGCCGGCATCAATGGTGGTGGCGCCGCTGTAGCTGTTGGCTCCGGAGAGCAGGAGCGTGCCGGCGCCCAGCTTGGTGAGGCCGCCGGTGCCGGAGATGACGCCGCCGAGGGTGAGTGAGCCGGCGCCGGTCGTCTCGATGATGGTGGCGCTGTTAAGCACGAGCGGAATGGCCACGCCCTGGTTGTTCGCCGAGAGCTGGATGATGCTGGGCACGGAGCCGCCGAAGGTGAGTGCGCCGCCGCCGCCGCGGCCCGACGAGGTGAGGGCGAAGGCGCCGGCGCCGGTCTCAAAACGGAGCGTATTGATATTGTAATTACTATTCATCACCGGGCTGGTGCGGGTGCTGCCGTCGAAGGCGAGCTTGAGGGCGAAGCCGCCTACGGGAGCGGTATTGCCGCTCCCGTTGGCGCCGGTGCTCCAGTTGTTGTCAGCGCCGCGGCCGTCCCAACTCTTGAAGGGCGTCGTGTCGGGGACGATGAAGTCCCACAGGCCGGAGTAGCCGCCAAGGCTCTGGCCGGCCGGGCCGAGGACGCCGCCGCCGATGCCGTAAAAGTAAATGCCGTTGAGGAAGCTGCCGGCCACGCCCGAGGCGCCGGTCTGGAAGGCGAAAACGTCGCCCTGGCCGGCGTTGTAGTTGTTGACCGTGAGCGTGCCGGTGCTGGTGCCGCCGCCGGTGAACAGGAAATAGTTCGTCGTCGCCGCGGTGCCGAAGTCGATGATGGCGGTGTGATAGGCCAGGGTGCTGACCTGCACGGAGAAGCCGCCGAGGTTGACGTTGCTGGCGGTGTTGAGCGTGAGACCGCTGGCGGCGGAGAACGCGTTGGTGGCCCCGAGGGCGAGCGTGCCGCCGCTGACGGTGGTGGTGCCGGTGCAAGTGTTGGCGCCGGTCAGCGTCAGCGTGCCGCCGCCCTGTTTGGTGAGAGTGCCGGTGCCGGAAATGACACTGGTGTAAGTGCCGTTTGAGGTTTGGTCGAAAGCGAGACCGGCGTTGTTCACGATGTTGCCCTGCAGGCTGGTGGTGGAGCCCTGGCGGGTGCCGGTGCTCACGGTGGTGCCGCTGGAATACGTGTTGGCGCCGGACAATGTGAGCGTGCCCGTGCCGGAAATCACGGAGGCGTAGGTGTCGTCGGTGGCTTGATCGAAAACCACGCCGGCGTTGTTCACGATGTTACCCTGAAGGCTGGTCGTGGTCGGCACATCCGTCACATCGCATGCCGGTATCGATTTTCAGGTGCATGGGTTGCAGGAGTTGCTTCGCCGGGGTCGTTTCGTCGGTCGTCAACCGAAACGCCCGCGGGCGGTGATCGGTCCGCCCGTGCTTGAGTTTACGATACGGTGTGGGCGCCACCACGAGCAACCGCAGCGATTGCCGGCCCGCGCCGCCGCGCCAGAGCACCCCGCGCACCTCTTTGTAGCGGGCCACGCGGCGTTTGCCGCCATGATGGATCCGCGCCTCGCGCCACGGGATCGACGTGTCCGCGTAAATCTCCTCCGGGGTAAACGTTTTCTCCGCGTAGAAGCGGCCCTTGCCCTCGTGGCGGAAACACAGCCGCAGATCCTTGCGGCAGCGGCAGACCAGGGCCACGCGGTCCCACGCGGCGCGAAAGACGATGCGGTTGCAATAGGAGCCGTCGCCCAGGCCCAGGAGCAGCCGGGTCTGGTGCCCCCAGTCCGCCCGAGCCGCTGGCGTTATTCGCGCAGGCGCGAATCTTCGGCGCGCGACCACTGCGGTTGGCCCTCGCGCAACGCCCGGCTGAACTGCAGTTCCGCCGCTCCGAGCCGGCGCCCTTGGGCGATCAAATCGCTCACGCCGGCGATTTATTCCGCTCAAGCCCCAGCGAGTTCAGCGGAAAATGGCCAAACTTTAGGGTCAGCCACTGGCAGACAGCCAAAGTTCTGTGATGAATACTCCGCCGACTGCTCGCCGTGACGATTGGCCACGGCTCTGGAACTTGAATTCATCCATTGACGAATTCCATCAGCGGTTTCCCTCTCGGGTCACGCCGGCAGGTCGAGCGTAAACGTTGAGCCTTCGCCGGGCGTGGACTCGACCTGGATGACGCCGCCATGCCGGCGCGCGATTTCCTGCGCGATGGAGAGGCCGAGGCCGTGCGAAGATTCGCCGGCGGTCGGATGCGTGGCGAGCCGCTCGAACGGCGCAAACAGCCGCGGAATGTCCGCCGGTGCGATGCCGGCGCCGCGATCACGGACGAGAAGTTTGACGCGGGAGTTTTCGCGGCGCAGCTCGAGCCGGATCGCCTGGCCGGGCGGACTGAACTTGATCGCGTTGCTCACCAGATTGGCGACGACTTGGTGGAGCCGGGCAGCGTCGCCGGTGATCTGGCCGGCGCCGGGCGGCGGCGCGAACTCGATCGTCTGGCGTTTCGCTTCGGCCTGCCAGTCGAGGCTGCGCACGACCTCCCGCGTCGTTTCGCCGAGATCCATCGGAGCGGGGCGGATCTCGAGTTTGCCCGATTCGAGCGCGGCCGTGGTGATGAGGTCCTCGACGAGGGAGAGCACGCGCTGGGCCTCGGATCCGATGATGTCGAAGCGTTCGGCATCGTCCGGACCGGGCCGGCGGCTGAGGCGCAACTCCGACGTGAGGTGCAGGATGTTGCCGAGCGGGGAGCGGATGTCGTGGGACGCGATGCCCAGGAAGCGGGTCTTCACGCGGTCGGCCTCCTCGGCGGAGCGCTGGGCGGCGCGGGCTTCCTCCAGGATGCGGCGATCCGTGCGCGCCTTCAGGCGCTGGCGGGAGACGAGGGCGCCGAGGGTGATGACGCCAAACGCGAGCGCGCTGATCACGCCGTAGCGTTGCCAGCGGCCGCGCTCGTGCTCGGCCTCTTGCGCCCGCAACTCGGCCTCCTTGGCCCGCAGTTCGGTGGCGCGCATGTTCTCCGCCTGGCGGAGCCGGGCAATCTCCGCTTCGCGGCGCTCGGCGGCGAAGGCCTCGCGGAGTTCGGTGGCGCGTGCCTGCACGGCTTCGCCCCGCTGGGCTTCGGCCACTTCCTGGCGCTGGCGCAGCGTCTTGAGCGCCGCGGCGAGATCGCCGCGCGTCTCGTGGGTGGCAGTGAGGGCGTCGAGGACCTGCAGTTGCGACGGCGGAGCGAGTTGGGCGGCGTAGCTCCAGGCTTCGTTCAGGAAGACGAGAGCTTCGTCGGGCCGGTTTTGTTTCCGCACGACGTCGGCGAGTTGAACGAGCGTGCCGGTGAGCTTCACGCGGCCGCGCAGACGACGGCGGCCGGGCAGGAGCGAGCGCAAGGTGCTTTCCGCCTCGGCAAACCGGCCTTCCGCTTCGTCGATCTGCGCGAAATCGGCGCGGATATCGGCGACGTTGGTGCGCTGATCAAGTTCCTGGAAGATGACCAGGGCGCGTTCGTAGTGTGCATGCGCCCTAGCATAATCCTTCGCCTCGAAAAACCGGTTGGCGAGATTGCTCGCATAGAGGGCAATGCGGCCGCGATCGCCGGCTTTTTCGGCGAGTGCCAGCGCCCGTTCGGCGTGGGCCCGTGAGCGCACCTGGTCCTTCAGGTCAGTCGCCACCGCGCCGAGGCCGGATTCGGCGTCCGATTGGCCCCCGATGTCGCCATCCTCCTCGGAGAGCTGCAGGGCGCGTTGGAAATGGTCCATGGCGTTCGGCAGGTCGCCGAAGGCCCAGCACGTGTGGCCGGCCTCCTTCAACGCCCGGCGCAACAGCGGGCGGGCGGTGAGGGTGTCCGCAATGGCGAGCGCCTGGCGCACGTGCTGGACGGCGACACCGTTCTGATTTTGGCGGCGGAGCGCGATGGCGAGCTCGATCAGCGCGACGGCCTCGTTGGTGCGGTCCCGCCGCGCGCGGGCGGTTTCGAGCGCCTCTTCGGCCAGTTGGCGCGAGCGGGTCGAGTCCGTCAGATGCAGCCGGCGTGCCTCGGCGAGCTTGGCCTCCAGGTCGTTCGCGGGATCGGTGGCGTTCGCGGGGGTGTCGGCGGCGCGCGCGATGCTGCCGGAAACCAGACCGAGCAGAATAACGAGGGTGAGGGTAAACGGTGCCATGCCGCACCATGATCGAATCAGTCTCCATGGGGCTGGTGCAACGCCGCGCTGTGGCGGAAATACCTCAGGAAGGCGGCGGGTAACCGCACGGGTTGCCCGTCGCGCCGCTCCGGCCTGGCGCGGCGGAACCGGCCGGCTCGGCGTCAACTCGCCACGGGCAGGGCGACGATAAACGTCGCGCCCGCTCCGGGCTGCGAGTCGACGCGGATGGTGCCGCCGTGGCGGCGCACGATCTCCTGCGCAATGGACAGACCGAGGCCGTGCGACGACTCGCCCGCGGTGGGATGCGTGGACAGACGCTGGAATGGAGCGAAGAGCCGCGGCACATCGCTGGCCTCGATGCCCGCGCCGCGGTCGCGGACGCAGAGCTCGACGCCGGCGTCCGTGCGCGCGAGCGCGACCGAGATGGTCTCGCCCGGCGGGCTGAACTTGATCGCGTTGCTCAGCAGATTCGCGACGACCTGGTGGAGCCGGGCGGCGTCTCCCTGCACCTGTCCGGTGCCGGGGCTGGGGGACGCGTAGTCGATCTCCTGACGTTTGGCCCGGGCCTGCCACCGAAGGCTCTCGATGACCTCACGGATGGTGGCATCGAGATCCATCGGCATCAGGCGCAACTCCAGTTTGCCCGATTCCAACGCGGCGGTGGTGACGAGGTCCTCGACCAGGCAGAGGACGCGCTGCGCCTCGGAGCCGATGAGATCGAGATGCTCGAGACGGGTTTCGTCGCGCGAGTCGCCCTGGCGGAGCGCGGCGGTGAGATTGGCGATGTTGCCGAGGGGGCCGCGGATGTCGTGCGAGGCGATGCCGAGGAAGCGCGTCTTGATGCGATCGGCCTCCTCGGCCGCTTCCATGGCGGTGCGGGTTTTTTCCAGGACGCGGCGCTCGGCGCGGAGTCGCATGCGCTGGAGCATGATGATGGCGCCGAGGGCGATGGCCAGCGAGAGGAGGCTGATGCCGAGCGCCATGCGCATGGCGTTGGCGCGCTCAAGGGCGGCGGTGGAGGCGTTGAGGTCAGCCTCCTTGGTGCGCAAATCCGCGAGCTGACGCGCTCGATCTCCCTGCAGCCGGGCGATCTCCTGCTGACGGCGATCCGCCTCATAGCGCGCGTTGAGCGCGGCGGCCTGCTGGCGGGATTTTTCGCCGAGCACGGCGTCGGCGGCCGCGGCGCGCTTGCGCTCGGCCTCGTAGGCGGCGCGCCAGTCGCCGCGGCCGGCGGCAAGCGCGGCGAACTCGCGCTGATAGTTGAGGAGCAGGAGCGGCGTGCCGAGCGGCTCGGCGACGGCAAACCCCGTGCGCAGCCGCGCGAGTGCCTCGTCGAGCTTGCCAGCGTCGCGCAGAATGGAGGCCGCCTGGAGGTGCGCGTTGGCGACGTAGCGCGGCAGCCCGATCCCCTCGTAGAGGGCGAGGGCCTTCGCCGCGTGGTCGAGCGCGAGGGGGAAATCGCGCGCCAGGCGGGCGACCTCGCTCAGGTTGATGTGCGAATCACCCACGCCGCGCCGGTGGCCGATTTCGGCGCGGATGGCGCGCGCCTGCTCGTGCGCGCGGTGGGAGGCTTCCAGTTCGCCGGCGTTGCGGTAGTTGTTGCCGAGGTTGTTGAGCGCGTCGGACTCGATCTCGCGGTCGCCGATTTCGCGGGCGATGCGCAGGGCGATTTCCTCTTCCTCGCGCGCCTTGGCGCGCTCCTTGAGCTCACCGTAGACCACCGAAAGGCCCAGATGGGAGCGCGCGACCAGCGCGCGATTCCCGAGTTTCGCGGCGAGCGCCTGGAGCTGCTGGTGCGCGGCCATGGTGGCGGGCACGTCGCCGAGACTCCAGTGGCTGCGGGCCATGGCCAACAGCAACTCGGCGCGCGCGGGCTCGTCGCCCCGCTCGGTGGCGCGATTCAGGGCGGTGTGCGCGGTGGTAAACGCCTCCGCATAATCGCCGCGCATCCGCTGCAGGGTGGAGATGCGGGCGTCGGCCAACGACTCATCGTGCGGTGTCGTGGCGGCCTTCCGGGCGTCACGCGCGGCAGCGAGGGCGCGCTCGGCGTCGATCGAGCCCAGGGCGCGGGAGAGTTCCAGCAGCAACGGGGATCGGCGGGCGGTGGGTGCATCGCGCAAGCTCTGCTCCAGCGCGGCGATGTGCGGTTCCGCGCCAAGCAGTGGCGCCGCCAAAATGGCGCACGCAATCAGGCAAAAAGCCCGACAGATGGCCCGACTTAGCCTCTCACCCATGCGCGGAGAAAAACAGTCGACGGCTGGCTGGCAATGCAACGGTGTGTCTTGAGGACGCGAGAATTCAAAGGCGCCGGCCGCAGGCCGACGCGGCGATGATCTGCTGGAGCCGGCGTGCGCGCGTCGCCGGTTGCTTGGCCGAGACGACCCAGAACGTGGTGAGGCGGCGATACCCGGGCGGCTGGCCGGCATAAAACACCCAGGCCGCCCGCTGGGCCCGAAACGTCCTCTCGAAAGCCGGCGGGAGCCGGACCGGCTCCTTCGACTCGAACGAGTAGATGCCGGCCTTGGCGGCCGAGCGCGCGACGAAGGCGGCGCGGCCCGCCGGGTGAAGTCTGCCGGCGGCGTCCAGCCGCGCCATGTGGCGGACATTGACGTTGCTCCAGGTGCTGCCGGCTTTGCGTGGCGTGAAACGGTGCGAATAGCTCACGTCGTCGATCTTGCGGATGATGCCATCGATCCAGCCGAAGCAGAGCGCCTCGTCCACGGCCTCCGCGTAGGTCAGCCCGGCGCGTTGGGCGCTCTGCTTGTGGAAACCGACGATGAGCTCGGACGCGCTGGCGTAGTGCTGTTCCAACCACGCGCGAAACGGGGCGTGGTCGGCAAAAAAGATCGGGGCGGGGGCGCGCATGCGGGTGGCGACGTTGGCGGGACGGCCGGAAACCGGCAATCCCGCAGCGGGCTAGCCCTGCGCTTGGCCCACAAATATGCGCCAGCAAATATTCGCGTTGCCAGAGGGAGACGCCGCAGCCGCCTTTTCTCCCCTTTCTCGTGGAGCCG
>Ga0163144_10005716_pt1 | contig 27630 bp, 27 predicted proteins | sample OliLak19BULKMAT1_FD_123175 | JGI IMG/M metagenome (GOLD analysis project Ga0163144, IMG submission 123175) | Freshwater microbial mat bacterial communities from Lake Vanda, McMurdo Dry Valleys, Antarctica - Oligotrophic Lake LV.19.BULKMAT1 | ecosystem: Environmental > Aquatic > Freshwater >... | reverse complement strand
TTTTTCTGCATTACTGCAAAGCCTATTATATGCAAGGGTAAGCTGTGGGCCTCGACTTTTCAGACGATTACGTGTATTTTCATACAAGACAACCAGGAGGTTCAAATGGCGTCCGTATTTCGATCTTATGGTGGGGGTGACAAAAAGCCTGGGTATTGACCTCAGGATTAAAGACCTTCCCTCCAGCGCGTAAGAAAGCCGTCCCTCCCGGGGCGGCATTTTTTATCAGAGGAGAAGTGGATTATACTTAACTATTACATGTGGGGCTGCTTTTTACTTCCGCTTCCTGCAGGTACCACAATCGTAGCAATGAAGGCTTTTGCCGCTGAGGGGTATATGAGCCTCACCTGGTTCTCCTCGCTGCTTCTTTAGGGAACAGCACTGGTGTGTAACAGGTTATCTTTTAGCACGGCTCTATAGAAGAAGGCTACTAGAGAAAATAGGATTTGATCGTTTGTTGCGCGCGCCGCTCTATCGCGATCTTGAAGACTATATTTTGAACTTCTCACGTTCGCTCATCTTTCTTAGTCGCTTTCTGACGCAGGTCGGCCCCACGGTAAATATTCTTGCGGGGCTTACTAGCGTGTCTTATAAACGCTTTTATACACTCGCTCTTATCGGTGAAAGAGCGTACGTCACTGTGTATGTATCCGTCGGTTTCTTTTTAGGAAGTCAATGGGAGAACAGTTTAGGGTTTCTCCTTCAAGGAGGAATAGTGAATTCTCTCGATTGGTAATCTCATCTCACTTTTACAATGGTGGCTATTCCAAAAAAAATAAACATGCGCGGGTAGACACAGGAAAATAAGTAAAAAACTAAATAATTTAAAAACCCATGTACACTCTTTTGATCATTATTATTACTCTCTTAGTTCTTTGGACAGGAGGGAGCCTCTATGCGATTAAGGGTATAGAAGGACCTCGGTTTGTGATACTTCGTGAGGAAAACGGATACCAGATTCGACAATACGACCCGTATCTCGTGGCAGAAACAAAAGTCGAGGGAACATATGAGGAGGCGATGCGTAATGGCTTCCGAATAATCGCGAATTATATTTTTGGAAATAATACAGGAAGTACAAGTATCGCAATGACCGTACCCGTGCGGGAAGTTAAAGGAGGTGGGGAATCGATTGCAATGACTACTCCTGTTCGGTCCGAAACAAGTGGAATTTCTCACATGATTTCTTTTGTGATGCCACGTAAGTACACGCTTGAGACACTCCCAAAACCAAACAATAAGGCGGTGACTATCCGCGAAGTGCCGGCACAAAAAGTCGCAGTACTCTCATTTTCATGGTATGCGTCGGCACGAAGGGTGCAGGCAAAAAAAATGGAACTCGCAGGACTTTTGGAGCGTGATCAAGTCAAAACCGAGTCTCCTCTCCAAGTTGCACGGTATAATCCTCCTTTCACGATACCATTCCTTCTTCGAAACGAAATTCAAGCTGTAGTCAATTAGTACTATTTCTAATGTCATCACTTTTTAAAAAAATAAGTCTTAGAGTTGGCGGGGCTCTCATCATAGTTCCTGGTGGTATCGGAGTCACACCTTTCCGAAGCATACTTAAGTATTTGTTTGATACAAAGGATGTGCGTACCGTAACTTTTTCTTACACAGGTGGTGGAGAGCAAGATTTTGTCTACGGAGATGTGTTTGATACCGCTTGAACTGAGCTCGAGTAAAAGTAGTGTGCATCGCGGGAGATACAAAGGTGCCAGCTACCTGGGCGGGGAAGATCGGTTTCATCATTAAGGATTTGGTAAAGATTGAAGTTACTGATTTTAAAGAGCGACTTTATTATATTTCAGGACCTGATGCGATGGTGTAAAATTATAAGAGATCTTTACTGGGGATGGGTATTAAGGGTACAAGTATTAAGACAGACTATTTCCCAAGATTTTAATAAATAATAAAAAATATGCATACTAAAATTGTTTCTTTTTTAGCGGTTATGCTCGTAGCGACTCTTGGTGCCAGCTATTACTTTTATCCGAAAGAGGTGGAGAGCCCTATTGGTAGCCCCATTGTAACCCCAGGCGGTGGTGAGAATACCGCTTGTACGATGGATGTGATGCAATGTTCCGACGGTTCGTATGTGGGGCGCACAGGTCCAAAATGTGAGTTTAAGTGTGTAAGTCCAACTGCTGTAGCTACTTCAACTAGCACTGTAGATCAAAAAGCAACAGTATCTATGCTCCAAGGAGTGACAAAGACTGCTCTCGATATATCTATTACTCCCATAAAGATAGTGCAAGATAGTCGTTGCCCGCCAGACGTAACCTGTATCCAAGCAGGAACTATTAAACTTGCAGTAAATCTTACTCGGGACACAAGCGAGAAGTCAGTGGAACTTACACTTAATGACAGAATAAGTTTCGAGGGGACAAGTATTACCTTTACCAAAGCGACTGGCCCGAGTCCTGTAAAGGAAAATTCAGTGAGGGATACTGAGTACCAGTACACATTTGAAGTAATAAAAGACATTTCTAGGATTACCTACAATAATGCAACAGCTGACAACATAGTGGTCACTTCACCCACCCCGCAGTCGGTGATGGGTAAAGGATTTAAGATAATAGGCAAGGCACGCGGCTCGTGGTTTTTTGAAGCTTCGTTTCCAGTAAATATTCTTGATTCAAATGGTAAGTCTATTGTTCAGACATATGCAGAGGCGCAGGGGAACTGGATGACGGCTGATTTCGTACCTTTTAGTGCTAGTATTACTATACCGCGGAGCTACTCAGGTAAGGTTACGGTCGTTTTGAAGAAGGATAATCCAAGTGGATTACAAAAACACGACGCTTCGATTTCTTACCTTATAACTATTGAGTAGTAGTGAAAATCGGGAGAATTCGCTATACTTTTCCTAATGGAGATTTTTGTTCAGATCACACTCAATAGCATCATTGCTGGCGCAATTTACACCATGGTCGCTCTTGGGTTTAACCTCATTTATAGCAGTGTTCGGTTTTTTGATCTCGGATATGGCGTGATGGCTATTACGACAAAGAAGAATGACGCCTTTGCAGTGGCGTATGAAAAGCGTTGGGGTGAGAAGCCGGGGTTCTGGGCCGACTACGGGTATGATGGTTTTATGGTGCTCGCTAAAGCCTATGGAGCTAATGGTAAGGAATGGCAGAAAAATATTGCAAAGACCAATGATCAAAATGGTGCAAGTGGAGCAATTTCTTTTGATGAGGCGGGGGTTTTGATACCAACTTTTGAACTGCAAGTGCTTCAAGGAGGGAAGTTTGGTCCCGTAAAATAAGCATAATTTTCCACACTATTTTCACTTCATATTTTCTTCCGAGGGAAAAAAGTGACAGGGGTTCGTGGGGTGTGGTATAATGGGGGGTATTAGAAGTAATAATAATCTATGGTAAATACGAATTCCGCATTTATGAAGCCGATGACTATCAGTCCAGAATTGGCTGAAGTGATTGGTAAGGGGCCGATGCCTCGCTCAGAAGTGGTTAAAGCGCTTTGGATATATATCAAAAAGCACAACCTTCAGGACGAGAAAAACAAGCGTAACATCAATCCTGACGAAAAACTTAACAAAGTTTTTGGAGGAAAGGGTACCGTTTCAATGTTTGAAATGACCAAGCTCGTTTCAAAGCACCTCTCATAAGATTCTCTTACGAAGGTTCGATTCGAAAAACAAATAACCGCTTAGCTATCGACTAGGTGGTTTTTTGTTTTACTCCTCTTTCTTTCTCATCCCTTTTACCATTTCTCTACGATCGTAGAGAAATGGTAAAAGAATCCCCCCGCTCGGGAGTACTCGAGCGGGGGGATTCTTGACCTTTTTGCGCTCCTTATTGAGCTGCTGGTCCATTTGGTGCATTACGACCTTCGGTGACTACGTAGCTGACACAGTCTCCTTGATTCTTGAAAAGACCGCCATAATTTTCCCAACCTCCCTTTTTGCATTCATTAACGGTCGTAGGGAGAGGGTTTCCATCACCTCCTCCTGGGTTAACAGAGGCCAAAGCCGTGTTACTCATGGCGAGAAGTGCTGCTACTGACATTCCTACGAAAAGTGCTTTCTTCATATAAAAATATTTAATTAATAACTGTATCTATAGTACAAGTAGATTGCTTCGTTAGTCACAGAAGTTGTGTGCATAACTAGTGCAGGGGAGTATCATGACGGGAATAAGGTTTAAAGTGAGTAGAGTACTTAGGAATGAGTGTAGAGTGGCTGAGCAATTTTCATCTGCAAGATAGGGTATACTTTTTGTATGCGAAAGGTACTTGATACGATTGTTACGGCCACACTCATTTTTGGAAGTATTTTCATTTATTACTATTATGATGAAGCAGTTTCCTTTACTCGAGTGCTTCTTCAGACTGAACTGTGCGCAAAAGCAGTTACCTTTTCAATTGGTACTATTGATCCGCGTTTTAAACTTTCAAAGACTGAAGGAGAAAAAATCATCACAGACTCTGCTTTGAAGTGGAACACATTTGCGGGTAAGGAATTATTAAAACAGGTAGAAAGTAATGGGAATGTGGTCGTCGAGTTTGTGTATGATAGCCGTCAAGAGGCGACAGAAAAACTCGGCTCACTTGAGTATAAACTTGATACAAGTAAGGTGGGGCTCTTGGCGACAAAGTCTCTGTACGATTCGCATAAGGCTACATACCAGCGTGCACAGCTTTCCTATGAGGCACATCAAGACTCTTTTAAGATTGCCCTCGCGTCATACAATACTAGAGTTGAAACGGCTCATAAGCGAGGTGGGGCACAAAGAGGGGAGTACCAAGCACTGAGTGCTGAGTCAGTGAAACTTCAAGGGTCTGTGTCGGCACTTCAAAACGAGCTTGCGGCACTCAATGGCATACTTCGGCAATTAAATACCCTCGGCGCAACACTTAATGGAGAAGTTATTGCACATAATACTACGGTCCGAACTTACAATGGAATTGTGGGAGAGGAACTTCGTGAATTTGAAGAAGGGCAATATGTTTCTGATAAGAGTGGACAAAAGATCTATGTCTATCAGTATGAGGATCTTCTCAAACTCTCCCGAGTACTGCAGCACGAATTTGGACACGCACTCGGTCTTGATCATGTTACTGATCCTAAGGCGATTATGTATTTTCAAAATAGCGGTAGTGCGTCCTCCCCAAATAGCGCAGACCTTGCTGAGCTTGCTCGAGTGTGTAAAGGTACTAAATAATATGAATAAGTATGCGAGAATCCCTGATTTTATACTTGATCTCCATGGGTTTACTATCCGTGAGGCAGAGAAGGAACTTGAAGTAATCTTTAGAAATAAATCCTATACCCATGTTCGTGTAATCACTGGAAAGGGGACACAGAGGGAAACAGGACCTATACTCAAGACCTTTGTGCGAGGGTATCTTTTGAGTCGCGGAATTCACTATAATCCTGCAAAACAGCAGGATGGGGGAGAGGGAGCTGTTGAGGTGTTTCTCAAATAGTGTTACTCCAGTAGAAAAGTACCATCGCTCTATCGCTTTATGCGCTTGTTTAGTTTTGTGCTACCGTGAAGGGATGCAGGAATATATACACAATACGGTACAGAAAAAGCGAACCGATAAGGGGGTTACCCAAGAGGAATTAGCACTTGCCCTTGGGGTGAGCCGCCAAACGGTTATTGCGATTGAGAAAGGGAATTACACGCCTTCAGTACTGCTTGCACTTAAACTTTCCAAATATTTTAAACTGGCGGTCGAAGAACTTTTTAGTATTAAAACAAATTAACTTCTATACTTACCTTATGAAAGAGACTACTATTGCCGTTATACTACTTCTACTCCTTGTGGCAGTTCTTAATCCTTTTCATTTCTGGATGCCTTCAATGGTGCAAATGATTATTTTAGTTCTCATACTGATCGCCTTTTCACTTTTCGCTATTTTTGTTTTACGAGAACAGGTGGTTGATGAGCGTGAGGGGCTTCATCGCATGCTTGCAGGACGAGTCGCCTTCCTTGCAGGTGGAGCCACTCTCATCGTGGGGATTATTATGCAAACACTTAAAGATAGTCTCGATAGTTACCTTGTTGTAGCACTGGTTGTGATGATCGTGGCGAAAATAGGGACACGACTTTACACCGACAGAAATAAGTAGGTCATCCACAGGTGGATGTAAAGTGGACTTTACATCCTTACTGCCAAGCTCTATACTGCTCGTATGATTCTATTTTTTATTTCTCTCCTTGCAGGAGTGCTCACGGTATTAGCTCCTTGTACGATCTCACTCTTACCAGTCATCGTTGGAGGGACACTCTCCGGTGGGAGTAATTTTAAAAGAGTCTTGCGGGTTACTCTTTCCTTAGGAGTTTCTGTAATACTCTTCACGCTTGTCCTTAAGGTAAGCTCACTTTTTATAAACATTCCGCAATCAGTGTGGCAGAATATTTCGGGAATGATAATTTTTATACTCGGTCTTTTAATGGTGTTCCCTGCGCTCTGGAAAAAGATTCCATTTTTAGGAAAGGTCAGTCAAAGTTCAAATAAGCTCATTGCTGTTGGTTACCAAAAACAAAATTTTTTTGGTGATATTTTAACCGGGGCAGCTCTTGGGCCAGTATTTTCGAGTTGCAGCCCGACTTACTTTCTAATTTTGGCAACCGTTCTCCCAAGAAGTTTTAGTGAGGGACTGGTGTATCTTTTTGCTTATACGTTTGGACTGTGCACAGCTCTTTTAATAGTGACGCTCGCTGGGCAAAAACTCCTTGAGAAATTTGGTGTTGCAGCGGACCCACAGGGGATGTTGAAGCGTGGTATAGGGATTATTTTCTTATTACTGGGTATAGCTATTTTTGTGGGGTACGACAAAAAGTTAGAACTTGCAGTAGCAAATAATATTTTTGATATAACCAAAGTAGAGCGAGCCCTGCTTACGAGTCAGAGAGGGGGCACGTTAACGATACCCTCTTCAGTAATTCGTTTGCAGGCAACAACAACAAATATCAACGTTTTCAGTTTGTCTAGTACATCACCGGGGGTACTTACACAAAAAAAAGAAAAAGCGACCGTTCAACCAAAAACGCAGTTGGCTGAGGATACCTCTTCACGTATTGCCCGCAAGGCAAGGCTCTACGAGCGAGCGCCAGAAATCACCAGTGCAAGTGGCTTCATTAATACAGAGGACAAACCAATAACCATCAGTGAATTTAAGAATAAGAAAGTAGTGCTTGTCGATTTCTGGACATACAGTTGTATCAACTGCCAGCGCACACTTCCGTATGTTAAGTCGTGGTATGAGAAATATAAAGATCAAGGACTAGAAATAATCAGCATCCATACACCTGAGTTTGCCTTTGAGAAAGTGAAAAATAACGTGGAGACGGCAGCGGTAGGCTTTGGAGTGAAGTATCCAATCGTTCAAGATAATGACTATGGTACCTGGAATGCTTTCAGTAATAGCTATTGGCCCCGTAAGTATCTTATCGATGTTGATGGGTTTATTATTTATGATCATGCAGGAGAAGGACAGTACGATGAAACGGAAAAGGAAATTCAAAAAGCTTTGATGGAGAGAGCGAAAATTTTAGGTGAAACTGCAAAAGTGAATATGTCACTGACCAAAGGAGAAGGGGGAGCTGTTGGAGCGAATAGTCTGGAAACCTATTTTGGTTTAGCGCGCAGTTAATACCTTACTAATGGAAAGTCAGGGGTTGAGGGTGTACAAACTTTTTCTTATTCAAAAGGAGTTTCTCTCAATCGAGTCTACTTTGAGTGGCGCGTGGGATATAAAAGGTGAGTATGCGAAGGTACAAGTGAAGGTGTTGCTTCAGTTGCATAACCTAAGAGCGCTAAAGGCGTGTCTTTTCTGGCTAGAAGTGTAGGGAGTTCAGTAACACTTAAAGTCACTGTTGATAGTAAGCATGTGTAAATGGCCGAAAAAGGCGCGGATGCCTTTTAGAGGGAAGGTAAAAGCTACGCGATAATAAGTCAAGATAAACCTCCTCTGCTGATATAAGGAAAAGAAACGCAACACAAGTTTTGTAACTAAAAGTTCCCTCTCGAAAATCCTAGCTTTTACATTTACGCTTGAGTGAGGAGTGTGAGGTTTGCACAGGGGCTTCTTTTCCAGTAATTGTTTTGCGATATACTTACTCAGTATGAAAAAAACATTACTTACGATTTTAGGAATTTTGGTAGCAGTAGTAGTAGTGCTTGTGGGCACCGCTCTTTTTATTATGCCGAAAGGTGAAATGGTGGTACCGTATGTTGCTTCGACCACTCCACAAGTTACCGTGGCTACTAAAACGTCGAGTATTAAGAAGACTAAGACAGGTACTGTTACACCTACGAAAACTGTCTACGAAACCGTTATTTCACAAAAGAACGACAACAGCACCATCTCTGTACGACGAGGGACGCGTGTCATTATGCAGCTTGGTACTTTTGATTGGGTAGTTACGGTGAGCGATCCTTCAGTTTTGAGCCGTGCTCAAGTATTTCAAAATCCAGTAGGTGTTGAAGGATTTTACGATGCACACAAGGCAGGAACTGTGGTGGTACGTGGAACGGGAAAGCCAAAATGTGAAAGTGGTAAGGCGTGTGTAAATACTATTTCTACATTTAAAACTACGGTTATTGTCCGATAAGAAAGGTTGGCAGATTCCTTCTCTTTAGGTTAGGCTAGCTCTATGAAGCGATTGTTTAGATTTAATATTTCATTTTTCCTTGTAATCGTGGGAGCAGTGTTTCTCATGCTCTCACCTAAACTCTTAGTAGAAAACCATGAGGAGACTTCATTCAACAAAAAGGATTCCTTGATCGTTGACAAAAGTAACGCTTTAGAAGAGGCTCCATCAACGGTCACCATACTTGCAGTGGGTGATATGTTTTTCGATAGACAGATTCGCTCCATCTCAGAGCGTAATGGTGGAGACTATCTTTTTTCCTGTATTAACCCGCTTTTTAGCCGAGCAGAGTTTGTTGTTGGCAATCTCGAGGGACCAATCACCAGCTACAAATCACGCTCACAGGGGAGTGTTGTCGGGAGCGCCGATAATTATATTTTTACTTTTCCAACAAGCACTGCAGAACTTCTTTTCAAGCATAAGGTTACTGTGGTAAACCTCGGGAACAATCACATTTACAATTTTGGGGTGAACGGAGTTTTAACTACCCATGTTGCTCTTGATAGTGCAGGGGTCAGCTATTTTGGTGGGTACAAAGGTGTGGAACCAGTTTTACAAAAGGAAAGTAACGGAGTACCACTCTCATTTGTTAGTTATAACCAGTTTGGGGGGAGTAGCGCTACTGAGGTGAGTGCTGTAATCAAAAAGGAGAAAGATGCTGGGAGAGTTGTTGTGGTCTACGCACATTGGGGAGAAGAATATACTGACACACGCAGTGCACTTCGAGCGCTCGCAACACTCTTTGTGCAGAGTGGTGCGGGGGTGGTACTCGGGAGTCATCAGCATATTATTCTACCCCATGAGACGATCACGACTTCTCCTGTATATTATTCTCTCGGTAATTTTATATTTGATCAGTATTGGAACAAGGAAGTGAGTACGGGATTAACCGTTCTTTTGACGCTTGATAAAAATGGGGTAGTACACGCCGAACCTGTGGAGGTTACGTTGGGAAAAGACGGGAGGACCTGTGTTAAGGCAAATGTCTAGTTTTGTATTGTTTGCGAGAAATCCTTTTCAGCTTCACTTTCTATGCCTTTTCAGTAATAAAATATTTTGAAGGTGTGTCTCAAGTATAAAATTTGACAAAAGTAGAGTTTTGGTATATTATGGTTTTATTACTTATTTCTCACGGGTTTTGTTTTTAAGAGGTTGTTCTCTTCTAGGTTTCTAGCTAAACAGAGTTTTTGAGAACAACAAAAAACAAATGTTTCAACGTAATTCACGGGACTCTTCTTCGAGGGGTTCTACAAATTCATATAGCCCGCGTTCGCGCTCTTTTAGTAGCGCTCCGCGTTCCGGTTCAGGTTTTTCTTCACGAGGTCCTTCACGAGGAGGTTTTCGTGGCGCAACACGGGGAAATCGATACGACAAGAAAATCGATGTTTCCGTATTCGTCCGTAAAGCGAAAGGTGCTGTTGCTCCAGAGGTTTATGTACCAAAGCACGCATTTGTTGATTTTGCGGTTGACGCAAGGCTTAAACAAAATATTGTAAACAAGGGATATGTTACCCCAACTCCTATTCAAGATCAGGCAATTCCTGTGGTACTTGAAGGGCGGGATATTGTCGGTATTGCTAATACCGGCACTGGAAAAACAGCAGCCTTTTTGATCCCCCTTATTGATAAAGTGCTCAGGAATCGCAAGGAAAATATTCTTGTGATGGTACCAACTCGTGAACTTGCTATCCAGATTGAGCAAGAGCTCCGAAAGTTTACTGAGAAAATGAATATCTTCTCAGTCTGTGTGGTTGGAGGTGCCCCAATTGGGTACCAAATCCGCCAGCTTCGTTATCAGAATAATTTTATTATTGGAACTCCTGGACGTATTAAGGATCTCATTGATCGCAAGGTTATCAATCTTTCAGAGTTTGCAACGGTGGTACTTGATGAAGCTGACCGTATGCTTGATATGGGATTTGTGAATGACATGCGTCTTATTCTTGGACTTATGCCAAAACCTCGTCACACACTTTTCTTCTCAGCAACACTTTCTCGTGATATTGAAATCTTGATTAAAGATTTCCTCAATAACCCAGTAACTGTATCAGTAAAGACAGGAGATACCGCGGCTAATGTCGATCAGGATATTGTGCAGGTGATGCAAGGCGATACTAAAATAGAACTTCTTCACGATCTCCTTACAAAGGAAGACTTTAACAAGGTACTCATTTTTAGTCGCACAAAGCATGGTGCCGATAAGCTTTCGCGTGATCTCACGTCTCGTGGTTTTAGTTCAGATTCTATCCATGGAGATAAAAATCATGCGCAACGCCAGCGAGCACTCGGCGCCTTCAAAACCAATATGGTAAAGGTGCTTGTTGCAACCGATGTCGCCGCTCGTGGTCTCGATATTCCGAATGTTTCTCACGTTATCAACTATGACGTCCCAGCAACTCACGAGGACTATATTCACCGTATCGGCCGAACAGGCCGTGGTGGAGAAAAAGGAAAAGCTCTCACTTTTGTGGAATAAAAAATAAAAAAATCCCGGCTGAAACCGGGATTTTTTTGTTGGGCCTTTTTACGGGAGAGCACCGAGGTCTATTGTCTCGTCAATTCGGATTTCTTTTACAAAGTCGGGGACGTGTGAGACGAGGATCATGACCCCTTGGAAGTCATGGAGTGCCTTTGCGATCACTGGAATGTGGCGGAAGTTTATATGGTTTGTTGGCTCGTCGAGGATGAGAAGTCCTGGGCGTTCCATCACAAGTTTTGCAAAAGAGACAAGACCTTTCTGACCTTCAGAAAGTGCTCCGACAAGTGTCCCCATCATTTCACTTGAGATATGGAATCCCGCAGCAACTCCGCGCATGGTTTCGTGGTTGTATTTATCGGATGCGGATTCAACTAAGCAATCAAACACCGTTTGACCAAAATTGAGATTACTAAAATCTTGTCGGTAGTAGCCGATACGAGTCGAAGGAGCGATTGTTACTCCCTGAGCCTCACCTTTAGCAAGGGACTCAAGAAGTGTAGTTTTACCAACGCCATTAGGTCCGGCAAGGAGTAGGTGTGTTTTTTTAGCGAGTTTAACGTCGATTTTCTTAGTTGTCGGCTTGTGGCTTTTAAGATAGGAAATAGAAGTAAAGGTAACAATGTCGCCAGACAGGTCATCTTGTGTGGGAATAGTAAAGGGGCGGATCGTTTTATCCTCTTTACGAACGTCGACAACTTCATTCTGAAGTTCCTCTGCAAGCTCACGCATGCGACGTGCAACGAGACGGAGCTTCCCACCCTTGTGGGCAAACATGTTTGCTTGGTCCTTCTTTTCTTGGATTTTCTTTTGAAGTTGGGCGTTCTTTTTATTCTCACGTTCGATACGGGCCGTAATCTCACGGGACACATCAAAATAGTTGCCCGCATACTGCTCAACCTTTTTGGTAAAAACATCAAGGTATAATACGCAGTCGGTAAAAGAGTTTAAAAACTCAGCATCATGGGAAATAACAATGACAGTCTTTTTGTATTCTTTAATAAATTTTGTGAGATGCTCAATTCCTGCCTTATCAAGATTATTCGTCGGCTCATCGAGAAGAAGAATATCGGGGTCCTGGATTAGTGCTGAAGCGAGAAGTATACGTGCTTGCTGTCCACCAGAAAAATCACTAATAAGCATTTCATGAACAACTTTAGAAGCGGGGGGCGTGAGATGTACGACTTCAAGGATTTTGTTGACCTTATGATCTATGTCGTACAGTTTCTCCTTAAAACATTTTGAGAAGAATTCTCGAACAGTAAGTTGCAGTTCATCACGGGGGATTGTTTGGCGGCTCTCAGCAATCGTGAGGCGCTCGCCAACGTGAATAAGCCCTTCAGTCGGCTCAAGCGTTTTGTTGATTAGTTTAAAAAGGGTACTTTTGCCAGCACCATTTTGCCCCATGATAGTAACCTTACTTCCTTTTCGTATAGTAAAAGAAACCTCATTAATAATGGGTTTGTTGGGGGTGTATTCAAACGAGGTTTCCTCAAAGCGAACGATAATTTCTCCTGCCATAGCGTCTTACCTTATCATAAAAACACACTTTACAAAAGTGTATAGAGTCACGGTCTGAATGAAATTTACTGATAGACTAAAGGTATGCAACTAAAAATAATTTTCAGTATTCTTTTTTTGTTAGTTTTGACCTTGTTTCCAAGTAGTGTTTTTGGTACCTCGCTCACTATTACTCCAGAGAAACCGCTTCAGGGAGAAGCAATAAAAATCGAACTTACTGGAGCTACTACTTCTCTTCAAATTAAATCTGCCTTTGTAGGAAAGGAAGCACTTCGTTTTTTTGATGATAAAAAGGTAACAGCTTTCTATGGTATTGACCTTCGTCAGGCTCCAGGCCTTTATACAGTGGTTATAAGTCTAATGAGCGGTGAAAGTGCAACAAGCACTTTCGAAGTACTAGAAAAGAGAATGGAAAAAGTCGCCTTTACTATCCCCGAGCAGCTGGGTGGAAATACAAAGGTAGCTCAAAAGAAAATGGTTACCAGCTTAGCTAATGAACAAATCTTGATTGAAAAGTTGATGCGGAAAAGCGGTGGAAAACTCTGGAAGGGGGATTTTCAGTTCCCAGTCATGAAACCCCTCGTTACTGATCTTTATGGATACCAGCGTTTAACAGGTGCATACACAGTGGCTCATAAGGGAGTGGATTTTCGAGCCCCTCACGGGACTGAGGTACAAGCCATTAATGATGGAGTTGTCAAAATTGCACGAAGTTATAGAACCTACGGTACGATGGTGGCCGTTGATCATGGGCTTGGTATTTATTCACTCTATCTACATCTTTCTAAACTCAAGGTGAAAGAAGGGCAGAAAGTGAGTAGGGGGCAGGTAATAGGCCTAGCAGGAAGTACTGGGTATGCTGAAGGTGCGCATCTTCACCTTACGATTCGCATTAATCAAAAATCAATCGACCCACTTTCCTTTTTTAAATTTTACAAACTGAGTGCACCACTCGCAGAGTAATTTCGAGGTGGGAAAGTGATTTTGTAAACTTAAGTGTACACTCTATACTTAAGCTATATGAAAAATAAACTACATCGTGGTATTGGGGTGGTCGTTGCAGTAGGAGTAGCGGTACTTTTTTCCGTGGGCCTTATCCCTCAAATTTTTACCGCACGTTCGGAAAACCAAGTATTTGCGCCGGATCAGAATGGAGAAGAGGCAACAGTTTCTTTAGGTAGTAGGTCCTCACAGACTGCAGTTGTAAGAGATGGAGGAGAAGGTGGAGATTATTTCCCCGGAGACACTGGTACTCCTAACGGAATACGCTAATTTTTACTATGTCAGATTTTACACGAATTTTTTTCAAAGGGAAAACTTTCTTTTTAGTTTTAACCATCTTCAGTAGTGGTTTTTTTTCCTTTGTGACACTTGTTCGTGCTGATTCTATAAGCTCTGAAGTTGTTATTACAAAAGATGGGACGGTGATAGTTTCAAATGCAAAAGTTGTTCAACTTGCTGGCCCGACACTCTATACTCGCCTTATGTGGGGGGATGCGTTTATTCGTATGCTTGTGAAAGCTACCCCTTCGACTCCGGTATATCGTAAGACTGGTGAAGCTACCACAGTAAAGGAAATTGCTGAAGGTGATTTTCTTGATATGGAAGGAACACTTGAGTCAGGCGGTACATCGCTCGTTCTTATCCCAAAAGTTATTCGTAATAGCTCAGTCAATAAATTACAAGCAATTCTTGGCGGTACGGTGACTGCCGTTGATACGAGCGCTTCGCGATTTTTGATGACCACAACTAACTATGGAGCGGTGAGTATTAATGTAGGAACCTCAACTCAGATTGTAAAAGGAAGTCGGCTTCTTGATCTTGCGCACATTGTAGTAGGAGATACGGTGAAGCAAGCGACAGGAGATTTCAATGTTTCAAAGAAGTCCCTCGAATCTAAGGCGGTTTTTGTGTACCTTGACCCAGCTCTTTTTGTGCCAAAGCTCCATCTTGCAACATTCGTAAGCTTAACTCTCATTGACAATCTCCCACAGCTTCTTGTTACGAGTAAGGGAAAGCAGTACACACTCATCACAACAAAAGCTACAACTTTCCTTACTAAAAATAAGGCACCGGTTGTACTTTCTCGTTTTGTTGCGGGGGACTCGCTTCGTCTTTGGGGGGCACTTAAGGAAACAGATACTCCTCTTATTGACGTTGAAGTGGTAAGAAATATGAATCTTTAAAATCTATGCTTCCTTTTGAGACTGTACTTAAAATTGCGCTCGCAACTTCTACTTCAGTCATCCTTTCTTGGGTTTGGTATTCTTCACTTATTATTAATCTCTCGCAAAGAGACAGAGAGAAGGGTAGTAAGGGTTACAAAAAAAAATACACGGTTACGTCTTTTGTTCTAAGCGTTCTAATTTTTGGTAGTTTTGCAGTTGCGCTTCTTAAAATTTCAAATTTTTCAGGGGTTGGCTTTTATACAGTAGCCTTTTTTGTGGCAGTACTTCTTTTCCTCCCACTTCTCCTCCTTTTAGAACTTTCTAAGGAAGAAGTGGTGTCTTATAGAAATATTTCTCTCACCGCACTTTTTCTTCTTGTGGACCTCCTTATTATGGCCACTATTTTTACTGTGTTATAATACACCTCTTTTACTAAATACTATTTAACACTATGGCTAAAATAGATGTATACACGCTCACCGTTCCACAGGTAAGCAAGGCGTTACGGGCACTTTCTGGATTCCTTTCTAAGGCGCAGGCTCACGCAGAGACTTTGAAAGTTTCTCCCGATCTTTGGCTTTCTGAACGCTTAGCGATTGACCAGTTTCCTTTCATTAAACAAGTCCAAATTGTAACTGATACTGCTAAGGGAATGGTTGCTCGACTCATCGGTGTTGAGGCTCCTCAATATGAAGATACAGAAAGTACACTGAGTGAGCTCAAGACTCGTATCGAAAAGACACTCGCATATGTCGAAGGGGTTACCAAAGAACAATTTGATGGTGCAGAAGAGCGACGGGTCACACTTCCGTATTACCCAGGTCAATTTTTGACGGGGACAAATTACTTAGTTGAGTACGCACTTCCTAATTTTTACTTCCACCTAACGACTACGTATTCAATTCTTCGCGCTCGCGGTGTTGCCGTAGGGAAGGGAGACTTTTTTGGGGGACTTACACTCGAAGATCTTTAAGAGTATGAGTGATGCAGTTATTATTAAGGGTCTCACTAAAACCTATAAAGGTGGTTTGACAGCCTTACGTGGAGTAGATCTTGTTGTAAAGGAGGGAGAGTTTTTTGCGCTTCTGGGACCTAACGGAGCTGGGAAAACAACGATTATTGGCATTCTGACAGGTTTGGTAAATAAAACTTCCGGAAACGTTTCTATTTTTGGGAATGATCTCGACACTTCACTTGAAAAGGTTAAGCAGTGTATTGGTGTTGTGCCACAAGAGTTTAACTTTGATGCGTTTGGTTCTTTGTTTGATACGGTAGTAAATCAAGGGGGTTTTTATGGACTCTCACGAAAGGTTGCCTTGGAGCGCGCTCTTAAGTATCTTACAGTACTTGGGCTTTATGAAAAAAGAAATCATCCAGCACGAACACTTTCGGGTGGTATGAAGCGTCGATTAATGATCGCTCGAGCATTAGTGCATGAACCAAAACTTTTTATCCTCGATGAGCCGACAGCGGGAGTTGATATTGAACTCCGTCGTGGAATGTGGGATTTTCTCGAAGGACTTATTAAGGAGGGAAAAACAATAATCCTCACGACGCATTACTTAGAAGAAGCTGAGCAGTTGGCTGAGAAAGTTGCGGTGATTAAGGACGGGTTGATCGTAGCGGAAGGTAGTGTGAAGGAGTTGCTCGGAACACTTCAATCACAAACATTTGTGCTTGATATTGCCGGTATGGTAAACGAAGGGGTTCGCAAAGCACTTGCTCACTTTAAACCAGTTTCAGTCGATAGTAATACGCTCGAAGTAACTCTTGCCAAAGGTGAATCATTAAATCAGATTGTGCAAGAACTGGATCGGGCGGGGGTGGGTGTTACTTCGATGCGAAACAAGACCAATCGCCTCGAAGAGTTTTTTGTCTCAATAACTAACAAGTAACGCTATGAATGAACGGGAACTTTGGAATGCCTATAGTACAATGCTCCTTCGTACGGTGAAGCGCTTTACTCGTATCCCGATGCAGACAGTACTTCCGTCAGTTATTATAAGTACACTCTATCTTTTGGTATTTGGTACATTTCTCGGGTCACAAGTGGGTAGTATCCATGGGTTTACCTACATCCAGTACATTTTACCGGGACTTATTATGATGGCAGTTATTATTAATGCGGTGCAGGAAACAATCTCACAAGTTTTTTTTGGTAAATTTCAAAAAAACATTGAAGAAATTTTAGTATCACCTATGCCTAGTTCAATTATAGTAGCAGGCTTTGTCTCCGCAGGGGTTGTTCGAGGTTTTATCAACGGCACGCTTGTGCTTCTTGTTGGACTCCTCTTTACTCACATACAAGTCCATAGCTACGGAATTTTATTTCTCTCATTTCTCAGTACGGCACTCCTCTTCTCGCTTCTTGGTGTCTTGAATGGAATGATTGTAAAAGGGTTTGATGGGATAGCAATTTTACCTACCTTTATCCTTACTCCACTTACGTACTTGGGGGGCGTTTTTTATTCAGTGGCAATGCTGCCTCCTTTTTGGAGATTTCTTTCTTACGGGAACCCGATACTTTATATGATTAATACTTTTCGCTATGGATTTCTTGGGATTAGTGATGTCAGTCTTATAACAAGCTTTGCAATTATTTTTGGTTTCATCTTTGTGCTTGGTGCGACCGTGGTCTACCTTTTTAAGGCTGGATACGGTATAAAGAGTTAATGGAAGTAGATAAAAAAGAAAAGAAAGAGAAGTTATGGTTTAGAGCAAAAACCTATGGATGGGGCTGGTACCCTTCTTCGAAAGAAGGGTGGCACTTATTACTTGCCTATTTTGCGATAGCTACAGGCTTTATTGTGTGGAGTGAAATAACTGAGCATGGTGGTAACAAAATTCCCACAGTTATTTCAAGTATTGCAGTACTCGTTCTTACAGCAGCCCTTGTGTATGTGTGTTATAAAAAGTGTGAAAAGCCCGAATGGCGCTGGGAAACTAAAAAAAATGACTAAAAAAGAAAATAAAACTTCATGGAGTGAGGACGCTTCGTGGTATGACGCTTTGCTTGAGGAAGGGAAGGATACTTACCAAAAGGAGCTTATACTACCAAATCTTTCACGACTTTTGGATATTAAGAAAGGGGAGCGCGTGCTCGACGTTGGTTGTGGTCAAGGTTATTTTAGTAGAGCAGTCAGTAAAGAGGGGGCAGTAGTGGTTGGAGTAGATATTAGTCGAGAACTTATTTCTCTTGCACGCACGCATGGTGGAGAAAATATTCAGTATATTGTGGGAAGTGCTGAAAAATTACCCCTTGCCGAAGAGGTAGCTTTTGATAAAGCAATTATTGTGTTGGCTTTACAAAATATTGAAGGAGCACAGGTTGCTCTAAAAGAAATTACTTCCCGGTTAGTGATCGGAGGAAAACTTTTTATGGTACTGAACCACCCAGGCTTTCGTATTCCTAAAGAAAGTGATTGGTATTTTGACGAAGAGAAAAAAGAGCAAGGAAGAGTCGTCTATCGATATCTTGGTGAAGCAAAGCAAAAGATACTGATGCACCCAAGTGAAAAAGGAGGGGGAAGTGTTACTTATTCTTTCCACCGGCCACTTCAATTTTACGTAAAATCCCTTGCAAAATCAGGCTTTCTCGTCTCAGGTCTCGAAGAATGGAACTCACACAAGAAGAGTTCGTCTGGCCCACGACAAAAGGCGGAAGACTTCGCACGAAAAGAGATCCCACTTTTTATGTGCATCGAAGCAACTAAGCAGTAGATCGATTTAACCACCATAACCTTTTTTTAGAGGATTTTGGTATATACTATATAGTAATGAACTACAAGCGTGTACTTTTTATTACTATGGTACTTGCACTTGTTGCGCACTCTCTTATTTATTGGAGCAAGGCTCCTACGGTGAAAAATGCTGATTCTACAGGAACAAACATTATTGCTTTTGGCGATAGCCTTGTGTACGGTACTGGTTCAACTTCTGGAAATGACCTTTTTTCTTTAGTAGGCAAGGAGACCGGTGTGAATGTTATTAATAAGGGGGTTCCCGGAGAAACCACTCGTGATGGCCTCGCTCGCTTTGATTCTGATGTTTTAAATAATGACCCTAAGGTGGTAATTATCCTTATGGGAGGGAATGACTACTTGCAAAAAGTTCCGCAAGAAGAGACGTTTACAAACCTTGAAATGATGATTAAAAAAACCCAGGATACTGGTGCCGCTGTTGTTTTGGTCGGTGTTCGAGGAGGTGTTTTTGTTGATAAATTTGCGGCTGAATACGAACGCTTGGCTAAAACATATCGTACGGGGTATGTACCCAACATCCTTTCGCAAGTTCTTTTTAACCGCTCCCTTATGTATGACTCGATTCACCCAAACGACAAGGGGTACCGCATTATTTACAATAGTGTTGCTTTAGAGCTTCAAAAAGTGCTTGAAGAAGGTGATTCGCGCTGACCTCTTCACAAGAGTCGCTCTTGATGATATAGTGCTTCCATCAAATATCTCGTCCTGGGATTTTTTTGTTTTATAAGTCTAGTATTATTGTATGGAAATTAGAAATATCGCGATTATCGCGCACGTAGACCACGGCAAGACAACGCTCACTGACGCCATCATGCGCCAAAGTGGCGCTATGGTTGAGGGTGCGTCTATGGACTCAAATGCACTCGAACGTGAGCGTGGTATAACCATTTACGCGAAGAACGCGTCGATACAATATAAAGACTCAAAAATCAATATCGTTGATACCCCGGGACACGCTGATTTCGGTTCAGAAGTAGAACGCGTACTGCGTTCAATTGATTCTGTACTTCTCGTGGTTGATGCACAGGAGGGGCCTATGCCACAGACCCGTTTTGTTCTGAAAAAGTCACTTGAACTTGGACTCCGCCCAATTGTGGTAGTAAATAAAATCGACAAACCAGCTGCCGAGCCTGCCCGCGTAGTCGATGAAGTGTTTGATCTTTTTGTCGAGCTCGGAGCTACCGATGAGCAAACCGACTTCCCTGTAATTTACTGTATTGGCCGTGAGGGGATTGCAAAGCATAACCTTACTGACGAAAGCAAAGACCTTACCCCTCTTCTTGATTTGATACTAGAGAAGGTTCCGCATACTGAAGGAGGAACCGAGAAAGCCTTTAGAATGCAACCTTTTAACCTTGCGTATGATAATTTCCTTGGTCGCCTAGGGGTAGGAAGGGTCTACGAAGGGGTGCTTAAAACTGGGCAGAATGTAGTCATTAAAAAGCCGACCGGTGAGTCTCGTCCTGGTAAGATTACAAAGATTTTTACCTTTAACGGGGTGGTCCGCTCTGAGGCACTTGAAGCTGTTGCAGGTGATATTGTAATGGTAGCAGGACTTCCTGATATCTACATTGGTGAGACAATTTCTGTTGAGGCAGGTGTCGAACCGCTCCCAGCTATTGCAGTTGATGAGCCGACAATTACGCTAAACTTTCTTGTTAACGGCTCACCTTTTGCAGGACGCGAGGGTAAGTTTGTAACGAGTCGTCAGATCCGAGATCGTCTTATGCATGAGCTTGAAGTTAACGTAGGACTCCGTGTCGACTTTGGTTCGAATGAGTTTTTTAAGGTGTCAGGAAGAGGTGAAATGCACATTTCGATTCTTCTTGAAAACATGCGCCGCGAGGGTTATGAAATCCAAGTCTCACAACCACAAGCAATCATTAAAGATATTGATGGTGTGAAGAGTGAGCCATTTGAGGAGGTCACGATTGATATTAAGTCGGAATGCCAAGGGCCTGTTATTGAAAAATTAAGTCTTCGAGGTTTTGTGATGAGCAATATGACACAGCACGACAATCAAGTTCGAATCTTGATGGAAGGACCAACACGTGGACTCCTTGGCTATCGTGGGGTCTTCGTCATCGATACCCGCGGGGAAGGAATTCTTTGTTCTCGATTTCTTGAGTTCAGAAAGTATGCAGGTGAAATTAAAAAACGCGTTGTCGGCTCAATGGTTTCAATGGCGAGTGGTAAGGCACTTGGGTTCTCATTATGGAACTTGCAGGATCGTGGTGTTCTCTACATTAGTCCAGCGACTGAAGTATATGAAGGAATGGTAATTGGAAATACTTCAAAAGGAGAGGAGATGATTGTGAATCCGACCAAAGGAAAGCAGTTGACAAACATGCGTGCTTCGGGTTCTGATGAGTCTATTGATTTAACACCTCCCGCAACACTTTCAATTGAGCGTGGACTTGAAGTTATGTCGGAAGATGAGTATCTTGAAATTACTCCGGAGTCAGTTCGCTTACGAAAGATTTATCTTACTGATGTTGACCGAGCTCGCGCGAAACGCAAATAAGAGAATTAAAACTTTATAAATACCGAGAACCCTAGTAAATAGGCCATATCTCGGAGTAGCAAGACTGCCTCATTACTTTGGGGCAGTTTTAGTTTTTGTGGTAATGAAATTCTAATGACATTTTCGTAAGTAATAACGTGTCTCGATCAGACATACTTTCAAGAACAAAATCTTGTTTAAAAATGAAGTCTTTTTTGACAAAAAAATTACACCACTTTTTCTAGGAAAAATAAAATATTTACACGCGCATTATCCACATGATTTTTAACGAATCTTGCCTGTGCGAGATTGTATAATATCTCGTATCAAGGTTGTATGTCGTCTGACCTATATTTCAATGGAATAAATTATATCTCGGCTAAGCGAGCACGCGAGATTACCGGGTACACCACGGACTATATTGGGCAACTTTGCCGTGGAGAAAAGGTGCCTGCACAAATGGTTGGACGAAGTTGGTATGTTGCTTTAGATGCACTTCTCCAATATCAAAGAAATGCTGAAGTTTCGAAAATTCAAAATGGTCGCGCGGCAACTATGGCTCTTCGAGAAACTGCACTTGTAAAAAACATCCTTGTTACACCACTCTTACCATTCACTCCAAAAGTCGAAAAAATTGTTGAGTCAGAATTTAAATTTTCGGCGGATGGGGTTCAGGCAGTTGCAAAGCCTGTCGCAGTTGAAGTTAAAAAGAAGCCCATATCAATCCTTCCTGTGCGAAACTTTTTCAACGAATCCCTTAAAGCTTTTACAGATGATCTACCAACAGCAAAAAAAATTGGTGACGCTCCATCTGAGATTCCTTTACTCACCTACACCTCGTCCGAAGGCGATCTCTTACCAGCTCTTGCAAAGGTGGACATGGCTCACGTTGAAAATAGTGCCACTTTAAAAGAGGTTTTTCCTTTACCACGTAATCGAAAGACGATTAAGAGTACTAAAACTTTTTCTTCTTACCCATTTTCTCTTCCAGAATTTTTTGAAAAAGGACTAGCTCTCACGCTTTCAATCGCGATTGTTTTGGGAAGTCTTTCCATGTATGACAAAGAAGCTACCACAACAATTTTCTCGACAGTGCAAACTTTTGTAACCGAGGGCTCGCTCAAGAATGCACCACTACTTGACACCCCGTACTCACAGTTGGCTTCTGCGGCTGAAAGTGAAGGATTGCCTTTCAGTAATTTTGGGGCACAGTTAGGGGGAGTTGTGACTGATATTAAAAGTGGCTTCGAGAAATTTGGTCAGTCTTTGAGGAATGGTCTTGCAGTACTGACAGGTTCAAAAAATCAGGTAAATACAGCCCCACTGGCAGTTGTTCCACAAAGAGTACTTGTTACAAGCACTACGACTGCAAAAACAGTTGTGACTACAGGAGCAACAACTACGCCAAAGGTGGCAGTGGTATCAAAAAATCCTCCGGTTGTACCTCTAACTCCGAAGTTAAGGTCAGAACCACAAATTCTCGCACAACTTCCAGAACAGTCACTTCCCAAAGTGATTACAAAAGGTGTGACACCAAAGACCATGAGCTCATCAGTTTCTGTTTCAGGAACTCCGCAAGCACTCACACACGTTGTAAAGGGGGTGAGTGAAGAAAAGCTTTCAATAGCACTTTCTGAACTTTCAAGTAAAATTTATAGCGACATTAACAAACTCTCCCTCCAAACGGGTGGGCAGTATAATGCACCACCTAGTTTCTTTCCGGTCGCTTCACAAGCAAACAGAATCGACAAACTTGCAAATGTCGTAATCACTGGAGGACAAATCAACGGAGCCTCAATTGTGAACAGTACGTTTGATGGAACATTTAATCTTACAAACGGAACAGCCACCAGCTCAATCTCTGGCGGCCTTGCTGTTTACGGTGGAGTAAATATCCCCTCACTTTTGAACTGTGACACTATCGATTCAGATGTTTTGGGAAATCTTATCTGTGGAACCGACGCGGGAGGTGTAGGAACTGAGGTCAACTGGGCATTTTTTAATAATTCAGGAGTTCGGTTGAGCACTACAACAAATCAAGTACTCATTGGTGGTGTTTCAACAACCTCAAACCAAAAACTTGAAGTGGTTGGTGGTAGCTACTTTTCCGGTAACCTTGGTATTGGAACTACAAGTCCTTACAGTGCACTTGCTGTATCCGGTACGGTTGTAGCCGATTCTTTTTTTGCGACTACAAGTGCTACCTCAACGTTTGTTGGAGGTCTTGCGACTGCTGCACTTAATGTTACTGGCGGAGCAACGTCTACTTTCTCGCAAGGTATTAATCTTGCAGCTGGATGCTTTGCTCTCAATGGGACATGTATCAGCGGTAGTGGAAGTGGCGTGCCAAGCGGAAGCGGGACCCAAATACAATTTAACAATTTTGGCACTTTTGGAGCGGCGAATACCTTCACCTTTAGCACTTCAACTGGATTACTCACTGTACCTTCGGCACTTTTCACCTTCGCTTCAACTACAAACTTTCTCGCAACTGGGTCATCTACTTTTCAAAACTTCACTTTTGTAAATGGAACAGGTTCACAAGCAACAACAACTAATCTTTTTAGTACACATGCTACGTTTACTAATCTTTTTGCAACAAGTTTTAACCCAAGCTCACTTACTGTGAGTGGAGTTTCAAGTTTTCAAAATTTTACTGCGCTTAACTCAACTACAACGAATAGCACCTCGACTTCTTTCTTTGCAACTGTTGCTTCCTCAACGAATCTTTCAGCGACAAATGCAACCTTCGGTTTGAGTGTTCTTGGAAATGCGACGGCTACCAATTTCTTTGCAAGTGTCGCAAGTTCGACAAACTTTTTTAGTACTTCAGCGACAATTGGCCTTGGTTTTTTTGGCAATACAGTTTCAAACAATGCATCGTCTTCAGCAAGCTTTGCAACCACTGCATCAAGCACTAACCTTTTTGCAACAAGTGCTTCTTTTGGCAATACGACTATTTCTGGTCTTGGGACAATTGCAAATCTTTTACTCGGAGGTTCTTCAACACTTCAAAACTTCACCTTTGTAAATGCAACAGGAACAAATGCAACGACGAGCGCGCTCTCGACAGGAGCGCTTACCGTTACTGGTGGAGCGACTTCCACTTTTGCAGCAGGTGTTCAGGCTACTGCGCTTGAGGTAACGGGGGGAGCAACGTCTACGATTGCAAATGGTCTTCGCATTAGTGCGGGAGGACTAGCAGTTGCAAGTCTTAATTGTGTTCTATTCAATAATGGAGGGAAACTCACCACCGATTCCTCAGGAACTATTGTCTGTGGGAATGACACCTCAGGTTCTGGAGGAAGTGGTTCAGGTGTAAACTGGACATTCTTTAATGGCTCGGGAGTTTCTGTTTCAACCACATCAAATCAAGTAGTGATTGGAGCAAGCGCTACTTCTTCTCTTGCAAAACTTGAAGTGCAAGGCACCACGTACATAAATGGAAATCTTGGAGTTGGTACATCTTCACCCTACGCACGACTTTCAGTAGCAGGGGAGGTGGTTGCTGGATACTTTACCGCAACGACAACAAACGCTGTTTCCTCATTTGGACAACTCCTTACCCTTTCTTCAACAACACTTCAAAATTTCACCGCGCTTAATAGTACAAGTAGCAACGCAACAACAACAGGAGCTTTTAATGTTGGAACAGTACTCACCGTTGGAGGTAACGCTACTTCTACCTTTGTTGCGGGTATCAATACTTCTGCTCTTAACCTTACCGGGAGCGCAACGAGTACAGCTTCAAACGGTATCAACTTAACTTCCGGGTGTTTTGCAATCAACGGGTCATGTGTCGGCACAGGATCAGTTTCTGGAAGCGGTGTGTCAAACCAGATTGCATACTTTAACGGAGCCTCATCACTTACCGGAAATTCTGGCTTCACTTTTAATCCAGGAATAGGGCTCTTTACTTCAACCTCTGCACTCTTCACCTTTGCAACAACGACTAACTTCCTTGCTACTGGTTCAAGTACCCTCCAGAACTTCACCTTTGTAAATGCGACAGGATCAAATGCAACGACAACTAACCTTTCAACAGGATTACTCACTGTTACCGGTACTGCAACAACAACCTTTGGAGCAGGGATTCAAGCAACAGCACTCTCTGTAACGGGAAGTGCGACGAGTTCGTTTGCAAATGGCGTGTCACTTGCAAGCGGTTGTTTTGCAATCAATGGAACGTGTGTTGCGGGGAGTGGCGGTATTAGTGCAGGAGGCGCATCCGGCAATGTGCAGTTTAATAATGGTGGAGTCTTAGGGGGAGATAACGCATTTGCGTGGGACAACATTGCGAAATTACTTACCGTCGGACGTGCTACGTTTACTTCTGCTACGACAAGTACGCTTCTTGTAACTTCTTCAACGACCCTTCAAAACTTTACCGCAGTTACTAGCACTACAAGCAACAGCACTTCAACAAATAGTTTTGCAACAACCGCTTCAAGTACAAATCTTTTCGCAGCAATTGCAAACTTAGGTCGTGGTATTTTCGGACAGACAACAACAACGGAAGCTACTTCAACAAATCTTTTTGCAACTACATTGACGAGCACAAATGCTTTCATTAACTCACTTCTTACTGCAACAAACTTCCTTGCAACAAGCTCATCAACACTCCAGAATTTCACCTTTGTAAATGCGACAGGATCAAATGCAACGACAACTAACCTTTCAACAGGATTACTCACCGTGACAGGGAGTGGCACCTCAACAATAAGTGGAGGTCTTCAGGTGACAGCTCTTAATGTGACCGGAAGCGCAACTTCAACTTTTGCTCAAGGTATTAATCTTGCGACAGGATGCTTCTCGTATAATGGTACTTGTATCAGTGGTAGTTCAAACGTCGCCAATAATACCGGCTCAGTACAATTCAATAATGGAGGCGGTACGTTTGGCGGAGATTCAAGTACTTTCTTCTGGGACAATACCAACAAGCGTTTGGGTATTGGTACTTCAAGTCCCTATGCAATGCTTTCAGTAGCAGGAGAAGCGGTCGCTCAAAATTTTACCGCCACTTCAACAATTGCAACTTCAACTTTCGCAGGGGCCTTTGCAGTTGGAACTTCTACTCCTACCTTTAGCTCATTCTTTACTGTAGGAACAACTACCGATTTTGCACTTATGGTAAATAAGCAGACTGGTTATATTGGTGTCGGAACAACGACTCCCACAGCCGGTTTTTCAATTCAAGGTCAAACTCCAGCAGCAGGCAATGCACCAACAGCCCTCTATGTTCAGGGTGGAGCAGGAGGAGCTAATAGTGTCGGTGGACCGATTTATTTACAAACTGGTGTAGGAACTGGAGCTGGGGCAGGTGGGGCATTTACTCTATTAGGCGGAGCTGGCGGAGCTTCTGGTCGCGGCGGCGCAGTTTCTGTAACTGCTGGAGCAAGTAATGGAAGTCAGACAGGAGGAACTCTTTCATTAACTGCTGGAGCAGGAGGAGCTACAAATGGTGTAGGAGGAGCACTTTCACTTTTGAGTGGAGTTGGTGGTGGAAATGGAGCTAGTGGAGGAATAACTATTGCATCAGCTGCGTCCGGTGGATCAGGTTCAGCGGGGACAGTCAGTATTCAAGGTGGAATAAATACTCCACAAACTGGTTCTGGAGGAGCAGTGTCTCTTTCCTCAGGGGCTTCAGCTGGATCTGGTTCCACGCTTACTTTATCCGGCTCAAATAGCGGAGGAACTGGTGGAGGAGTTACTCTTTCCTCAGGTGCAGGAGGAACGGGAAGTAATGGTGGAGCATTCAGTCTTTCAACAGGAGCTGGATCGACAGACGCAAATGGTGGCGCACTCACTATCACTGGTGGTGCGGGAAGTGGTGTTGGTACTGGTGGAACGATTGCAATCACTGCAGGAAATGGTGGAGCAACAAATGTGAACGGTTCGAATGTGACTATTAATGGAGGTTTGGGTGGTGGAACAGGTGCAAATGGAAATGTCCTCCTCGCGACTACGCGAGGAAATGTTGGTCTTGGAACAACAACACCAAACTGGATGCTTCAAGTTGCTTCAAGTACGCCGGCAATTGCAATTTCTGATACCGACGCTTCAAGTGGAAATAAGCACTGGCTTCTTTCGAACACTTCAGGATTGTTTGCGATCGGCACCTCTTCAGACAATTACCTTTCTACCTCAACTGCACTCTCTATTAGTAGTGCAGGGACAACGACGGTCATCGGACTCAATATCTCAGGCTCTGCTACCACCACCGCTTCCCAGGGTTTCAATATTACGAGTGGTTGTTTTGCAGTAAGCGGAACCTGTTTGCCGACAAACGCTATTTCGGGTTCAGGCACAAACAATCAGGTTGCCTTCTTTAATAGTAGTAACACGCTTACGAGTAACTCGAATTTTAATTATCTAGCAACTTCAGGCACGCTCGGCCTCGGCACCACCACTCCCGCTTGGCTCCTTCAGCTTGCATCATCTACCGCCCCACAGTTAGCTCTCACTGATACAAGTGCAGGAGCAAACCTCAAACACTGGATTGCTCGCTCAGCTGGTGGCTCACTTTTCTTCGCTACTTCGAGTGACGCTTTTGCCACTTCTTCCATATCC
>Ga0163144_10005715_pt1 | contig 27632 bp, 20 predicted proteins | sample OliLak19BULKMAT1_FD_123175 | JGI IMG/M metagenome (GOLD analysis project Ga0163144, IMG submission 123175) | Freshwater microbial mat bacterial communities from Lake Vanda, McMurdo Dry Valleys, Antarctica - Oligotrophic Lake LV.19.BULKMAT1 | ecosystem: Environmental > Aquatic > Freshwater >... | reverse complement strand
GCTGGTCGCGCTGCTCAGCTTCCGCCGCGATCTCCACGGCCTGCCGATGTGGTGGCTCGTCACCTATGGCGTCGCGTGGCTGTCGGGGTTCGTCGGCCTGGCGTACCTCGCGGTCGTCCCGAAACGCGGCGCGGTGATGCCGCGGTGGCGGCTGATCTCGATCGGCGCGATCCTGGTCAGCCTCGGGTTCGTCGGCACCGGGCTGATCATGCACCCGAGCGGCCCCGACTCGCGCCAGCTCACGCTCGCCACGATCCACCACGGCCACGCCTGCCTCGAGCTCGGCCTCGCCACCGCGCTCATCCCGGCGCTCCTCGGCGCGATCGTCCTGCGCGGCGCGGTCCCGGTCGCGTCGCGCTGGATCGCGGCCGGCCTCGGCGCCGCAGGCGGCTCCCTCGGCGGCCTCGTCCTCCACCTCCACTGCCCGATCACCGATCGCTGGCACCTCGGCCTCGTCCACGGCGGCGTCGTCGGTGTCGCCGCCCTCCTCGCCGCCGCCCTGGTGCCGCGCATCACCCAGAAGGATTAACGCCAAGGACGCCAAGGACGCCAAGCTGAGACTCAGATGGCTTTCTGCCGTCTCGTGCACAGAGGGAGAACGACGACTCCCTCGCTGCATCAGACGGCCGATAGTCATCTGGATCTCAGCTTGGCGTCCTTGGCGTCCTTGGCGTTAATCCTTCTGCGCGGTCGCGAGCTCCTCGGCCTCGATCTGCGCCTCGCCCTCGAGGAAGCTCGGGTACAGAAGCGTGAGGTCGAGGTCGCGCTTGAGCAGCGCGTTGGAGATGTTGCGGGCGCGCATGACGGCCGCGCGGCCGTCGGTGCCGAACAGCGGGACCGAGGGCGGCAGCGGCGTGCCGAGCCGCGCGCACAGCCAGTCGACGACCTCGCGCTGCGAGGTCGGGCGATCGTCGCCGACGAGGTAGAGCGAGCCGGCCGCGGCGCGGGCCTCGCACGCGAACAGGATCCGCACCAGGTCGTCGACGTGGATCCGCGAGATCCAGTGCGCGCCGTCGTCGACCATCTGGTAGTCGCCCTTGCGCAGCCGCGCGCGCACGCCGCGGCCGGGGCCGTACACCGCGGCCATCCGCAGGATCACCGTGTGCAGCCCGCCCGAGCCCTCCGCGCTCACCGCCGCCTCGTCGCTGTGGAACGCGGTCCGGTCGTCGAGCGAGACGCTGGACATCTCGTCGATCACGAGGTGGTCCTCGGGGCGCTTGCCGTAGACGCCGGCGGAGCCGAGGTAGATGAACTTGCCGACGCCGGCGTTGTGCGCGGCGTGGGTCGCGCGCCGCACCGTCTCGCCCGCGATCATCCCGGGGATCTGCGGCAGCGCGTAGACCACCGTGGCGCCGCGCTGGTTCGCGAGCGCCGGCCCGAACTGGTGCTGCTTCGCGGCGTCGATCGCGATCACCTCCACGCCGAGCTCCGCGAGCGCGGCGACCTTGGCCGGGCTGCGGGTGCACGCGCGCACGGTGCGGCCCGCGGCGATCGCGGCGCGGGCCAGGCGGCTCCCGATGAAGCCGCAGCCGAGGATCACGAGGGGCGGCGCGTCGGACATCTCAGCGGAAGTCAGTGACGACCCAGCTCGGTTGCATCGCGCCGAGCACGTCGACGTCACGGCGGAGCGTCCCGGGGCCGCCGGGCAGCGGCAGGCGCCACTCGAGCACCTCGTCGTCGAGCAGCTCGTCGAGCCGCTCGGCGAACACCGCCGCGGTCTGCGGCCGATCGTCGGGATCGAACGCGACGCATTGGCGGACGAAGTCTTGCCAGCCCTCGCGCGTCGAGTTGGTCATCGGGCCGGTGCTCTCGGGATCGATGAACACGTCCTGATCGGCGAGCAGGCGGACGCGCCGGCACTCCGCCTTGCCGATCGGCACCAGGAAGCTGCGCTCCTCGCCGTAGATCGCGGCGCCGAGCAGGCGCGCGACCATCAAGCCGAGCGGATACACGTCGGTCGCCGGCGCGACGTCGCGCGCCAGGATCTGCTCGGGCGCGGCCCAGCCCGGCGTCGCGCCCGGCGACACGTGGCCGATCGTCACGCCGATCGGATCGATCGCGACCGCGCCCGCGGCGGTGATCACGGTGTTGGCCGGCTTCACGTCGGCGTGGACACGGCCCTCGTCATGGACCGCGACCAGGCTGCGCGCGAGCTGCACGATCATCCGGCCGACGTCGCTGGCCGCGACGCTCCACCCGACCGACGGGTTCTCGAGCACCGCGCGGCGGTAGCTCTCGGCGTCCGCGAGCTCGCCGTCGGCGTCGCGGCGTCCGCGAGCGTGGAACCGCGCCGACGCGACCGGCCGCAGATCCTCGAACCGCAGCGGCTCGACCGACTCGGGCTCGACGTTGTCGCCGTCCTCGACGAGGAACGCGGGCCCCGGGCGCAGCGGCACCGCGACGTGACGGCGGGTCGCGAGCCCCTTCATCAGGGTCACCGGCGCCGACGCGCGCGACACCGCCGCGAACACGGCCGTGTTGGTGACGCGCTCGGGCCGGCTCGACGGCGCGAACCGATCCTCGGCGAGGATCAGCGGGCTCTGCGCGCCGAGGATCCGCGCGAGCATCGACTCGCCGAGGATCGCGCCGACGGTGGCGTGGGTGCGGTACAGCCGCGTGCCTCGGACCTCGAACACGCCGGCGGTCCGCGCCGAGGTCGCGACCGCGTTCTCGAGGTTCGCGAGCGCGCGCTCGATCTCGGGATCGAGCGACCCGGGGTGTCCGAGCGCGGCGCGCACCGCCGCGTCGACCGACGCGCGCCGCTCGACGCGCAGCACCAGCGGCAGCCCATCGGGGCCGTCGCCCAGCAACACCGTCACCTGGGGCTCGGTCGCCAGGTCCTCGCGCTTGCGGACCCGCAGCGGCAGGTCCGCCTCCACGACGGTGACGAGGACCGGGATCACGTCGGCAGGGTACCTCAGATCCAGCGGTAGTGGCGCCACCGCTCGGCGAGCCCGGGGAACAGTGACCAGTCGATGATCGCCGGCGCGGTCGGCTGCTTCGATCGGGTCGGGCGCTGCTTGTCCGACGGCTTGGGCACGACGAGCGACCCGACGTAGTCCGCCTTGGCGTAGACCGCGTCGATCTGCGCGGCCATGCGGTCGATGTCCTCGGTGGTGACCGCGCCGTTCGAGGTCGCCTGGTAGAACTGCACGGTGACGCGGACCGGGAACCGGTCGTCACGCTCGATCGTGAGGTCGTCGAGCTCGGTGTACGGACCCTCGTCGTCGCCGTGGCCGATCACCGCGACATCGACGTCGGGCGCGCGGCTGCGGCCCGAGCCCGAGCCAGCGCCGGTGCCGCTGCTCTTGCTCGACGGCTGGTCGTACGCGACCTCCTCGTCGGACTCGCCGCCGTACGCCATCCCCGCCGACTCCGGGATCTTCAGCGGCACCTGGATCAGCATCAGGAGGTTGGCGTCGTCACCCAGCGACTCGGCGGACTCGCCGTTCGAGGTCTTGCCCTTGCGCTTGACGTCCTTGAGCCGCTCGGCGGTGAGGGCGGCCTTCTTGCCGTCGTGGTTGAAGTACAGGCGCTGGCCCCAGCTGGCGCCGCCGGCGACGGTGTCGCGCGCGTTGTCGATGATCGTCATGCTCGTGCCCTGGCGGGTCACGAGGATCGCGAGCACCGCGGGCGCGTCCTGGGTCGACTGGTAGTTGAAGATCACCGGCCAGAACGTCGCCTTGCCGTCCTTGGGCACCGGCAGGAACGCGTGCTGCGCGCTGACCAGCGCGTGGCTGTCGCGCTCGGCGAGCAGCGTCCCGCCGGTGATCGTGCCGGCCTTGGGCAGGCTCAGGTACTTGGTCGGCTTGGCGAGCAGGTCGCGCAGCGAGATCGTCTCGAGCGTGTCGCCGTCCTCGTTGCCCACCGGCAGGTAGATCTTGTCGAGCTTCACGTCGCCGGTCTGGTCGACGAAGTTGTCGTGGCGCATCACCGGCATCAGGTAGCGCGCGTGCGTCGTCGGGTCGGCCTCGACCTCGATCGTGACGTCGCTGATGTTGGGGCCGACCGAGCTGCCCTCCCACCGGCCGGTGTCCTCCCACAGCACGTTGAGCAGCTGCAGGCCCTTGGCCGCGATCGCCTCCTGCACCTCGGCGCCGCCGACCATGTTCGCGACGTCGGCGACGATGTCGGCGTACGGCACCGGATCGGCTGCCGCGATCTCCTGCGGCGGCATCTTCTTGGCCTGGGCGAGGGGGCTGATCGCGAGCAAGGCGGCCGCAGCGGCGGTGAGGCGCTTCATGCGAGGTGCCGACGCACGGCCCCTGCCCCGGGTCTGATCGGTTTTCGTGACCAAGAATCCGCGGGCCGGCGCTGTCATACTCGGCTCGTGCACTCCACTGCCGTGCGTCACTCGCCCCTGATCGCCCTCGTGCTCCTGGTCGCGTGCGGGCCGCAACCGTCGACGACCATCCCTTCGACGACGCCCAAGATCGCGCGGGAGGAGCTCGCGGCGCTGTTCCTGTCGGGCGACACGAAGATCGTCCCCAGCTATGCCACCAAGCGGGAGCTCGCGCGGCAACACCACGACCACGTGCGCCACACCGTCGAGCTCTGCATCGACGTCGAGGGGGTGGTCGACGCGGTCTCGGTCGAGAACTTGAAGCTCGAAACCTACGAGGCGCAGATCGACGCGCGCGTGCGGACCTGGCGGTACAAGCCGTACATGCAAGACGGCGTCGCCACGCCGGTCTGCTCCTCCGTCGACATCGACTACTCGATGGAGCCCGGGAAGTACGCGCCGCTCGACGACGTCCCGCCCCGGAACTAGCGCTACACGACGAGCGCGTCGGCCGCGGGCGGATCGTCGGCGGTCACGACCACGACCTCGCGGTCGCGGAACGACGGGTCCCCGGCCATGCGCACGGCCAGCGGCGTCACGACCGCCTCCTCGATCAGGCGGCGCAGCGGGCGCGCGCCCATCTTGGCGTCGAACCCGCGCTCGGCGAGGCGGGCGCGCGCGGCGGGCGTGGCGCGGAGCGTGAGCCGGCGGACCACGAGCCCGGGGCGGCGGCGGACCTTGTCGAGCTCGAGGTCGACGATCCGCTCGATGTCGACGGGCGCGAGCGCGCGGAACGACACCACGTGATCGATGCGGCCGAGCAGCTCGGGCCGGAAGTGGCCGCGCACCGCGCCGAGGTAGTCGGCCTGGCCGGTGTTCGCGAACCCGGTCGCCTTGGACTCGCGCGCGCCGAGGTTCGAGGTCATCACGATCACGGTCATGCGGAAGTCGCACAGCCGGCCGAGCGCGTCGGTGAGCCGGCCCTCGCCGATCACGCCGAGCAGCAGGTCGAACACCTCGGGGTGCGCCTTCTCGAGCTCGTCGAGCAGGACGACGCTGAGCGGCTGGCCGCGCACGCGCTCGGCGAGCGACGGCGCGCCGCCGCCGACCTCGAGCAGGCGCTGCGCCGAGCCCGGCGTCATGAACTCCGAGAGATCGACGCGGATCAGCCGATCGTCGGAGCCGAACAGGTAGCCGGCGAGCTGCTTCGCGAGCTCGGTCTTGCCGACGCCGGTGGGGCCGACGAACATCAGCGTGCCGACCGGTCGCTCGGGATCGTCGAGGCCGGCCTTGAGCCGCGCGACCACGCGGCCGGTGACCGCGCACGCGTGATCCTGGCCGATCACGCCGCGCTTCAGCGCCGCGGCGACGTCGTCCGCGGTCGCGGGCTGCTCGTCGGAGATCAGCTCGACCGGCAGCCCCGACCACCGCGCGTACGCGGCCACGACGTCGCGCGGCAGGACCTGCGCGGGCGGCTTGTCCGCGTCCTGGTTCCACCAGTCGAGGAAGCCGCACAGCTTGCCGGGGAACGCGACGTCGCGGCGGAACGCGTCGAGCAGCGACACCAGCCGGCGCGCCGCCTCGGGGTGGAGCTCGACGCCGTCGTCCTTGCGCTGCTGGTACAGCGCGGCGAGCGGCACCGCCTGCGCGGGCGTGAGCGCGTCGACCCGGATCACGGTGAACGCGTCGACGACCTCGGGCGCGCGGCGGCGGCAACGCTCGAGCTCCGCGGCGCTGCACTCGGCGATCACCGGGAAGTCGCCGGCGATGATCGCGGGCGCGAGCAGGTCCGCGATCGACGCGCCGTCGATCTGCGGGCGGATGAAGTCGACGAGGCGGTCGACGTGGAGGACGTCCGCCGACTCGGACAGCGCCTTGGCGATCTCGAGGCAGCGCTCCTGCCACATGCCGAGGTAGATCATGCCGGCGACGATCCGGTCCGACGAGGTCGCCCACAGCCGGCGCTTCTTTCCGGACGATCGGGCGTCTCGCACGCGGCCGGCGTCGAGCAGGTGACGCGCGAGCCGGCGCACGTTCGCGGTCTTGCCCGCGCCGGTCGGCCCGACCAGGAGGATCGACGGCGGGCGCTCGCGGCCGTACAGCGCGACCATCGCGTCGAACGCGGCGCTCGGGCCGACGGTGGCGGGCAGCCGCTTGCGCGCGACGCGCTCGACCCAGTCCTCGCCGACCGACAGCAGCACGGCCGGCGCCTCGACCTCGTCGGACCTCTTGCGGCCGGCGGCGAGCTCGGCGGCGAGCCCGGGCGCCCATTCGGCGACGCGCTCCTCGCCGTCGCGGCGGAAGTCGTAGATCCACGCCGCGTCCTCGCCGAGCAGCGCCGCGAACACGACCCCGCGCAGCACGTCGGGCAAGATCTCGAGCTTCTCGACGACGAGCGACCAGCCGACGCGCGGCAGGATCGCGCGGAACCCCTGGTCCTCGACCTCGCACACCGCGACGCCGATCCGCAGCGGGATCGACCGCAGGCCGACCGCGCGGACGCCGCCGACCGGCGTCTGCGGGTGGACCTCGACGTCGATCCGCCGCAGCTCGAACTTCTCGGTCCACAGGTAGCGCTCGAGGTCGAGCTCGTCGTCCTCGGCGCGCAGCGTGATCAGCTGGCGCTCGAGCTCGCCCAGCACCTCCTCCTCGGAGTCGCCCATCGCGGCGGGGGGCGGCAGGTCGAGCAGCCGCTCGCGCCGGCGCAGCAGCGTGCCGGCCAGCTTCACGCCGGTGGCCCCGTGGTGCTCGACCCAGTAGACGCGGAACGCTGGCTTCGTCATGACGCGCTCCACCGCAGCCACCACGCCTGGCGGATCGCGTCGTCGAGCGACGCCACGTCGAGCGCGCTCGACCAGCCGGTCGCGAAGTCCTCGAGATCGACGTGGTACGCCTCGCCGGCGCGCAGCGGCGCGCGCCAGCCGACCGTGCGGACGACCGGCAGGATCTTCTCGGGGTTGACCGGGATCTCGCCTCCCGCGTCGACCGCGGCGTCGAACGCGGCGAGCCGGCGCGCGTGCTCGACGACGACCGCGCGCGGATCGACCGCGCCGCGCGTCACCTCGACGCGCACGATCTCGGGCTCGCCGGCGAGCGAGCGGAACACGTGGCTGCCGTGCTCGTCGCGGAGCGCCGGCGTGATCATCGCGTCGCGCAGCACGAGCACGACGTGGCTGCACGGCGTCGCGGTCACGACGTCGAGCGGCACGTCGCCGGGCCGCGCCTCGGTCGCGAACGTGATCACCTTGCCGTCGAGGCGGCGCGCGGCGCCGACGTCGAACCACGTCGCGGCGTCATCGAGCCAGCGGCCGCCGAGGAACAGGTTGGTCATCCACGACAGCGTCCCGGGCTGGCCCACGTCCGCCGTCGCGCGTCCGGCGTCCGGACGTCGAGCGTGCCCGACCCGCGTCAGCGACAGCGTCACGACGTGCGCGTCGGGGTCACGGAGCTGGTCGAGCCGGCGGCGGAGCAGCAGGCCCTCGGCGATCCCGGCGAGCGCGGTGTCGCGATCGAGGGCGCGGCGGCGCTTCGGCGCGGCGCCGCGGTCGTCGTCACGATCGCGGACGCGCGCCAGCGCGAGGTCGCCGCCGAGCAGCGACGCGAGCGCGCGCAGCCGGGTCGCCGCGCGATCCATCGCCCACATCAGCTCACCGGCGCGGTCGCCGGCCTCGCGCGGCCCACGCGCGAACACCGCGCCGCTCGCCGCGGTCGCCAGGGCGCGCGCCTCGGCAGCCGCGTGCGGCTCCAGCGCCACCGCCGCGCGCTCGAGCAGCGGCTCGAGCGTGAACGGGCCCGGCACCGCCGGCGCCTCGGTCAGCGGCTCGACGTCGAGCGCGACCGCGCCGGCATCGACGAGCGAAGCGAGTCGTGCGGGGTGGGTGCCCTCGGGGCTTCGCCCCGAGGGCGGGGGCGCAGCCCCCTTGGGATCAATGAGCAGGCGGATCACGCGCATCTTCGCGCCGCCGCCGCGCGCCAGCTCGTCGGCGAGCCGGCTCGCGACCTGGTCCTCGAGCCAGCGCTTGACCGTGCGCGCGCCGTACCGCGGGTCGAACGCCTCGGCGACCGCGCGCGCCTTGACCGCCGCGCTCGCGTAGACGAACACCGAGCGCTCGCCGAGCCCGCGGCGGGCGAGCACGCGCGCCAGCTCCTTGTCGACGATCCGCTCGGCGGTCGCGGCCGACAGCGGCCGGAACGGCACGACGCGATCGATCCGGTTCCACAGCTCGGGCGGGAAGAACTCGCGGACCGCGCGCGACACCTCGGCGAGCACCGCGGCCTCGTGATCGCCGAACCCGATCGGCGCCTGCTGGCGCGCGCCGAGGTTCGAGGTCATCACCACGACCGCGTGCTGGAAGCTCGCCGCGTTGCCGGCGGCGTCGGTGAGCCGGCCCTCGTCGAACAGCTGGAGCAGGAGCGAGAGCACGCTCGGGTGCGCCTTCTCGATCTCGTCGAGCAGCACCACCGAGAACGGCTGCTCGCGGATCCGCTGGGTGAGCAGCCCCTCCGGCTGCACGCGATCGCCGATCAGCCGCGCCGGCGCGTCGGGGCCGGACAGCTCGCTCATGTCGAGGCGGACCAGCCGCGAGATGTCGCCGTACAGGTACTGCGCGAGCGCGGTCGCGAGCTCGGTCTTGCCGGTGCCGGTCGGGCCGGTGAACAGATAGACGCCGAGCGGCCGCGCCGGATCGGCGACGCCCGCGCGCACCTTCATGACGACGTCGGTCGCGGCGGCGAGCGCCTCGGGCTGGCCCATCACGCGCAGCGCGAACGCGGCCTCGACCTCGGCGGCGAGCAGCGGCTCGTCGAGCGTGAGCAGCCGCTCGGCGAGGCCGGTGGTGCGCGCGAGGTGGCGGATCACTTCCGGCGCGCCGACCTCCTTGCGTCCCACCGCCGGCGCGTTGGCCTCGGACACCTTGCGCACCAGCTCGATCGCCGAGCCCGGCAGCGCGGTCCACGGGAACAGCGCCGCGCCCAGCTCGATCACCGTGCGCGGCACGAACGGGTGCAGATCGACGCCGAGCCGCTGCTCGAGCTCGCGGATCTCGGCGAGCAGCAGCTCGTGGGTCTCCTTCGTCGACGCGGCCTGGACCGGTAGCCGCACCAGCAGCGACGCGAGCGCGGGCGCGTCGTCCTCGAGCCGCTGGAGCTGCTCGGTGGTCAGCGCGGACACCACGGTCAGCTCGCCGCGGCCGATCGGCCCGCGGAAGAAGTCGGCGAGGCTGCGCTCGCTCTGGCGCGACTGGCCGATCCGGCCGAACAGGTGCAGATCGTCGAGCCACAGGATCGCCTTTGTGCGCCGCGCCTCGTCGGCGAGCGCGAGGCAGCGCTTCTCCCAGTCACCGAGGTACGACATGCCGGCGATCAGCCGCTTGCCGCTGAGCCGCCAGACGTGGTGGATCTTGTCGAGGTTGCGGTGGAGCGCGAACCCGTCCTCGTCGAGGCGATCGCCGATCCACCGCGCGATCAGCGTCCGCTTGCCGACGCCGGGCCGGCCGACCAGCACCGTCGAGCGCAGCTTGGTGCCGCCGAGCAACCGGCCGAGCTGCGCGCGGTACGGCTCGCGCGGCGCGCCCATCGACAGCGTGCCGTTGACCGCCTGCGCGGTGAGATCGACGCCGAGCTTGGTCAGCACGGCCTCCATCGATCGGCTGCTCGACGCGCGCTGGCGGCCCGGCTTCTCGCGGACCTCGTCGAGGAGCGAGCGCGCGTCGGCGGCGAGCTCGACCAGCCCGAGCCGCTCCTTGCCAGTCGCCTTGAGCGCCTCGGCGAGGTTGATCTTGCTCGCCCACGCGGTCCGCGCGAAGTGCGGCGCGAGGGACGCGACCTCGTCGGCGTCGACCGCCGCGAACCAGCGATCGGGGAGCAGCGGATGGAAGCAGATCAGCCGCTGGCGCGCGTCGTCGATCCATCGCGGCACGCAGACGAGCGGAAACGTCCCGGACAGGCGCTGGGTGTCGTTGCCGTCGCGGACCGCGACGTCGAGGTGGACGCGCTCGAGCCGCGTGCCGGCGTGGAGATGGAACCGCTCGTGGATGCCCGGGTGCGCGCTGCGCAGCTGATCGCGCAGCCGCTCGACCATCTGCTCGCGCAGCCGGGTCTCGTTGGAGCCGTTGACCGAGGTCGCGTGCGCCTCGGGGACGAGCGCGGTCCAGGTCTGCTCCGCGCCCTTGCGCTGGATGTACATGCCGATGGTGAACGTGGTCTTCACGGCGTGCCGCCTTCGACCGCGACGTCGAGCGCGCCGGCGTACAGCTCCTCCAGCTCCTTGTCGTCGTCGGTCATCGCGTCGAGCGCGTCGGCGAGCGCGATCTCCTCGAGCCGCTCGAAGTACTGCGGCCACGGGACCTCGCAGCGCTGGGCCTTGCCGCGGATCCACACGCCCTGTTCGTTGTCGTGCTCGCGGCGGGCCTCGCCGCGCGGCGGATGGGTCGGCCACGCGGCGGCGAGCGCGGCGGCCAGCCACTCGGCGTCGTTGAACGTGGTCCGCATCGCGACCAGCTCGACGACGACGTGGCAGGGATCGACGGCGGCGAGGCCGCGCCACCGGTGGGTGCCGACCTCGAGGCCGTAGAGCGCGCCCGCGCCCGCGCCGTCGATGCGCAGCAGCAGCGACCGCACGTTGGCGCCGCGATCGAGCTGCTCGACGATCTCCTTGGGCGGACGCGGGTGACCCCACGATCGCGTCTCGGGCCAGCCCGCGTGCAGGCCGGCGGAGCTGCGCAGGTGGGCGGCGACGCGGTAGCCGCGGCGCGCCGCGTCCTCGATCAGCCCGCGCGCCCAGCGGTGCAGCCCGGCCTGGTGATCGACGCCGTGCGCGACCAGCGTGACCGAGTCCTTGCCGGCGAGCCGCGCGGTCAGGACGTGGAAGAACCGCCGGCGGAACCGCGCCGCGAGCTCGTCGACGCCACCGACCAGCTCGTCGGCGTCGTCGTTCGCGGCCAGCGCGGTGAGCGCGAGCTCCTCGATCGTGCGGATCTCCGTGCGGACGTCGTCGGCGGCCTGGTAGGTCGCGTCGAGCCGGGCGAGCTCGGCCTGCATCGACTGCAGCTGCTCCGACGACAGCGCCTCGCGGCGGCGCTCGCGGCGCTGCGCGGCGATCGTGACCAGCTGGCCGCGTAGCCAGCCGAGGTGATCGACCAGCGCGGCGACCGCCGGCATGCGCATCAGCCGATCGGTCGCGCGCCGCGCGTCCGACGCGCCGATCACGCCCGACACCGCGCGCCGCGACGACGCGCGGCTGCGGCGGTGCACGCCGATCGCGAGCCCGGCGCGCTCGACGCTGGCGAGCTGGCCGCCGATCGGCAGGTCGGCGGGGAGCGCCTCGCCGGCGGCGCGAACGTGGACGAGCGTGCCCTTGGCGTCGGCGCCGAGCTTGCCGAGCAGGCGCGCGAGCGGCGCGACCATGGCGTCGTCGAGGTGGCGGCGCAGCGCGCGCACGCCCCACTGCGCCGAGTAGCCGCCCTCGGCGAGCTGGTCGAGCGCCGCGTCGGTGATGTCGACGACGATGCCGGCGCCGGCGAGGCCCCGGCGCCCGGCGATCTTCGCCGCCTGGAGCCGCGCGACCGCCGCGACCTCGACGCGCTCGAGGCGGTGGAACGCGATCACGCGATCGATCCGGTTGACCATCTCGGGCCGGAACGCCGACGCCACCGCGGTGCGATAGCGCTCGAGCTCGGCCGCGCGGTCGCGCGACGCCGCGTCGGGGTTGCCCGAGATGCCGATCGCGCCGCGCCCGGTGGCCGCGCCGAGGTTCGAGGTCATGACGATGATCGCGTTCTGGAAGAACGTCGTGCGGCCGCGCCCGTCGGTCAGCCGGCCCTCGCCCAGCACCTGGAGCAGCAGGTCGAACACCGTCGGGTGCGCCTTCTCGATCTCGTCGAGCAGGACGACGCAGAACGGCTGCTCGCGGACCTTCGCGGTCAACAGGCCGTCGCGAACCTCCGAGCCGCCGGTGATCAGCCGCTCCGCCGCCCACGGATCGCCGTACTCGCTCATGTCGAACCGCACCAGCCGGCCCTCGCCGCCGAACAGCAGATCGGCGAGGCTGCGCGCGAGCTCGGTCTTGCCCACGCCCGTGGGGCCCACGAACAGGAACGTCGCGAGCGGCTTGTCGGCGGGGCCGAGCTGCGCCTTGGCCACGCAGATCGTCTCGGCGACGCGCTTGACCGCCTCGTCCTGGCCGATCATGCGACGGCGGAGCTTGGCGATCACGTCGTCGAGCTTGAGCTCGCGATCGTCGCGCAGCAGGAACGCGGGGATCCCGGTGACCAGCGAGAACGCCTCGTACGCCTCCTCGAGGCCGAGCGCGGTGGGCCGGCCCGACGGATCGCGCTCGGTCTCGCGGGTCGCGCGCAGCTCCTCGAGGAACCGCACCGCCTTGCCGGGGAACGCGCGGTACGGCAGGTAGCGGCGCGCCAGCTCGACGACCGGCGCCAGCGCCTCGAGCGCCACGCTCGGCCGGTTCGGCTCTGCGCGCGCCCACTGCGCGGCGCGGGCCTCGAGCAGGCTGACCGTGGTCGCCGGATCGAGCGGCTCGAGCCGCAGCCGGGTCATCGCCCCGAGCAGCGCGACGTCCCGGCGCTCGGCGCGCTCGAGCGCGGTCGGCGTGATCTCGCCGAGCAGGCGAACGCGCCCGCCGGTGACGTGGCGGCGCATCGCCGCGGCGACGTCCACCCCGCCCTCCTCCGGCTTGTCGGCGAACAGCGCGCCGAAATCGTCGAGGTAGAGCACCGCGTCGAGCAGCTCCGCCGCGGCGAGCACCTTGCCGACGCGCTCCTGCCACTCGCCGAGGCCGCTCGCGCCCGCCACGAGCTGCGCGATCGACGTGATCCACGCGGCGCGCCGCGGGTGCCGCGCCGCCCAGGACTCGACGAGCGCCGTCTTGCCCACCGCCTCGTCGCCGACCAGCAAGACCGCGAGGCGATCGTTGCCGCCGAGCAGCGCCTCGAGCTCGGCGATCGCGCGATCGCGGCCGACCAGCGGGATGCCGCCGCGCCGCGCCAGCCGCACGTGCAGCCGCTCGCCCGAGGCGTCGAGCGTGTCCTCGGCCTGCGCGCGCCGCTCGGCCTCGACCGCGGCCTTGCGGCTGGCGTGCGCCGCCGCCGCGTCGGCGGTGACGAACACGTCGAGCGGCACCAGCGAGGTGGTCGCCGCCGGCAACAGGCCCGGCAGGCTCGTGCCGTCCGGATCCGCGGCCGCGAGCACGCGCGCGATCTCGGCGCGCGCGACCGCCTCGAGATCCTCGCCGCGGCTCAGGTAGAACGTGTGGCCGATCGCGGGGACCATCACCCACGCGTCGCGCTGCTGCGGGATCACGACGCACGTGAACGCGACCGGCAGCGGCTCGCGCAGCCGCGGCGGCAGGAGCTTGCGGACGATCGGGACCGTGACGCTGGCCAGCTCGGTCTCGGCGGGCAGCACGTGCCGCGAGATCCGCGTCGGCCTGGAGTCGCCGAGGACCACCGAGGTCAGCACCCGCAGCTCGTTGAGCGCCTGGTCCGCCTCGCCGTGACAGATCATCGCCGGCTCGGCCGCCGGCGCGACGGTCACGTTGCCCGACCACAGGTCGCGCCGCAGCACGAACGTGTCGATGCGGAGCTGACGGCGCGACACGTCGCGACGATGCCATAGTGCGGCCACCGCATGCACCTCGACTGGGCCGACTACGTGCCGCGCGACGCCGGCGTCGTCGGCAGCCTGCGCGACGCACCTCGCGAGACGGCCGAAATGCACTTCGCGCGCTTGCTGTCCGCGCGCGCCGAGCGCCGCACGGCCCTCGCCGCGCTCGCGTCACGCCACGGCGTCACGCTCGAGCCCACCGCGCTCGGCGCCTGGCTCGTCGCGATCGCGCCTCAGCCCGAGCCGTGGTGGAGCGGCCTCGTCGCCGACGTCTCGCTCTGGCTCGGCGACCACATCATCGCGCGCGCGCCGACGCTGGCGTGGCGGCTGTGCACCTCGCACAAGAAGGCGACCGGTTACCACCGCCCGGTGCTGATGGGCTTCACGAAGGTCGCCGACCCCCACTACTACGTCGACGTCGCGTTCATGGTCGCGTCGTGGGCGGACCTCGCCGCGCGCCGCCGCGCGGTGAAGTCGGAGTTCCTCGCGACGATCGCGGACGTCACCGCCGCGGACGCGTGATCACTTCACCGGCAGCCCGGCGAGCACGTCCTTCGCGAACTTCACGGCGTCGATCGCCGCCGGGATCGTGAGCGTGACGTGGCAGTCGGAGTCGTCGTCCCAGGCGGAGATCACCTTCCCGGCGGCGCCCATCTCGACCACGATCGCCCCCTTGCCGACGCCCTCCAGCTCGGTGATGTCCATGTTCTTCTTCATGCCCTCGATCGTCGGCGTCATCGCCGCGGCGACGTTCTCGTGACACGACGCCGCGACCACCGCGCCGGCCGGGCTGCCGTCGGCGATGTCGCACTGGGCGGAGAACTCGGTCGGCTGCGGCTGGTCAGTGATCTTCGCGTCCTTGAAGTACGCGTCGCGGAGCGCCTGCGAGAAGATCTTGTCGCAGGTCAGCTGCTTGGCGCTCGGCGCGGCGGGCTTCGGCGCCGAGGGCTTCGCGGTTCCGGCCTTCGCGCCCGACGGCGTCGCCGCCGGCGCGTCCTTCTTGTCGCTCGAGCAGCCGGCGGCCGCGAGGATGAGGAACAGCGTGGCGAGCTTGGGCATGACGCGGAGTCTACGCGACTTCGAGGTCGCCGATCTGGACTACTCCGTCGACGTCGCGTTCAAACGACGCGTCGCGAGCGAGCCATGACCTGGTCTAGAATCTCCCGATGGGGAAGTACCACTGGCTCGTCCTGTTTGCGCTCGTCGGCTGCGGAGGGGACGACGCCACCGTCGCGCCCGACGGCGCGCTGCCCGACGGCACGGCGCTCGCCGCGGCGCTGACGATCGGGCCCACGCCCGGCGCGTTCGGCAGCGTGACGGTGTTCGAGTCGAGCCCGGTGATGACGTTCGTCGTGGTCAACACCGGCGACGCCGACACGGGCGCGATCACGTTCGATCGCACCGGCGACGACGGGTTCTTGCTCGACGGCACCGACTGCGACGCGCTCGCGCCCGGCGCGCAGTGCGAGATCGCCGTCCGGTTCACGCCCGAGATCGCCGGCGCGGCGACCGCGACGCTCGACGTCACGTCCGAGTCCGACGCCGCCGCGTCGACCACGATGACCGGCACCGGCGTCGACGCCGGGGTCCTGGAGATCAGCGCGTCGACCAATCAGCTCGGGACCGTCGACACCGGCGCGCTGAGCGCGACCACGGCGGTGTTCACCGTCACCAACACCGGCGAGCTCGCCACCGGCACACTGCGCGTCACGCCGTTCGGCGACGCCGACTTCGTCAAGTCCGCCGACACCTGCGACGGCGAGGTCCTCACCGGCGGCAGCGAGTGCAGCTTCAGGATCTCGTTCGCGCCGGTGACCCCCGGCGCCAAGGCCGCCACGTTCGACGTCACCGCGACGCCCGGCAACGCCGTGACCGGCGCGGTGAGTGGCACCGCGACCGAGTCGCTGACGATCACCCCCGCCACCACCGCGGCGTTCGGCACCGTGCCGCTCGGGCTGTCCGCCGCCCGGACGTTCACCGTCACCAACACCGCCCCCACCGCGAGCGGCACGCTGGTCGCCGACGCCGACGGCGCCGGCTACGCGATCACCGACGACGGCTGCACCGGCGGTGCGCTGCTCGCGGCCGCCACCTGCGAGGTCACCGTCACCCTCGATCCCGCCGCCGCCGGCGGGTACCCGGGCGCGCTCCACGTCCGCGCCGCGCCCGGCGGCATCCCGCACCTCGCGCTCACCGGCGCCGCCGCCGAGCCCGGCGGCACCGCGCCGACGGCGATCACCCTCACGCCCGCGAGCGTCGCCGAGAACCTCGGGATCGGCGCCACCGTGGGCACGCTCGGCGCCACCGATGCCGACGCAGGCGACACCTTCACGTTCGCGCTCGTCCCCGGCACGGGCGCCACCGACAACGCCGCGTTCACGATCGCCGGCGCCGAGCTCCGCACCGCCGCGGTGTTCGACCGCGAGGCCGCCGCCACTCGCTCGATCCGCGTCCGCGTCACCGACAGCGGTGGTCAGGTGCTCATCCAGCCCGTCTCCGTCGCGATCACCAACGTCGACGAGCCGCCGGTCGCCGTCGGTGACGCGGCCGCCGTGCCCGAGGACGCGGGCGCGATCGCGATCCTCGTGCTCGCCAACGACGCCGACGCCGACGCCGGCTCGATCGCGATCGTCTCCGCGACCCAGCCGGCGAACGGCTTGGTCTTCATCACGGGCGGGGGCACCGGCCTGACCTACGAGCCGGCGGCGAACTACTGCGTCACCGGCACCGCGCTCGACACGTTCACCTACACCCTCGCCGGCGGTTCGTCCGCGACCGTCGCGATGACCGTCGTGTGCGTCGACGATCGGCCGTTCGCGGTCGCGGACAGCCAGAGCCTGTTCGAGGACGCCTCGTCGGTGCCGATCAACGTGCTCGCCAACGACACCGACGTCGACGGTGGCAGCCTGGCGATCACGAGCTTCACCGGGCTGCGCGCCCAGCTCGTCGGGACCGTGCTGTTCTACACGCCGCTCTCGAACTTCTGCGGCTCCGACACGCTCACCTACACGCTGAACGGCGGCTCGATGGCGACCGTCAACGTGACCGTGACCTGCGTCGACGACGCACCCGTCCACACGGTCCCCACGATCCAGACGACGAACGAGGACACGACGCTGGTGTTCTCCGTCGTCAACCTGAACCAGCTCGGCGTGCTCGACGTCGACACGGCCTCGATCCGGTCGATCGTGACGGTCGACAACGGCACCTTCCAGCTCGGCACCACCGCCGGAGTCGCCGTGACCGGCAACAACTCGACCCTGGTCACCGTGGTGGGGACGCCGGGCAACGTGGCGGCCGCGCTGCTGGGTGCCCGGTTCGTGCCGGCGGCCAACTACGCAGGCGCCGCGACGTTGACGCTCGCCAGCGGACCGTCCTCCGGCGGTGGCGCGACCGACGCCGACTCGATCGCGCTGACGATCGCGGCGGTGCCGGATGCCCCCACCCTGTCTGGAACGTGCACCTCGCCGTACCTCATCGGGGATCCGGCCACGACGGTCGACTCGTGCATCATCCTCGCCGACGAGGACGTCGACGACTCGATGGTGAGCGCGATCGTCCAGCTCACCACGCCGCGTCCCGGCGACGTCCTGGCCGTCACGCCGGGCCCCGGCCTCGCCGACATCTCCGGAGCTTACGATCCGACGCTGCAGCGCCTCATCCTCGTGTCGCACTTCGGCGCCACCGTCGCGCACTGGCAGGCCGCGCTCCGGGCCGTCAAGTTCTCGACCACCGGCGCGCCCGCCGAGCGCTCGATCACCTTTGTCGTCGATGACGGCGAGGTCAGGTCGGCGACCTTCACCGTGACGCTTCCGGTGGATGCACCGCCGCCCGGCTGACTCAGCCCGCCACTTCGAGCAGCTCCTCGATCACCTCGAGCGTCGCGGCCGCGACCCGCGCGCACCCGCCCGCGCTGCGCGTCACCGCGTGCGAGGTCTCGAGCTCGATGCCGGCGTAGCGCTGGCCCACCAGCTCATCGCGCAGCGAGGTCACCAGCGCGGCCTCGGTGCCGCGGTACGGCTGGTTGGCGCGGACGTCGAGGCCGGCGCGGCGCAGGCCGAACTGCATGCGCTCCGCGAGGTCGGCCTCGAACGCGAACGCGGGATCGTAGAGGACGCCGCAGTCGTAGGTGCGGTGATGCGGCTCGAGCTCGGGCGCGAAGCTGTGCACCGACAGGTGCAAACAGGCGCCACGATCGCGGAGCCGCGCGCGCACGTCGCGGCGGACCGCGTCCCAGTACGGCGCGTGCATCGTCTCGAGCCGCCGCGCGCGTTCATCCGGCGACAGCCCCGCGTTGCCCGGCACCGGCTCGCCGTAGCTGACCGTGGGGATCACGCCGGGGTGATCGGCCGGCCGGTTGAGGTCGACGTACATCCTCGAGAACGCGCCGGCGTGGACGGCGAGCCCGAGCGCCTCGCCCAGCCGGGCCGCGATCTCGTACGCCCCGTGATCCCAGCTCGCCTGTGACCGCTGCGCCTCGGGCCCCACGCCGAGGTCCTCTCCGGGAGGCAGCGTCCACGACGCGTGCTCGCACGACAGCACGAGGCCGATCACGCCGGCACCCTAGCAAGGCTCCATGACGCTTCAGAACGCGTCGTCCGTGACCTCCATCAGGTCGAGGTCGCTCGCCTCGATCAGCTTGCGCGCGTGGCTGATGCCGGGCAGGACGTGGCGGGCGTAGAACCGCGCCGCGGCGAGCTTGCCGTCGTAGAACGCCCGGTCCGCGCCGTCGCGCTTGCCGAGCGCGACCTTCGCGTTGACCACCAGGCGCCAGCCGATCACGAGCTCGGCGAGCGCGAACAGGATCCGGTTGCCCTGGAACCCGACGTGGTAGACGGACTGCCCCAGCTTGCCGAGCATCGACATGAAGATCGCGCCGACGTCGGCCTGCGCCTGCTTCAGCGCCGCCTGCTCGAGCGCGAGCTCGGCGGGCAGGTCGGCCGCGGTCGCCGCGATCTGGCCGAGCAGCGCCTGCAGCGTCTGGCCCTGATCGCGGCCGACCTTGCGGAAGAACAGGTCGAGCGCCTGGATGTGCGTCGTGCCCTCGTAGAGCGAGTCGATCTTCTGATCGCGGATGTACTGCTCGATCGGATAGTCCTGGCAGTACCCGGAGCCGCCGAAGCACTGCAGGCTGGTCGCGAGCAGCTCGTAGACCTTCTCCGAGCCGTAGCCCTTGATCAGGGGCAGCAGGAGATCGTTGAGCCGATCGAGCGGGCGCGCCTCGGCGGCGTGGTGGCCGCCGGCGAGCTGCACCTGGTCCTGGACCGACGCGGTCCACAGCACCAGCGCGCGCAGCCCCTCGGCGAACGCCTTCTGGAGCATGAGCATGCGGCGGACGTCGGGGTGCCGGATGATCTCGACCCGCGGCGCGGTCTTGTCGGCGGCGCGCGCGAGGTCGGCGCCCTGCTTGCGCAGCTTGGTGTAGTCGAGCGCGTTGAGGTACGCGGTCGACATCGTGGCCATCGACTTGGTCCCCACCGCCATGCGCGCGTACTCGATGACGTGGAACATCTGCGCGATGCCCTCGTGGACCTCGCCGAGCAGCAGGCCGCGGCACGGCGCGTCGGCGCCGAGCGTCAGCTCGCACGTCGCCGAGCCCTTGATGCCCATCTTGTGCTCGACCTTCGTGACCACCGCGCCGTTGCGCGCTCCGAGGCTGCCGTCGGCCTCGACCCAGAACTTCGGCACGATGAACATCGACAGGCCCTTGGTACCCGGGCCGGCGCCCTCGGGACGCGCGAGCACCATGTGGACGATGTTGCGCGGGCCGTCGTAGTCGCCGTTGGTGATGAACCGCTTCACGCCCTCGAGCTGGTACTCGTCACCGGCGACGTGCTTCGCGCGGGTCAGGCCGGCGCCGACGTCCGACCCGGCGTCGGGCTCGGTCAGCACCATCGTCGCGCCCCAGTGCTCCTTCAGCATGACGTCGACGAACCGGCGCTTCTGCGACTCGGTGGCGAGCGCGTCGAGGATCGTCGCCATGAAGTTGCCGAGGATGTAGAAGCACACGCTCGGGTTCGCGCCGGCGAGCAGCTCGAACGCCGCCCAGCACACCGTCGGCGGCGCGCCGAGCCCGCCGAGCTTCTCCGGCAGCTCGAACTGGTTCCAGCCGCCGTCGTAGTACGCGGCGATCGCCGCCTTGTAGCCCGGCGGCATCGTGACGTTGCCGTGGCCGTCGAACCCGATCTCGTGGCGATCGCCCGACACGAAGCAGCTCGCGAGGTGGAGCTGCATCTGCTCCTCCATCGCGGTGAGCGCGTCGCGCGTCGTGGGCTCGTCGAGCGAGCCGAACGGCGCCTTGCCGAGCGAGGTGCGCCCGATGTCGAGCACCTCGAACAGGTTGAAGAAGATGTCGCGGAGGTTCGAGCGGTAATGCGTCGTCACGCGACGACCGTAGCGCAGCGGCCTCAGTTCACGCAGGCCGGATTCGCGCCGTCGACGTTGAGGTTCTGCTGAGGCAGGTTCGCGGTGGCGCCGCCGCCCGGCACGGTGAACTGCGGGTTGCGCGTCCAGCAGGCCTCGGCGCCGTTGAACCCGGTGATCGCCATCCGGTAGGTCCCCGCCGGGATCCCCGGCGCGACCGTCACGAACTGATCCTCGGCGATGCACGCCGGGAACGCCGCGGGCGTCGTGCAATCGGTGGTGTAGGTGCCGGCCGGTGCCGTCGCGCCCGCCGCGATGTCGAAGGTCGCGGGCACGCAGTTGAGCGAGCCGTCGGTCAGCACGATCGAGGTCGTGGTGATGCCGGCGCCGCCGGAGGCCAGGGCGGTGCAGTTGCCGCCCGCGCCGGCGACCATCTTGAAGCGGAACCCGCCGTCGGTGTTGACCACGAAATCCACGGGGCCGATCACGGTGTTGCCGCCGGACGGAACGACCACGTCATCGAACCGGAGCGATGGCGCGGACACGCCGCCGAGCGCCACCGTGACGTCGTACTTGTTGCCGTCGAGGATCCGGCTCGAGCCCTCGAGGGCGGAGCAGCTCAGGACGTCGGTGACCCCGAACGGCTGGTCGAACGGGACGATCGTCAACGTGACCGAGGACGCCCCGGCGGCGCCACACGTGACCGGGTTGCCGTCCGAGTCCTCGACGGTCCACTGCAGGCTGATCGTGCCGCCCGGTGGCTCGGCGTCGATCACGCGCGCGTCAGGTAGGCCGGCGTCATCGCCGCAGGACAGGGTTCCCGCGGCCAGGATCCCGAGCCAGGCTAATCTCATAGCGGAGAGAGTAACTTACGCGAGCGGCTTGGACATCTTGATGAAGTGACAGGGGCGCTTCAGGTCACGGTGCTCGTACGGCTCGGTCCCGACCTCGCTGTAACCCAGGCTGCGGTACCAGGGGCCCAGCTCCTCGCGCAGGTTGACGATCTGCAGGTCCATCACCGAGCAGCCCAGCGCGCTGCCCATCGCCTCGGCCACGCCGACCAGGCGGCGGCCGATGCCGAGGTTGCGCAGATCCGATGCGACCGAGAGCATCCCGAAGTAGCCGCGGTCGCCATCGATGCGGATGAACACGGCGCCTGCCAGCCCGCCGCCGCCGGCGCGGTCGAGCACGAGGAAGTGGCCGCGCGAGGCGAGCTGCGCGATCTCGGCCTCGTTGGTGCGCGTGCCATCGACGAAGAACGCCTCGACCGCGTAGCAGTCGTTGACCAGGCGGGTCAGCGCCGGCACGTCCCGGGGTCCGGCGCGGCGCACGCTGGGTGACACCGCCGTGTGCTCGGACGTGCTCTGGACTTGCTGCATGCGATCCCCCGGTCGTGAGTGACAGCGATCCGATACCAGATCGATCCGACATCACGATCGAAGATCCGCAGCACGATCGCAAGAACCGAGCGCGTCAGCAGCCGGGTGGGATCTCGCGGACGGTCGCCGGCACGCCCGGCGCGGTGAGGTGCGAGCCGAGATCGGTGCGCCCGCGCAGGTGCGTCTCGAGCCACGCCACGGTCACGCGCTTCGTGATCGCGAGGACGGTCGCGTCCGCGGTCGCGCCGGTGCCGCAGAACAGGCACGCGAGGCCGCACGCGCTGCGGTCGTCGACCCAGTCGGTGTGATCGGCGCCGGCGATCGTCACCTCGAGCGCGTCGGGGGCGCCGCACGAGCCGGTGAAGAACGCCGCGTAGTTGTCGGCGACGGGCGCGCACGCCATGCCGCCGCCGCCGCCGCCACCGTCGGTGGTCTCGCCGATGACCGCGATCGGCACCGCGAGCTCGTCGATCCGCTCGGGCGCGACCGAGGTCGAGCCGTCGGAGAACGGCGGCAGCGCGTCGACCGGGTCCCAGCCGACCACCGCCTTGACGCGCGCGTCCTCGATCGCGGCGAGGATCGAGACCTTGCCGCCCATCGAGTGGCCGGCGGTGGCGATCTTGGTCGCGTCCGCGGCGGTGTTGCCGAGCGCCCAGTCGATCAGCTCACCGACCTCGCCCGCCTTCTCCTGATGATTGCCGGAGGTGTAGTCGTGGGCGAGCACGACGTAGCCCCAGCTCGCGAGGTGGCGGGACGTGCTGTCGTAGTTGGCCTTGCCGATCTGGAAGCCAGTCGACACGACGACCAGCGGGAACGGGCCGGTGCCGCCGGGGGTGTAGACGGTGACCGCCGCGCTGCCGAGCGAGGTCGTGACCGTCGCGTTGGTGGTGGTGATCGTGAAGCTGCCCGGGTTGCCGGGATCGCCGGCGGGCAGCCCCGAGGCGTCGGGCGCGTCGGGGTCGGCGTCGGGCGCCGGCGTGTCGTCGCCGCCCGCGTCGATCCAGGAGGCGGCGGGTTCGGCGCACGCGGACAGCAGGGCCAGAGACGCGAGCAGGCTACGCATGGTTCAGCTCCTGGAGGACGAGGCGGGCGCGCATCGCGATCACGAGGCGCTCGCCGAGGGCGGTGACGTCGCGGGTGAGCTCGTCGAGCGGCATCGCGGGCAGCCGCGCGCCGGCGAGGACGCGGCGGCGGAACAGGTCGAGCTCGAACTGCACCAGCGTGCGGAGCGCGGCGGCGTAGGGCTCGAGGATCTCCATCGGGAACAGGTCGCCGAAGCCCCGGGCGCGGGTCTCGTCGATCACCTCGAGCAGGTCGAGGTCGCTGCCCGCGAACGAGCCGTCGACGGGCACGGCGAGCCCGAGCGACGCCAGGAGCGCGAGATCCTCCTCGGTGATCTGCAGGCTCGCGAGGACGTCGGCGCGGGTGCGGCGGCGGTTGGCGTCGCCGCGTCGCTGCCGGCCGGCCTGCGCGCCCGCCTCGATCGCCGGCGCGAGCGCGCCGAGCTGGCGGCGCTGCAGCTCGTCGAGGTCCGCGCGGATCCGCGACGACGGCGCCGGCTCGAGGACCTCGCCGATCAGCTTGAGGGGCAGGAACCGCACGGTCTGCAGCTCCTTGATGACCTTCACGCGGTCGGCGAGCCGGGCGTCGTAGTGAGCCGAGTTCCGCCCCGACACGGCCGCCGTCAACAGCCCCTCGCGCAGGTAATGCTTGATGGTCGGCGCCGGCACTCCCGACCGCTTCGCCAGCCCCGCCATCCTCAGCAGCTCGATCGTCACGCCCGGACCCTACCCTGGCCCCGCCTCACACTGGAAGTAGTAAGTCCAACTTTCTAGTTCTCAGACGTATCACGTACCCAGAGCCCGCGCGGTCAGCCCGCGCGGTCAGCGGTCCGCGAGGCGGAGGCGCTGGCGGCGGTCAGCGAGGGTGACGTGTACGAGCACGATGACGGTGCCGAGGGTGTAGTCGGCGAGCTTGCTCGCCATTCGTCCGAGGGTCTCCAGCATGGTTCAGCCAGCTTCTGCTACGGCGGTTTCGAGAGGGTTTCGAGAGCGTGAAACGTCGTCGACAGGTTCGCTTGTTCCCGACACCGACACCGGGCCGGCAACGGAGGCGCGCGAGGCCTCCGCTGCCGACCGCCAGGAACCACGGTTCACGCGGACCCAGAAGATCGTCGCGCCGAGGATGATCTCGGCCGCGAGGCCGATCCACCCGCCCGCGACGCCGAGCCCGCCGCGGACACCGAGCAGCCAGGTGAGCGGCGGCGTGAGCGCCCAGGCGGTGAGCACGCCGATCAGGGCCGGGAACCGCACGTCACCTGCCCCGCGCAGCACGCCGCGCGCGATCACGTTGGCCGCGTCCGCCAGCAAGAACACCAGCGAGATGTGGACCAGCGTGGTCGCGGTCGAGGCGAGCGCGGCGTCGCCGCCGGCCATCGCCGTCGCGACGGTGCCGCCGAGCGGGATCAGCACGACCATGCACGCCGTCGCGTACGCGAGCCCGAGCCCGAGCGCGCGCCCGGCCACCTTGCGCACGAGATCGTAGCGGCCCGCGCCCACCGCCTGCCCGACGAGCACCGAGGCCGCCTCGGCGATCGCGTGCGCGGGGAGGAACGAGACGTTGACGATCTGGAGCACGAGCTGGTGCGCCGCGCCGTCGGCGCTCGACATCTGCGCGACCATCGCGGTGAGCAAGAGGAACGAGCCGACCTCCATGATGAACTGGAGCCCGGTCGGCGCGCCCTGCCGCCACACCACGCGCGCCGCGTCGGCTCGCCACCGCAGCTTGCGCAGCCGAGGCCACATCGGCCACGCGAGCACGAGCAGCTGCGCGACCTCGCCGACCAGCGTCGCGAGCGCGGCGCCGAGCACGCTCATGTCGAGCACGAGCACGAGGAACGCGGCGAGCCCGATGTTGAGCACGTTGCCCACCACCGCCGCACGCATCGGGGTGCGCGCGTCGCCCTCGCCGTAGCGCGTCTCACGGAGCGCGCAGTAGACGAGCAGCACGGGCGCCGACAGGACGCGCACGCGCAGGTAGGTCGCGGCGAAGTCGCCCGCGCGCGGCGACGCGCACAGGTGCGAGACCAGCGGCGCCACCAGCCACCCCGCGGCGATCGCGAGCACGCCGAGCACGAGCGCGAAGCCCACGCCCGCGCCGAGGTAGTCGTCGACGCGCTCGCGACGTTCGGCGCCGAGCGCCTGCGCGACGACGGTCTTGACGCCACGGAGCATGCCCATGGCGAAGCAGATCGAGGTGAACGCGACCACGCCCGCGAGCCCGACGCCGGCGAGCTCGTCGGCGCCGACCTGCGCGACGAGCATCGTGCCGGCCAGCGTCATCGCGCTGTACGAGAGGGTCGAGATGGTGATCGGCCAGGCGAGCCGCACGAGCTCGCGGACGGGTGAAAGCGCCCAGGCGGTGACGGAACCTTTGCTCAGATCAGGGGAAGACATGACGGACCCGGTTCGCGACGCCGGACGGCGACGCGCGGATGAGAGGGGCGACCAGAGGTGTCGAGCCCGAAACGACGACGGGCTCCTTCTCGAGGAGCCCGCGGCAGGAAGGGATGCGCTTACAGCGTCAATCCGTGCCACCGCGGGCCACGACCGTGTCGATGCACGGGACGGTCTGCAGGACCGACGGGCGCTTCGACATCAGGATCATGGTGAGGTGGCGACGCATTGATTTCTCCTGGCTCTGTTCTCTTGGTGCCACGAACGACCGCGCGCCGTCAAACATTCCCGATGAACGCGACAAAGAATTACCGCCGTCGCGTGGTCGTTACGGTGTGCATCGCTCGTTCATCTCGTTGATCGCCCTGGCCGCGTGCGCCGAGGCGCGTGGTGGCGTCGTGGATCCCGTCGTGACGGCGGCCACGCCTCCTGCACCGGTCCAGCAGGCACCCGAAGCCGCGCCGGCGCTCGGCGACGCCACGTCGACCGCGAGGATCACGCGCGCCTACATCGTCTCGCGTGTGGGCAACGCCGACGTCGCCGATGATCTCCCCAAGCGCGCGCGCCGCGACGACGGCGTGACCCTCTACCTCGCGCTCGAGACCGACGACGGCGCGTGGTTCAGCGACGCCGGCGCGATCCGGATCGCGAAGTCGAAGCACGCCGCGCGGCCGATCGCCGAGGCGCCGGCGTTCGAGGTCGCGTGGCGCAAGCTCGAGCCCACCGCGACGGATCTGTCGAACAACCGCGGCGAGTTCGCGTACGAGCGCATCCCGTACGAGCTCACCGCGCTCGCCGACGGCGTCACGCGCGTCGCCGCCGACGTCCACCCGACGCTCACCCCCGACCACGGCGACGGCGTCGGCACGATGCGCTACCAGGTCGAGGTCACGCAGGGCGACACGACGATCACCACGCCTGGCGCGGAGACCCGACGCAAGCGAGGCAGCGGCGGCCTCACCGACGCGGTCCACCGCGTCTCGCTCCGCGGCGATGACAGCTACCTCGGGTACCTCGACGAGCTGTTCGGCCAGCCGTACATCTGGGCGTCGGCTGGCGGCACCGACGCGACCCACCAGAGCGAGCGGCTCGAGGGCTCCGACTGCGCGGACTTCATCGTCTACGGCTGGCGCCGCCTCGGCCACGACGTCGCGTACACGTGGACCGGCGGGCTCCCCGAGGTCACGCGCCTCCTGTCCGAGGGCGCCGTCGGCGACGACGGCGTCTATCGCGACGCGCACGGCGAGCCGCTGGCGTTCCCGCGCGTCGGCGACCTGATCCTGTTCCCGCGTCATGTCGGCGCCCTCGTCGAGGATCGCGGGACGCCTGGCGTCCTCGACACCGACGACGTGATCGCCCACGCGCTGTTCGACTCTCCGAAGCGGGTGCCGATCGCGTCCAGCGGCTACGCGGACCGGCCCGTCGAGCTGCGCCGCTGGAAGTGAGGTCGCGCGCTCAGATCAGATCTTCGTCGGGATCGATGCGGTTGATCACCGCGCCGCTGGCGAGCTTCGGGAAGAAGTAGGTGCTCTTCTGCGGCATCACCTCGCCGAGATCGGCGACGTGCTTGACCGTCTCGACGCTGCTCGGGGACAGCAGGAACACCGCCTGGACGCCGGCCGTGCCGAGGTCGCCGAGCGCCGTCGCGGAGTCCTTGACGTAGCGCAGGTTGGTGCCGGCCTCCTGCGCCGCCGGCGTGATGCCGAGGATCCGCTCCAGGATCAGGCCGTGGAGGATCGTGACGTCGAGCTTGGCGACCGCGCGGCTCGCGAGCCCGAGCGCCAGCGCGTTGATCTGCGGCGCGAGCGTCAGCTTCCACGCGTGCGGATCGCCGGGAAACACCGCGGCGAGCGCGGGCTGGTGCGCGAGCGCGTCGCCGACCGCGCGCCGGATCGCCGCCGGGTCCTTCGCGGCGTGCTCGATCTTCTCGACGATGAAGTACTCCTTCGCCTTGTCGAGCAGTGCCTGCGCCGAGAACCCCTCGAGCCCATGCACGACCCGGTGCGTCGGCAGGACCACCACGCCCGCCTGATCCATCGGGCACAGGAACATCGTCGCGTACTGCGCCGCGGAGTACTGGCTGAGGCGCTCGCCGCCGAGCTGGGCGCGCAGCGCCAGCATCGTCTCGTAGCGATGATGGCCGTCGGCGATGTACAGCTTCTTCGGCGACATCAGGTGCCGCAGCGTGCCGATCGCCTCGGCGTCCGCCATCCGCCACAGCACGTGGCGCACGCCGTCGGGCAGCGTGACGTCGAACACCGGGTTGTCGCGCTCGACCTTGCGGAACAGCCGCTCGACGTCGCCGGACTGATCGCGGAACAGCGCGAAGATCTGCGAGAAGTGCGCGGACGTCGCGGACATCAGGGCGAGGCGGTCCTCCTTGGGCGCGGTCAGCGTGCGCTCGTGCGGGAGGATCACCTTCTCGTCGAACCCGTGGAGCCGCACGCCCGCGATGAACCCGGTGCGCGTGGTCTCGCGGCCGCCGAGGTCGGGGTGCGTGAACACCTGGGAGTAGCGGTAGACCGCCTTGCGATC
>Ga0163144_10005714_pt1 | contig 27632 bp, 27 predicted proteins | sample OliLak19BULKMAT1_FD_123175 | JGI IMG/M metagenome (GOLD analysis project Ga0163144, IMG submission 123175) | Freshwater microbial mat bacterial communities from Lake Vanda, McMurdo Dry Valleys, Antarctica - Oligotrophic Lake LV.19.BULKMAT1 | ecosystem: Environmental > Aquatic > Freshwater >... | reverse complement strand
CAGCAGTTGAGCTACCCGCAATCCACGATCCCCACGCGCAGGGTTGGGCCTTCATCCACAGCAATCCAGTCGCCATGGGTCGCAAAAGAACGGTACCGGGCCAGTGCGGAAACCAGGTTCTGATACATCGCGCTAGCGGGCTTCAGTTTGCACAGCGCGTAGTGGTAGGTGAGACGCACCAGACTGTCGATGAGCAGCAGATCCCTGGCAGCCACATCAAGACTGAGCGACCCATCACGCAGGCCCTGTACCTGGCGCTGGTGGTAATCATCGGGATTCATACCTTCGCGCCAGGCTTGCTCGATCGAGTCGGCCAACTCGCCGACGGCCAGCGCGTTGGTCCAGAGGGGAGCGTAGGCCGCCCTGGCGTAAAACTCCCGTGTCACCGAAAGGTCGTAGACACGCGCACCGGCGCTCGCAAAACAGCAACACGGCATGTCAATCGCATGCGCAGCCTTATCATTTAATCCCGGCCACCTATTTTGCGGCTGGCATCCCGCGCACACCTGCGTGTAACAGGATATCCGCCTCCACGGCAAAAAAAGCGGGCGGCTCAGCACCCGTGGTGCGGCCCGCATCAATCACCAGGGTGTGTCCGGTCACATAGCGAGCGTCGTCACTGAGCAGGTACAAAATGCCTCTGGCGATATCCTGTGGCATACAGGCAAAGCCCAGCGGTGAGGATGCCGCAATGAATTGAGCGGCAGCTCCCGGACTACCATCTCCCAGCGCGTCGGTCATTGGTGTGACCGTACCGCCAGGCGCCACGGCGTTGACCCGAATACCCAGCCTGGCCAACTCACAGGCGGCGGACTTAGTCAGGCCGACCACACCGTGCTTGGCCATGGTGTAGACATGCGGTCCCTCTCCTCCCGTTACGCCAGCGGTACTGGCGAGGGAGACAATGGCACCACGGCCCTGCGGCTGCATCGCCCTGGCTGCATGTTTGATTCCCAGGAAAACGGCGCGCGACAGTATGGCCATGGTGTGATCGAAAGCCTCTGCACTGGTAGCCAAAATCGAGCCGACGGCACCGACGATGCCTGCATTGTTGACCATGCCGGTCAGTGGGCCGAACCGCTTCTGGGCCAGCACTATGGCTCCGGCGATGTCTTCCTCGCGCGTGACATCGGTGTGGTAAAACAGCGTTGCGTTGCCCAGCTCGGACACCAGTGCGCGGCCGCGCTCTTCCTGCAGGTCGGCGATCACTACCCTGCCCCCTTCCTCGACAATGCTGCGTACAGTGGCTTCACCGATGCCACTGGCGCCGCCGGTCACTACCACACACTGGTCCTTGAATCTGCTCATAGATGTCTCCAATCCGATTGTGTTATGTACTATACTGCCCGCGAAAATTTAACAGCTGCCCCGAATTGTCGGCGGCAAACCCTCCACTGCCGCAGGGCAACGTTAACACCACCCCACCGCTCCGGTAAGACTCCGCATGAAAAAACGCCTTGCGCGATGGTTGTTGCAGGTCACCGGCTGGCAGCTGGTCGGCAACCGCCCCCCCTTTGACCGCTATGTGCTGATTGCCGCGCCGCACACGTCCAACTGGGATTTTCCGCTGATGCTCTTGTTTGCCGCCGCCTTTGATATCCGGGTCACCTGGATGGCCAAACACAGTCTGTTCTATCCGCCCATGGGCTGGATCATGCGCGCGCTGGGTGGCATGCCGATCATCCGCCACAAAAACCAGAATCTGGTCGCCGCGATGGTCAGCGCATTTGCGACAGTGCCGCATCTGGTGTTGGTAGTGCCGACTGAAGGGACGCGTGAAAAATCGGCATACTGGAAATCCGGCTTCTACCACATCGCGCGCCAGGCAGGCGTGCCCATCGTACCCTCCTTCCTCGATTTTGGCCGCCGCTGCGGCGGCTTCGGGCCGGCCATGACTACCACGGGCGATACGCGCGCGGATATGCAATACTTCCGCGACTTCTACCACGGCATGACAGGAAAATTTCCCGACCAGTTCGGCCCGGTCAGACTGAAAGAAGAAGACACCGTATAACGCCGAACAGTACACCCAACCGTACACCCAACCGTACACCGCAAAGGAGCCGGACATGACCCAGGAAGTCCACGCACAAACGCTAATCGATATTCCACTCGACGAAGCCTGGGCGAAACTCAGGGACATTTCCCTGGCGCACTATTACGTCCCCGGCATTGTAAAGACAGTTATCGTGAGCAATCAGCATGATGGCGTCGGTGCCAGCCGCTACGTCTATCGCAATGAGACGAGTTACATTCAGGAAACCGTTCAGGAGTGGCAGGAAGGCGTGGGCTTTCTGATCCGCCTGCACAGAGGCGACAAGCCCGCCCCACCTTTCAGGCAGGCCTGGTTCCGCTACACATTGGCAGGGCGTGGCGCAGGACAAACGCAACTCACTGTTAGCCTCAAGTATAAAATGCCGTGGGGTCGTCCGGGTGCCTGGCTGGGTGCGAAAATGGCAAAGTTTGTGCGCGCTACCATCGCCGATGTCGCCATCGCCATGAAGCTCTATTACGAATCCGGGAAGCCCACGACGCGCGCAGCCTTAAAGACCTATAAGGCGCAGCTTAAATAGGACGCAGACCCCAATGGCTTGTCAGAAAAGAAAAAACTGACCGCTCCCGGAGAGAGCGGCCGTCAGGACGAACCGGAGCCGGCTTACCGTACTAGAACGTCCGCTTCACGGTCAGGGCGATATTGTCGCGGTCCTTGATGAAGGCAGCAGTACCGTTGGGTTGCGGCCCGAAATACACGTTGTACGCCAGCGTCGCAGTCCAGGTTTGATCGATATCAATCTGAGCAGCTAAACTGCCGTTGCCTACTTTTTCATTCCCACCGGCCGAGTTCGGTGCCTGCTTGCAGGACATGGTGTAGCTGAGGCTGGCGGGCACGCTGAGATCCCACCCGGAACGCACCTGGTACCAGGTCGGCCTGAATACACCGCTAAGATTCGAACACACTTTATCCTCTTTGACAAAGGTATTGGCCTTATTCTCAAACTCACCAAAGCTCAGCAGATCAGACAGGGTAAGCTCGACCAGATACTGACCGCCATCCCATAGACCCCAGTCACCATTGAGTAACCCCAGGCCGTTTAGCACAATGTGTGCGGTATCACCGGTAGGGCCGGGATAGTTGTTACCCGTGTCCACGTCACCGGGACTGGTATAACCTGTGCCCGTTAAGGATTGGGTCAGGTCAGGGTTCAAAGCATTATTATTGCGATAAACGAAATCGGCGCCCCAACTGATATCGAACATTTCCTTGGACAGGGCGATACCGAAGGTGTCGATGTCATCCTTGTAAACCCAGCCGTAGCTACCGAGCAGAAAGGCATTGGTTTGTGCCGCCAGATCCCGGTCCCCTTGTGTGAGGTCGGCTCCGTTAGTCCCGTACAAACCACTGGTAAGCCTGTCCGTGTTGTTCATGTAAATAAACGCAGTTTCCAGGTCCCAGGCCTCAATCTTGTATTGCAGGTTAAAACCAAAGTCGCCGGAATCCTTGCTCTTGTAGTCATTGGCAATGAAGCCGAACCGGGGTGAGCCGACACCGCCTGGAATAGCGGTCAAAAACTCGGAGTCTTCCGTCAGGGCCTCATTGAGACTGAAATAGGTGCCGCCCTCCGGCCAGCGCAGCGGCACAAACTCCAGGGCGTAAAACGCGTTCAACGTCACTTGATCGTTAAATTGCACTACCGTGGAAATCTTGTTATTCGGAATGAACAGCTCCTTGGCCTCGGACCCCGGGGTGCCCAAACCCTTGGCAAGATCCAGTGCTGCCATGGAACCGGCAAACCCGTGTATCGCAGCAGTGGACAGCAGGCTGTTGCCCCAATACAGGGTATGACGACCGACACGCACGTTGGCCGACGCATCAGCCACCTCAAAATTCGCGAAGACAAACGCATCCAGCAACTCGCCACCACGATAGTGCAGATCTTTGGCCGCATCGGTGTATTCGCCGGGCCTGACCGACAGCGAACCCCAGGTGGAGTAGGCGTCCGGGAAGCCTTGGGTTGGCCCGCTTTGAGGCGCATCGCTATTGCCGTCATAGGCAAAGTCGTACCAACCCGCACCGCTCACGCGGAATCCGTACTTGTCCTGCCAGATGACGTCCAGTTCCGACAACAGGTCAGCCCGCTGGCTGACGAAATTCCCGTGGTCGACACTATAGGTAGCGTCGTCGGCCAGTGCGGCCGCGGCCCGCGGCACGGCCCGGTTCGGATCGTATACGGATGGATCCTGATCCTGCACGCGGACCATCAGGTTGCCCTTCACCGTATTATCCCAACGGACATCCCAGTCGTCAGCCGTATCAAACTTGAAGGCCTGTGCCTGCATCGCGGCAGCGGTTGCGGCGGCAAGAACGGAGTACACGAATAGTTTTTTCATTATCTGACCATCCATTTTAGAGTTATAAAGGCTAGGTACTCGCAGGATGCCTGCCCGCCCTCATACTGGCCTACGGGGTTGGTGTTTTGGCTATACCTGCTGTCTTCCCGCCAAATACTACAGCACTACGCGCTCAAGTCCAATGTGAAAATGGCTACTCCCTGAGCGCTGTAATGGGAGGCTACTCAGCGAATGCCCAGTTGCAATTCAAACCCGGAATCCGCCGCATTATTACCTTGAGGAATAAGGATGCGCGCCTCACCGCTGGGCACATGGCCCGCAGCCAGCGTGGCCTCCGCCAGGCGCGCCATGCCGTCGCGCAGGGCCTGCGCCGGCCCGGTATAGACTAGGTAGGTACACTTGAAGGGCTCGGTGGTCCTCAGACTGAACTTGCCCCTGGGAGTGACGGCGCCCCGGCTCGGTAACGCCAGTTGCAGCGTGGGTGCAGCTTCGCGGTTCTGCATATTACCGGACACGATAATGTGCAGGGGCCCGTCCGCATGGCCACCGGCCTTCACCAGGTTAACATTCATGTTAATGGCGGCTCCCCGCAACGTGGCGGCGAGCTCCGCCAGGGGTTGCTCATACAGCAGATAGAATAATCGCATGGACGGTACCGTCTTTACCTCGACGGCGGCGGGCTTGTCCTGCTCCTGGCCTGCTAGGCTCGCTTGCAAGACGCCAGTGTCGGCGTCCAGGCGCTCATCGGAGGCGCCGTAACAGGGGCTCACCACACGCCGGGTCTCGTCGCTGGTCGCCGGTGCCGCGTTCATAAATTTGAGCCACTGTCCCGCCTGGGCATTGACCCCGCCTACAAGACTGGCGTTGATGAAGGAGAGGCGCGCGCCCGCTTGATCATCCAACTTCAGCTGGCTGATGCCCAGTAACAGGTTGGCGCGACCAACGTACTGGTCCGCGAGCTGCTCTGCACAGGCTGCTAACACGGTCTCGTGCATAGCCTGGAAGTCCTGCTGCTCCATCTGCAACTGGGCCAGATAGAGGTATAGCTGTGTATCGCCACTCAATTGCGCGGCCTGCTGCAGGGCCGTACGCGCCCGGTCTGGCTCCCGGGCCTGCAACCAGAATTCGAACAGTGTGCGATACGTAGTGCCGCTGGCCGGCACCTCCTGTTGCGACAAGGCATTTGCCAGCGTTTCTGCCGCCCCGTAGGGATTGTTGTTGGCCGCCTGCAGATTGGCCAGCAGCAGGACCTCCCGCTCGGAAAATGGCACACGTTTGTCCCGGGCCAGCGCCAGTTGATCAAGCGCCTGCTTTTTCTTGTTCTGCTGTAAATACACCGATGCCAGCAAATGCCAGTGCTGCGCTTCGTCCGGCTGCAGCTCCAGCAGGCGCTGCAGCAACTCCTCGCACTGGGCATAGGCACCGGCGCGATAATAGAGTGCCAATGCCTGCTGCATCTGCTGTGTATTCAGCGTCAGGCCCGCCTGCTGTATCCGGTCCAGCGTTGCCACCACGTCCACGTACTTACCCAGATAATGTTGCGCGCGGGCCAGCAACAGGTAATCCGTTACGTCCGCCACCAGGTCTGTGGCGAGCGCCTGTTGCAAGGTTGCCACGGCGCTGGGGTAATCCTTCCTGAGCAGGTATACCTGCGCCAGTTCGCGCAACATTTCGCGATTGGCGACAGGTGACAGGCCCTCCGCTACTAGCGCCCCTTTATAGTACGCAATGGCCTTGTCGTACTCTTTGCGCTCGACGTAATGTCGGGCCAGATGACGGCCAGCACTGGATTTGGCATAAGCCTCCTCAATGCTGCCCAATTGCTGTTCCAGCTCTTCGATGGACATTTCTGTCCCTTTGGCCCACTCACCGTCCGGCACCAACAGTATCTTGCTGCGATACTGGCCATCCTCAGCCACAGCGCTCACAGCGAAGCCCTGCGCGCAGGCGAGGATAACGCAAATCAGCGTCCTGACACTGTTACGCATGCCGTCAATCCACATTGGGCAGATTCTGTGGATAATTATTCCACAGCACCTCTACTTTTTGCGTGAGCACCACATCACCCCTGACATTGCCGGAAAAACTGATCTGGTAGGTCCAGTCCGAGACGGCAGCTATCACCGTCTCTTCAAACACACCCCTGGGGCTGGCATCCAGCACGCGCACGTCTCGCGTTCTGCCCTCAGGCGTTACCGAGAACGCCACCAGTACCCAGCCATTGATTTTGTTTTGCCAGGCGACGAGGGGCACATTGGGCCGGCGGGTATCAAACGGCACAACCTCGATGTAGCTCTGGGCATCGGAGCCTAAGCCTGCGATCTCGACAGCATTCGCCCCACCTAGCGGCGCGCTCCAGCGATCCCCGCTGCCTGCGCCAGTAAGAGCGAGGTCACCCACTGCCAGGTCAAGGCCCGGTAGCTCCAGGGCAGCGGGCGGTGCGGCGGGCGGCACAGCGGCCGGGAGCGCCAGAGGTGCCATGCCGGGCTCGGCCGCCGGCTGTGCATCATGCTCCGCCTCCGTCTCCTGTTCCGGCGGTGGCGGCTCCTCGGGCTCGCTGTGTACGATCTGCACGTCCTTGTAGACCATCAGCTGCGCACCCTCCTCCTTGCCGCGCTGGATCAGGCTGTGCATAAACAGAAACACCGCCAGGGTAACCAGCAGCGCACCAAACAGAGCGGGGAACATGCGCATGGCCCGGAACCCGCTTACTCCACCGGCTTGTCAGCGGCGATGGCGATGCCTTCGACCCCAGCCAGACGGACCTGGTCCATGACATCCACCAGGGTACCCGTCGCTGATTTGGCGTCCGACTGGATAATCACCGATCCCTCCGGGTTGTCCGCATGGAGTCGCGCAACAATGGCGCGGACCGAGCGGGGATCCACCGGGCGCCGGTCAATCCAGACCTCTCCGGCAGCGGTGATTGCTATGAAAATATTGGCATTCTCCTGCTTGGCGGCAGTAGACGCCTGCGGTGTGCTAACCGTCACCCCCGATTCCTTGACGAACGAGGTGGTGACGATAAAGAAGATCAGCATGATGAACACGATGTCCAGCATAGGTGTCATGTCCAGCTCTGTCTCCTCCTGAGCCGGGATGTGGCGTCTGGCGCTCATCGCTGAGTTCCTGTTGTCGCATGCCCATGTAACGTGAGACGGTCCTGCAGGCGACTGGTTTCGCTGGCGGCAATGCGCCGCAGCCGTACCGTAAAATAAATCCCGGTCAGTGCCACTACCAGCCCCGCCATAGTTGGAATCGTCGCGCGATAAACGCCGCGCGCCATGGCCTGGGCATCATCATTGCCGCTAATAGCTATCACCTCGAACACGCTGATCATGCCTAGCACCGTGCCCAGGAGTCCCAGCAAGGGACACAAAGCAACCAATACCTGGATGAAGGGCAGCAGCGCATGCAATTCCAGACTCTCCTCGGACACCATAGCCTCGCGAATTTTCCTGGCCCGCCATGAAGTGCGATCCGCACGGCTGTGCCACTGTGCGACCTGTTGCCGGGCGCGCGCCGGCCAAGTGATGCGCACAAACCACAAACGCTCCAAAATCAAAACCCACAGCAACAGGCAGGCAACAAATAACACCCACAGCACCGGCCCACCCTGGTCGATGAAGTCTCTGATGGTGCCAATGATCCACAGAATCATACTCATCTCGTGCGCTCCCGCTCCTCTGCACTTCGCGCTAATACGCCGGCACACTGCTCATCGAGCCGCTGGATCATTGAGCGCGAGAGGTAGGCGATCACGCTGTGACTGAACAACAATGGGATGGCCACCACCAGGCCCAACACCGTGGTGACCAGGGCCTGGGAGATTCCTCCCGCCATCAGCTTCGGATCACCGGAGCCGAACAGGCTGATCGCCTGAAAAGTGAGAATCATGCCGGTGACCGTACCCAGCAAGCCCAGCAGTGGCGCTATGGCCGCCAGCAGCTTGATCAGTCCATTACCACGCTCCAGTGCCGGGATTTCTACCAGCACCGCCTCGTCCAGCTTCAGTTGCAGCAGTTCCTCGTTGTTCAGATCAATCCCCTGCACCGAGTGCAGCACGCGGCCCAGCGGGTTGGCTGCACTTGGGGTATGCACATGGCGCAACTGCTCCTTGATGCGGAAGTACAACACACCCAGGTAAAGGCCACGCCAGGCGGCCAGGCACATACCCAGGATGCCCAAGGCAATAGTGATGTAGCCGATTGTTCCGCCCTGGTCGATGCGCTCACGCACGCTGGGCGTATAACTTAGCAGGCCCAACAAACTCCCGCGCGAAGGGTCTACGGTAATGTCCGCAAGCTCGCCGGGGTAAGCTATGAATTCCTGCGCAGCGTTGCGGTAACGCGCTGCAGGTTGCCGACTGAGCACCAACAGTTCGCCAGTCTCTGGCACGTAACGCAAAAAATCCCCTGCGCTAAACGCAGAAAAGGGGCCCACGCGCAACACCGGACGACGGGTTGCGGTACCGTCAACGAGAACGACTGGAGCCTCAAACACGCTGACGCGCGCGGCTTCCGTCATCTCTTCCTGCAGCAATACCCACAGCGACTGGATATCATCGATACTGGGCTGGGTATCTGCCGCCGCCAAAGCGCGCAATGTAGCGCTGCGCTGTGGCAACTGAGCAGTGATCATGGAATCCTGCAAAACAGCAGAAAAGTCACCGGAAAATTCCCGGAAGGTGTTGGCGAGATCACCCATATCCCCTACCAGATCGTGCAACTGTGCCTGCAATCGCTGAATCTGAGCCGCGTTGTCTTCCGTCACGGCAAGCAGCGGCTGATTTTGATTTTTGTGCTGCTCGAAATCACGCCTGGCAGCGCTCAGCAGCGCGTGCTGCTCCTGCTTGTCGCGCAGGAAGCGCTCCTCCCGCTGTGCGTTGCGCGCCTGTTGCTGCCGTTGCGCCTCGCGCACCGTTTCCAGCAACTGATCCAGATTGGTAATCTGTGGCTCCGCCGGTATCTCTTGCTGCGCAACACTCATCAGCGGTGATAACAGGAAAACTAGCGCCAGCACAGTCAGATGGCATCTCACGACGCATCTCCCGGTGCCAGCATAGGTAATTGTAGTAGCTGCGGCGCAGCCTGGTTCCTGGCGACACGCAGTGCCTCGGCCACGCCCCGGTTAAACTCCGTATCCAGCGTAACCCAGTCATCCTTTGCTGTGCTCCAGTAGCCGCTGCTCGCACCGTCCAGGGTCTGAAAATACAGCGCCACCCGGCCCACCCGCAGATACTCTACAGACAACTCCTCACCCTGCCGATCAAGGGGCCCGCGCCAGGCCTCCAGCTTGTTCCCGTAATCCTGTTCCAGTTGGTAAGCCTCCAGCACCAGGCGAAACTTTTGCGCGACGGACAGCTCCGGCTGGCTCAGGCGCTGCTTTAACAGCAATACGCCATTGATGCGTTCCTCATGGTGAAACGGCAGGTCCAGTACCACAAATTGTTCCAGGGCATCGGCCATGCCGCGCATGAGCGGTACAATGCGCTCGCGGGTGATCGCAGCCTGAGCAATCTGCCGCTGCAAATCGTCAATCTGCGCGCGCTGCGCCTGGTCTCTTTCCTGCAGCTCCCGGGTATAGGCTGCCTGGTACTCGGCACCGTCCTGCAGGCGGCGGTACTCTTCCAGCAGAGTTCTGGCTTGCGCGGCCAGGTCTTCGACCTTTTTTTGTGACTCGGTCGCACTACGATTGGTACCAGACACCACATCCAGACTTTCCTTGACCTGTGCGGCGGACACTGCGGGCTCCCACACCCACAGTAACAAAGCTGCGACAACGCCTGTTAAGTGCTTGTGATGCGCTGCATACATAATTCGTGTGATTCCACTTTTAATGGCTTCCGTTGGTTACACAGCAATAAAAACGGCCACGGGGGCTACCCTATGGCCGTATGGTGTTGCCCGCTGGCGGCTGGTCGTGCCGGGCTACGCCATGAATCAAGCCGCCTTTGCGACGCTACTCGGTTTGAGCAGGAACACGGCCAGCGCCGGCATGAGAATGAGTGCGCCAACCATATTCCAGAGGAACATGAAGGTGAGCAGAATCCCCATATCCGCCTGGAATTTGATCGGCGACAAGGCCCAAGTGACAACCCCTGCCGCGAGCGTTACTCCGATCAGCGCCACCACGCGCCCGGTAAAATTCAGCGCCTCGAAGTAGGCGGAAGTGAGGTCCTTACCCTCCCGCATTCTTGCCAGGATCACCGTCAGTACGTACAGCGCATAGTCGATACCGATACCCACACCCAGCGCGATAACCGGCAGGGTCGCTACTTTCACACCAATTCCCAGCCAGACCATCAAGGCCTCGCAGAGAATGGAGGTGAGTACCAGCGGCACTACGGCGCAGATCACTCCCGGTATTGAGCGGAAAGTAATCAGGCATAGCAGGATCACTACGGCATAGACCCAATACAACATTTCCCGGTTGGCTTTCTTCACCACGATATTGGTCGCTGCCTCAAAGCCGGCACTGCCTGCCGCACCCAAAAACTGGATATCCGCACTGGGCCACTCGGCGTTGAACTGCTCCAGCGTGTCAACCACGCGGGTCAGTGTTGCCGCCTTATGGTCCGCGAGATAAATCAGCATGGGCCAGATCGAGCAACCCGGATCGACATAATCCAGGTTAGCCAGTTCTGTCACCGCGTAATTGATAGTGTCCTGGTTGCGGAACATCGACTCCCATTTTGGGAACGCCTCATTGAGGCCCATCATCAGCTGACGGGTCTGCACGTTTAACCCGCGCACGCCTTCCACACCTTCATTTTGTAGCATGCGCCATTCCAGCTCATTGGCCAGGCTCAGCCCATCGTACTCGATGCAGCCATTCTCCTTCGTTTTAATGATCACTGCGACCACGTCGGTACTGACCGAATAGTTGTTGATCATAAAGGCAACGTCTTTATTGTAGCGGGAGTCAGCACGCAGTTCCGGTGCACCGGGGTCCAGGTCACCAATTTGCAAATCCTTGCTGACGTACCAGCCACCGACGGCCAGCAGCGCGCTGATCACGATCGCTGCTATGGCGGGGCCCTTGCGCGTAAAAGACAACAGAAAGCGCCATATCCAATGCATTTCCTCGATACTCTTGGCGCTGTGGCTGGCGCGCTCGGCGCACTTCCTGCCAACACCGGTATAGGAGAGTGAGACTGGGATCAGAATGAGATTCGTGAAGATCAACACCAGCACACCGATGCTGGCGGTAACGGCCAGGTCCTGGATCACCTGGATCTGGATGATCATCAGCACGGCGAAACCGAAACCGTCTGACAGCAGCGCCGTCAGCCCCGCCAGGAAGAGTCGCCGGAACGTGTAGCGCGCCGCAATGTAGCGGTGGGTGCCACGGCCGATGTCCTGCATGATGCTGTTTAGCTTCTGCGCACCATGGCTCACCCCGATGGCAAAAATCAGAAAGGGTACCAGAATAGAGAAGGGATCGAGTTCATAGCCCAGGGTCGCCAGAATGCCCATCTGCCAGACTACGGCTATCACAGTGATGATCAGGACCATGACAGTGGAGCGCAGGCACCTGGTGTACCAGTAGAGGAGGACACCTGCCACCAACACCGCCACCGCGAAAAAACCCATGACGACCCGCATGCCGTCGATAAGATCACCGACCAGTTTTGCAAAGCCGATGATATGGATGGATTTATCCGGATCGTCGGCGGTAAAGCGCTCGCGTATGTCCTCCAGTTTATGACTGAGTTCAGCGTAGTCCAGGCGCTCACCGGTTTCCGGATTCTTGTCCAGGAGCGGGACAATAATCGTCATCGATTTCAGGTCGTTGGCAATCAGGTCACCGAGTATACCGGCGCGCACCATATTGATCTGCACTTCGCCGATTGACTTGGGTGAGGTGGGGTCGTAGTCGCCGGGAATCACCGGCCCGCCTTCAAAGCCCTCTTCAGTCACCATGCGCCAACGTGTATTGGGCGTAAACAGCGACTTCATGCCGTTGCGGTCTACACCCGGGACAAAAAAGATCTCTTCGTTGAGCTTCTCCAGAAACTTGAGGTTTTCCGGCGTAAATATCGTGCCTTCCTTGACGGCCGCAACAATGCGCAGGTTATTTCCCAGGCCCTTCAGGGCGCCCTGGTTGGCCCGATAGTTGACCACGTACTCATGCGCTTTGGGCAGGGTTTTCTCAAAGCCCGCCTGCAATTGCAATTTGGTCGCCTGGAAACCGAGTACCAGGGTTACCAGTGCACAAATCAATAATATTGCCATGCGATTATTGAAAATAAGCCGTTCCAGGAAATTCCCGGATTGCTCATCAAATTGACTGAGATTCGAAATTACCGGCAGATCCGATTGTGTTGCGTGAGCCATTGCCCGTTCTCCGATATCTGTTATTGCGGTAATTTGAGTTTACTGATTCCGGTGGGGCCACCCACCAGCAGGGTGCCGGGCGGGCCTTCTGCTACAGCATAGATGCGTCCCTCGCTGGTATACACCTGCCCGTGACCGGTCACTGGAACACTGGCAAAGCTGACCCCGTTGTCCGTACTCATCAAGAGTTCACCGCCAATACCCGCCGCGATCAGGCGGCCGTCCGACAGGCGTGTCGAATCGACTATCGCGCTGGTAGGCGGCTTATTCACCGACGTCCAGGTAGCGCCAGTATCCTGAGAGCGAAACATGCGGCCGCGCAGGCCTCCCATGACCACGCTACCATCGGCTGCATCAATGATGGTGAAGAAACTGCCTTCCCAAGGTACGGTAGTGACCTTTTTACTCACTTCCTGCTCAATATCTCCCTCCATCAACAGGCCCGCCTCGCCACTGAGGAAGAATTTTCCCGGCTGTGGCAGAGGCGCGAAATCGAACACATGATTGAAAGCGTCGTTCTCGACTTTTTCCAACACGGGCAGCCAGTTCTGGCCACCATCATTGGTTTCCAGAATCATGCCGTAGGCACCCACTGCGTAGCCGTGATTCGGATCAGAAAAAGCGACTCTGAACAGAGGCTTGTCCGCTCCCTGCGATACCGCAAACTCCATTTCTTCAACGAGCAGGGGATACTTCGCATTGTCGGGCTCGGCGGCAGCGAGGCGCTGGTAGTAGGCCAACCCTTCCGTACCGTAACGCAGCCCATCGTACTGCTTGACCCAGGTCTTGCCGCCATCGGTCGAGTGCAAGATCACGCCCTCGTGACCTACCGCCCAACCCAGTTCCGGTGTGGGAAATGTGATATCGAGTATGCCGCTGCGTACGGGCACCTCGGCCTGTTGCCAGCTTTCGCCACCATCATCCGAGTACAGGATATGGCCGTGGTGACCCGTAGCGAAGTAGCGGTCGCCAAATTTACTGATGGAGTATATGAGAGACTTCGAAGCCAGCTTGCTAGGCACGGCTGGCAGCGTGAGAACATCGTACTTGGGCGCACTGACGGCCACCCAGGGCATCGCAACCCACGCCAACGCGCAGGCCAGCACTACTGCTTTTACCTTCATAACACGGCTTCCATTACTTGCAATCACAGGGAGACCACTACCGGTCGGGAGCTGACAACGAGAACCACCGACCGCACGGACATTTTACGATTCATACTGCGATCGCCTTTAACGTTATTTTGGCGTTGGATTGTGAGTGTAGTGGATCTTCAGCCGCCCGCTGACCGGGATGTTGTTACTTATATATTGTTGCAATCATAGCAGTTTGGGAAATGGGAACAACACCCGCGGCAAACAGATTCCGGGCAAGGGAAGAGCAATCGCCGTCACAAAACCACCACATGGCGCAGCAATTGCCCATAGCCGTAAAACTGTGGTACCTCATCCAGCGCATGGCGGCTGCGCAGGTGCTGGCGCAACTCGGCCAGCTTGTAACAGGGCACGCTCGCCATGAAGTGGTGCTCCAAATGAAAGTTAACGCCACAGGGCGCGAAGATCATGCGCTGCCACCAGGGGGCATCAACGGTACGGGTATTCAGACGGGAATCCGGATCAAACAAATCCGGCACGGCGCCATGCTCGGCGATCTGGCGCACACGGATAATGAACATGAATACCGTCATGTAGGCCACTGCCCACACCAGGTAGGTCCAGCCGATACCGCAGGCTGCCAGGATCAGGAACAACACCAGCTGCACCAGCAATTGCTGTACAAACGGCAGCGCGGAGGTTCGTTTTTCTCTAGCCATTACGCCAGCAGCTCCGCGGAAAATATAGGACATCAGCTTGAAACCGGTCTGGCCGGTAAGGTCGCGAATGGCCTTGCGCCGAAAGCTGGCGCGTGAGACCGGATAGGCCTGGTAGTTACGCAGGTCCGGATCATCATGACTGCCGGCCTTGCGGTGGTGCTCGAGGTGGCCGCGCGCATAGGACGGCTGGTCATTCATCACCGGCAGGGCGCACAGCCACTGGCCGACCACGTCGTTGAGGCGGGCAGAGCGAAACAGTGTGTGATGACCGCAATCGTGCATCAATACCGACAGCGCCAGTTGCCTGCCCGCCAGCAGGATCACGGCAACCAGGATAGTCAACGGATTGGGCCAGATGGCCAGGACGGTAAAAATCGCTGCGATAGCCAGCCAGTTACCCAGCACCATACGCCAGGCCTGCCAGTCGCTCTTGGCGGTAAAGTATGCCACCTCCTCGCGGGTCAAATAGTCACTCACTTTCATCGTAACCCCCTGAATGAGACGGCACTGGTGACACTGAACCACTGCCCTGTGATCGTACAGTAGAACGCCGCTGTGTCAGCTTAGTATAGTCGCGCTCTGAATAAAATAGTTATGGTTATCTTTTGCTGCGCGCAAGTAACCATCCCCGGCAAAGCCAGGGACTTTAGTTTTTGTGCGCCACTCAAAGCGGCGAGTGGCAGAGGGTATGCCCCGCTTGCTCAGAGGGCTAAGATATTCGCCGCAGAGCATACCCTCTGCCACTCGCCTTGCATCTTCCGAACAGTACACGCGTTGAGGTCTTCCCAAAGGGACGGCTCGTCAATGGAGCAGCACGTTGCCGCAGCACGTTCCCTGCCAGAACGAATGCGCACTCCCCAGGGCTTCACATCAGTGCGCCTTGCGATTGTAGGCAGACAAATAGAACTCCGCGGTCGCAAGGTCCTGGACAGGGTAGTGCTGGAGTTTTGGATGCGTGTATTCGATACGCTCTTCCGTCCTCAGGGCGGCCCGGTAAAACTCGAAATCCAGCGCACGTAATTCGCGCTCAAAATCGGGCACGGATATCGGGTTCAGTTCGGTGAAATAGCGCCAAAAATCCTCTCTCGATACGTGTTCATACCCGGACCGATCCATTAACGTCGGGTCTTTGCCAAAAACCAGTTCCCTGATCTGTGCCCGGGATTTGGTCAGGTGGAAAAAAGGTTCGCTGGAGAACTCCCCCAGGTGATGCCCGAGGTTGCCGTAGTACAGCCCCGGATGAATAAACAACAGGCCGTCCGGGCGCAGTACCCGCTTGATCTCGGCGAGCGTCTCTGTGTAGCCACCGAGAATGTGCTCGACCGAACCCCAGGAGATGACGACATCAAAAAAATTGTCCTCGTAGGGAATATGGTTCGCATCATCAGCGGTGTGGACCAGGTTCGTGGGCAACTCCATGTTCAGGTGATTGTCCTGCAGTATCCGGGGCAGCCGTTCATAGGCGCGGTCAGGGTCAATACCGACCAGAAGCTCGGGCAGGGTACGCAAATACACGCCCAGGTCGGTAATGCCGTCACCACAGCCAACATCCAGTATCTTGCCCGAGAGCAATGGCGAGTTTCCGAGCATATAGTCAATAATGGTCTCCGCTGCGTGATCAAAATGGCGGAAAAACCAGTTAGCGTGCCCCTGCTGCCACGGCAGGTCGTGCAACGGTACGTCGCACTCACTGGCAAAATGCCAGTGCGCCTGCGCCATGTCACTGCCCTCAACATTGCCCTGTACCTCAATGTCGATGAGTTGCTCCGCCAGCGTCGAAAGCTGTCGCTGGTGCAGGGCACAGGCGAGTATTTTCAGTCGGTAATAGCCAGGGGAAAGCGCCATACGCGGCATTATCCAGTCTACCGAGTACTCTCCCCGGGGTAGCCAGTGCAGCCGGGGACTGTCGATAGCGCTACTGCCGGTATAGACCAGCCTGCCGGTATCGGCCGTGTAAATCTCGATCCCGATAGCGACATCAAATGCGATCGCAGAGGCCACACTGAACGCAATGCGCATGCTGGCGGTTGCACCGTTGCGGAAGGACACATTGGGTAAACCGGGCTCGCACAGTACGAGCCGGGCAGTGAGGGAATCCGAATACTGCATGCAGAGTAATCTTCGTTGGAATAGGCCGCGCTGAGGGCAGCCACGCTATCTGATTTTCGCATTTTCGGCAATTGCCGTAGCGGGACGTGCCAAACCATAAACGTAGCTATCACTACAATTCACACGTTCAACGTCGCACGACACTCCCGCCTGTTGCGGCTACCTGCCAGGTGAGTGGCCCCAATAGCGCCGGGAAGCGCGGTAGACTTCGGTGCTACGATTGTATTCCCCGCCAGAAGTCAGCAAACTGTTTTCGGCCGGGGTTAGCCATGGTGGAGCGCCACCTTCTGGCCTTAGGCCTGGCGCGCGGCACTCGCGTCCGTTCCGGCCCGGGAGGCTTGGCGCGGAAAGCCTGGCCGATACGTGTACTGAAGTCCTCTGCAACTGAAGAAAGCTGATTTACAGCATGGGTAATTCTCTGAATCCTCTCACTGTCGACTCCGAACTGCTCCCCCGTCTGCTGGCTGGCGAGAAAAAAGCGTTCGAACAGTTAGTACGTCACTACCACCAGCCCATGAAGCACGTTGCACAGGCCATAATTGGTGACGCACAAGCGGAAGAATGTGTCCAGGAAGCATGGATTTCCGTAATGCGTAACTTGCAGGAATTCCAGGGACGATCCACCCTGAAGACCTGGTTGTTTACCATAGTTGCCAATGAGGCCAAGAGCCGTCTACGCAAGAATCGCTCGAGTCAGGGAAAGCGTGAAATGTCGATCAATGATCAGCACGACGGGGGTTTGCTGGAGAGCGGTCGTTGGCAAACGAATGGTCACTGGATGGAGGCGCCCGGCACCTGGCACGATAACTCGCCGGAAATGCTGCTCAGCCACGAGGATTTCCGACACTGTTTACATAAAACACTGGCAAATTTGCCTGAAGACCAAAAGGCGGTGTTGACCTTGCGCGACTATCAGGGGATGGAACTCGTGGAAATCTGTAACATTCTGGGTCTCAGTGCGTCCAATATCAGAGTGCTTATTCATCGTGCACGCTTAAAGATATATAGGATGGTAGAACGTTTCGAGGAGACCGGTGAATGCTAAGCTGCGAAGCATTGGCGCAGCAACACGCCAGTGATTATCTGGATCATCAACTGACTAACCGTCAGCGCTTCAGCGTGCGTTTGCACTTGATGTTATGCGGGAATTGTCGTAGGTTTATTACGCAGCTGAAAGTGGTGCGAGAGGTCCTGCGACGCAACCCGCCGCCCACTGATGAAACCCAGGTACAAGCCACGGCAACAAAATTGCATAGCGCTTATCATGAGCAAAATAAATCTTGACCCTTTTTGTAACAAAGGACGATCTTCTGCGTCCAATGTGTGCGGGTAGTGTACTTACCCTGTTTTCAACCTTTAGCTTCTATTCCAATTGGAGAGTTATTATGAACAACCTTACTGTGAAAAAAATGAGCAAATTCGCTATGGCCACTGCAGCTGCAGCACTCTTCGCGTCAGCAACTGTTCCAAGTGCTTTCGCGGGCGAGGAAGCCGCGGCAGGTTCTGTCAAATGCATGGGCATCAACGCCTGCAAGGGTGAGTCCAAGTGCAAAACGGCAGACAGCGCCTGTTCCGGCCAGAATTCCTGCAAAGGCAAGGGCTGGGTGCTCGCTTCCAGTGCAGAAGAATGCACCACGAAGGGCGGTTCTGTCGTCAAGTAGTGAATGAGTTATTGAGTTATACACTCGATCAGGGGGGCGTTACCCCCTGGTTGTTTGTAGCGAGTGCTAGAAATGTCAGCAGTCAATAACCCCGATTTACTCGAAGGATTTGGCTTGGGTTTACGACCCGAGCACTACGTGGAGTTTATCTCCGTTCCCCAGCGCGTAGACTGGGTCGAAATCCTCTCAGATAACTACCTTGTCCCTGGTGGAAAGCCCCTTTTTTATCTTGATAAGATACGCCGTGATTACCCTGTTGCCATGCACGGTGTCGCCATGAATCTGGGATCAATGGATCGTCTTGACAGGGACTATATAGAGTCCATAAAAACATTAGCGCAGCGTGTAGAACCTGCGATTATTTCCGATCACATTTGCTGGACTGGCTTTGCCGGAAAGCGATTACACGATCTGCTGCCCTTACCCTATACCGAAGAAGCGGTTCAACACGTGAGTGCGCGCATTCAGCAGGCGCAGGACATGCTGGGTCGACGTCTGGTGATTGAAAACGTATCCTCCTATATGGAAGCCAATACGCCCATGCAGGAATGGGAATTTGTCAGCGCCATCGCACAGGCGGCTGATTGTGATCTATTGGTGGACATTAACAACATTTATGTATCAAGCCTCAATCACGGTTTCGACCCGCTGGTGTATTTGCAAGCGCTGCCAAAACAACGTGTGCGTCAGTTGCATCTGGCCGGTCATAGCCACAACGGCGCTCTGTGTATTGATACACACGATCATCCTGTTTGTGATGCTGTTTGGCACCTGTATCAACACGCTGTGCAATTGTTCGGTCCGGTCCCCGTGATGATAGAACGAGACGATAATATTCCGCCCCTGGCAGAATTAATTCAGGAATTGGAGTACGCCAGACAGATTTGCAACGGCGTTGTACAAAGGAGTTCTATTGCTGCAGCCTGACTTCAAATTGGACGCCTGGCAGGAAGCAGTTCAAGAGACCATCCTGTCGCCCAATAGTGCGCTCAAACCCAAACTTGTGGGCTGGTTAAGAAAGGATGGCGCCACTGCGGACACGCGGCTCGGTGTCTATGTCGATGCCTACGTTTTGCGACTTCTCGAAGCACTGCGCACCAATTATCCTGCCTTGCATCAGCTGCTAGGCGACGACGATTTTGATCGTATGGCCAGCCGTTATTTGGGAACCCATCCACCGTCACATACATCCATTCGTTGGTTTGGTCTATATTTATCGCATTTTCTGGGAACAGAAACACCTTACGCCAATATCCCGTCCATAGCCGAACTGGCAGATTTCGAATGGGCGTTGCGGCACACAATTGATGCAGCAGATGCTGAGACCCTATCCCTGGAGACATTGCAGGCGATTGCACCGGACTCATGGGCGACGCTGACACTCTCTGTACATCCTTCACTGTCCATGCTGTATTTCCAGTGGAACGCACCGCAAATATGGAAAGCGTTAACAGAGGATGAACAACTACCGGAACCTGTCCCACAAGCGATGCACTGGTTGGTATACCGGCAACCCAATCTGGTGACTGGCTGGCGCAGTGCCACGGCGCTGGAAATCGCTGCCCTCAATAGCATCAATAATAGCATCAATCGTGAACTGAGCTTTGCTGATCTGTGCGAAGAACTCAGTCATCTTCTTGTTGATTTTGATTCGATCCCATTGACTGCGGCGACCTTTCTGAAATCGTGGGTTGAACTGGGCATGGTTTCATTACGGCCGTCTTATTAGTAAAGGGAGCAGAGAATGTCCAATGGCGTTTTAGTGAACACTCCGTCGATGCTGCGTTCTGCCTGGGCCTTTGTCCAAAGTAAACTGGACGGCCTCGCACCCATTGCCGATCTTGTGGCGCGCTTGTACATTGCAAAAATATTTTTCTACTCCGGCTTGAACAAATTTCAGGATTGGGAAAGCACCCTCTACCTGTTTCGCGAGGAATATCATGTTCCTCTTCTGTCGCCGGAAGTCGCTGCGGTCATCGGTACCGCGAGTGAGTTGGGTTTAGCCGTGTTACTGGCTGTAGGTTTATTTACGCGTTTTGCAGCCAGTGGATTGTTTATACTGAATATTGTAGCTGTGGTCTCCTACTATGACTCGCTCAAGGACTCCCCTGCCGCTTTGCAGGATCACCTCGAATGGGGAATTTTATTGGCGCTGTTGCTGACTACCCAGGTGCAACGACTCACTCTGGATTATACGCTAGGGCGCTCCAGAACCGGCTGAGATCGCCGAAGCAGTCACTGTTCTGTGCACTGCAGTGAGCGGCGGAGCTATCAGCCCTTTTGCGTCGCTTTACCGCGTACCCATAGCCATTTCCGCAACTCAGCAGAACTCATGTTGCACTGTCGTCGGCGGGCACCCACGCGGCGTGAAAGCCATGCGGTACGCGGCTCGGCATGAGCACCTCGCCGACCGGGCCATCCTCCACACGCGCGGCGTCGAGCACCGCCAGCACACTTTCATCCGTCTTGTGATCATGGACGAAGCTGAGCAGCCAGCCGTTACCTTCGCCGCTGCCGCGCGGTACGAACAATGCCTCGTTGGCGTGACGCGTGATACCCGGGTCCCAGTAGGAGACACGGCCGCTGTCGTAGTCAATGCGCCCGATGCCGGCGAGGTCTGTGGTGTCGGGGTGCTTGCGTTGGTCGACGAACCAGCCATAGCGGTGGCGGCGACCGGTGAAGCGGCGGTCGTGCGACGGTAGCTCGAACTCACGGTCGAGCACCATCTCATCGCGAAAGCGCAGTTCGGCTTTGCTGGTATCAACCCGCCAGCGGTGAATTCGCCGCGCCTCTTCGACAATGCCGTCGGCAAACGCCTGGTTGTGGCGACAGACGTCGATCACCACGGTGTCGCCGTCGCGATACGCGTTAACTTCGTGGAACACATAGCAAGGGTCGATCTCGACCCAGCGAATCTCCTCCCCTTTGCCACCGAGTGGCATGATGCCGATGCGCGCACCGTACTCAGGCTGCCAGTGGAATGGATTGGCCACGCCAGCCATGGCCTGGTCGAGACTGAATACCACCGGCAGCTCCCAAAACACCACATCGCGCTCGGTGATCGCAAACGAATGCATCATAGTGGTTGCGCCAACGTTGATCGCCGACGAGTGAATGATTCGCCCCTGCGTGTCGACGACATTGTAGGTGAGGTAGGGCTGCAGAAAAAAGTAGCCAAAGAAGTGCATGTAGCCCGTTGCCGGGTCGATCTTGGGATGCGCGGTGAAGGATGTCTTCAGCAGGCCCTCAAAGTCGTGGGCGCCGATGGTGGAAAGCGTGTCCTTATCAAGCAGGTAGGGAAATCCGATCTCGCCCGACGTGTACAGCTTACCGGCGTGGTAGACAGCGCTGACGTTGCTTTGGTTATTGCCGCCGAATGGCGGCGCGCTGGGGTCGCCGAAGTTGATGCCCATCTCGTACAGCGGCGTCTGGATGTAACGGTTGCCGTACCAGATCGGCTTGCCGTTCTCGAAGCGCAGGCCGTGCACCATGCCATCCCCGAAAAACCAGTGCGGGGAATCGGCATTGCGCGGGTTTGAGCCGTTGCGGACGTAAAGCCCGTTGAGACCTTCCGGGATCTTGCCGCGCACGCTGAGCTCGGTGACGCTGATCTCGTCGAATACCGGATCATAATTGTTTTGCAACCACCAGGGCGTGCCGGGATCGACCACCAGGGGCGCACCGGTCACCGGGTTGTCGGACCCGTCGCTGCAGCCGCTCAACAACGGGACGGTCATCGCCGCGCCTACCGTTGCCAGGCTGGACAGTTTCAGAAAGGTGCGCCGATCGAGGAAATAAGGCGCCTTGTCGCTTGCCCGCTGAATTCCCCTGTATTTCATCGTCATCCCCAATAACCCGGCCCGCTGCGGCGCGTATGGTATTGTAGGTCAGGCCTACAAAACAGGCAATACGGTTTGTTTTCTTCAACTTATTTGCTAACCTTCATCGCCTGTGTCCAGGGCTTGCTGTTGCCCGGTTCGTTGCCACGCAATCCGGGAGAGGTAGCCTGATGAGTAAAATGTCCAGAATCGAGGCGGCAGAATTCTTCGCCGCTGCCAACGCCGCCGCCAAGAAGTCCGTCTGGGCCGCGGTGGCTACTGTGGCGAACGGTGCTCCGCGAGTGCGCATGGTCCACCCCACCTGGGAGGGTGCAATCCTCTGGTTTGCCACGGGAGCCAGCACACCCAAGGCGCTGCAAATCCGCCAGTGGCCCGATGTAGACCTGCAGTTCCAGGTGGCACCTCCGGATTTCATTCACCTGCTGGTGCGCGGCACCGCCACCGTGCACGACGATCAGCCCACCAAAGACCACGCATGGGAAGTGCTGGATTACGACCTATCGCAGTTTTGGCCGGAGGGACCGACCTCGCCAGAATTTGTCGCGGTAAAAATTAGCCCTAGCCGGGTGGAGTTGTCCGAAATGTTCGGCACTGCCAACCGGCGCATCTGGACACCCTGATCACACGGAGATATCTGCCATGACCAGACCCTTTCCCGACAACGTATTTCTCACCGGTTTTGCGGCGCCTTCAGGAATAGAATGCGATGCGCCGGACCTGATCGTAGAAGGCGAACTCCCGGCTGACCTCCTGGGCAGCTATTACCGCAACGGCCCCGACCCGCTGTACCCGCCCCGCGCCGGGGATGTGTATCACTGGTTCCACGGCGATGGCATGATCCAGTATGTGCACTTTGCAGGCGGGCGGGTGAGCTGGCGCAATCGCTGGGTGCGTACGCAGAAGTACGAACTGGAACGCGCGGCAGGCGAATCCCTGTTCGGCGTCCTCGGTAACCCGATGCTAGCCGACCCTGCGGTGGCCAATGTCGAGTACAACACGGCCAATACCCATATCGTCTATCACCACCACAAACTGCTGGCCCTGATGGAAGGCGCACCTCCGGTGGAAATAGCCCAACACTCACTGCAAACTCTGGGCGATGTCAGCTTCGACGGGAAAACCAGCGGTCCCTTTACGGCCCACCCAAAGTTCGATCACAAGAACGGTGAGATGATTTTTTTCGGTTACCAGGCCAAGGGGTTTGGCAGCCGTGAGGTGAGTTACGGCATCGTCGACCGCAGCGGTAAGCTCAGGCAGTACGACATGGTCGAAGCGCCCTTCGCTGCCATGATGCACGATTTCTATGTCACCGAAAATTGGGTGGTGTTTCCCGTATTTCCCCTCACGTTCAGCATCGAGCGCGCCATCGGAGGCAGCATACCCCTCGCCTGGGAGCCGGAGCTGGGCTCGCGTTTGGGCGTTATGCCGCGCTACGGCAAGCCCTCGGATGTGCGCTGGATAGAACACGACGCCCGCTTCAGCTTCCACATGTTCAACGCCTGGGAAGAGGCCGGAAAAATTCTCATCGATGTGTCTGCCGCCGACGCGTCCGCGTTCGCACCGCAAGTTAATGGCAAACTGACCACCGACAGCACTGCATCCTTCCTGCGGCGCTGGACCATAGATCCCCAGGCAGGAACGCTGCACGAGGCACAAGTGGACGACCTGTACTGCGAATTTCCCCGCATCGATGACCGCTATATGACCCGATCGTACCGCCACGGCTTTAGCGGGTTCAGCGATTCCGGCACACCGGAGTTCAACGGCGTAGTGCACTATGATCGATTGACGGGACAGCGCCGCCTGTGGCGCACCCCGCAGCATTACACCATTGGCGAACCGGTGATGGTACCGCGTGCCGGCGCTAGCGCAGAAGCAGACGGCTATCTGCTGGTCTTCGGTTTCGACAAAACCACACGATTGAGCGAATTGCTGATTATCCCGGCGCTGGACATCGAACAGGGTCCGGTGGCGCGGGTGAAGTTCCCCCTGCGTATACCGGCGGGCTTTCACGGCACCTGGGTAGAAAGCTGAAGGCAGGCAAGCAGGACTGACGTAGTCCCACCTCACGCCTTACGCGTGTCGCCGATCTGCTCCGCAGACGATTGACGCGATGTAGACGTCTCTACCCCAGCAGTCCCGGGGCGAGGCTCCTGATCTGCCGCCGTATCCCTTCGCGCCAGTCCACCCGGGTCTCACCAATCAGCGCATGCATTTTCTGCGTATCGATGCACAAACTGCCGAAGGCTTTGGGGTTGTCCTTGAATGTCGGCTCGAAGCCAGTCAGCTCAGCGATATAGGCACACCACTCCTCGATACTCACTTTTTGTGAGCCGCCGAAGTTCGTGGTCGTGACTTCAGGCGTCGCCGCCCCCAGCAGGTAGGGAATTTTTTCAATGTAGTCATCGGCGTGCAGAGGATTGTAGTAGTTGGGTTTGTCCGGGTGCAGGTCGATAGGAATACCCTGCTGCATCATCAGCAGATGGAAATACATCCAGCCACCGTTGTCACCGTAGGGCACGCTCAGGCGTGCAATGGTCGTCGGTATCCTGTGCTGATGAGCGACGAAGCGACACACGGTTTCAGCCGCGATCTTGGAGATACTGTAGGTGGGGAACATGACGCGATGGTTGTCGCCCAGGGGAGCATTCTCCGCGCGCGGCTCCTGGCCGACATACTCGTACACCGCAGTGGAGGAAAAATGCAGGAAAGCGCTGGCGTTACGACAACGCATCATCAGGTTGCCCACGCCCTCGGCATTGGCCGCCAGATCGTAGTCAAAGTCGCCGCTTTTCACCACCGCAAAGTTCAATACATAATCGAAGTCCTCGGGTACTACTGCCATGCTGGAGGCATCGGCGAGGTCGGCCTGCAACACTGTCGCTCCCATACTTTCCATCAGGTCACGATCTTCGACCTTGCGAAAACGGGCCAGGGCGTAGACATCAGCGATTTTCGCGAAATGCTCCACCACCGGCAGCGCCACCTGCCCGGTGGGGCCGGTGATCAGGATTTTCTTGCCGAACAGATCGACGGGGGTTACAGGCATGGGTTGCTCCTAAATATTGATGTGTGATGTGTCAGGCACGCGCACGCGGGTAGCTGCTATAACCCTCGGCGCCCGGTGTATACAAGGTGGCCAGATCGAATGTCGCCAACTCCAGGCCATCCTGCCAGCGCTCAACCAGATCCGGATTTGCGATAAAATTGCGGCCAAAGGATACCGCCGTCAATTTTCCTGCGGCGACTGCCTGTTGCGCTTCATCCAAGATATAGCTCTCATTACCTATCAGGCGATCGCCAAAAAAGCGCCGCCCCAATGCAACGTTGTCCACGCGGCCCTTCGGATAGCGCATGACATGCAGGTAGGCCAGGTCGAGCTTACCGGCCTCACCCAGCAGGTACTCGAAGGTCCGTTGCGGATCGTCGTCCTGTATATCGTTGAAGGGATTATCCGGACAGATCCGCATGCCGACACGTCCGGCGCCGTCGACACTGGCCATCGCTGCCAGCACATCAAGCGCGAAGCGCGCCCTGTTCGCGGCGCTGCCGCCGTAGCCGTCCGTGCGCTTGTTCGTACCGCTGCACAGAAACTGCGCCGGCAAATAGCCGCTGGTGCAGTGTAACTCCACACCGTCAAAGCCAGCGGCAAAGGAATTTTCCGTGGCGATCCGGTACTCCTGTATTACCCTGGGAATTTCTTCCAGCGGCAATTCCAGGGGCTGTTCAAAGGGCAGCATGCCCTGTTGGTCGGTGTACATCTCACCCCGTGCGCGCAGCGCAGACGGTGCGACGGTGCGGCTGCCGGCCGGTTTATTCAGGGCGTTCGCCACCCGACCCACGTGCATGATCTGCGCGACCATGCAACCGCCCTCGCTATGCACCGCATCGATGATGCTGCGCCAGGCGTCGATCTGCGCCTGATTGTAAATGCCCGGTGTACGACAGTAGCCAAGCCCGTCGGCACTGGGTGCGATGCCTTCAGAGATTATCAGTCCGGCGCTGGCGCGCTGGCGGTAGTAGTCCACCATGATACCGGTCGGCAGCCCGTCCGTGCCTGCACGACTGCGGGTCATGGGCGCCATGACAATACGGTTGCGCAATGCCAATGTCCCGAGTGTCAGTGGTGTGAATAAATCCATAATCGCTACCTAACGCACGCGTATTTTCGGGTCAGCGGCACCGCGCCGCATGCGGATGAGAAACTGTTCCAGCGGTGCCGGTGCCGGTGCCGGTGGCGCCACCTCCGGCGCGCGGCCGTCCGGCGGGTTGCTCCGAAACTCTGCCCAGCTGGGCCACAGTTCATGGTAGGCGCCGTCGTAGGCCTCCCGATCCGGCCAGCGTTTCAGGTGCGCACGTCCGACCTGGTCACGACTGACCCGGATATCGGGCACGAACAGGTTCACGTGAGCGTCCATATCGCGCATGTCCAACGACAGGGCGTACTTGGCAGCCAGCTGGCGGATTTCATCCAGCGACTCCAGTCGGTCAATACGCGCCAGCAGTGTCTGTTCAGTCATGCTTCCTATCACTCTCAAGCCTGCCCAAGAATCATCGCCCCGGTGGGCACGCCCACCCCGCTACTCACCAGCACATGCTCCACAGCTTTTAGTGGCTGACTCGTGGACGCTCCGCGAATCAGGCGTACGCCTTCCGCGATATTGTTCATGCCGTGAATGTAACCCTCGGATAGCAGGCCGCCGTGCGTGTTATTCGGCAATCGACCGCCGCTATCCAGCGCGCCCTCACGTACCATGTCCTTGCCTTCGCCACGGGCGCAGAAACCAAAACTTTCCAGTTGCATGATGATTTCGGACGTAAAGGCATCATACAGACAGGCCGCGTCGATATCGTCCGGTCCAAGCCCGGACATTGCATAAACGCGCGCAGCCGCCATTTCCATTTCTGGCAATGACAGCAGGTCATCCCGATAATAGCTGGTCATCTGTTCCTGGCCGCGGGTGGAGGCCTGGGTGACCGCACGAATCACCGCCGGTTTTTGTTGCAGGTCACGCGCCCGTTCAACGCTGGTCACGAGGATGGCGCAACCGCCGTCAGTCTCCTGGCAAAAATCGTACAGGCACAGTGGCTCGGCGATCGGTTTCGAAGCCAGGTACTCTTCCATGGTAAGCGGTTTGCCGTAACCGTACGCGCGAGGATTGCGCAGGGCGTTGTTGCGCTGCGAAATCGCGACGCGCCCCAGATCCTCGCGGGTCACACCGTATGTGTGCATGTATTTGTTGGCGATCATGGCGATCCACGAGCCGGGAATCAGCATGCCGTAGGGCGTATACCATGACCAGTGGATCAGGTCGCTACTGCTGATTTCGCCTGACACGCCCTGCCCCATACGCTTGCCGGAGCGTCCGTTCATGGCGCGATAACACACCACGGCAGTAGCCTGGCCTGTGGCTATCGCCATGGCCGCCTGGGCAATGGTGCCCACCGCCGCGCCACCGCCGTAATTGATGCGGCTGAAGAAAGACAGGTCGCCCGCACCCACGGCGCGGGCTACTTCGAT
>Ga0163144_10005713_pt1 | contig 27633 bp, 25 predicted proteins | sample OliLak19BULKMAT1_FD_123175 | JGI IMG/M metagenome (GOLD analysis project Ga0163144, IMG submission 123175) | Freshwater microbial mat bacterial communities from Lake Vanda, McMurdo Dry Valleys, Antarctica - Oligotrophic Lake LV.19.BULKMAT1 | ecosystem: Environmental > Aquatic > Freshwater >... | reverse complement strand
GACTACATCCCTTCCTCCAGCTATTGACTTGTCAACAAGCACCCTCGCTGCGGGGCACCTTCGAGGTACCCCCCCTGCGCGGGGGAGGCGCACTATGGTAGACACCCTATCGCTGTCAAGCAGCCGCTTGGTCGGACCGCGCGTGGTCTTCTGCGTCCAGGCACCCTTCGACGTATCAGTCCAGTCTGTCCTTCACGTATTCGAGCATGCTCGCCTGCCAGGCCTGGATGGCTTTCTCACGCCCACCCTGGGCCTTGATCAAATCGGCCATGAAAATGGCCTCGAAAGCCTTCGCCCCGTCGTCGCCGGCTCGCAACGCCTGGCAGTAGCGACGCATGCGTTCCTTTCCGCCGGTGACGCCAAATACCCAGAAATGGATCATGGCATAGACTTCCCCGTAGCTCGCAGCCTGGATGCTGCCGCTATGGTCGATGTACTGATCAAGTGGAATAAGCGTCGATTTTCTCTCGGCGTACATCTTCTTGAGCAAATTGATCCGGTTCAACGGCGGACGCACGATGAATCGCCCCCCCTCGAATGTTCCGGACTCGAAGGACACCGCGATCCCTTCGTTGATCCAAGTCGGGACATGATCGGATCCGTTACACGTCATATGCAGGAACTGATGCGAACACTCATGAGCCATGACTTTCTCGACCGGCAGGTTGCGGTTCACCTTTCCGCTCTCCTCCCAGACCACCAGACAGAGCCGCTGTGGTACGAAGAAGCCCCCGGTGGTCGATCCCGGCGTATCGACGATCGGGATGCCGAGACTGGCCGATCCGGCGATGAAGTCGGAGCGTGAGTTGAAGACGTGGACCTCCATCTTGTAGACAGGCTGGGCGTCAGGCTGAAAAAAGTCGACATAGGCCTTGTAGAGCCCCTCGAGCAGCGACGCATATTCGAGCAGACGCGCCGGAGAGACGTGGGTGGTAACGTGATAATGCTCGGTTTCACACTCCCAGGCTTCTTTCCAGGGTACGGCAGCAAACCTGCCCAGGACGGAACGCAGCGGTATTCCGCTGGCATCAAGCGGGCGCTTCGCGCGCGTCTGGCCTTCGCGCCAGGTCATGCCCGGCTTGGTCTTGCCGCGCTGAGCCGTCGAGAGGATCTCGAAGGAATCGGTCACCGTCTGGTTTCCGAATTGATCGAGCCTTCCGGTTGCGATCAGCCCGCTGCACCGGTCGCCGTGGCGGACGATCAGACCGCAGTAGAATTCGCTCTCACCGATCTCGGCGACGATCCCCTGCGGTGCCCAGGCTTTGTCTGCATGCGGGCGGGCAGGTGATGCCTGATAGTAGTCGTAGTTTTTCCAGGCCAGCTTGCGGTCACCGAAGAGCAAGCGATGCACCGCCGGCAGATCATCCGGTCGAACATCCGCAGGCAGGGCGCTGATCAGGACACTGGAAGCACGCAAATCGTCGCCGGCCTCATTGACCGTCACGCGCCTCTGGCGCGGAGCCCTTTGACGATCGCCCTCGCCGACCTCCACCACCATCGCCAAGTCAAAGCCTCGGCGGATGCCGGGGGCGTACTGGTCGCGGGCATGGTGGCTGTAAGGATAGCGGAAGGCGAAATTTGCGATCCCATCGCAGCACACGCGTGAGCGCATGCGCCACTCTTCGTTACCGGCCGCGGAGACGGCGGCGACAAGCGTTCCCAGGAGCACAAAGCGCAGCGGACACATGCGACCTCCTCATGCCAACGCAGCGACTATTCCGAGGTGTACCGCGGCGCAAGCGCTCCATCGTCCAGGTTATGCACAGCGAGGGACTCGGTGCAGTCCGGCGCCACGCGCCTTTCCTGCTCCATTCGGGCTCTGGGCACGTCGCTGCGTGCAACACCGGTAGACTCGCTAGCCATTGAGATGGAGGTCAGGCCAATGCGCGTTTGGCGGGATGGCCGGGTTCTTCACGGACCAGGCGGGGTACCAGGTAGCCAGGCAGACGCGCCGCGAGCTCGCCATGCAGGTGTCGGGCAGTGCCATCGTCGACCCCGAAATGCGCAGCTCCGGCCACGCGGTCGAGTTGATGCAGGTAATAGGGAAGTACACCGCAGGCGAACAGTCGCTGGCTGAGCGACTGGAGGACGTCGACACGGTCATTGACGCCGGCCAGCAGCACCGACTGGTTCAGCATGGTGACTCCGGCGGTGCGCAGACGGGCGCATGCCGCCGCGACGCCAGTCGACAACTCGTTGGGATGATTGGCGTGGATGACCAGGACCGGCGCCAGGCGACCTCCGGCAAACCAGCCGATGAGCGCATCGTCGACGCGTTCGGGCAACACCACCGGCAGGCGGCTATGCAGGCGCAGCCGCTCCAACTGCGGGATGTCGGCGAGATCGGCGGCGAGTGTCGCCAGCACGGAGTCCGGCAGGGTGAGCGGATCGCCGCCGGACAGGATCACCTCGCGAATCCCGCCATCGGCGCGCAGCGCATCCACAGCCGGCGTCCACCAGCGCCTTCCGCGCGGCAGGTCGTCGTACGGATAGCTGCGTCGGAAGCAGTACCGGCAGTGCACGGCACATGCGCCGGTGGTGACCAGCAGAGCCCGGCCGTGGTACTTGCGCAGCAGGCCTGGCAGCGGGCTGCACCCTGACTCGCCCACCGGGTCGCGGCCATAACCCGCTACTTCGGCGTGCTCAGCCGCGATCGGCAGCACCTGTCGCAGCAGTGGGTCGCTGGGATCACCCGGCCGCATCAGCGCCGCGAATCCGCGCGGGACCAGCAGCGGGAAGAGTGCGGCGGCACGGCGCGCCTGGGCACGACAGGCGTCGGGCAGGGCGAGCAGGGTGCACAACTCGTCGGGATCGCGGATGGCATCCGCAAGCAGGTGGCGCCAGCCTGGCGCCACCTCGGCTTGCGCGGCCCCGTTTACAGACCCGGGGTGTCCAGTAGGGTGTTGCGCCCGTTGCACGGCCGGGGATTCAAGCACCTGCCGGCGACGACGCCACGGCCATCCTGCGGAGAACGACCATGGGCACCATCAACACCAGCGACCTGCACAACGGACTGAAGGTGATCTTCGACGGTTCGCCGTGGATCTGCATCAACGTCGACTTCGTGAAGCCGGGCAAGGGCGCCGCCTTCTACAAGATCCGCGTATCCAACCTGCTCACCGGCAATTCCCAGGAGAAGACCCTGCGTAGCGGCGAGAAGATCGAGACCGCCGACGTCGTCGACGCCGACATGCAGTTCCTCTACTCCGACGCCAACGGCTACGTGTTCATGGACAAGAACACCTTCGACCAGATCACCGTGCCGGCCAAGGCGGTGGGCGACAGCAAAGACTTCCTGCTCGAGAACATGGACGTCGCGGTGACCTTGTGGAACGGAGAGCCGATCGCCATCCGTCTGCCCAACTCGGTGGTCATGGAGATCACCTACACCGAGCCCGCGGTGAAGGGCGACACCCAGAGCCGGGTGATGAAGCCGGCCAAGCTCCAGACCGGCGCCGAGATCGCGGTGCCGATCTTCGTCGCCCAGGGCGACCGCATCACCGTCAATACCCAGACCCGCGAATACGCGGGGCGGGTCAGCAAGTAGTCGAGCGCGCCGACACCAGGCCATGCCTGACCGAGGTACGCTGCTGGATTGGCGGCCATCCGCAGCCCTGCCCACCTTGCGTCGCCGCGCCGAACTGGTCGAAGGCACTCGCGCGTTCTTCAAGACGCGCGGCGTGCTTGAGATCGACACCCCGGTCGTGCAGGGCGGCGCCAACCTCGATCCCGGCATCACCCCGTTCCGCCTGCACTCGGCGGATCGTCCACGTTTCCTGCCCACCAGTCCGGAACACCCGCTCAAACGCCTGGTGGCGGCGGGCTATGGTGCCGTGTGGACCTTGGCGCCGGTCTTCCGTCGCGACGAATTGGGCCGCACCCACGCACCCGAATTCCGCATGCTCGAATGGTATCGCCCGGGCTGGGATGACACGGCTCTGCGCGGTGAGGTGCTCGACCTGCTCGCCGGACTGTGCGGCGGAGGGACCACCCACGACGTGCTCACCTACCGCCAAGCCATGCGCACGCACGCCGGTGTCGACCCCTTCAACGCCGACGCCGATCGCCTGGTCGCCGTACTCGGCGCCGAGGCCGATGCCGCGCATGGCGACCGTCAGGCCAGTCTCGACCTGATCTTCGCCACCCACGTGCAGCCGCACCTCGGCCATGCCGCCTGGACGGTGGTGGTCGATTGGCCGGCCAGTCTCGCCGCCCAGGCCCGGCTCCGTCCCGGAGATGACGGCGAGCAGGTGGCCGCACGCTTCGAGGTCTTCCGCAGCGGCGTCGAACTGGCCAACGGCTACTGGGAGCTTGACGACGCCGATGAACTGGCCGCCCGCCTGGAATGCGAGCGCGCCAGACGTGATCCAGGTCTGGGCCTGGCCCATGATGCGTGCCTCGCCGCCGCCATGCAGCACGGCCTGGGCCCCTGCGCGGGCGTCGCCGTCGGCTTCGATCGCGTGGTCATGCTGGCGCTCGGCCTGGACAGCGTGGCCGCTACCCAGGCGTTCGGTTGGGATCGCGCCTGACCGCAGGCGGACCCGATCAGGGCGTGGCCGGCAGAACCAGCGGATCGGATTGCACGGTCGCGGTCGCCGTGCGCTCGCCACACCGTACCGTCAGCGTCCACATACCGGCCGTGGTGGCGGTGAATACGCCAGCGGCGTCGATGCCGCCCCCCCCGTCCACCGACCACTGCACGGGCATGGGTTGGGAAAACTGGTCGCTGGCCTCAGCCGTGAAACGCTGCGCGCTACCCACCGTCACGGCGGCACGCGTCGGGGCGACGGCCAGCGTGACCAGGCGCGTGGGCACGGTCAGATCGCTCACGCCCTGGACGGCGAGCTCACCGGCATCGCGAGCGACCACGGTCACCTGGTAGGTGCCGGCGCGGGCGAAACGCAGGGTGACCGCCGGACCGGTACCATCGATCTCGACCGGCGCTGGACCGATGGCTTTCCACGTCCATGCCAAGCCGGCGGGGCCGGCGTCATCGTTCACGCTCAGACTGGTTCGGGCGCTGCGTGCGTCCTCGGCGAGTACCAGGCGCAGCGGTTCGGCCAGGCGTGGCGGCAGATTGACGCTGATCACCGCCTCGGCCCGAACGCTGCCGCTGACCGCAGTGACCGTCACCGATCCACCCACGTCGCCCGCGGCGGAGAACTGGCCGTCGCCGCCCACCGATCCTGCGGAGGCCGACCAGGTGACGGCCGGCGTCGGCACCAGCGGCCGCCCGAACTGGTCGAGGGCCACCAGCGCGCACACCGTCGCGCCGCCAGCGTTCACGCGGGTCGCGGAGGGGTGAACGGACAGCGTCGCCAGGCGGGCGACGACGGTGAAAGCCGTCTCGCTGGTGGACTCCAGGCCGTTGCCATCGGCGGCCACCACGCGTACCCGGTAGCTGCCTGGCGCCGCGCAGCGTGCGACCGTGTCCTTGGCGGTGTTGCCACCGTTGGCGGCGAAGGCCAACGGCGCCGGTCCGTCGAGCTGCGTCCAACGGTAGACGAGGTGGGCTTCACCGGCGTCGTCATCGGCCACCGCGCGCAAGGCCATCGCCGTGGCATCCTGGCTGTGCGGCTCGGCGCTGGCAGGGCTGGTGAATGCGGGTGGCGCGTTGACTGCCAGAGTGGCAGCGACGGTCAGCCCGCCGCTGCGCACGCGGACCGCGGCCGGGCCGGTGGCGCTGGCGGTGAAGAATCCGGCATCGGTGACCTTGCCTCCGGTCGCGCTCCAGGTCAGGGCCGGACGATCCGGCATGGGCTGGCCGAACTGATCCTTGGCGAGGACGCTGAACGCCTGGCTGGCACCGAGGTTGATGGCCCCTGCCATCGGGGTCAGCACCAGCGCGGCCAGCACCGGCTGCACCACCACCTCGACGTCGCTGGTGGCGGTGAGCCCGCCGGGATCGGTGATGGTGGCGAGCAGGCGGTAGGTCCCAGCCCGCGAAAAGGTGGCGGTGGTGGCCAGGGCGGCCGGACCATCGTTGGGGGCAAAGACCACCGGCGCCGCGTTGGGTGTCGACACCGACCAGCGATAACGCAGACGCTCGTCGCCATCGTTGTCGGCACCGCGCACGCTGAGCACCGCGCGGGTGCCGGCCACTGGCGTGGAGGTGACCGCCGCCGCGGTGGTCACCCGTGGTCCGGTATTCACCGACACCTCGGCGGTGCCGCCCAAGGCGCCCGCGCTCGCGGTGACCGCCCACGGTCCGCCGGCCACCGGCCCGGCAGTGAAGACACCTTCATTGTCGATGCGTCCGCCGCCGGCGACCCAGGTGATCGCGGGCAGCACGGCCACGGGTTGCGCGAACTGGTCGACCATCCGCGCCTGGAAGCGCTGCACGGTACCGGCGTTGACCTGCGCCGTCGCCGGGGTGACCGTCATCCGGCTGGGGGTCTGCGCGACGCGTATCGCCAGATCGGCGCTGGTGGTGAGTCCACTGGCGTCCTTCACCGTACAGCGCATCTGGTAGTCGCCGGCACGAGCGAAGGTGGCTATCGTGGCACGTGCGGCGTTGACGCCGTTGACGGAGAAGGCCACCGCAGCCGGCGGCGTACCGAGCACCGCCCAGGTGTAGGTCAGCCCGCTCTCGCCACGGTTGTCGCTGGCACGCGCCGACAGAGCGACGGTGCTGCCGGCGACCGGGGTCTCGGCCGCCACCGGCGTCTGCACCAACGGCGGCGTGTTGATCGAGAAGGTGGCGTAACCGCTGACCGTGTTGATGGTCGCGGCCACCCAGTAGGGGCCACCGGCGCTGGCGCCGGCGGTGAACATCCCAACGGTGGAGATGGTGCCACCATCCGATGCCGTCCAGGTGAGATCGGGCGACGGCACGATGGGTTGACCGAACTGATCCTTGGCCTGGGCGGTGAACTGCTGGGTGCCGCGCGCGTTGATGGTGCGCTGGTCGGGCTGGACCAGGATCGCCGCGAGGCGGGGATGGACGATGACGTTCACGGTGCTGGTGACGGTGCGATTGGCTGGATTGGCGATGCTGCAGGTCAGCAGGTGACGGCCAGGGCGGCTGAACGTGGCCAGGGTCTGACGCGCGGCATTGGCGCCGTTGGGCGCAAAGGCAACCTTGCCCGGCCCGTCGCTCGACCACGTGTAGGTGAGTTGGCGCTCACCGCCGTGGTCAGCGCCCAGCACCGACAGACGGGAGACGGCCGGAGCGCGCGCATCGCTCTCCGCGGTCGCCGGACTGGCCACTACCGGCGCCGGTGGTTCGCCAGCGACCACCGCCAGCCAGGTTGAAAGCACCACCATCGCGAAACCTGCCCGCATCGTCGTCCTCACTGGCTAGCCACCGGCCAGCCGTTCTCGCATCTCTGAGCAACCATACCGTGAACCCGGCATCAGCGCTGAGCGCCGAATCGTCCTGCCCACCGGAGGCGATCGCCAATGTCGGAATGTCCGTCAGCACCGGATTGCCCCCCGCCAGCCATCGGCAGCATGCCGCCATGCCGCGACCCCCGCTCTCCGCCGCCCAGCGCGAAGATCTCTCTGACGCCCGCCTGATGATCGACACCGCCAGTCACAACCTGCGCCTGTCCACGACTGCCGTCGTCGATGTCGCCAATCTGGCAACCGCACTGGCGAACGCCGAGACCCAGCTCGATCAGGCCCTGATCACCCTGCGCCGGCTGCGTGCGGTGGTGGCCAGGCATCGCCCGTAGTCCAGGCGCGACGGCGCGGCGGGCACGGTCATTTCGACCCGGTCGGTTCGGACGCCTGAACGCGCCTGCACGTGCGGCCACAAGCGACTGTGCTTCAGAATCTTGTGCTGAGTGGCCACGGCCGGGCTTTGGCATGCGCCACGCTTGAGGCGTGGGCATGATCGCCCGCTCGATCCTGGTCGCCGACGACGATCGTCTGCTGCGCGAGTCGCTGTGCGAGGCGCTCAGCGACCTCGGCCACCGCACCCTCGACGCCAACTGCGGACAACGGGCGATCGCCATCATCGAAGGCAACCGCCAGCTCGACCTGCTGCTCAGCGACGTCGACATGCCCGACATGACCGGCTTCGCGCTGATCGATTGGCTGCACGCCCACCGGCTTGCACCGGCGGTGGTGCTGATGAGCGCCCGCGCCGATGCCCAGCTCGACCGCGCCGCGCACGACGCCGGCGCCGTCTGCCTGCTCAGCAAGCCGGTCGGCGTCGGCCGCATCGCCGGCCTGGTCGCTCAACTCTTCCCGCGCGGTTGACCGCGCCCGTCTGAAGGAACACGACATGGGCAAGATCATCGGTATCGACCTGGGAACCACCAACAGCTGCGTCTCGGTCATGGAAGGCGGCGAGGCGGTGGTCATCGCCAACCAGGAGGGCGGGCGCACGACGCCCTCGGTGGTCGGCTTCCTGGACAACGGTGACCGCCTGGTCGGCCAGATGGCGCGCAACCAGGCCATCACCAATCCCGAGAACACCGTCTATTCGATCAAGCGCTTCATGGGTCGCCGACACAGCGAGGTGACGTCCGAGGAGACCCTGGTTCCCTACAAGGTGGTCGGCGGTCCCACCGAACTGGTCAAGGTGTCGGTGCGCGGCAAGCCGTACACTCCGCCTGAAATCTCGGCGATGATTCTGCAGTTCCTCAAGAAGGCGGCTGAGGACTACCTCGGCGAGACGGTCACCGAGGCGGTGATCACCGTCCCCGCCTACTTCAATGACAGCCAGCGCCAAGCCACCAAGGACGCCGGCAAGATCGCCGGCCTGGACGTGCGCCGCATCATCAACGAGCCCACCGCCGCCGCCCTCGCCTACCACATGGACAAGGGCAAGTCGGGCAAGATCGCCATCTTCGACCTCGGCGGCGGCACCTTCGACGTGTCGATCCTCGAAGTCGGTGACGGCGTCGTCGAGGTGCTCGCCACCAATGGCGACTCGCACCTGGGTGGCGACGACTTCGATAACGCGGTGATCCATTGGCTGGCCGACACCTTCGCCAAGGAGAATGGCGGTCTCGACCTGCGGAAGGACAAGATGGCCCTGCAGCGCCTCAAGGAGGCGGCGGAGAAGGCCAAGAAGGAACTGTCGCAGGTCACCAGCGCCAGCATCTCGCTGCCCTTCATCACCATGGTCGCCGGCGCGCCCAAGCACCTGAACACCAATCTCACCCGCGCCACCTTCGAGAATCTGACCAAGAGCCTGATCGAGCGCTGCCGCACGCCGTGCGAGAGCTGCCTCAAGGACGCCAAGCTCGCTACCGCCGACATCGACGACGTCATCCTGGTCGGTGGTTCGACGCGCATGCCCAGCGCGCAGGCGGTGGCCAAGGAGATCTTCGGCAAGCCGCCCAAGATGAACGTCAACCCCGATGAAGTGGTGGCGGTCGGCGCCGCGGTGCAGGGCGGTGTGCTCACCGGCGAGGTCAAGGACGTGCTCCTGCTCGACGTCACCCCGCTGTCGCTCGGCATCGAGACCGAGGGCGGGATCATGACCGTGCTGATCGAGCGCAACACCACCATCCCCACCGAGAAATCGCAGGTATTCTCGACCGCGGCCAACAACCAGCCGGCGGTGGACATCCAGGCCTACCAGGGCGAACGCCGCATGGCGCGCGACAACCGCCTGCTCGGCAAGTTCACCCTCGACGGCATCCCGCCGGCGCCGCGCGGCATGCCGCAGGTCGAGGTGACCTTCAAGCTCGACGCCAACGGCATCCTTGAGGTGAAGGCCAAGGACAAGGCCACCGGCAAGGAGCAGCACATCTCCATCCAGGGTTCTTCGGGTCTGTCGAAGGACGAGATCGAGCGCATGGTCAGCGAGGCCAAGGCCAACGCCGACAGCGATCAGAAGAAGGAGGAACTGGCCAAGACCCGCAACGAGGCCGAGCACCTCGTGCACTCCACGCGCAGCATGCTCGATGAACACAAGGACAAGCTGCAGGGCGACGAGGATGCCGTGATCAAGGCCGCCATCGACCAGGTCGAGAAATCGCGCGCTGGCGAGGACGTCGCCGCCATCCAGGCCGCGATCAAGGATCTCGGCGACAAGTCGCAGGCCTGGGGCAAGCGCATCCACGAGGCCGCCGCGCAGAAGCCCGGTGAAGCCGAGGCCCAGGCGGCCGGAGCCGCCGGTGCCGGTGCCGCAGGCGGCCAGCCCAAGAGCGACGGCGACATCAAGGACGCCGAATTCACCGTTCAGAAATGACCACCGGGCGGCGGTCTCGCCGCCCGCTTCCAACCAGTCACCTCACCAGGAGAGCCACATGGCCAAACCCGTCATCAAACCCATCGGATCGCACGTGATCCTGCAGCGCTCCAGCGCCGCAGACACCAGCAAAGGCGGCATCATCATCCCCGAGAAGGGCAAGGAGAAGCCCAAGGAAGGGAAGATCATCGCCATCGGCAATGGCAAGGTGCTCGACGACGGCAAGCGCGCCAAGATCCAGGTCGCCGCCGGTGACCGCGTGCTGTTCAACAGCTACGCCGGCACCGAGGTGAAGGTTGCTGGCGAGGAGTACCTGGTGATGGAGGAATCCGAGATCCTCGCGATCCTCAAGTAACGTCGGCGGAAACGCGCGGCTCTCCGATCGATCCGCGAGCGGGCGGCGCCCAATGCTGTGAAGCTAAAGCGCAGACGCGTGCGAACGTCAGCCTGGGACCGCGGCGCGGCCCGCGCGCATCGTCGCCTTTCCGCTGCCTTCCCGCGCCTTCCAGCGCGGGAAGGCAGCCGAGCGTGTCCACCGCGAGCGCCGGACGGGCCACCGAGCCTTAGCTTCACAGCATTGGGCGGCGCCCCAGGTGCCGCCCGCTCGCGTCGTTGTTTCCTCGCATCGCCTGGGATGCGGCTGCCCGGTCAGTGCCGTTTGCTGCGTGCCGCCAACTGATCCAACCGGACCTGACGTACTGCCAACACCCGGTACAGGCGCAGCAACTGCTCGCGGGTTGGCGCCTCGAAGCGGCCATGCACGAACAGTTGGCCGATGGGGATGAGGTTGACCAGGAAGATGGCGCCGGTCTTCGAGGCCAGGCGCAGGCCGACGGCGGTGGCGGCGATCAGCACGATCACCGCCAGCGCGGCGAGGATCAGGAAGAGCAGGCCGCGGTCGTCGACGTAGCGCGCCACCAGACCGGCCCGCTCGGCTACTGACGCCGTCGGGCGGACCAGGCTGTCGACGCCGAGGTGCCGGCTGCGCATCAAGCCGACGGTGAAGATATTGATCGCGATCACGCTCAGCCAGATGAGCAGCGTGCGCGCGGTCGCGGTCGCGGTCTCCGGACGCAGCGCGAGCTGGTTGTAGGCCAGGACGCCCACCGCCGCCGCCAGGCAACCGTAGACGCGCAGGTGATGGCGGTGGAGCAGGCTGCGATCGAGGCCGGAGCGGTCGAGGTAGTCGGTGAACTCGGCGTTGAAACGTGCCAATCCACCGGCCATGGGGGGATCGTTCGCCAGCCGCCACGCAGGGCAAGGCCAGTCGATGCATCGCATACAGGGGCGTGCGTGCATCCCCGCCCGGTCGCCCGCCGGCGGGACGGCCGGGCTTGCTTCCGCCGCGCCCGCCCTGTGATCCGCGCCCATGCCGCCCCTGGCCTACACCACCAACCTCCACCCCGCTGAGACCGTCGACGAGTTGTGCGCCACTCTCGACGACTTCGCCGCCGTGGCGCGCGAACGCCTGGGCTGGGACCGCCTGGGCCTCGACCTGCGCCTGGGATCGATCGCCATCGCCGAACTGGCCGCTCCGGAGGCGCTGTCGCGGCTGCGCGCCACCATCGATCGCCACCACCTCTCGGCGCACACCATCAACGCCTTCCCGCTCGGCCGCTTCCAGGACGCCGTGGTCAAGGACGCCGCCTACCGCCCGGATTGGCGCGACGCCTCGCGCGCCCGCGACACCGCCGCCCTCATCCCCATCGTCCTCGCACTGTCCGATGATGCGCTCATCACGGTCAGCACCGTGCCCGGCAGCTACCGTCCGTGGGGACCGCAGCGCAACGACCCTGCCGCCATCGCCAGCGCGCTCGGCGTCTGGGCGGCGCAGGCCGCCCGCGCCTGGCGCGACAGCGGCCGCACCGTGGTGCTCTGCCCCGAACCCGAACCGTGGTGCTTCCTGGAGACCAGTTGGGACGTGGCGTGGTTCTGGACCGGGCCGCTGCGCGAGCACGGACTGACCGCCTGCGCCGCAGCGCTCGATGGCGACCGCGCCGCGGCCGAAGCGGCGCTGCGCCGGCACCTCGGGATCTGCTTCGACACCTGCCATTTCAGCCTCGCCTTCGAGGATCAGGCGGCGGCGGTACGCCGGCTGGTCGACGCCGGCGTCGGCACCATCAAGTGCCAGTTCTCGGCCGCACCCGAGGTGCGCCGGCCCGACGCCGACGCCACCGGCCTGGCGGCGCTGCGCGCCCTGGCCGAGCCGCGCTTCCTGCACCAGACCTGCGCGGCCAGCGCCAGCGGTTCGCTGAGCAAGGTCAGCGATCTCGACCAGCTCGACGCCTGCCTGGCGCGCCTGCCCGACGCCAACGCCGTGCGCAGCCACTTCCACATCCCGATCTTCCGCGTGCCCACCGATACCGGCTTGTCCACCACCGTCGCCGACAGCGTCGCCGGCGCGCGCGCCTGCCTGGCGGCCGGCTGCACCCATCTCGCCGTCGAGACCTACACCTGGAGCATCCTGGCCGACCAGGAGCGCGATGCCCTCGATGGCACGGTGCGCGAGCTGGAATTCCTCAGCGGCGTGGTCGACGGAATCACCAGCGGCTGACGCCTGGCTACAGGCGGGACAGCACGGCCGCCAGTTCTCCGGGACGATCGATCAGCACGTCGAACCCCATCGCGGTCATCTCGTCGCGACGGTGGATGCCCCAGGTGACGCCGATGGCGGCCATGCCGGCGGCGTGGGCGGCGCGGCAATCACCGGCGCTGTCGCCGACGTAGCAGCAGACGGCGACCGGCACGTCCATCACCGCCGCGGCCTGGAGCAGTCCGCGCGGGTCGGGCTTGGTGGCGGGGATGTCCTCCTCGCCGTAGAGGCAGGAGAAATGCGCCGCCAGGCGCAGCGATCCCAGCACGGCGCGCACGAAGGCGCCCTCGTTGTTCGACACCACGGACTGGCGCAAACCGCGCATGGCCGCGGCCGCGAGCATGGCCGGGACGTCGGGGTAGAGGTTGACGTGCTCGGGGACCATGGTCCGGGCGGCGGCGTAGAACTCGTTGGCCAGGCGACGCTGTTCGCCGGCGTCGGCCGTGTGCGCGTGCCGGCCCATGCGCGGCGCCGTGGGATAGACCATGTCGGCGATGATCACCTCGCCGCGTTCCTCAGGCAGGCCGCGGGCGCGCAGCACGGCGTTGGTGGCGCCAACGACCACGCGCAGCGAGTCGACCAGCGTCCCGTCGTGGTCGTAGAGGACGGCGCGGATCATCGCTGGAATCTCAGAGGGTGACCACGAATCGCGGACGGACACGACCACCCGCACGGATGCACGACCGCCGGGGAGTACCACTCTCGCAAGTCGCCGACGACGGCGACCGTGCCGGACAACCAGCACGCCCGGCGCAAAGGCGCCGGCCCTCTCGTGGCGGTGCTCGGCGCTGCGCGCCTGTGCTCCGCCACTGCCGGAATGCCTGGGCGGGGCCCTGCCCGCCCAGGCGAGTTGCTGATGCTCTCAGCGCGCGGCGCGATCGGCCGCGCGGGGGTGGCCCCCCGCACCCCCGCGCGGCTGGGCCGACACGTTCCAGCGCACGTTGAGAAATTCAGGACCAGCCTCTCAGAGAAATTCGCACAGGTACCCGGCCGGCGCCGTCGCTTTGACGTCGAAGCCGCTCTTGCCGGGAATCTCGAAGGCGGTGCCGGCGGGATACGTCGTCCAGGTTGCGCCGGCCAGCTTGGCGAGCAATTCGCCGCTGATCACCGTCATGCGCTCCGGCGCGTCGGTGCCGAAGTGGTACTCGCCGGGCGCGACCACGCCGACGGTGGCACGACGGCCGTGGCGTTCGAAGCCGACGCTCTGGACCTTGCCGTCGAAGTAGGAGTTGTGCTTGAGCATGGGTTCCTCGCGAAGCGGGATGGTGGCGACCAGCGCGGCGGGTCCAGTGGCGGACGGCGACCGACTGGTGGAGCGCCGACGTCCACGTCGCCGCTCCCACCCCGGCTGGCGCGCTACTTCAACCGCTGCTGCGCCAGACCGAGGCGTTCGATGATCCTGGCCGGCGGGATCAGCGCCAAGGTGTCAAACAACGGCGGCGTCTCCTTGCGGCCGGTGACGGCGACGCGCAAGGCCATGAACACCGGCTTGGGCTGCCACAGCACCGCGGCGGTCTTGACCTGATCGCTGGCGGCGGCCGCCTCCGCGAGCGTGGTCGCGAGCGTCATCTGGGTGCGCACCAGAGCTTCCAGCGCAGTGGCGTCCCAGGTCGCGTCCTCGGCCTTCTGATGTTTCTGGAACAGCTCCTGGAGACCGGTGAACAGCAGCCGGGCCTGGGCTTTGTCCAGACCCTTGGGCACCAGGTCGTCGGGATGCGGCGAGACCGACCAGGCGGTGAACGGTTCGGCCTGGCCGAAGAAGTCGCTGCCCATGATCAGGCGCTCGCCGAACAGCGGCTGCAACGGGGCGAACCAGCTGTCGACGGCGCGGTGGATCTCCTCGCGCACGCGCTCAGCAGGCAGTTCGCGGAAGTACAGGCCCTGAAGATGCCGCAGCTTCTGCAGGTCGAAGACCGGACCGGTGACGTTGATGCGATCGAGATCGAAGAAGCCGATCATCTCGTCGACCGAGAACTTGTCCTTGCCGTCGGGATGGCTGTGGCCGAGCAGGGCGAGGAAGTACAACAGCGCTTCCGGCAGATAGCCCTGCTGCTGATACCAGCGCAGGCTGGTCGGATTCTTGCGCTTGGAGATCTTCGATTTGTCGGCGTTGCGCAGCAAGCCGACGTGGACGTATTCGGGCGCCGTGAAGCCGAGCTTCTGGTTCAACCACAGGTGCTTGGGCAGCGAGTTCAGCCATTCTTCAGCGCGGATGACGTGGGTGATGCCCATGAGATGGTCGTCGACCACGGCAGCGAGATGGTAGGTCGGCCAACCGTCCGACTTCAGCAGGACCTGATCATCGATGTCCTTCCACGCCTTGGCCACCGGCTGCTTGCGCAGGCGATCGCGGTAGACCGACTCGCCCTCCATCGGCGCCTTCATCCGGATCACGTACGCTTCGCCCTGGACCGCGCGCGCCTTGGCCTCGGCGAGATCACCGCCGCGGTGGCGACGGTCATACATCAGCGGCTCGTTGCCGGCCTTCTGCCGCTTGCGCATCTGTTCGAGGTCACGCTCGCTGCAGAAGCAGTAGTAGGCGTCGCCCTGCTCGACCAGTTGGTCGGCATACCGGCGGTAGAGGCCCAGCTTCACCCGCTCGCTCTGCACGTACGGTCCGCGGTCGCCGCCGACATCCGGGCCCTCGTCGTAGCGCAGGCCGAGCCAGCGCAGGCTGTCGTAGATGGCCTGGGCGGACTCCGACGTGCAGCGGCTCTGATCGGTGTCCTCGATGCGCAGGATGAACTGGCCGCCGTGGCGCTTGGCGAAGCAGTAGTTGATCAGCCCGATGTAGGCGGTGCCGACGTGGGGATCGCCGGTGGGCGACGGGGCGATGCGGACACGGACAGGGGCAGCCATGGCGACTCCGAGGGGCGGCATCCTCAGACGCCTGCCCAGCGGTCAATGCGTCCCACCGTGCGCGCGCTACTGCTCCACCGCCGGCGACCGCGCCGAGGCCCGCGCCGTGGAGAGGCGGTCGATCTCGGCGACGGCGCCTTGTCTGGGCCACGATCCTCGCCGTGGCGGCCGACCCGCGTGGCTGTGAAAGCAGACTCACGGTGGACCGCTAGGATTTTCAAGGCTGGCGAGCAATCCTCAGTCGATTTGATCTTGAGCCGTCCCGGCACGCGACCTATATGCGGCCCTTGGCGCCGTCTCCAAACCCAGTGAGGAAAACCCATGAACCACACGCTCCACCTCCGTAACGTCGGCGCTCTGCTCATCGCGCTGGCGGTAGCGATCGGCTGCACGCTCAGTGCCGAGGACACGCCGGCTGCAGCTCCGGCCGCGTCGGCCATCGTCATCGTCAAGGCCACCTACGGCGACCTGCCCGACGGCAACAAGACCGACGTGACCGACAAGGTGAAGGGCATGCTCAAGCCCGGTGAGAATTTCTCGGTGGACGCCACCAACGATAACTTCGGCGATCCGGCCGAAGGCGTCCTCAAGAAACTGAAGATCGAGTACACCGTCGCCGGTGCCGCGAAAGCCAAGGAAGTCAACGAAGGCGAGATGCTGACCATTTCGACCACGGGCGAATAGGGCGTATAGGGCGATCACCGCTGACCGGGGCGCCGGCTACTCGACGACCACCGCCAGCTCGGTATCGAGCGGCGCCCAGGCCGGGATCACCACCTCGGCGGTGTGCATGCGTGCATTCAGCCAGCGGTCGACCACCGGCATGGCGAGGTAGGCCTTGAGGTTGTAGGCGAGGTGGATCTCGATCGGGTCGTTGGCGTTGCGTGGTTGGCACTCGACCTCGTCGGGTTCGACGCTGACCGCGCAACGCCAGCCGCCGGGCACGGCGATGAAGTCGACCTGCACCGTCGCCACCAGGGTGGGGACGGTGAAATGGTGGCGATCGGATCCGACTGCGAGGTCGAAGCGACCACCGCCGGCCAGGCGGAAGCGGCGACGCGGACCGTCGGGCCCGGCCTCGAGGCCGCCGAGATCGACCAGGGTCACGCCGCTGCGCACGGTGCCGTTGGCGGTGACCACTCCGGCCAGGGGGATCTCCCAGGTCTGACCGGATAGCGCACGCACCAGCAACGCGTTGACGGCGTGGACGTCGAGGCGGGCGTCCAGGCGGGGCGTGACCAGCGGCGCCAGGATCCGCGCGTTCCAGTCCAGCGGCATCTCGCTGGCGCGGCGATCAAACCAGGCGCCCTCGGCCCCCATGCCGTCACCCAGCGTGCCCGGAGGCACCCACCAGCCGCTAGCGGCCCCGGCCAGCGCGCGCGCGCGACCGGGCGGCACGGCGACCACCACCTGCGACGGGCGCAGCGGCGCGCTCCCTGCACGACTGACGCGGGTGACCGTGATCCCGCCAGCCTGCAGCGGCAGCCAACCATTGGCGATCGCGCAGACCACGCGGTCGCCGAACAGCCACCAGGCAGCGAGCAGGGCGCCGACCAGCAGCAGCGCGGCGATGGCGAAACGACGCGGCCAGCGCCGGCGAGACGGCAGCGCTGCGGACGGAACCGGTTCAGCCATGGTCGGCATGCTGCGGGCGGCGCCGACCAGGGCAAAGGGAGCGCCTTGCCAGCAGGTGCAACCACGCTGGCGGACCGCGCGCTGCGTCGACCCGTCCGCGCCGGCGGCGGACGCCCCGGCCACTGGTCCTGGCAGGGACCCCTTCTACACTCCCCGCCCTCCCGCCGGGCGCCGGTCGGGTCGGAAGGACCGGATGAAGGCCCCTTGTCGTGCGCGCTGCGTTGCAGTCGGTTCCGCACTCCCGGAACGTCGCGTGGCCAATGCCGAACTCGCCCTCCAAGTCGCGACCAGCGACGAGTGGATCTTTAGCCGCACCGGCATCCGCGAGCGGCGCATCGCGGAACCCGGCGCCGGCCTGTCGCCGCTGGCCACAGCGGCGTCACGGCAGTGCCTGGAACGCGCCGGCGTCGCCGCCAGCGACCTCGATGGCATCATCTGCGCCACCATCACCGGCGACTTCGTCATGCCCGCCACCGCCAATCTGGTGCAGCACGCCCTGGGCGCGACGCGGGCGTGGGGCTACGACCTGCTCAATGCCTGCAATGGCTTCGTCGCCGCCCTGTCCACCGCCGCCGCCTTCATCGAGGCCGGCCGCGCCCAGCGCATCCTGGTCATCGCTGGCGATGTGATGTCGTCGGTGGTCGACGCCACCGACCGCAACACCTGCATCCTCTTCGGCGATGGCTGCGGGGCGGTCCTGGTCGAGGCCGGCCCGGCTGACGGGCGCGGCATCCTCGGCTTCGAGATGCACTCCGACGGAAGCCACGGCGACGAGTTGTGCATCCCGCAGTCAGGATCGGCCCGACCCCCGACGGTGCACGCCGCGACCGGCCATCTGCGCTGCGTCAAGCAGAGCGGACGGCTGATCTTCCAGCACGCCATCCGGCGCATGGCCGAAGTCAGCGACAGCCTGCTGACCAGCCTCGGCCTGACCGGCGCTGATGTCGACCTGCTGGTGCCGCACCAGGCCAATCTGCGCATCATCCAGCCCACTGCCGAACGCCTCGGGCTGAGCATGGACAAGGTGGTGGTCAACATCGAGTACATGGCCAACACCACCGCCGGCACCATCCCGCTCGCCATCGCCGACGCCGTCAGCGCTGGCCGGCTGGTCGCCGGCACCCGCGTCCTGCTGGTCGCCTTCGGCGGCGGCCTGACCTGGGGCGCCTGCTACCTGACCTGGGGGCGCTGATGCGCCGGTGTGCGCAGGGCGCAGTGCGCAGTGCGGCGTTGCCCCGGCCCGTCGTCGACCTGGACGCCGCTGTGCGCACGGCGATCTGCGCAGGCGTGCGATGAACAAGCCGATGACTCCGCTGCCCTTGGCGACCCGGCTGGCGCACCTGCGCTGGGTGATGCTGGCGCGCCTGCTCGACGAACGCCTCGCCGTGCTCTACCGCCAGGGCCACATCCCCGGCGGCAGCGTCTTCCTGGGCAAGGGCCAGGAGGCGCTGAGCGCGGCGCTGGGCATGCACCTGCGCCCAGGCGACGCCTTCGCACCGCTGATCCGCGATGTCGCCGGCCGACTGGCCTTCGGCGAGGACATGCTGGCCATCACCCGCACCCACCTCATGCGCCGCACCGGGCCGATGCGCGGCCGCGACGGCAACATCCACCGCGGCGATCCGGCGCGGGGCATCCTGGCGATGATCTCGCATCTCGGCGCCATGGTCGCACCGGTGGTCGGCATGCTGCTGGCGCGGCGGTTGCGCGGCGACGACGTGGCCGGCGACCTCGCCATCGGCGCCACCTCGATCGGCGACGGTGGCGTGAGCACCGGCGCTTTCCACGAGGGCATCAACGTCGCCGCCGTCGAGCGCCTGCCCCTGGTGGTGGTGGTCGCCGACAACCAGTACAGCTACAGCACCACCACCGACCGCAGCTTCGCCTGCCACGACCTCTACGACCGCGCCATCGGCTATGGCGTGCGCGGCCACCGCTGCGACGGCACCGACGCCGACGCCTGCCTGCGCACGCTGGCCACGGCGGTGGCGCAGGCGCGCGCCGGCGACGGCGTGCAACTGGTGGTGGCGACGCTGCTGCGCGGCGCCGGCCATGGCGAGCACGACGATGCCAGTTACATCCCGGCCGCCACCAAAGCGCGTTTCGGTGACTGCCTGACCCTGGCTGAGCACCGCCTGCTCGCCGCCAAGGAGATCACCGACGCCGACCTGGTCGCTTGGCGCAACGACGCCACCACGCGCATCAATGCCGCCATCGCCCAGGCCATGGCCGAGCCGCAGCCCGACCCGGCCGATGAGGACTGGTCGGCGTACAGCGAACGCGACCTGGCGACGCGGTTGATCGACCGCTCATTGCCGCCGTCTTCAGGTGCGCGGCCATGAAGTACGTCGAAGCCATCCGCCTCGCCCTCGATGAATGCCTCGCCGAGGATCCGCGCGTATTCTGCTACGGCCAGGACATCGCTGCGCCCTTCGGTGGCGCCTTCAAGGTCACCAAGGGCCTGGGCGAGCGCTTCCCCGAGCGCGTGATCAACGCGCCGATCTGCGAGGACGCCATCGCCGGCGTGGCCATCGGCGCCGCCATCGCCGGCATGCGCCCGGTGATCGAATTCCAGTTCGCCGACTTCGCCACCCTCGCCATCAACCAGCTGGTCAACCAGGCTGCCACCCTGTGGTGGCGCACCGGAGTCACCTGCCCGCTCACCGCCCGCCTTCCCGCCGGCGGCACCGCGGGCGCCGGGCCCTTCCACTGCCAGATGCCGGAAGCCTGGTTCAGCCACCACCCCGGACTGATCGTGGTCTGCCCGGCGACGGTGGCCGACGCCTACCACCTGCTCAAGGACGCCATCGCCTGCAATGACCCGGTGATCTACTGCGAGCACAAGAATCTCTACAACAAGCTGGTCGACGACGCTGATCCACGCCAGGCTGCCCGCCTGCCGCTGGGCGCCGCCGCCGTCCGCCGCCACGGCACCGACTGCACCCTGGTGAGTTACAGCGCCATGGTCCACGAGTGCCTGGCCGCCGCCGCCCAGCTCGCGCACGACCACCACATCGAAGCCGAGGTCATCGACCTGCGCTGCGTGCGCCCGCTCGACGAGGCCGGCGTCCTCGATTCGCTCGGCCGCACCGGCCGCCTGGTGGTGGTCAGCGAGGACTGGCCGTGGGGCGGCGTCGCCAGCGAAGTGCTCGCCCTCGCCACCGGCCGCGGCTTCCACCTCCTCGACGCGCCGCCGACCCGGCTGTGCGCGCGCGACGTACCCATCCCCTCGCACCCCGCGCTCTACCACGCCCAGCGCCCCGATGTCGAACACATCGTGGCGGCGGTGGTGGAGACGGTCAGTTACTGAGCGGCTGGACATGAATCGTTCGGCGCGCACGGAAAGGTTCCGGCCCAGCCGCAGGGGGTGCGGGGGTGCGCCCCCGCGCGACCGATTGCGCAACGCGCTGAAAGCGTCAGCAACCCGGCGCCGCAGCGCCGGGCGTGCCGGTCGTCCGGCACGGGCGCCGTCGTCGGCGACTTGCGGGAGCGGTTCCCGCGACGGTCGCCCGTCCGGGCAGCGATTCGCGTCCGTCCGCGATTCGTTGCCACCTTCCGAACCCACCTACCCGGGGAACCCGTCATGAAACGCTTCCTGAAATGGTCGGGCCTGATCCTCGGTGGCCTGATCGCGCTGTTCGTGATCGTCGGCCTGGGCCTGCCAAAAGGCTACCAGGTCAGCCGCAGCATCCGCGTCGCGGCGCCACCGGCACGGGTGCATGCCCTGATCGACGACCTCACGCGCTGGGATCAGTGGTCGCCCTGGAAGGACGGCGATCCCACCCTGGTCACCACGCTTGGGCCGGTGACCCACGGCGTCGGCGCCAACCAGTCGTGGATCGGCAAGGGCTACAGCGGTCGCCTGGTCATCACCGCCAGCGATCCCGCCACCGGCGTCGCCTTCGACCTGTTCATGGATGACCACCAGGTTCCCGATCGCGCCACCATCCGCACCGCGGCCGACGGCGCCGACACCACGGTCACCTGGGCGATCGACGGCGCCATCCCGGTGCCGGTGATCGGCGGCTGGTTCGCACTGCTCATGCCGGGCCTGATCGGTCGCCATTTCGAAACCGGCCTGGCGCGTATCAAGATTGCGGCCGAAAAGGCCACGCCGGCCACGCCGTAGCGCCACCGCCCCAACCCCCTAGCGTCCCCGCCCATGCCCCGCCTGCCCATCGTCCTGCCCCAGTTCGGCGAGTCCGCAGCGGAAGCCACGGTGGTGACCTGGCTGGTGCAGCCAGGCGCGCCGGTGGCGCTCGATCAGGAACTGGTCGAGGTGCAGACCGAGAAGTCGGTGATGACCGTGGCGTCGCCGGTGGCGGGCACGCTCGACGAACAGGCGGCCAAGCAGAACCAGCGCGTCGCCGTCGGCGGCGTGCTCGGCTATGTGATGGTGGCTGACGGCGTGGTGCTTCCGCTGGTGGCGGCGCCGGTACCGACACCGCCGCCGTGGACCACCGCCACCTCGGCCACCGCCTCGGCGGCCATCGGCAGCGTCCCGGCGCATTCGCGCTTCGCCTTCTCGGCAGAATTGCCGCCGCCGACCGCGCCGGGGCCGGCCTTCGTCAGCCCGCGCCTGCGCGCGCGCATGGCCGAGGCCGGACTCAGCCCGAACGATCTCTCCGCCATCCCGGGCACCGGCGCCAGCGGCCGCGTCACCGCCCGCGACCTGGAACGCTTCCTCGCCACCACCGAAGGCAGCGTGATCAGCCCGCTGCGTTTCGCCGTCGCCTCGTCGATGGCGCGCAGTTGGACGCGGCCGCTGGCGACGGTGGCGCGCGAGGTGCGCCTCGACGCCCTGCTCGCTCACCGCCGTGACATCGCCGGTCGCCCCAGCGCCACCGTCTATGCCTTGCGCGCCCTCGCTCTCGGCTTGGCCGAGGACGACCGCCTGGCCTGCAAGATCATCGGCAACCGCCTGGTGCGTCCGGCCGCGCTCGATCTCGCGGTCGCGGTCGAGGTCGACGACGGCGTGCTCACACCCGTGCTCAAGCGCGTCAACACCCTTGGCCTGGGCGATCTCACCACCGAGGTTCACCGCGTCACCGAACAGGCGCGCACCCGCGGCGTCACCGACGCCATCGGACCATCGGTGGCCACGGTGTCCAACTACGGCACCTTCGGCATCACCTGGGCCACCCCGATCCCGCTGCCCGGCCAGGGTCTGATCCTGGGCATCGGCGCCCTGCGCAACGTCCCGGACTGGAACCCCGCCACCAAGGGCTGGGACCGCGCCCGCGAGGCCGAACTGACGCTGACCTTCGACCACCGCATCGCCGACGGCGGCGTTGCCGCCCGCCTGCTGCACCGGGTGGCGGAACTGCTGGAGCATCCGACGAGGATGTGAGCGCGCGCGATGAGCGCGCGAAGGGCGCGAAGGGGTGCGAGGTGCATCCTCCAAACCCCGGAATCCTCGTCTGTCTTGGTCGCCTTCGCGCCCTTCGATCCCTTCGCGCCCTTCGATCTCCCCTACGGCTCCCCTCGCCCCGCCCGCAGCAAGGCGCCCGCTGGCGGCAGGCCGACCTGCACCTCGGCGGCGTGCGCACCGGGGGCGCTCCACACCACCAGCGGGCGTAGCGGAGGCAGGGAGAGCTGGACCGGGGCGGCGAGATCCGGCGATTCGATCACCCAGCCCTGCACGGTGTGCAGGACGGCGAAGCGCAGGGCGCCGTCCTGGGTGGGAGGCATCAGCACCTGGCGGGCCTGGCCAGGCCGTTCGAGCACCAGTTCACCGGGCCGCGCCAGCAGACGCGGTCCGCCGTCGCCGAATTCGATGCCCCAGAAATCCTCGTCGCCGGCGCCGTCAGCACCGCCGACCCAGCGCACGCTGAACCACACGCCGAACAGTCCGGATCGCTGCACCGGCGGAGCCTGCTGCCAGGACACCCGGCCGGCGCCGGTGAAGCGGCCGATGGTGTCCTTGAACACGGCATCGGCGCGGTTGGCGAACAGGCCCTGCCACCACTGCCCGAACAGCGGCAGCCGGCGCGCCCGGTCGAGTCCGGAGGCGAACCAGGTATGGCTGCCCAGCTGCTTGCGCAGGCTGGTCAACCGCTGTTCCTCGCGTTGCAGGCGCAGTTCGACCTCAGGACTGCCCCAGTCCTCCTGGCCTCGGATGACGTCGAGCGCGGCATCGGCGTCGACCGGGCGCTTGGCCGTCATCGCCTGCTCGAAGAGATCGAAGCGCGGCTTCGCCTGTTCCATCGCCCAGGCGTCCCATTGGCGCTTGAAGTCGCGGGCCAGGGCCGACAGGCGCACCGGCTCGATGTCACGGCGACGGCGCTCGACCTCGATGGCGGCGGCGGCGGCAGCGAACTGCTGCTGCTCGGCCTGTTCGCGCACCTCGCGTTCGAGGCGCACGAAGCGCCGGCCCTGCATGACCAGCGGCGCCGCGATCACCGCCACCACCGCCAGCAGGGCGAGTGCGGCCAGGCTCATCACCACCCACACCCACGGACGCCGGCGCGGCTGCCGCGGGTGGCGCGAGGAATGCCGCAGGCGGCCGGAGACCTGCACCCGACTGCTGACGCCCGGACCAGGGACGCTGGGCGTCAGCATCGGAAGGATGAGATCGAGCCCCGCCTGCGCCGAGGCCGGGCGGTCCTCGGGCTTGCGCTGCATCAGCGCCTCGATCAGGCGGCGCATGGCGTCGGTCGGGCCTGGCTCGGGCCAGGTCAGCGGCTGGGTGGTGCTGTTGATCAGGATGGCCACCGGCGTCTCGCCATCGAAGGGGACGCGGCCGCACACCAGATGGTAGAGGGTGGCGCCGAGCGCGTAGAGGTCGGCGCGATGGTCGGCACGGTGGGCGTCGCGGCCCTGCTCGGGCGGCATGTAGTAGGGCGTGCCCATCATGGTGCCGGTCTGGGTGGTGAGGCCGTCGTCGGCGAGGCCGTCGGCGCGCGACAGGCCGAGATCGGCGATCTTCACCTGGCCAGCAGTGGTGATCATCAGGTTGTCGGGCTTGATATCGCGGTGGACGATGCCGCGCTCGTGGGCATAGCGCAGGCCTTCCAGGCACTGGCGGGCGATGTCGATGGCGCGGTCCTCGGGCAGCTTGCCCAGCTGGTTGAGGCTGTCGCGCGCGCTGGCGCCTTCGACCAGCTCCATGCTGAAGAACAGCCGGCCGTCGGCTTCGTCGACGTCATGCACGCCGATCAGATTGGGATGATGCAGACGCCCGGCGGCGCGGGCTTCGCGGCGGAAACGGTCGCGGAAGCGCGCGTTCTTGCCGTAGCGCACCGCCAGGACCTTCAGCGCGACCTGGCGGTTCATGCTGATCTGGGTGGCGCGATAGACCTGGCCCATGCCGCCGATGCCGAGCAGGCCTTCGATGCGGTAGCCCTTGAGCATGGTGCCGGTGGGCAGCGCTGGTTCGGCCGGACGCCCAGGCTGGCTGGCCGAATGGTTGATGGAGGCCTGCGGGCCGCTGTCGGCAGCGGTATCGGCGCGCGCCACCTCCGAAGCAACCGGCGGCGTGTGCTGGCCGGGTGACGAAGCGACCGGGAGCGGAGCGACGGGCGGCGCCGCGGCGGGTGGCGGCAGCGGCGATGCTTCGGCGGCGGTCGAGCCCGCGGATTGTGCCGGTGACCGCCGGGAGGTGCGCAATTCATGACGCACGCAGCGGCGGATCGCGCGATTGATCGCGTCCTCGGACGGCGGCAGCAGACGGGTACGCTCGTCGAGCAGGGCCACCAGCTCGGCACGACGGGCAGCGCTCAGCGGAGTCGGCTCGCTCATGACCGCCGGGCAGTGTGGTGGGGCGGTGCGAAGCGGGCAAGCGCGCGGCACCCCACGCCTACCCAGCGTGCCTGCGGTCGGCAGAGAGCCCTGAAAACAGGAACCACCAAGCGCAGATTTCGCTGATGCCGCTGATGCCGGTGCGGCGAGCGCTGGGCTGCGCGCTCAGCGACCGAGCAGGTACAGCGCGATCGCGCCGGCCACGGCGGCGTTGAGGCTCTCGATTGCGCCGCGCATGGGCAGGCTGAGCCGTTCGCTGCAGCGCGCGAGCAGCGCGTCAGGCATGCCATTCGCCTCGCCGCCGACCACCAGCCAGCGCGGCTGTCGTGGCGCCAACGCCGGATCGCCACCGCCGGCGACCACCAGCGCCGTCAACGCCGCGCCACCGGCGCAGTCGACGAGCAGGTCGTCTGCCGCACGGATATGCAGATCGATGGCGGCGAGTGCGCCCGCTGTCGCCTGCACCGCCTTGTGGCCCCAGGGATCGGCGCCGCCCAGGCACATCACCTGGCGCACGCCGAAGGCGGCGGCGCAGCGCAGCAGCGTCCCGAGATTGCCGGGATCGGCGACGCCGGCGAGCACCAGGCCACCAGCAGCAGGTAGCAGCGCCGGTGCGGTCGCGATCGCGAAGACGCCGAAGTAGCCCGACGCCGTGCTCGCCTGGCTCAGCCGGCGTGCCACCCGGTCATTGATCGCGCTGACGTTCGCCGGCGGCCACTCGGACGGCACCGTCTCGCCGCTGCGCACCAGCAGGTCGTGCGCGATCCAGCCGGCGGCGAGGAAGCCGGTGACGGCACGACGGCCTTCGACCAGCACGGCCTGCGCGCTGCGGCGGCCGGCGGGATCATGCAGCGCGCGCAGTCGACGCACCAGCGGATGGTCGGTGGCGGTGATGATCGCGGCCATGACGCAGCGGGACGATGGACGGGGTCGGCGCAGCGCAAGCGGCCCGCCGGACAAGCGCGCGCTCGTTCGCGCTGCCGTGGCACTTTCGTGTGGGAAATCCGCTGGCAGCCGGGCCTGGTCGTTGACTGGTTTCATTGACAACCCTACTATCCGCCCGTCTTTTCGAATGCGTCCTCGTCGCCCAGGATCAGTTCATGACCGCGCCCCGCATGTCGCAGATCATCGTCGCCAAGGCTTTCACCAAGCTGACCGACGAGACCGACAAGCGGGCAGTGATCGCCACCCTGGTGGGTTGCCTGGCGCGAGCGCGCAAGATCGAGGAGAGCGATATCGAAGACGTCGTCGAGGGGGCGCTGGCGCGCGAAGCGATCGGATCGACCGGCATCGGCCACGGCATCGCCATCCCGCACTGCCGCACTGCCAAGGTCCGTCAGATGGTCTGCGCCTATGGCACCAGTGACCCCGGCATCGACTTCGACAGCCTCGACGGCGAACCGGTGCACAGCATCTTCCTGCTGCTCACCCCGCCGGATCAGAAAGAGCAGCATCTGCAGTTGATGAAGTCCTTCGCCAGCCAGATCCGCAAGGAGCACTTCTGCGAGTTCCTGCACCAGGTGAAGAGCGCCCAGGCCCTGGTCGACCTGCTCAACGAATTCGAGTCGCGCTGAGGCTGGCCATGAACCGTCCGGCGCGCGCGCAACGCACCATCCCGCGCCGACCGCGGCGACTTGCGAGAGCGGGTCGCGCGCCGCGTTGGCGGGCAGGGCACCAACGACGCAGCCCGGCAGCATCGACGCGCAGGCGCACAGCGCCGAGCATCGCTGCGGGAGGGACGGTCGACCGTCCGGGCAGCGAGTCGCTTCCGTCCGCGATTCGTTGCCACCTCGTGAGCGCGGCCCTTGGCCACTGACCACTCCCACCTCCCTCGCCTTCACGCGCCGACCCGATGGCCGGTGCACGCGCTGTGACCGGCTCTCCGATCATCGACCTGCGCGCCTTCGCCAGCCCCGACCGCGTGATCGTGCTGCCAGGCGCGCCGGGAAAGCGCGCCGTCATCGCCGCACTGATCGAATGCCTCGCCAGCCATCCCGGCCTGGGCGACCGTGCCACCTTCGCCAGGGCCATCGCCGACCGCGAAGACGTCACCTCGACCGCGGTCGGCGGCGGCATCGCCATTCCGCACGCCCGACTCGACGGCATCCGCGACTTCCTGCTCGCCATCGCCATCGTGCCGGGGGGCTGCGAGTTCGCGGCCCAGGATCGCAATCCCGTCGACCTGGTGGTGATGCTCGCCGCACCAGCGCGCGACCATCACGCCTACCTGCGCGTGCTCGCCAGCATTGCTTCCCGGCTGCGCCAGTCCGCCGTGCATCAGGCCATGGTTGACGCACGGGACGCGGCGGAGCTGGTGCGGGCGTTCACGGGGGGGTGAGGGGGAGACGTTCGGACGTTCGGACCGCACCATCGCGCCGTACACATCTGGTGGCATGGGTTCGGACGGTCGGTCCGAGCGACCGTACCTTCCTCCCGGTTGATCCAAAACGCGGCACGAGATCGCGGGTTCCCAGCGCACGTGCCTCGTCCCGCTCCGATTCCTTCCCCATACTCCTTCACCTCACAGGTGAGCCCTCAACGCGGCAGTTGGGCCACGCTGCAAGGCGGCGACGGAGGGAGATTCCTGGTGGAACGACCGACGGAGCCAACGCCGCAGTGCGGCCTCAACGCGGCAGTTGGGCCACGCTGCAAGGCG
>Ga0163144_10005712_pt1 | contig 27642 bp, 19 predicted proteins | sample OliLak19BULKMAT1_FD_123175 | JGI IMG/M metagenome (GOLD analysis project Ga0163144, IMG submission 123175) | Freshwater microbial mat bacterial communities from Lake Vanda, McMurdo Dry Valleys, Antarctica - Oligotrophic Lake LV.19.BULKMAT1 | ecosystem: Environmental > Aquatic > Freshwater >... | reverse complement strand
CCTACTTTTTCCATCGTCCGGCATTTCTCTTTCCAGGGCATTCTCCCCTATCGGCTGCCGGCCCTCAATGTGTCACCCAACCCTCCGGTCTGTTCTGTCACCCAACCTCCCGGTTCGCGCCGGATGGGCTCATCGAAACGATGAACAGCAAGGGTGGTGTGCAAGCCACACCGCCCGCAATTCGCAGCATCGGATCGATAGACCCTTGTGCCTTGAAAATCCCCGCCCGCAGGGCGGAATCTTCCCTCTTACGCCACTTTCAGATCCTCATCTTCACGCTGAGCCAACACACCAGTATGAGCGAACACGTACCATGGGCGCGCAAGCTCAAGCAGCCAAGCGAGTTTGTCATCAAGACTTGTACTTCGGTGGTGAAGCCTATTTCGACAAGTTGCGCAGCCCTGCTCAAAACACTCTGCCCCGCATTGCGGATGGAGCGGAATACAAACAGTATGGAGTCTATGTACAGGACAGCATCCTGCTCTGGCAGCAAAAGCTAAGAATCAGTGGAGCCGTGCGTTGGGGTGGCGGCCAGTTCGAAACCGTGACATCCAATGCCTGGACCGGGCGTGTCGGAGCGGTGCTGCGGGCCACGCCCTGGTTCTCACTGCACAGCTATGCCAGCCGTGGCTTTCGAGCTGCCAGCATGACCGACCTTGGAGCCCGCGGCCTGCAAGGCAATGGCAGTTTCGAGGCGCTGCCGCCCGCGGGATTGGGTCCGGAGTTCAGCGAAAATTACGACCTGGGATTCCGGTTGCGAGGCAAGGGGTTAGTTTGGGAACTCACCGGTTTCCGTTCAAGAATCAACAACGTAATTGTGTCGCAAACGCTATTGTTGCCTCAAAGCGCAATCGGCCAGGTGATCTCGGGCGAGCGCGTCGTAAGTCAGCGTGAGGATGGAGCAATTTTCGTCGCCATCTCAAATTCGCCGGTAACAACAAAACGCAATCAGGACGCTGCCATCTTCAAAGGCATGGAGCAGCGATTGGAGTGGAAACTTCGGCCTGGTCTGACACTTGAGGAAGGCTTCACCTGGCTGCGCGCGGACGATCCCGCCAATGGCCGCGCACCGAACATTGAAGGCGCATACCCTCCCGCAATGGGATACCTGAAGCTGCGCCAAAACCCCGCCGGCAAGCGCTATTGGATAGAGCCTTATTGGACATTGAACGATCGCCAAAACCGCTTGAGTTAGCTGGCTCTCAATGACCGTCGCATAGGTGCGTTTCGGACAAGAGCACAAATCGCGACGTTCTATAACAACAACCCTGCACTGGCGGCCCTAAGCCCATTCTCGCTAATGCAATTGCAGGATCGCCTTGGAGGGACAGCACTGTTCACCTCCCTGCCCGGCTATGGCGTCATCGGATTTCGCGGAGGCTATAGCTTCAACGACAGGCTAAGCATGTTTGTTGACGCGTCCAATCTGGCAGACAAGAACTATCGCGGGATGAGTTGGGGAGTGGATGGCGCTGGGCGTGGGGTATCCTTACAGCTTCGATGGCGTATCTAAAGCGGCTCGAGCAGTACTTCGAATTCGAGAAACTACAGACCGGCTGGCGCACTGAAATACTGGCAGGGGCCACGACGTTCATCACGATGGCCTACATCTTATTCGTCAACCCCTCCATATTGGCGGAGACAGGGATGCCCTTTGGAGCCGTCACCGCAGCGACTTGCCTAAGTGCGGCATTTGGCAGCATTCTGATGGGGGCATTCGCACGATATCCGATTGCCCTCGCCCCTGGCATGGGCCTGAACGCCTACTTCACCTACGTCGTTGTGAAAGGCATGGGCATCGCTTGGCAGGTTGCGCTTGGTGCGGTATTCATCTCAGGAGTTTTCTTCTTGCTCCTGACTCTCACTGGGCTGCGCCAAAAGATCGTGGAGGCAATGCCGGCTGAACTCTACTCCGCCGTCGCGGTAGGCATCGGCTTGTTCATTGCGTTCATTGGACTCAAGAACGCAGGAATCGTAGTCGCCGACCCTGCGACCACCGTGACTTTGGGAAACCTCCGTGCCCCGAATACAATCCTCGCGCTCGCAGGTCTGCTTGTGATGTCAACGCTCATGGCCTGGGGCGTCCGGGCAGCAATGTTGATTGGCATCGTCGGCACTAGCGTTGTCGCAATGCTGCTTGGCATTGTGGAGTGGAAGTGGCAACCCAGCTACCTGCCTCAACTCGGGGGGACTGCCTTTCACCTCGACCTGCCAGGCGTGCTCGGTCTGGGTTTATTCGAAATTGTGTTCGTCTTCTTGTTCGTGGATCTTTTTGACAATTTAGGCACGCTGGTGGCGGTCGGCAAGAAGGCCGGGCTACTGAATCACGAGAACAAGATTCCTAGGGTAGGACGCATCCTGACGGTCGATTCGCTCGCAACCATGTTCGGAGCCCTGTCCGGCACCTCGACAGTCGTCAGCTATGTCGAAAGCGCCGCTGGCGTCGCCGCTGGCGGCCGCAGCGGCGTGACTGCGATTGTGACTGGAATCCTGTTTCTGGTCGCTCTATTCGCAGTACCTGTGGTCGGAGTGATTCCTGCTGCGGCCACCGCCCCAGCGCTGATTCTGGTCGGGAGCTTGATGATTTCGCATGCTGCTGAAATTCAGTGGAACGAAGCCGAGACAGCGATACCAGCCTTCTTGACGATCATAGCCATCCCACTCAGCTTCAGCATCGCCAACGGGCTTGCATTCGGTTTCATCGCATTCACGCTTCTGAAGGTAGCAAGGGGCAAGGCAATGCAGGTAGGTTGGCTTGTCTATTTGCTAACTGGTCTGTTTATTGTTCGATTCATTTATCTCGGCAAGGGATAATGATGTTATGTTGCAACTTGGTTGGCTCTGGAGCGATCCGCTCAAAGTTGGGGTCCAGGCGCCGTTGTTCAAGCTATACGATCAGGACGGCAACCTGATCGAACTTGCCAAGCAACGAGGCAAGAACGTCATCCTCGTTTTCTACACGATGGATGACACCCCCGGTTGAACCAAGCAAGTCTGCGACATCCGCGACAATTGGTCTCGCGTGAAGTCGAAAAATACCGTAGTTTACGGTATCAATCCCGGCTCAGCTCAGAGCCACAAGAAATTCTTGGACAAGAACAGACTCGAGTTTCCCCTGTTGGTGGACAAAGGCCAGGAAGTGGCGCGCCTCTACAGCGCCAACGGATTGTTCGTGAAGCGGACAGTCTATTTGATTGGCCCGCACGGGGTCATCTTGTTTGGCCAGCGCGGCATGCCAAAGGTGATGGATATTCTGGCGTTCGCCAAGTAGGCGTTACGGATTGAGGCGGGGAAAGGCTCCCGTCGCACCACTCGTTTTTTGTGCAAGAGTTGCAGAACGCGCCGTGCGCACTTCTTCAGGAAAGCCTTTCAACAGCGCTTCAAACTTGTCTCGCAGTCGATTAACCACATTGGGCTGCTCTGCGGCAATATCATAGCTCTCGGCCGGGTCAATCGAAAGGTCGTAAAGTTCGGGTTGTGGAAGCGGCAAATTGATACGCCCCGCCGCTGGGGCCGGGCTGTAGATCTGAGAGTTGTGCCGTGCCATGTGAAGCTTGTAATTGCCCTGGCGGATACACTGAGCGTGCCAGCCATCGAAGTAAAGCAGAGCCTCGCGCTCCAAGGATGTCTGCGTGCCACTGAGTACAGGCCAGAGGTCAATGCCATCAAGGGGTTTTCCTTCGGGCTTGACGCCGCACAGCGCTGCAAAAGTGGGGAGTATATCCATCGCCGAGGTGAGTGTGCTTGAAACCTTTCCGGCAGCAACTCGGCCCGGCATTCGGGCGATCATCGGCACGCGGACTCCACCTTCAAGCGTGGACCCCTTTCTTCCGCGCAGACCGCCTGCAGAACCTTGATACCAGGGACCGTTGTCGGAAGAAAACACAACCATCGTGTTGCGATCGAGGCCCTGGCGTTTGACTGCTTCAAAGATCTGACCCACGCTCCAATCCAGTTCCTCGACGACATCGCCATAAAGGCCGAGCGGGGACTTTCCGCGGAAGCGGGCGGAGACTCCGAGCGGAATGTGCGGGAAGGTGTGCGGCATGTAGAGGAAGAACGGTGAGTTCTTGTTGCTGTCGATAAAGCGCACTGCCTGTTCGGTATAGCGTGGAGTGAGGAACGACAGATCGGCTGGTTCTTCGAGCGTTTCGACTTTGCCGGGGAGACTGTGGAGCAGCGGCCGCGGCTTCATGTCGTTGCTATAAGGGATGCCGAAGTATTCGTCGAAGCCGTGGTTCGTTGGAAGGAATTTTTCGTTGTGCCCCAGGTGCCATTTGCCGACGCACATGGTCTTGTACCCTGTCGGCTTGAGCAGTTGTGCGATCGTCGATTCACCCTCGGCCAGGCCTGTGTTGTCGTAGGGGAAAAGTACGCGCGGGACGCCGACGCGTGTGGGGTAGCGACCCGTGAGCAGAGCCGCTCTCGAAGGGGAGCAGACCGGGTTGGCTGAAAGAAAATGGGTGAATCGCATGCCTTCTGCCGCCATGCGGTCCAAATTCGGTGCGCGGATCGTACCGCCATAAGAGCCAAGATCCCCATAGCCGAGATCGTCAGCAAAGATGAGGATGACGTTGGGCTTCGAGGGGGCGGCAAGCATTGCGCTCGCACTCAGTTGGGAGAGAACTTGCCTGCGGGTCATTTCTTCTTCCAACTGAAGGTGCCGCTGGCTTGTCCAGCCAAATCCACCTTGCCCTTGATGACTCCGTTGTTCAATACACCGTCATAGGAGATCGCACCGAACTCGACCTTGAAAGACCATGAGGCCTTGTCGCCATCCACTTTGCCGGTGACGTCAGCTTCACCCAACTGTCCGCTGTACTTTCCTTTGAGCGAATCTCCCGCCTGTTTGAATTCGAAAGAAGGCGCGCCACTGCCAGCATCGGTTTGAACTTCACACGCCCATGAACCGGTTAAATCGGCGGCGAGCCCGAGAGAAGAGAAAGCGAGGATCAATGCGAGTTGCTTCATCGCTAAATTATATAGGGCCTCCCCGTCGCAGGGAGGCCCTATATGTTTTGGGTTCTGATCCAGTTTAGAACTCGTAGCGCAGGGCGAATTGCATCACGCGGGCATCAGAGGCGGCCGTGAACTGACCAAAGTTGGCCGGCTGCGTGAGGTTAAGCGACAGGGTGGTGAAGTTCACGTTATTGAAGGCGTTGAAAGCCTCGGCACGGAACTGGAGCGAGTGACCCTCAAACGGCATCTTGAAACGCTTGCCGAGTGAGATGTCGAAGTTGGTCGAACCAGAGCCACGGACAATCCCGCGCTCACCGGTCGTTCCCGGATACTGACCCATGTAGGAACCGATTACGCTGGTGTTCGCAAAAATCGAGGGGTTGCCGTTTTGGTTATACGTAACTCCCTGGACAGGTGCCGCAGTGCCAGGGCGGCGAATGCCAAGCGCGGAGTTCAGGTAGTTGGTCGGGTAGATACCGCCGTTGGAGATGTCCTGCGGGAGGCCAGAACGGAAACGGCCGAGCATCGAGATCTGCCAGCCGCCGAGAGCCTGATCGGCCCACGGATTGGCCGAGTTCAGGAACTTCTTGCCCTTGCCGAAGGGAAGTTCGACAACGGTGTTGAAGGTTGCGTTGTGACGGATGTCGAAGCTGGCAACGCCGTAAGCGCCCTTCGGATTGAAGGCGTCCTGAATGACGCTGCCGCCGGCGCCGTCTGTAGCAGAACCGATAGCCGATTCGTTTCCGGAGGCGATGTCGAAGGCGTGGGCCAGCGTGTAGTTGAAGTCAAAGCCCCAGCCCTTGTCGAGCGGGCGGCGGATGACAAGGTTTCCCGCGTGGTAGCTGGCGTTGGAGGCGTTGTTCCAGACGGTCATACCGGCGCTCTGGTTGGCGAAGAACGTGTTGCAACCGAAGACCGAGATGCACCGGCCATTGGCTCGGCGCAGGCGGTCCATATCATTGAGAGCATCCAGATCGCTACCAGCGTAGGTTCCGTATACGGTGTTGAAATAGTTCGCCGTGGCGCTGCCGCTAAAGGCAAGGTTGGCGGCGCCGGGGAACATATTCTCAAAGTAAGGGACGGTGGGAAGCAGGCTCGGGTTCGCGCGAACCTGTGCCGGAGTGAGGCCCTTCAGCCACGCGTCATATAGAATGCCGCTGGCCTGGGTCCAGGTCTGGCCGGACTTGAGGTCCTTCAGGTTGGTGAGAGGCTGCGAATAATCCTGACGCAACAAACCCTTACGGGACAGGCGTCCTACATAACCAACTTCCACTACAAGATTCTTGGGCAGCGGGCGAGTATAGGACAGATTGATTGGAATCGAGTAAGGAGCCACGAGGCTGGGGTTCACACCGGTGAAGCTGGTGAAACCGCCAACGATCGTGGGAGGGGTGAACGGCATGCCGCCGGAAGGAGCGGCCGGCAGTGAAGGCAGGTTGCTGCCGTTGTAGCGAACCGATGTCGTGAAGTTCGTGTTGAGCGGTTGGGTGACCTGGGTTGCCAGACCCGGCGAACCGGAGTTGGCGAAGGTGACGGCCATCTGGTTGCCGTAGCGGTCATAGACAACGCCGGCTCCGGCGCGCAGTACACTCCCCTTGCCGAAGATCTTCGTGGCGAAGTTGTCGCCCTCGGGAGCCCAGGCCATTGAGAGGCGAGGCGCGAAGTTGTTCATATCGCGGCCGTAATAACCACCCTTGCCATTCAGCGGGCCGGAGAGATCGTAGGTGAGAGAGGCCAGCGGATTGGCGAAGCTCGGAATGCCGAGAGCCTGACCACCGGCGCGGTTGGCGAAGTACTGATCGAGAGGCTGCGTCGGGTTGACCTGGATGCCGTTCTTCTCGTAAGGGTTCGTGTAGATTCCATAGCGGAGACCATAGGTGAAGGTCAGGCTGCGGGTCATCTTGAAAGTGTCCTGTGCATAGAACTCATACTCGTTGGAACCGAACACGCGCGGAATGGGCTGACCAAAGGGGATCGCCTTGCCGTCGCGGCCGAAGTTGTAAGTACCGGAGTAGTTGTTGACGATACCGAACAGTGCGCCCATTGCGTTCTGAACCGGAGTGGCCTCGGTGAGCCTGAGGGCATTGTCGCCGTAGAGCGGGCGGATGAAAGCATTGATCGAATCCGTAATGTCGGCACCCAGCCCGGCCAACGTGTTGCGGCTGAAGCTGTAGCTGGGGTAGGAAGTGGAGAAAGAGGCCCGATCATTCGTATTGAGCCTGATGTTCACACCGAACTGAACCGTATGCTTGCCCTTCGTCCATGTTGCGTCATCGACAAAGTTGTGAACAGGGGCGATGCGATTGAGTGCGCGGGGGAAGCTGGTCTCAGGCTGTGCGAAGTAGAAACTCAGAGCGGGGGCATCAGCCCCAGTGGTGACATTCTTCAAACGGGTGTAACCGTAATTGAAAGTGTTCACAAGCGACGGGGTAACGACCGTCGTGTAGCGGGCAGAAAAGCCTTTGGACTGGTCAACCCGCATTGCTTGTGAAGGCAAGCCGGGGAACTGAGCGAGCACATCGTCTTCGGCATTGTCGGCCAGAGTTCCACGAAGGCTGAGTGTGTGCATGCCGGATTTGTCGATATTGATGTCGTTCTTGAGAACGTAGGTGCGGTAATTCAATTTCTTGGGGGCGTTAAAGCGGAAGATGGAGAAATTGAGACCGCGGTCGGCGGAGGATCCCGGGTCGTTGCCAAGCGGATACTTCTTAAATACGTCGAGCATGGTCTGGTTCACGCCAATACCGAGAGGATCCACCTGGCGGATCTGCGCAGGGGTCAACTGGCCGATTTGGCCGTTGCTCATACGGAACTGGACGATGCCCTGTTTGTAGGTTTCTGTCGGCACGATGCGATTGACACCGACCGCGGTGGCATCCTTGCGGTCTTCCCAGTTTCCAAAGAAGAACACACGATCCTTGATGATGCGGCCACCGAGGGAGGCGCCGAACTGGTTGCGGATCAGATTCTCGCGAGCGATGCCGGCACGATTGGAAAACCAGTTGTTTGCAGCGGTCTTTACGTTGCGATGAAACTCATACAGCGAACCATGGAAAGCGTTGGATCCAGACTTAGTGACGAGTGAAACCTGGCCACCCGAAGAGCGGCCCTGATCGGCGCCAAGACCAACAACCGTTGTACGGAATTCCTGAACTGAATCGAGGGGTACCGGAAGCACAGAGCTGAAGCCCGAAGATGCGCCTTGCGGGTCGTTCACGTCGACGCCGTCGAGGGTGACGTTGTTCTGATCGCGCTTGGCGCCGGCGACTTCACCGGTCGGCGTAACACCCGGCTGCAGACTCAACAGATCGACAACGTTGCGCGTGATGAGCGGCAATTGGCGAATCTGGAGCTCGGTGAACGGATTACCAACCGATGCATTCTGAGTATTGACGCTTGGCGTCTCGGCAACCACATTGATGGATTCTGAAACTTGCCCGATCTCGAGCTTGAGGTCAAGTGTAGCGGGCGTGTTGATTTGCAGGCGTACCTGCTGAATCGACGACTTGAAACCTGGCTTTTGAACTTCTACTTTATAAGTGCCCGGCGGCATCTGCGGAAAGCTGTAGACGCCGGTGGCCGTTGAAACAATCCGCCGTGAAGCGGAGGTTTCCTGGTTGATGATCGAAACGACTGCTTCTGGTATCGTCGCCCCTTGTTGATCGGAGACCGTACCTTGAAGTGAGCTGGCTTGCGCGAAAAGAGAGATACTTCCCGCGACCAGTAGAGAGAAGACGAGTCTGGTCATTAAACACTACCCCTGATTAAATTTTTTGTTGTTCGAGGATGACGTAATCCCGGGAAGCGCTTGGTTCGGGGGCCCCGGACGGAGGGGTAGTCTACTGCTGTTGTGGATCGAGCTTAAGCGATCAAATCGTGAAGAACATTACCGCTGACATCGGTGAGACGGAAATCCCGCCCGCTGTAACGGTAGGTAAGTTTGGTGTGGTCAATGCCCATGAGATACAGGATGGTTGCATGAATATCATGGACATGAACCGGCTTCTCAACTGCCTTGAAGCCAAAATCATCGGTAGCTCCGTAAATTTTGCCGCCCTTGACGGCGCCACCCGAGAGCCACATCGTGAAACCGAATGGATTGTGGTCGCGGCCACGCTTGACGTTGCCGCCACCGCCACCAACTTCGCGAACTGGAGTTCGGCCAAATTCAGAGCCGCAAACAACGAGCGAATCTTTCCAAAGGCCGCGGCCTTTGAGATCTTTGATCACAGCAGCAAACGCCTGATCGGAATTCTTGGCGTTGATCTTGTGCGCCATGATGTCGCCGTGCGCATCCCAGGGATCGCCCTTGGCGTAATACACCTGAGTCATGCGAACGCCCTTTTCAGCAAGACGCACGGCAGTAAGGCAACCTCGTGCCGTTGAACCCTGTCCGTAAAGCTTTTGAGTAGCTTCCGACTCTTTGCGGATGTCGAATACTTCCGGCGCTTCGGTCTGCATCCGGTAGGCAACTTCCATCGACTTCAAAACCGCTTCAACCTGGGCATCTGAGCCTTCGCGCTGCCGCTTGATGGCTTCCATCTTCGACAAAAGGTCGATCTCGCGGCGCTGCTCGGTCAATTCGAACTTGGGATTGTTGACATAGGAAATGAGCTTCTTGGGATCGAAGGATTTCTCGACAACCACCTTTTTCTCTTTCTCTATCATCTTGCCGTCTTTGTCCTTCTCAGGCATCTCGGCGGGCATTGCAGCTTCCTCAGGAGGAGCATTTGGGTTCGTTTGGATTTTGTCCGTGATGAATGTTCCCTGATTGATCGCGGGAAGGAACCCATTCGACCAAAGAGGCGGACCCACCGTGGTCGGCACATCTGGACAAAGCACTACGTAACCGGGCAGATTCTGATTGTCGGTTCCAAGGCCATAGGTGAGCCATGCGCCAAGCGAAGGTCGGCCAGCCTGATTAGCACCGGTGTTCATCATCAGACAGGAGGGCTCATGATTTGGAATTTCGGTGTGCACCGAACGAACCCAACAGATATCGTCGGCAACTTCGCCAAGGTGCGGCCACAGCTCGCTGACGTCCATACCAGATTGCCCATACTTCTTGAAGGCAAACGGCGACTTCATCAACTCGCCAGTCTTGCGTTCAGTCTTGATTTCGCCACCGGGCATCGGTTGGCCGTCGTACTTCTCAAGCGCCGGCTTCGGGTCGAAGCTATCAATGGTGGATAGCCCGCCATTCATAAACAAAAAGATAATTCGCTTGACCCGCTGAGGGTGATCCAGTTTGTAGCCAAGGCTGCCATCTGGAGTGGCAAGCGCACCAGCAGCAGACAGCGACTGATTCATCATGCCCGCAAAGGCCATCATGCCGAAGCCGTTGCCTACCCGGCGGAGCGCTTCGCGGCGTGTCGTTGGATTGTTTGACTTACGGAATGACATTCTTGGTTGCCTCTAGTTGATGAACAGGAACTCGCTCGAGCTGAGCAGGATTTTTGCGTAACGACCCCAGATCGTTGGTTCGTAAACAACCGGTTTGTCTTCAGGAGCGCCAGGTCGGCGACCCATGCCGCCCATCATTCCAAAACCCATCGCCATGTCGCCCTGGGCTGCTGGGTTCGCGTTCGCGCCAGCTTCAGGCATGTCGGGCATCGGCATATCTGCCTTGGCCACAATCGCTGCGGGAGGACCGCCAGCCTTGGAGACATCCGGCGGCGGAGTTCCACCAGCCGGGCCACCAGGTCCGCGACGCGTGCCTTCGGCAGGCGCAGCTTCCTGTGCCTTCTTCTTGCGCTCTTCGTAGGAGAGAATGGGCTCGCTCTTGATGTATTCAATGCCGAGCTTGATCTCTTCTTCGCTGGCGTCACGGCCATAGATCAACTGGAACATCTTCTTCACCCGTGCGCGATTGTCGACTTCGGGCATCACGCGCTTGGCCAGTTCCTCTGCTTCAAGCTGCATGAAATCGCTGTTGAGAAGGAACAAACGCTGCAAAGGCACAGTGGTTGTAAAACGCTTCTCAGCACTGATGGCAGGGCTCGGGAAATCAAATAGTTGCAGGTACTCGTCAAGCTTGTAGCGGCTCACCTTACCGTAGATTGTGCGCCGCACGAAGCTCGGCTTCAACTCGCCGGATGGCCCGCCCAGACTTGGGTCGAGGTTGCCGGACACCAACATCACAGCATCGCGGAGCTGCTCCGCATCGAGACGCTTTTTCTCATAGCGCCAGTAGAAGCGGTTGGCTGAATCCTTGGCGTCGTTATTGGTCTCGTTTTCGCTTGCCAACTGGTAGGCCGAGCTCAGCATGACTTCCTTGTGCAGCTTCTTGATCGACTGGCCATTCGAAGCAAAGCTGGCAGCGAGGTATTCAAGCAATTCGGGATTGGTCGGGCGCTCGCCGGTGATGCCGAAGTTGCTCGGGGTATCGACGATACCGGAACCGAAGTGTCCCTTCCAGATTCGATTCGCCAGAACTCGAGTGGTAATCGGTTGCTTCAGGATCGATTCCGCCAATTGCAGGCGACCGCTACCGACCTTAAGCGGCTCAGGATCTGCTGGAGAAAGCACACTCAAGAAATGCCGCTCAACGGGATCGCCAGGCAGCATCGGATCGCCACGCAGTGCGAGCGGCAATTCCGAAATCTCAGTATTCGGCTTGTCCTTGATGCCATGCAGATACGGGTAGTAGGGTTCGATCTTCTTGCGGGCTTCTTCAATGTCCTTGCGGACCGCCGCAAGTTGCGTTTGTGACTCAGAACCGACCCGGCTCTCAAGCCCCCAGCCGCGGAATGCCAGCACGCCCGGCTTCATGTTGCGCATGCCCATTTCCATCATCACGTTCGGATCTTCAGCATCGGTAAGCTCACGAACAAAGATCTCGGTGTGGAAGTTGTTCTGATCTTCAGGCATGTTCTTCAGCCTTAGACCACAGCCCGGGCAGAAATCGTCGTTGGTGACGAAATTGGAGGGCTTGCTGGTTCGCTTCTTCGGCTTGGTGCCTTCGAGTGCCTTGTCAGCAATTACTTTGTTCTCGGCATCCAGATCGTTGCGCGAAAGCATGACTGCCACCAGGTCATCCTGGAACTTGTCCGCAAGCTTTTTGGCTTCCAGCGCATTCGCGGCAGGCTTCTTCATCATTGCCTGCCAAGCATCCTTGTGGGCATACTTCTTGGTCGGCTTGGCTATGTACTTGATCCAGCGCTCTAGAAGCTCGTAGTCAAGCTTGCGAGTTTCAACTACATTGGCAATTTCGAGCTTACGGGGTCCGGTCACTTCGAAAACGCCTTGCAAATAGTTCGATGTGCTAAAGGCCAGCGACTGCGAAAGTGATTTGCCAAGGTTGTTTTGCATCTCGCCCAGCATTCGCTGCTTGAGGTCGATCTGATCTTCGATCTTGCGATAATCATCCAGTACGCTTTTGGGGGCCAGTGGATATTCCTCGTAAGTCACATTCGAGAAAATTCCCGCGAGCGCATAATAGTCGGTTTGTGGAATCGGGTCGTACTTGTGGTCGTGGCAGCGAGCACAGGCGACTGTCATTCCGAGGAATCCGCGCGTAATGACATCCACTCGATCATGACGCTCGTCGGCGCGAGTCACTTCGGTTGAACCGTTATCGTAATACCAGGGGCCGAGGCCGATGAAGCCAGTGCCAGGCAGCGTCTTGTGCCGGACCTTCGGGTCCATGAGGTCCCCTGCCAATTGAGACTTCACGAAGGTGTCGTATGGCATGTCATCGTTAAATGCCTGCACTACCCAATCACGATAAACATAGGCGTTGGGATAAGGATTGAAGCCGCGACGCATCGGATCGAGGCTGCGGTAATCGTCTTCTCCAAATCGGGCAACGTCCAGCCAGATACGGCCCCAACGTTCGCCATAGTGGGGCGAGGCCAAGAGCTTATCGATCACCTTCGCATAGGCTTCGGGCGAAGTGTCCTTCACGAACGCCTGGATTTCGTCATAAGAAGGCGGAAGGCCTGTGAGATCCAGATAAGCCCGGCGAATAAGATCCGTGCGGCTGGCAAAGCGAACCGGCTTGAGCCCTTCTTTTTCAAGCTTCGCGAGTACGAAGCGGTCGATGTTGGTGCGGCCCCATTTGAGGTCCTTAACGGCAGGAAGCTCCGGCTGCTTCAGCGGAAGCATCGACCAGAATTTTTTCTGCTCAGGGAAAATGACAAACTTGCCGTTTACCTTCGAGACTGTGGGAATGGCCTTCGGCCAGACTGCGCCAGCCTTAACCCAGGCGGTCAGACTTTCAATCTCAGCATCTTTAAGTTTGTTGCCAAGCGGCATTCTGAACTTGGGGTCTGCGTCGACATGACGGATTGCCAGAATCAGCGCGCTCTTGTCGGGATCACCGGCTACAACCGCAGCGCCACGCTTTGCTCCACCCTTGAGCATTGCCTCGGCGCTATCCAATCGCAAGCCGCCCATGGCTGTGTTGGTGTGGCAACTGTAGCAGTTGTTCACAAGGATCGGGCGAATCTTATTCTCAAAAAATTCAGTACTGTTTGGGCCTTGCGCGAAGGCGCAGGCCACCAACAACAGATATGGAAGAATCAACCGACGGGACAGCTTGCCTAAAGTCATTGCAGACCGATCTCTTTTCCCAAACTTTCAATTATTGTATCGAGAATGACAGGTAGCGGGACAGGGCTAGCGCGGCTGTGGACGGGGACGAAAGGGGAGCCGACAGGGCTCGAAATCAAGTAAGCAGGACGAACTGCCTCTATTGAGTTATAGCGAGTCTGTTCAAGATTTGTCAATGGTTCCAAGGAACGCTATACTCACATTTTGGCCTTGCTTGCCCCGCTTTCTCCCTGTTGCGAACTCGACTGAAATATAAATTTGGTGAGGTTTCATGCGCTTCCGCTTACTGTTCGTGCTGGTGACTGTCCTGCTCGCAGCGAAGGAAAAAGAAAAGCCCGGCAAGAATCCGGCATGGCCTCCAAAGGCCGGGATCAAGACTCCTGGAATCCAGGTTCCTTTCGCAAACTTGAAGTCCGAAGCGGATCTGACGCTCGAAGGAACGCCCTCTTCGATACTCGCCGAAGGGACGAACGTACTCATTCCGATTCGCGATAAGGGTTCGATCGCGAGAATCGGCAATCGTGACAACAAGGCGCTGGAATCCTTCAAAGGCTTCGATGAGCCCTGCGGTGGACTGATCAACGCTTTTGGCACGCTTTGGGCACCGGATTGCAAGAAGCAGTCGGTCTCGCGGCTTGAGCCCCTATCGGGCAAAGTTTCAGCAACGGTCGCTGTCGGGATTGGCAAAGCAAACGTTGCGATTGCTGCCAGCGGCGATAGTGTGTGGGTGCTGAGCGACGAGAAGGGAACCCTCTCACGAGTGGACCCGATCGAAAACAAGGTTGTAAGCGAATTGCGCCTTGGCCCGAGTTGCAACTCAGTCCAGTTCGAGCAGGAGTTTTTGTGGGTGACCTGTTCGTCGGAGAACAAGTTGCTCAAGATCAACGCCAAAACCAATCTGGTTGAACAACGGATTGAAACCGCAGCCAAACCAACGGCGATGGCTTTCGGCGAAGCTCACCTTTGGGTTTTGGGCGACAAGGAAGGTAAAATCTCAAAGATCGATCCGAAGACCAACAAAGTCGTCGCCACGATCGAAACTGGTGTCCCGACCGGCGGTGGCAATGTTGCATTTGGAGATGGGTTCGTTTGGATGAGCGCTAACGGCTATCCGATCACTAAGATCGACCCCAAGACAGACAAAGTCATGCAACAGTTTGCCGGTGAAGGCGGCTCGATGCTGCGCTTCGTACTCGGCAGCGTCTGGGTCCTGAACCCAGCCAAGATGACCGTCTCCCGCTTCGATCCAAAACGGATCGCAGCAACGCTGCCGGACTAGACTTTCAGGAAGAGTTGTCTGCGGTACATCCAGTAAAGGACCAGCCATTCGAGCCCGAGGATGATTGGCCCAATCGAGAATGCTTCGCCAAGATGAATTCGAAGCGAATCAGCGATTGGGTGTTCCAGCACATGGGCAATCCAGTAAGCAGCGATGGAATTCATTCCAACTACAACCAATGGGAAAGCCCAGCGGGTCCATGCGCGGACTTCGAGAATGTAGCGGAATCCAGCAAGAAATAGGAAGCAGATCCCTCCACTAAACAGCGTCCATGCGGGTGTCCAGATGCGCTTGACAATCGGATTGATGCCAGCGAAATGCAACACGAGCGCTCCGGCAATCAGAATCGCGGCAAGTTGGAGGTAGCGCTTCAATGGCGCTTTGTCCTTCAGCAACTGCCCGGCGATGAGACCAAGGATCATGGTTCCAAGAGTCGGGATGAAACTCAGCGTGCCGTAGCCGCCGCGGTTGACTACGAAAGCTTCTGGACGGGGGAACAAGTTGAGGAACCATGCGTCGAATGCAACTCCCAGGTTGTCAGCCTTCCACCAATGCGCAGCAAATGGTTGGACAGGCAAAGGGTAGAGCGACCAGGCCGTCCAGTAACCGATCAGAATCAGACCAAAGGCAGCCCATTGCTGTTTAGGCTTGGCGCGGCCGAGAAGAAACAAGAACGGGTAACCCAGACCAATCTGCGTCAGCGTGTCTTCGAAAGTGAAGTTCGTCTGCTTTGCATTCGTGGATCTCAAGAAAATCCCCATGGCGATCAGTACGAAAGATCGCCACAACGAATGCAGGAAAAGATTTGAAAACGCCGCGCCTTTGGCTAGCCTGCTAGAGAGCGAATAAGGCAACGCCACACCGACCAGGAAAGAGAAGGATGGCTGGATCATGTCGTGCAAAGAGCATCCCTCCCAGGCAACGTGAGACTGATGGAAGGCAAGAAAATCGAGCAGCGGGTTTCCTGGATAAGTGCGTCCAAGTCGAGACAAGTTCAGAACCTCGGCCATCATGAGCAGCATCACGAAGCCGCGATAAACATCAATAGTTAAGTTGCGAGACACGCGAGTGCCAGTATATTCGGTATTGATGGATTGCCGCGTGGGCTGTGCAGCATGCTGTATTGTGCCTTCCATTTCGACACCGATTCCTGGAATGCCAAAAGGCAAACCTGCGCACGTCCGCTGCGTCCAACTTGACTTGGAAAATCGATGCCTGTTGTTTGGGAAGCCCGAGCGCCCTTTGGTTTGCCTGGGTTTCGCGGCGTCAAGCGAACATTGCGGCGCGAGCAACCATGATGCTTTTGTCTTGCTCGAAAACCTGGAGCAAGCGACTCGTCCAGCTTGATTGGGTAATGCTCTAGGGTATTGAAGCCACCGGCGCAGCCTGGACAGCATTGTCCTTTCGTATCGGATTGAGAGCCTTCACGCCGTTTGCAAAGCGCCGGAAAAGCCCTCGTCGCTGGACAGTCGTCCCGGGCTGGGGCATCGTTGGTTCAATCGTCGCTTTTGCAGGTGTAGCAATGAGCGATGGCGGCTCTTCGATCTTTCTGGATACTGCGGCTGCAGGCTCGGGCTTGAGCGGTGGCGTGGCTGCAGCCACAGGCTCGGATTTCGGAGCGACTGAAGCTCTGGCATCACCCCAGACCATGATCTTTGGAGGTGGCGCAGCAACGGTTGGCGCAATGATCTTGCGGGCGCTTCCTTGTCGTTTTGCTGTGAGGCCCCCATTGCCAACCGGTAGAATCGGTAGTTCCTTGGGACCAGAGCTCAATGCTTCGGGGTCTATATCCCCCATGGGCCTTGTTGCTGGAGCGCTGTCCTTGCGAACAGGTTCGGGAAGGCTAAGCGGTGTGGCATTGGCGAAGCGTGACTTGCCTTCCTCGAAGTCGTAAAAAAACACGGGGGCAACTGCAGCGGCGACAATGCCAATTCCAAGAGTTGCCATGGCAACGGGTGACTGCAACGATTTTGGTAGAAAGAATCTGGCCCGCGCTGGCTGACTGGGAATGGTCTCGGGCGGGATTGGCGCAGCGTAAGAATGAGAAGGTGCGGGCGGCGCGACTGGTTGTTGGACTGCAACCACTTTGGGCGCGGGAGCGGACCGCTCTGCGGGACCCTCGAGCGCGGCAAGAAACTCCGCCGCATTTTGAAAGCGGTCAGTGGGCTTTTTCGCCAGCGCCTTCAGGATGGCTTCGCTGATGAATATAGGAATGGCTGGATTGCGCTCAACTGGCGGCTGAGGCACGTGCTGCACATGAGCCTGCATCAGCAGGAATGTGGATTCATTCTCGAAGGGCCTGTGGCCTGTCAGCAACTCGTAAAGCACGACCCCTGTGGAATAAATGTCGCTGCGTTGATCGCAACCTGTATTGCTTCGAACCTGTTCTGGTGAGATGTAGTACGGCGAACCCACCATTCCTCCCGACTCGGTGACGCTGAGATCGGCGGAGCCTTTTGCCAGGCCGAAATCGGTGAGCTTGACCTTGCCATCTTCGCTCACGATGATATTTGCTGTCGAAACGTCACGGTGGATCACTCCGTTGGAATGAGCGTAGGAGAGAGCAATCAACACCTGTCGAATCAAGTTGATCGACTGATCCAGATTTAGGCGGCGACGCTCGAGAACCTTTTGAAGAGTCACTCCATCGATCAGTTCCATGATCATGACCAGATCATCCTCAAGCCAGAAAGCGTTTAAAACGGCAGCAATATTCGAATGATCGAGACTTGCTTGAAGCCTGATTTCACGCAGCACCCGATGCGCATACTCCTTCGAGGTTGGCCGCCCATTGGCGAGGATCTTCATCGCTTCACGACGCCGTGTAATCAGATGTTGTACTTTCAGGACTCGTCCGTTGCCGCCTACGCCGAGTTCTTCAACAATCTGATAATGGCCGATGGATTCGCCAATCTGGAGTGCCATGGGTTTTATCGATTTCCGCTTAACAGCAAGAAGAGTCCGATAGCAACAATTACTACCGTCGCGATGCCAATCTGTTTGTAAATGCTGGCAGATGAATCCGCCTGAGCCTGCCCTACCGATCCGGCGGCAACCGCAGTGATTTCGGCCTGGTGACCAAGAATTTCGTCAGAGAGGATTTGCGCCTGCCTGGACGCTTCTTTGCCTCGACGCTTCATGGCCTCAAGCGCCTTCTCGATATCTTCCGCAGGCTCGGGAGCAGCTCCAAGTGAAATGCCCATGAGCGCTTCTCTAAATTCCGTTGCCGACTGGAAACGATGGGCCGGCTTTTTGGCCAAGGATTTCAGGATGAGCGCATCCAGTTCTGGAGGAACGAGCCGGTTCCATTTGCTGGGAGGATCAGGAAGGGTTTCAACGTGCGCCAACATCACTTCAAACTGGCTCTCTGAGCTAAACAGTTTTCGCCCCGTCACGATCTCGTAGAAGACAACTCCGAGAGAATAAAGATCTGACCTCGCGTCGAGATCGCAGTTGGCCTGGACCTGTTCTGGCGACATGTAGTCAGCCGTCCCAATCGCAACGCCAGCTTGCGTGAGCCTGGGATCAGCAGTACTTCTTGCAAGCGAAAACCCGCCCAGCTTGAGTTCAGAATCGGAAGTCAAAAGTAGCTTCGCCGGAGTGACATCGCGATGCACTACACCTTCGGCATGTGCGCATTCCAGAGCCTCGAGCGCCTGCCAGATGTGGCGCACTCCGTCAGGAAGCGAGATCGGCCCGATCTCAAGGCGTTCCGCAATATTTGTGCCCTCAACAAGTTCGGTGGCAAGGACGAACCGGCCATCGATCTGATGCGATGCGCGATAGCTGACGATGTGAGGGTGCTTCAACCGGGACAGGATCTTCCCTTCACGCTGGAACCGTTCAACGCGAACGGGATCACTTTGGGTGACTTCTGAAAGGACCCTTAAAATCTCATAGCGCTGCTGAGGAATATTCCTGACCTTGTAGCAGATAGCGTCGCGGCTGCTCTCCACTACGTCAATGAATTGGTAATCGCCGACTCTGGTTCCAAGCTCAAATGCCATCTAAACCGCCTCGATATCCAACCCTACGGCGAAGTTCTAACGAAACTGCTAGCCGCAGAGTACTGGGTACGAAAGTAGTATCAACGAGGAAACTTGCCCAAACAATGAGGCGTACACCTTAGAGACGGGCTTAGAAACTATTCGGCCCGAGGTACTATCCTCAGTGTAGAGGTGAGAGTTAAGTGGATTTGGCGCAAGGATTGTCGAGTCTTCTCGGGATTGGGTTGGCTTCCGGCCTCAACGTCTACGCAGTTGTATTGACGGTGGGGATTGCGCAGCGTCTGGGTTGGCTGCACGGCATGCCCGACGGACTCTCAGTGCTGTCTCACCCAATCGTGTTGGCCGTTGCGGGAGCATTGTATCTAGCTGAGTTTGTTGCTGACAAGGTGCCCGGGTTTACTCCATTTTGGGATGGTGTGCATACATTCATTCGGCCAGTTGGCGCAGCGCTGGTGGCTTTTGGCGCTTTTGCTGAACTGGATCCGGTAACTCGCACTGTCGCAATGTTGGCGGCTGGAGGGCTGGCCTTGGGGTCTCATGCCACGAAGATGGGTACGCGCCTGGCTGCACACTCAGTTCCCGACCCGGTGACGCATTCCGCAATCAGCATTGCCGAGGACTTCAGCGTCGTTGGCATCATCCTTCTTGCCTATAACTATCCCTGGGTCGCTTTGCCGATCCTGCTCTTGATGGTAGTGGCGATCGGGTTTGCTCTGCCGTATTTGTTCCGCGTGCTTGGTTTCCTTCTGCGTACTTTGCAAGGTCGTCTGTTCAGCTTCGCCAGACCAGATGTGGGGGAGATCCCCGCCTGGGCGCGAGAAGGCGGCTCCAACACCATCCTCGGATTCGTGAGAAGCGGTAAGGGGCTCTCCCGATTGCGCAGAGCATATTGGCAAGTGAGCCCGTCGGGAGGCAGTTTGCGGGTTCGTGGCTTTCTTGGAGAAAAGTCGGTCGGGCTTCGCGCGAACCGTCGACACGTGGAAGGGCTGTTCCTCGATTACGTTGAATTGGTGACCGCCGAAGGCACGGAAGTCAGCCTCTATATGACCAAAGACTGGGCTGGCTACTATCGCGAAGCCATATAGGCGCGCCAACCACCAAACTTGGTGATGTCCGTTGCAGTGGCGAGCGCATAAGGTTCGGCGATAAAACACTTCACATTGCGGCCATCGGAAAGCTTGGCTGTGCCAATACCCAGAGGAGGCGGGATCTCGGCGACAAACGAACCGAACTCCGACTTCGGGATCGCCCAGACTTCCACTTCAATCCCCGGCCCGGCCATTCCCGGTACGTATTCAAGTCCCGGTTTGGGCGGCATTGAATTGGCCAGCGCATAGAAACGGTACTCGGGCGAAGTGCGGGCGACTTCGCTGAGGAAGGCCCCGCGGGATGTGAGTTGATGATTCAGTGGCATGCCCGTGAGGTGCGCGCCGAGCACGGCGACTTCTGTGAATCCTTGGGGCAGTAACTTGTCTGTTGGCTCCTCAAGAAAACGTTGAGCCGTTGCGGTGAGAGCTTGTTCCGCCATTGCCGGCGCAACGAGCGTCACGCCAAAAGGCAAGCCATTGGGCCGAAACCCGGCCGGAATCGCCAGGGCACTGAGATCGAGGAGATTCGCGAAGTTTGTGTAGAAGCCGAGTTGCGTATTGCGCCCAATCGGATCTTCGGCGATCTGGGCATGGGTGAAGGTCGTTCCAGTAGTGGGCAACAGCATGCAATCCATCTGCGGCCACTGCAACTCAGTCAGCTTGCGCAAGTCGGCCAGCTTGTAGATCGAGCGGTAGGTATCGACAGCCGAATACTTGCGCGCGCCCAGAATGATCTTGGCAACTGTTGGATCCATGTTGGCTTCGTTTGCCAATGCGAATGCCTCAATAGCAGCCAGACGCTCCGCGACCCAAGGCCCGCTATAGAGCAAGTCCGCAGCCTGCCGGAACGGCGCAAAGTCGAATTCGATGATGCTCGCACCAAGCTGAACAAACCGTTCGATGCTCTTGCGATAAAGGAGTTCAGCCTCCTTATCGCCGAAGAACTCTAGCTGATTGGACTTCGGGATGCCAAGCCGGAATTGATTGGGCGACCAGGCTGCGCCCTTCGACGCAAGCAGAGGGCGCGAGAGGAAATCAGAAGAATCTGGCTGATTTGCCGCTAACAGGACACGAAGTGCAGTTCCAGCCTGTCGCGCAAAAACTGACACACAATCGAGCGTTCGACATGCCGGCACTACACCGGTAGCACTGATCAGGCCTCGCGTCGGCTTGAGACCGACGATGTTGTTAAAGCCCGCGGGAACGCGCCCTGACCCTGCCGTGTCGGTCCCAAGCGAAAAGTCGACTTGGCCCAGGGCAACCGCAACCGCGGAGCCTGAACTTGAACCGCCTGAAATGTAGTCGGGGTTATAGATGCTCGAACAAGCGCCGTAGGGAGACCGCGTCCCGACCAAGCCGGTAGCGAACTGGTCCATGTTGGTTTTGCCGATCAGGATTGCCCCGGCGGCCTGAAGTGCATCCACCACAGAAGCATCCTTGTCCGGCGTATAGGCGAATGCGGGACACGCAGCGGTCGTCGGCATGCCCGCGACATCGATGTTGTCCTTTACCGCGAAAGTCAGCCCAAACAACGGTTTTGAAGCTGCCTCAGGATGTTGTTCGAGCGAGGAAGCCTGCGATAGAGCCTTCTCTTTCGGCACGCGAGAAATCCAGATGGGTTGCCTGGTCTCGGTCTCGATGCGTGTATAGGTCTGGTTGACGGATTCGATTGGCTTCATAAGTGTTGCTCCGGCTGGAGAATGGCTAGGATTTGTCCAGGCATTACCGATTGACCTGGCTTGCAATGCAAGGAGTGCAGCCGCCCGCCCTTAGCGGTTGCCACTGCGACTTCCATCTTCATCGCTTCAATCAGGATGACCTTTTGGCCGGGTTTCAGCAGGTCGCCTTCCTGAGCATCGATACTCCAGATGCTTCCGGCGCTTGAGGCTTTGAGTGCCTTGAAACCGGGCGGCACAACGATCTCCGGAGCAGTCTCAACAATTGGTTCCGCATCGTCCGAAACCTTGTCGGCGCCAATGGCCACCCAACGGGCCCTCTCCTCTTGAAATGCTGTGCGCTGCTTGATTTGAAAGGCTGAGGCAGATTCCGAAATGGATTCGAGGAACTGCTTGTACTCGTCGAGCCGAAACGTTCCGGGCTCGATTCGCAACTGGTAACGCCCATTTGGAAAGTCCTCGCGCAGTTTCACAAGTTCATTGGCGCTAACCGGGAAGAACCGCACGCGGTCAAAGAAACGTAGGAGCCAGGGGTGGTTGGGTTCGAATTCCTTTGTAATCCGATACGTGTTCCACATTTGAATCGTACGTCCAACAAACTGGTAGCCGCCGGGACCTTCCATTCCATAGACACACATGTATGCGCCGCCGATGCCAACGCTGTTTTCGGCAGTCCAGGTGCGGGCTGGATTGTACTTGGTGGTGACCAGACGATGGCGAGGGTCGAGCGGGGTCGCCACCGGGGCACCGAGGTAGACGTCACCCAGTCCGAGCACCAGATAGCTGGCGTTGAAGACGGTATCGTAGACATCCTGAATGGAATCCAGCCCATTGATGCGCCGGATGAATTCGATGTTTGATGGGCACCACGGGGCATCTGGCCGCACGGATCGCATGTACTTTTCGATTGCGAGCTGCGTTGCTGGATCATCCCAACTCAGCGGCAGCCATACCTCGCGTGAAGGCACCGCAGCTGCATGATCCGTGTCGATTTCGTCCTCGGCTCTCGAGATCAAGTCAATCAAAGCCGCACGGCTTACGCGCTCTGGATCGAAGTGAACCTGGAAAGAGCGGATGCCTGGAGTGACATCAATCACGCCGTTAGGTTTATTGTTGAGGAACCAATTGTAGACAGCCTGAACCCGGAACCGAAGGGGCAGATCGAGGATCAGTTCGCCATATTCGATGAGCAAGTAACGGTCGCCCGCCTGGCGGAAGACGACGTCGTTGTGCTTCTGAATGATCGCTGGGACTCGTTGACCAGCCGACTCGACAGCGCGGAATCGTACCGTATCGCCCGCCTTCAACTGGCCCATTTTCCAGAGGTCTCTTGAGGTAATGGTCGCTGGACAAACGAAGCCACCCAGGCTGGGTCCGTCCGGGCCAAGGATCACCGGCATGTCACCTGTAAAGTCGATGGCGCCGATGGCGTAGGCGTTGTCGTGGATGTTCGAAGGATGCAAACCAGCCTCGCCGCCATCCTTGCGAGCCCATTTGGGTTTGGGTCCGATTAGGCGGACGCCCGTGCGGGATGAGTTGTAGTGAACCTTCCAAGTGGCTGAAAAGAAAGCTTCGATATCTTCATCCGTGAAGAAATCGGGTGCTCCGTGGGGGCCGTAGAGGACTTCGATCTCCCAATCATTGGCGATGGCGGGGATGTCAATTTGGGTTCGTTCTGTCACTGGCTGTGAGGCCAGATGGAGGATGTCTCCGGTCCGAAGGGCGCGGCCGCCGTGGCCGCCGAATTTACCGAGAGTGAAGGTGCTTTTACTGCCAAGGTAATCCGGCAGGTCGAGGCCGCCTTCAAACAGGATGTAAGCACGCGCGCCGGGGCCTTCAATCGAACCCAATTCCAGCGTCGCGCCGGCGGGCACCTGAATAGGTTGCCACCAGGAAACCGTGGTTCCGTCGAGGTTAGCCTCCATTACTGCTCCGCACAGAGCAATGCGCGTCGCAATATGAAAGTGCAACGTGGGACCGGCAAGGGTGCATTCCAGCCCCGCTGCGCCTTCTGGATTTCCAAGCAATTGGTTGCCAAGCTTGAAGCTCAATGCGTCCATTGGGCCAGAAGGGGGCACACCGACATCCCAGTAGCCGAGCCGGCCGGGCAGATCCTGAACCGTGGTCATCGTACCGCCATCCAGCACTTCGAAAGTACTGGGTTGGAATACGAAGCTATCGGTCATCTTCGTGAAGACATCGCCACGCTCGAACTGCTCACCGGCAACGAGCTCACGTAGATAGCCAAGATTCGTTTCGATCCCGTCCAGCCGAGTCCCCGCGAGGGATTCCTTGAGCTTCGCAATAGCTGCCGAACGCGTCTCTGCTTTGACAATCAATTTTGCCAGGAGCGGATCATAAAATGCCGTTACCTCGGTGCCCGAACGAACCCAAGTATCAACTCGAGCGCCAGCGGGCAGGACCACGTTTGCAAGTAGCCCAGCGCTGGGCTGGAAGCCCTTATAGGGGTCTTCAGCGTACAGCCGGACCTGGATGGAAGCGCCTGCGGGTTTTGGCCTCAGCGACTCCAGGTTATCGAGTTCGCCGGCCGCGGCGCGCAGCATCCATTCGACAAGATCGACGCCTGTGACTTCTTCAGTAACGCCGTGCTCGACTTGCAGTCTGGTGTTGACTTCCAGAAAGTAGAACTGGCCTGTGGCAGCATCGTAGACGAACTCCACGGTGCCCGCCGATTCATAGCCGATTGATTTGGCGAGCCGTTCAGCCACAGCCAGAAGCTCGCTGCGCTGAGAGCCGCTAAGCCCAGGGGCGGGGGTTTCTTCGATGATCTTTTGATTGCGCCGCTGCACGGAACAATCGCGTTCCCCAAGGGCAATCACCTCGCCCTTTCCGTTGCCAAATATCTGCACTTCGATGTGCCGCGCCCGCTCCACATACTTTTCGATGAATAGACCTGCGTCCTTGAAGTTAGCCAGGCTCAGGCGCTCGACGCTGGCGTAATCGTCCTGAAGTTCAGCCGCATTCCGGCACAGGCGCATGCCGATGCCCCCACCGCCGGCAGTGCTTTTGAGCATGACCGGATAGCCAATCTTTTCGGCTTCTTGAAGAGCCTCTGCCACGCCTGCCAACAGTCCCGTTCCCGGAAGCAAAAAAACATTGGATTGCATCGCAAGTTCACGAGCTCGATGTTTCAAGCCGAAGGCTCGCATCTGGTCGCCTGTGGGGCCAATGAACTTGATTCCGGCAGCAGCGCAGGCATCGGCGAAGGCCGCGTTCTCGCTCAAGAATCCATAACCTGGGTGGATCGCTTCCGCGCCGCATTCCCTGGCAATCTCGATAATCTTGTCGCCTAACAGATAACTCTGCGCGGCGGGTGAGGGCCCCAACAGGAACGATTCCTGTGCTTGTTCCACATGAGTGGCGTGCCGATCGGCTTCACTATAAACAGCGACACTCGCAATGTTCATCCTGTGAAGAGTACGAAGGATGCGACATGCGATCGCGCCGCGATTAGCGATTAGTACTTTACGGAACATCGGCACCCCAGACCAGCAACCGGACGGGGGTTGGATTGTAAGCATTGCAAGGATTGTTGAGTTGGGGGCAGTTGCTGATGACCACAGCCACATCCATGGTGGCTTTCATCTCTACATACTTGCCGGCATCGCTGATGCCGTCCTCAAATGTGAGCTTGCCTTCGGGCGTCACCGGGACGTTCATGAAGAAGTTGACGTTCGATGTCATGTCGCGCTTGCCTACTCCCCAACTGGCAAGCGCCATGGTGAACGAATTCCGGCAGTTGTGCATGTAGCGCTTGTCGATGGAGTAGCGTACCTGATTGGATTCCGCTGCACATGCGCCGCCAAGCGTATCGTGGCGGCCGCAAGTGTCGGCAGTGATCACCATGAGTTCATTTCCGAGGTTGGAGAGCAGGCGTGAACCGGTAGTGAGATAGATTGCACCTTGTGCGTTGATGGTATCGAGGGCTGAATAGCGTTCGCTGAAATCGCGGGCGCTGTAGAAGAGGGTGTCGGCGGCCTGATTGCCGCCAAGGTCAACGATGCGAAAGGTCTGACCCTTTTTTACCTCATGGATCCAGCCATCGCCATCCGGCAGAACCTGGTCATAAATCGCGGTTGCGGGATCGAGGGGGCTTTCAACTAGCACGCGGTCACTCATTAGAGAAAGTACCTTTCGGAATTGATAAAGCCCCGAATGTTTTCAGGGCACGAGTTGCGGCAATAGTCGTCCGCTGCAACGGGTTCCGCTCGATGAAAGCGAAGATGGACACGCTTGGGTTGATAGGTGGGATTCGGGTCGAGTGGGTGAGGGTTCGTGTCGATGATGATGAGCGTATTCATCTCAGCGCGCAATTCCACATAGTCTCCTGGCTTCGAGTTGCCGGGAATGAAATTCATGCGGCCATCATTGTCGACGTGCACCTTCGAGAAAAAATTGATCTGGCCTTGCAGGTCTCTTCGGTCCATGCCGAATTTGGCAAGCTCACGCAGGAAGTTCTGGCGGGTGGAAGTGTACCAATCGTTGCGGAACTCCTGGTAGCCGTGTTCGCCATACTTTTCTTTGACGCTTTCGTCGGTGGAATGTGCGCCGATTGGATCGTGCCAACCCACTGTGTCATGGGTGATCGAGCACAACACGCGCCCCATGTCGGAATAGATGCAGTGTCCGCGTGTCAGGTGTGCGGTGTGTTGCGCCTTGAGCGTGTCAGGCATGTTGTAACGCTCGACGGGAATTTCAAAATTGAAGAATGTGACGGGCACATTGGCGCCGCCATCCACGGCTGTGATCCGCAACGCCGTGCCGCGCTTGAGAACATGCGCAAAGCTGGCGCCGCCACGCAACTCTTCTTCAAATAAAAGAGTATCGGGGGCCATAAGGCTCTCCTTTCAAACGGTCCAAATTGTCGTTGAAGAAATCGGCGGGGAAAACTAAGAACGGATGGGAGGACCACAGCAAACGTCCATGGCTGTGATTCGCAGCATCACGCTGAGACTCACCTTGCGCTCGTTGTTGCGGGCCATGGGCATTGCGGTAATTGTTTAGGGTCGCACAACTATGCGCCCGGCTGCAAGACGACTTTCATCAGGCCGGGTTCGCCAGCATACAGACGCTCAAACCACTCTGCTCCCTGCTCGAGTGGAGCAAGTGCGGAGATGATCGGGTCGACTTTGATGGCGCCGCGGTTGAGCAGATCGATGCACTGCGGGAACTCACCTGAACTTGCGGCTGAGCCTTGCAATCGAATTTGACGGCTGACCACCACTTGCAATGGAATCTCGACCTTGGGAGAGATGTTTCCAACCAGTGTGACCATGCCACCTTTCTTGACGCCCATAATGGCGGTCTCGATTGGCTTGGTAGCTCCAACCACTTCGATGGCGACATCCGCACCGCGGCCACTGGTAAGATCCTGCACCGCCTTGACGATATCCGTGTTCTTCGGATTCAAACCGACATCGGCGCCAAGCTTCTTAGCCATGTCGAGCTTGGAATCTTCGAGATCGACTGCAATGATTTGGCCGCAACCAGCGAGGCGGAGCGTTTGAACAACGAGCAGGCCGATCATGCCGGAGCCGACTACCAGGGCCGAAGCGCCAAGCTGCATTGGGGTCAGATTTACGGCATGAACAGCGATCGAAACTGCTTCGATCATAGCCGCGTAGTGGAATGGGAATTCGTTGGGGAGCGAGTAGAGGATGTTTTGTGGAACCGTGACATATTCGGCAAACGCTCCGTGGCGCCGGAATTCAGCGCAGCTCACGCCAAGCACCTGACGGTTCTCGCACAAATTGATCTCGCCGCGCTGGCAGAAATAGCAGCGGCCGCAACTGACGGTGGAATCAAATGTAACGCGGTCGCCAATGCTCCAGCCCTTGACGCCAGCGCCTACTTCGGCAATCTCACCCGAGGCTTCATGCCCCATCACGAGTGGTGGGACACGACGGCCGGTGCTGCCATCGTAGCCATGGATGTCACTGCCGCAAATTCCGCAGGCTTTGACTTTTACGAGGACATCTTCCGGCCCAATCGTGGGCATGGGCATTTCGGTCAAGGACAGTTTCTTGTATTCGGAGAGAAGTAGGGCTTTCATTTTTGCT
>Ga0163144_10005711_pt1 | contig 27645 bp, 19 predicted proteins | sample OliLak19BULKMAT1_FD_123175 | JGI IMG/M metagenome (GOLD analysis project Ga0163144, IMG submission 123175) | Freshwater microbial mat bacterial communities from Lake Vanda, McMurdo Dry Valleys, Antarctica - Oligotrophic Lake LV.19.BULKMAT1 | ecosystem: Environmental > Aquatic > Freshwater >... | reverse complement strand
TCCTGTTTCTACAAATGGGTCAACGGCTAAGCTTGTATTATTCCAGTTTCCAAATAAATCAACATCTAAATTTCCGAAACTTGCGTCAAGCACCGCTGTTCCTATAATATTAATATCAGAACCCGCAGTTAAATTAACGCTGTTCAAAAAAGATGTGCCTCCCGTATTTACATTAATTATACCTACAACTGTTAATGTACCTATTGCGCTTCCATTACCAATAATAGAACCAGCATTTAAACTTAATGAGGCGCCGCACGCCAAAGTTTTTGCCGCATTAATGATTAAAGCTCCTCCATTATTAATAGTAGTTGCGCTATTAAAATTAAAATTTCCGTTAGCATTTGTTATTGTTACAACCCCACTAATTGTTGTTAGACCATTTACAGTCCATGTGGCCCTGCCCCATGCTATTGTTGCGCCAGGGCTTACCGTTGCGTTATTACTTACATTTACAATTCCTGTGGCTGACCCTGAAATTGTAGACGATCCATTCATCGTTAAATTTCCTGCAATTTGTAAGGTCTCGGTAGTGGTAAAATTTACAACTCCACCATTGTTAATTATTAAGTCGTTTGTAAAGTTTTTATTACCTGCGGTATTTGTTATAGTGAGTGTTCCGTTAATTGTTCCAACACCTGTTGTTGCAAGCGTTCCGTTTGCTAAAGTTGCATTTGCTCCGGCGGAAATTGTTGTCGTTCCACCAACATTGAATGAACCGTTAGCGGTTCCGCTCAATAACGAACATGTTCCGTTTGCAGTTAAGTTTCCTGTCACATTAAGTGCTTCCGTAACATCAAACACAATGCTTGCAGTATTGTTTACAATTAAGTTATTCGAAAAAGTTTTTGTTCCGGCGGCGTTAACAGAAAATAAAAGCGTTCCGTTAATTGTAGCTAAGCCCGTTACCGTTAAAAAAATTCCTTGAATTTCTAAAGAGTTAGTGGATGGAATTGTAAGCGTTCCTGCCACATTCATAATTCTATTTGTTCCTCCGCCAATTACAACACCAACTCCAGTTGTTGTTAAATTTCCGTTTACAGTTAGTGTTCGTGTATTTGTAGTAAAATTGAGTGTGCCGTTGTTGGTAAAATTAACACAGCTTCGATTATTTGCGAATGTAACAACATCTCCTGCTACAATGACAGCATCGTCGGTTGCAATTGGAGCTATACCTCCCGCCCAAGTGGCTCCAACTACCCAATCACCACCACCCGTACCATTAGAAACTATAATTGCGCCAAAAACTCTCAGCGAACTTAAAAGCACAATAAACAAAATTAATTTTTTTGATTTCATTTTGTTTTGCTTTATCTTTCTTTAATATAGATGAGACGAAGAAAATGTTATCCTGTTGCCAAATTAGCACATTAATGTAGATTTTTTGCTAATCAACGTTCATTTTTATTTCCTAACGTAACAAAGTTGGTGAGTTATTGACCGCCGCTTCTGTTTTTCCTTGCATCATACATTGATTCCGTTTTTTTTATCTACACAGAATAGAAATTTCATTGACTGTAAAAACAGTGATGCGTTGTCCCAAGAATTACGACTTATTGCGTCTCTCTGCAAAAAAATCTTGTAACAGTTTCAATGACTCATTTGCCATCAAGCCACCTTCAACAACTGTTTTAGGGTGAAAAATATTTTTTGACAAAAGCATAGCGCCTCTTTTTTCGTCCTTTGCACCATAAACTATTCTGTCAATTTGAGACCAAGCTAAAGCCCCGGCGCACATCGAGCAGGGCTCAAGTGTTACAAAGAGCGTACACTTTTTTAAATATTTTGCACCGATAAATTCGCTTGCGGATGTAATTGCTTGCATCTCCGCGTGCGCTGTTACGTCGTGTAATTTTTCTGTAAAATTATGCGCACGTGCAATGATTCTTTTTTCTAAAACAATTACAGCGCCAACAGGTACTTCGCCTTGATCATAGGCCAGCTGTGCCTGACGCAAGGCTTGTTGCATAAAATATTCGTCGGTGAATGGGTCGATCATTTTACTTTTCTTACTGAAAAAATTAAGTCTTGTCAAAGTTTATAAAAAAGTTTGGGATGATTGGTCCAATTTTTTTTGTTCTTGGTATTGCCAAGAACCGCAACGGTTAATGCTTAATGCCCAAAATTACTTTTTAGTGTTGATAAAATGAAATAATAAATCTTTACAATTTGGGAATTGGATTCCCAAATTGTAAAGATATTAAAACGAATAGATAGAGCAAACAGGCAAAATTATTCGTCTAAAAATCAAGGATAAAAATTGCAGAAGGACATATAATACCTTCGCTTAGTTCAAATTATACCATTACTTAGATCAAATTAGTCCAAAGCACAATTTGGACTTAGCAATGTAAATGCCGATACGGTTTAAATAAAGAAAATAGGCACCCGAAATACCAAGCAATGTACAGCAAACTCGCTTTGCAAAATTCGGCGTTTAGGTGAACAGCCCTTTAGCCGTCTAAATAAACAGATCAGCGCATCCGCTAACGTCGTGCAAAATTAACTACATTTGCCCTTCAATTTTTACATCATGTATCGATCACACACCTGCGGCGAGCTTAACGAAAAACACATTGGCGAAACCATCACATTGAGTGGTTGGGTTCAAACCATTCGTGATAAAGGAAACCTAATTTGGGTTGATTTGCGCGATCGTTATGGCATTACACAAGTCGTTGCGCAAACCGGCCGAACACCAAATGATGTAATTACCAAAATTAAATCTTTGGGGCGCGAATTTGTTGTTCAAATTACTGGAAAAGTAATTTCACGTCAAAGTCCAAATCCTAAAATAAAAACAGGTGCTATTGAAATTGAAATTGTAGAGATAAATTTGCTGAATGCGTCTCTTGTTCCGCCTTTTACAATTGAAGATGAAACGGATGGCGGTGAAGAATTGCGAATGAAATATCGTTATCTCGATTTGCGAAGAAATCCTGTTTTAGATAAATTAAAATTGAGAAATAAAGTTGCGCTTGAAACTCGTAAATATTTAGATTCACTTGATTTTATTGATGTTGAAACCCCATACCTCATCAAATCAACACCCGAAGGTGCACGCGATTTTGTTGTGCCTAGCAGAATGAACCCCGGCGAATTCTACGCTTTACCACAATCGCCACAAACATTTAAACAACTTTTAATGGTATCTGGGTTTGACCGCTATTATCAAATTACCAAGTGTTTTAGAGATGAGGATTTGCGAGCAGATCGTCAACCCGAATTTACGCAAATTGACTGCGAGATGGCTTTTGTTGAACAAGAAGACATATTAAAAACGTTTGAAGGGCTAATTAAACATCTTTTTAAGACTTGCCGAAATGTTGAGTTTAAAGAAGATTTTCCGCGAATGACATTTGCCGATGCGATTAAAAAATATGGTTCAGATAAACCAGATATTCGTTTTGGAATGGAGTTTTGTGAAATGAATGACATTACAAAAAACAAAGGCTTCGTAATTTTTGACGATGCCGAATTAGTAGTTGGAATAACGGCAAAAGGTTGTTCAGAATTTACCCGAAAACAATTAGATGAATTAGTAGAATGGGTAAAGCGCCCGCAAATTGGCGCAAAAGGTCTTATCTACTGCAAATGCAACACAGACGGAGCTTTCAAGTCAACTGTAGATAAATTTTATGATCAAAACGCTTTATCTGATTGGGCGAAAAGATGCGACGCAGTCGCTGGCGATTTGATTTTTGTTTTATCAGGAAATGAAAATAAAGTTCGTGGTCAAATGAATGAACTTCGTTTACACCTTGGAAATATATTAGGCCTGCGAGATGGTAATGTTTTTAAGCCGTTGTGGGTTTTAGATTTTCCATTGTTGGAGTTTGATGAAGCAAGCGGACGTTATCACGCCATGCACCATCCTTTTACATCTGCCAAACCCGAAGATGTTCATTTGCTAGATACAGAACCCGGAAAAGTTCGCGCGAACGCTTACGATTTAGCGGTGAACGGTGTTGAGTTAGGCGGTGGTTCTATTCGTATTCACGACAAAAAAATTCAAGCAAGAATGTTTGAATTACTAGGTTTTACGAAAGAAGATGCAGATGCTCAATTTGGATTTTTGATGAATGCCTTTGAGTTTGGTGCTCCTCCTCATGGTGGGCTAGCTTTTGGATTAGACCGTTTGGTTGCAACAATGGGCGGTTCTGATTCAATTCGTGATTACATTGCATTCCCTAAAAACAATAGCGGACGTGATTTGATGATTGATTCTCCGTCGGAATTGAATAAGCAACAATTAGAAGAACTTTCAATTCAAGTAGCCGTAAAACCTACTGTTTAAAATGTTAATACTTTTTTGTACTGTATTCGTTAATTTTTTTACTGTTTCTTGATTACCTTATGTTTTGAATGCGTTTTTTAACCTTCATATCAATTATTTTTTTCGCTTTTAATTCTGCCTTAGGTCAGGATAATCTTTCGTTAATTGAAATTCTTGAGGCACGTTCTAAAGTAAACCCCGATTCAGTTAAGGTTATTTTAATTGCGCAACTAAATAAATTTCAAGATGCCGGCAAAAGAAGCCCTATACATCATATTTTGGGAATTACTTATAAAAAATTAGGGGATTATGATTCCGCCGTTTATCATCTAAAAGCAGAAGACTCGCTGTTGAATAATAGTACTCTTGCGCTCGAAGCTGAGGTTAAAAATCAATCTGAACTGGCAGATGTTTATTATCAACGCGGCGATCTTTTTAGTGCTGAAAAATATTATGGTAATGCTTTAAAATTAGTTGAAAAGTCAACCGACTATAAATTAAAATCCGGTGTGTTTTTAGGGATTGGTTGGTTGTCGCGCGAGCAAGGAAAACATGCCATTGCGCTTGATTATTATTTTCAAGCCATGACCTTAGCGGAGGTGAATAAAGACGAAGATTTATTAGCTAACTGTTATGGAAAAATTGCCATTGTCTATAATGTAAAAGGCGAATTAAAAGAGGCTGAAAAATACTATTATAAGTCGCTCGATTATCGTCTTAAAAACAATAATATGCCCGCTGTTGCTAGTCTTTACAATAATATTGGCTTGATGCACGACTACGCAAAAAATTACGACACGGCGATCATTTTTTTCGAAAAAGCCAGTCACATTTCGGATTCGCTGGACGATAAAAGAGGTGTTGCAATTGCCAATGAAAACATTGGGCTGATGCTTTATCAAAAGCGTGAAGACTTAACTTTAGCGGTTGATAGACTAAAGTTAAGTTTAGATTATTGGCGCTCAAAAGATGATGTTTTTGGTCAGTGTCAAACGCTTGTTTACATCGTTTATGTTTACAATGCACAGGAAAACTATAAGGCAGCACTCGATTCGGGTTTAAGAGCCTTAAATTTTGCCCAACAATCTGGAGCAAGAGATGTTGAACGCGAAGCACTTCAGCACATTTCAATCGCATACGAAGGCCTAAACAATCACAAAGAAGCCTTAGGTTATTATAAAAATTTTATTGCGTTACGCGATAGTTTAAATGAAATAAACTCAATGGCAGAAATTGATATGCTGAGTATTGAACAAGAATTTGAATCTAAACAAATTCAAGATTCGTTAGGTCTTGCATTAATCCATGAAAAAGAACAGGCCGCCGTTTTACTTGATGTTGAGGCCGGCAAATTCTGGAACAAACTTTTGTTGCTTGGTCTGCTAGGTTTTTCGGCGCTTATTGTAATTGGCGTGTTTGTTAGTCGTCAACAAAAAAAGAATGCCAGCTTAATCAAAAAAGCCAACCTAATGCTACAGGTAAAAAACAAAGAAATTATTGACAGCATCACTTACGCCAAACGAATTCAAAACGCCATTTTACCAACATCTAAATTAATTCGCACGATTTTTAAAAATAGTTTTGTTTTTTATCGCCCTAAAGATATTGTTGCAGGAGATTTTTATTGGATGTCAGAAATAACCGTGAACGAAAATACATTTGTGTACTTTGCTGTTGCAGACTGCACAGGTCATGGTGTTCCTGGCGCAATGGTAAGTGTAATTTGCTCAACAGCGCTCAATAAAGCTGTGAACGAAATGCGCATTCAAGACCCTGGACAAATATTAAACACAGTTACCGATTTGGTAATTGAAACCTTCGAAAAAAGCGACAATGAATTAAAAGACGGAATGGACATTGCCCTTTGCTGTTTTAATTTAAAAACTCGTGAGTTAAGTTATTCTGGCGCTAACAATGCACTTTGGATTATCACCGATCGAACAGAAATTGCAACCCAATCGCGCGTGGTTACTAATCAACAAATGTCACTTTATCTTCATGAAATAAAAGCAACAAAACAACCCGTTGGAAAATTTACAAAACGCATGGCATTTCAAACCCATGTGCTAAACCTAATGCCAAACGACTTAGTTTATCTTTTTACCGACGGTTTTGCTGATCAATTTGGTGGCGTAAAAAATAAAAAATTTAAATATTTATCTTTAAAAAAGCTCTTACTTTCTGTGGCCGGGCAAAGCGTAGATGAACAGCGCGAAGCGCTCAAAAAATCTTTCAATGATTGGAAAGGCGCAATGGAGCAAGTAGATGATGTTTGTGTTGTTGGAATTCGTTTGTAAAAAACTTCCCCTTTTTTTTGACGTAAGTAACGAATTAACAAAAACACGAGCTGCATCTATGCTGAGCGCAACCGAGGTATTTGATCCATTTTAAAAAACCGCAATGTTTGTGTTGTTGGAATTTGTTTGTGAAAAACGTCCTCCTTTTTTTGCTTATTAATCAGAAACAAAGCCTCTCGTTTGTTCCTTTACGACAGATTTAAAAAGATTTTGTTTTGATACACAACGAAATTAATGCTGTATTTTTGCAAAAACCATTTTCAATGCGCTCAACCATTATTGTTTTCATTGTCATTTTGGTCACAGGAATGATAATTGCCGGCTTTATCAACAAGTATTATTACTCTGCCGAATACAGAAATGAGGAAAACAAACTGCGCGTTATCAATCCTAGTGATGTAAATAAAGCGCTCGTTGATTCGTCCATTGCACATGTAAAAGAAGGTCACACCATTGGGGATTTTTCATTCACCAATCAATTAGGAAATAAAATTACACAAAACGATACAAAAGGTAAAATTTACGTTGCTGATTTTTTCTTTACTACTTGTGGAGGCATCTGTCCAAAAATGACAGAACAATTAAAACGTTTGCAAGACGAATTTTCTGCCGACACCAATTTTTTAATTCTGAGTCATACAGTTAATCCAAGTATTGATACAGTTGAAGTTATGAAGCGATATGCCGAACGCTTTAAAGCAAATGATAAACAGTGGTGGTTTTTAACAGGCTCAAAAGAAGAACTTTATTTAATGGCGCGCAAATCCTATTTAGTTGTTCCAGATCCGGAGGATCCAAATTTTGAGCATGGTGATGAGTCTGACTTCATTCACACAGAGAATTTTGTTTTGATTGATCCTGACAAACGAATTAGAGGAATTTACGATGGCACAGACCCGAATGTGGTTGGTGGATTAATCCGTGATATTTATGACTTGAAAAGGGAGTATGGGCTTTAATGGTTGAGAGTTGAGAGTTAAGGGTTGAAAGTTGAAGGGTTGAGCGTTGAAAAGTTGTTGTTAAAGCTATTGACTGAGCAGCGCTAGCGTGTCGAAGGCCGATGCTTAAATCAAATTCAACTTATCTAACAACTCATCTTTGTACGAGCCGCCGATTGGAATGATTTTTTTATCGTTTTCAAGATGCAAATTCGGATATTCTATTGATGCAATTTTTGAAACACGAACAATAAACGAGCGGTGAACACGAATAAACGCCTCTGCTGATAACTTGCTGATAATGTCTTTCATTGTTGAGTGAATGGTATAGCGGCTTTCCAAGGTGTTGATTACAACATAGTCTTTTAACGCTTCCACAAAATAAATATCTTCTGTTTTTATTTTTACCAATCTACTTTTTGATTTAACAAAAATGAATTCTTTGTTGTCTTTGTTTTCGATTAACGAATAAAATAAATCGCGCTCTTTTAAAACTTCTTTTTCCTTTGAATATTTATACAACGCCATTTCAATTGACGTGTGTAAATCAACCTCTTTAAAGGGTTTAATGATATATCCGTAAGGCTCTGTTACCTTTGCTTTGGCTAATGTTGATTCATCTGCATAAGCCGTTAAATAAATCACGGGAATATGTAATTCTGCTTTTACTCTTTCGGCAGTATCAATTCCGTTCATGTCTCCTTTGAGCATGATGTCCATTAAAATAATATCGGGTTGGTGTTGTTGCGCTAATTCAAACGCTTTTTCTCCTGTTGAAGCTGCTCCCACCACGTTATAGCCCAATTTTTTTAGGCTGTGTTGGATGTCCTTTGAAACGATGCTTTCGTCTTCAACAACAAGAACGTTGGTTTTAGGCATAGATTAGAAATTCTGCTTATCAAAGGTAATTAAAAATTTTGTTCCACCATCGGTTTTCAGTATTAGTTCACCGTCAAGTTGATCAACTAGCGTATAAACCAAACTTAGCCCCAACGATTCTGAATTTTCTACATTAAAACCAACTGGCAAGCCTACACCAAAATCTTGTACTTGCATAAAAATCTTGTTCTTTTCTTCACGCACATGAATGGCTATTTTTCCTTTTTTTGCAACAGGATAGGCGTATTTTAAGGCGTTCGAAATTAGCTCGTTTAAAATTAGGCCGCAAGGGATTGCTTGATCGAGCGCTAATTTTACTGGTTGAATATCTAAATCCAAGCCTATTTTGTTGTGATAAAGTTGATACGAATGCACTAAATTCTGAACCAAATTTGTGATGTAATCAGCAAAATTTATTGAACCAAAATCTTTTGTTTGATAAAGCGATTCGTGAATGTAGGACATTGACCGAATACGGTTTTGACTTTCATTAATGATTTCTAATGTTTTTGGATCACTTACATAAGACGATTGTAAATTCAAAATACTATTTATCACTTGCAAATTATTCTTTACTCGATGGTGAACCTCTTTCAATAAAATCTCTTTTTCTTTGACAGACTCAATAAGTTTTGCTTCGTGTTCAATGGTCTCGGTTATATTTCGTGAAAGCACAATTACCTCTTCTTCGTTCATTTTTGAAAAACGATTTTCATAATAAATCACTTGTTGGTTTTCATCCTCTTTGCGCCGAAATTCAATCGTATCAGTTATCAATGCGTTTTTTATCAATGCGTTTTTTATATGGCCCATAAATTTTAATGCCACGCCAGAATCAATGAACACTTTTGAAACATGTTTTCCAACAATATCTTGCGTTGACAAAAAGCCTTCCAGTTGATCTAAACCCCTTGGTTGATTGACACGATAATCTGTAAAATACCCATCCTTGTTTACTTTGTAAAGGATATCAGGCATAGCTAATAGAATTGCACGGTTGTTAGCTTCGCTCAGTTTTGTTTTTCGTTGTGCCTCAATTTTATCTGTGATTTCGTGCGAGATGAATGAAATTTCAACTATTTCTTTTTGTCCAAGATTTACTGGATTTAAAAAGGACTCCACCCAAACCTCACCTTTTTTGGAAGAAAAATGACTTACAAACTCAAGCGTCTCTCCATTCAAAACACGTTTTAATCGCTCTTCTATTTTTTTTCTAGCCTCCTTTTGTGGTTCAAACAAATCCAAAAAGCTGTCTCCAATTTTTACATCAATTTCTAAACTGTTTTTAATCATTCGTCTAAAATTTTCATTAAACGATGATAATTTGTAGTTGATATCCAACGACAAAATGAATAAATTATATGAGCTTTCAAACAAAGCGTTTAACCAGAAAGTTTTTTCTAAAAGCTCGGCTTGTGTCTTTCTGTGATCAACAATTTCTTGTTGCAGATTTTTGTTCGTTTCTTCTGCTATTTCAGCGCGTAATTTTTGCGTATTGTATTCCGTTTGGAGTGTAATGTCTTGCATTAAAAACAAACTCGATTTTTTGTTGTTGTATACCGTTCTTACAACACTTAAACTAAATTTTCGTTGGTCTATATCGTTTCCTAAATTTATCTCCGTATACGAATTCGTTTCGTCGCTTTTTTCGTTGATTAAATCTTCTATGATAAATTTTATGTTTTCTGGAAATACTTGGTATAAATTATCCGTTTTATTGTTCAACAAATCTTTATAAAGCCTTTCTCCGCTTGGGTTTAAATAAACCAATTTAGTGTCTGTAAAAATTAAAATTCCAGCCGGCGAATTATCAACAATATTTTTAAAACTGCGCTGGCTGTCTAACAATTCTTGCTCATTTTTTTTACGTTCAGAAATATCTTTTATAACCGCCTGAACAATTTTTTCTTTCCCTAACGAAATTGAAATAAACGAAACTTCAGCAAAAAACTCTAGCCCGTTTTTACGTTTGAATTTCCATTCCAATTCTACTTTTTCTCGTTCGTTTGTCGATTTATTCAAAACAGTTATTCGCTGCTGAAGTTCTTCTCCATTAACAGCAATGTCCTCTAATTTTAATCCAACCAATTCATTTGTATCATAACCAAACAATTGCAGACCAACTAAGTTCAAATCAACGATGTGGCTTTCGTTGTTTTGTGTAGATAAAAGTAAAATTCCTGTGTTGGCTTCTTCAAACAATAAGCGATATTTTTCTTCGCTCATTTTTAATGCATAGGCTGTTTCTTCTAACTCTGTAATATCGATAAGCGTTCCTTCAATTATATTAAGGTTTCCGTCTTCATCGGGTTGAATTGATACGTTGTTGTTTAGAATTAATTTTCTTCCGTCTTTGCGCCGTAAATTTGAAATATGATTATTGATGGAGCCTTCGACTCTTAAGCAATCTACATAAGCTTTACGATTGCTTTTTTCGAAATACATTTCTTGAATATTTTTACCAATAATTTCATTGGGGCTTTGATATCCTAATATTCGGGCAAAAGCAAGATTTGATTCTAAAATTGTACCGTTAACATGCGTTTTGTAAACGCCCGCCATGTTACGTTCAAATATTTGTCGGTATCTTTTTTCAGATGCTTCTATTGTTTGTATTGCATCAACCTGGTCTGTTATATCGGTCACAATTCCAAAGAGAAAAATGATTCCCGAATCATCGATTTTTTTTGGAAATATTTTTTCTTCAACCCATCTTACTTCACCATTTCTTACGATTCTAAACTTTATTCTGTTTTGTTTAACCGTACTAATTGTATCTTCAAAAATTAGCCCCACCTCTGTACGATCTTCGTGATAAAACAGTTCATTTAAACGGCCCGATTTTATGAGCGTTATATACTCATCGGTGTCTATTCCATAAACTTCTTTTACTTTGTTTGAAACGTAATTTACTTGATGATTTCCATTTGCATGGTATGCAATATTATAAATAAACGAAGGAATGTTCTCAAGCACTTTTGCAATGTTTTCTTTACTCTCAATTAACTTCTGTTCATGTTCGCGCTGATCTTTTATTAATCGAATAGAGATAATTAAAACCTTTTTATCAAAATAGGTTGATGGGCGAATAGTAAATTCTATTGGTATAAAATCGTTAGAGTCGGCTAAGGCATAATTAGCTTCGAATTTTGTTTTTTGACCAGATTTTAAGTCTGCTATTGCGGTGCTGAATTTGTTTATTTCTGTTTCATTTTTAGTGCAAAAAACCTCGTTGAATATTTTTCCGATTACTCCGTTAGCAAATTTGTACCTTGTGTAATCAATCGCCACATTATTAATCTCAATAATTTCCAAATTTTTATTTAATACAAAAATTAATTCTGAGGAATCATTGAACAAATTTTTATATCCATCTTTTGCCAGACTTAATTTTTTTAAAAGGCGCTCTCTCCAAAAACTAAAACCAATGATAACCAATGCAAAAAAGAGCATATAAAGCGCAAACTTTGGATCAAACATTTTATATTGCACTGAAAGAATGGTCATCAACAAAAGCACCAAAGAAAAATAAATGATTGTTATAAGGCTTTGAACTAAAAGAATTCCAATAAGAAAAAAAATCAACAACAAACTAACAAAACTATCTTGTTCACGACTTTCTAGAAACCAAATAACATTTATGAGTGTAACACTAAATAAAAATAAAAAGTGAATGGTAATGAAATGGTTTTTTATACCTTCTTTTTTATTAAACCCTAAAACTAAAACGCTTACAAAAACACCCAGCAAAGCTTGTGCTATTTCATAAAAATGAATCTTATAAAAACTTAAGAAATGCAAAAGGAGATTGAGCAATATCAATGGTAATATCAAAACACAAACGCGCTTATAAAAAAACAACAATGATTGCCCTAACGAATTTTCTTCATTGGTGTTTGTAAAGTATCGAGCTATTCTGGAGCTATTCATTCTTTTGTTGTGTTGCGTCTTCTACTTTAAATCCATTTATTTTAAAAATTTCTCCTTGTTTATAGGTGATTTCTTCTGTTACCTCACCTAGTTCGTTATACGTTTTCCACCTTCCTTCTTTTGAACCTCCGAGGTATTTTCCATCCATTTTTTTTATCCCATTTTGATGATAATAAATATGTCTTCCTTTTGGTTCTCCTTCATCATACGATCCAACAAAAGCCAATTTTCCGTTTTTATAATAATGCCTCCAAATCCCATCAGGTTGACCAACGGTAAACGTTCCTACCTCTTTGTGATCACCTACCTGATAAAACCAAGAACCCTCTTGCAAACCATTGTAATATTCTCCGCTTGTTATTTGAGCGCCTAACGAATCATATTCTTGCACAAGTCCTTCTAATTTTCCGTAACCATTAAAACTTTCGGTTCTTTTTAATTTTCCATTTGGATAATACCAAATCCAAACTCCAATAGGTGTGTTGTTTTTATAATTTCCTTCCTGTTCTTTTTTTCCGTTTTCATAGAAGTAAACCCATAAGCCTTCCTTTATTCCTTCAGTATAAACACCTTGCGATCTTTTTTTTCCTGTTTTATAATAATTAACCCAATCTCCGGAGTAGGTTCCGTTGAAAAGAATCATGCCTTCCGAAGTCATGGTATCCTTTTCGTAGATGTATCCATTTAATAGTTTTCCAGCCTCATCATACAACCGAAAAATTCCGTTTTTTAACCCGTTGTTTAGTCCTCCAACCAACTTTACTCTTCCATCTTCATAATATTCTTTATACAACTCAATTAAAACAACATCATTTGTTGCCATAGATGTATCGCTCGTCATTGTTGCAATTTCCACTAGCTTACCTTTTTCGTTAAATGTTTTGGTAAGGCCATTCATTTGGCCGTCTTTAAATTCTGTTTCAGATTTTATTTTTCCGTTTGGATAATATTCGCGCCAGTTGCCGGTTTTTTTCCCATCCTTATCTAAACGATTATATTCTGCCCGGTTTTTTAAATAACCATTGTCGTAAATTTCTTCGGTTATAATTGTTCCTTCTTTGGAAAATTCTAATGACACACCAACCTCTTTTCCATCAAAATAAGTGAGTGTCTTTTTCAATGATCCATTCGGATAAAGCCATATTTTTTCTCCTTGAATAACATCATTCACATAAAAAAATTCTTCGCTTAAATTATTCAGCGTATCAAAGCGCTGTGCACAACCATTTTTTTTGTCAAAATCATATTCATAGCGCCATGTTAATCTCCCTTTGTTATCATAAAAAAACCATGTACTGTCTGACAAGCCAACACTTTTATAACCATGTGATTTTAATATGCCATCCGGATAATAGGTTTTCCACAAACCCTCGGGAAGATTATTTTTGAAATTACCTTCACTGGCAATTTGACCATTGTCATAATAAAATATAGTATATCCATTCGGATTTATTTCTTGCCCAAAAGCACAAATTTTTTGAATCCCTATAAATAATAAACTATAAATTATTTTTTTAAAGAAAGAAAATGTGTTGTTATTATTAGGGCTGTTCATTTGTTGACAATTCCTTCCGGTAAATTAGGAATTTAAAGTTACGTCTTTTTTTCCATACGCAATGAACACTGAGTTAACAATGATATGTATTGATTATGAATGCATGCGCAGGGTTATTAACATAATTGCAAAGAGTTGAGTTTTGTAAACAATGTGTATATTTTTTTTTATTTCAAAGGTTTTTTCTGTCAATAAGTTCCTCCAAAAAAAAGTACTTATTAATAGTAAAGTTGAATTAAATTATATAGCTGAAATTTTAAACCAATAATCCTAAAATTTAAGAAAGCTTTAATACAATTTATTACACGGGATACTAACAATTTAATGAACAATTTAAAACAAGCCTAAGTAGTCATGAATCACTGTCTAGTCATAGGTTTGAAATAAACTCAACTATAGATGTTAATAATTATGAACACTATAAAAAATCAATGCAAGGTGCTTTCAATTACATTTGATATAAATACAAAATTACATGAAAAAAGTAATTCCCATTGGATGTGATCACGCTGGTTTTGAACTAAAAGAATTGATTGTAAAACAACTCAAAGATAAAGGATACGAGGTAAAAGACTTTGGGACGTATAATACAGATAGTATTGATTATCCAGATTATGGCCATCCGGTTGCAACAATGGTTGAGGAAAACCCAGGCACAATTGGAATTATTATTTGCGGAAGCGGGAATGGAATTAACATGACGGTAAACAAACATCAAGGAATAAGATCTGCTTTGTGTTGGACCAAAGAAATTGCAACTTTAGCTAGACAGCACAATGACGCAAATATTATTGCGCTGCCAGCAAGATTTATCAGTACAGAATTAGGATTAGAAATGGTGGAAGTTTTTCTTTCCACTGAGTTTGAGGGAGGACGACACCAAATTAGAGTAAATAAAATTGCTTGTAAGTAAACAAGAACAATTACTCGTTAACTAAAGTCTCAATAAACGCATCTGTTTCCGCGACAAAGTTTAAGTAATAATCAACTGTTCCTGGTCCACTAAAACCGGTATGAATTTTTCTAATGGCTCCTGCCTTGTCAATAAAAATTAGTGTTGGAAAGGAAATAATTTCGCTTAATTGCGGAAACAAATCTGCAGCACAAGGTTTGCAAGCATCTCCACCAATTAAAAAAGTATAATTCAAATTCAAGGCGTCTTTGTATTTTTTAACTTTTTCTATTTTTTCATCTGTTGTTTTTTGGGTTTCAAAAGTCACAGCTAAAACTTCAAGTTGATTAGGATAACGCTCATTAATGCCACGCAAATAATTACTTTCATCCAAACAGTTAGGACACCAGGTCCCCATAATTTGAATCAAAACAACTTTGTTTTTTAACGACTCGTTGGGATATTTATAGATTGATTTATCCAGTTTCATCAACTCAAACGAAATAGGTTCTTCATTCACAACATAAGTTAAAGAGTCGGGATGAGTTAATTCAAAACTTTCATTTTTTAGCGCATACCAATCTGTTCTATAATGTTTACCAGAAAAAAACTCTCCCCATAAAGTGTCCTTTCTTAATTGTGCGCGAAATAAAAAAGCGTGTGATCCATCAAACGTAGAAAGGAATAAACTATCACCAACTGTTGCGCCAGTTAAATATCTATAATCACCAGTTTCAGTTAAAAAAGTTCCACTTAGTAAGTTTGTTTTTATGGGTTGGGTAATTGTAAAATCCGGAGCGAAATAATTGAATAGCCCAATAGCTTTTTCTGGATTGGATTTATAATCAAAGGTAACCTCCCATTTTCCTTCCACCATTATTTGGTTATGCGTATATGGATAACGTGATTCCCCCTCAAAAATTGACCGAAAAGGAACATTGTAATTAGTTGATTTGGCTCTGTTAAACCAAGCGCCAGTTAAATATGTTTTAGTATGAATTTTGATTTTTAGTTCTGCATCAAAAGTTTGAAACAGAATAAACAAGGAGTCTCCAACCAATTTGATTTGATTAAGCAGAATTTGTTCCGCACCATTAATAATAGTAAGACAAACACTTTTTTTTGTTTTTTCAATAAAAAAAGAAGCAGGCAAAATAATTCCATCAGCCAATTGAAATTCTGTATACCAATTTCCTAACTTAACTTTTGCGGCAGAAGCCGTGTTGGTTATAGTAAGTGCGCCAAGTAATAAAAGTAAGCCAATACAATTTTTCATGGTTCAAATCGTTCAGAGCCAATAAATTGATTGGGTTCTGCGAAAAAAATTTATGGTTAAATATAGACTTTTTATGAAATATTTTATAATCCATGCAACTTTTAAATACCTATTTTAGTCTGATTAATTGAAAGAAGGCATGACGGATGAACAATTAGTAAAGGAATGTGTATCCGGTAATACAATTGCTCAACGAACGTTTTACGATTTGTTTGCAAAAAAAATGATGGGTGTTTGTCTCCGATACACTAATAATGGTGACGAGGCGCAGGATGTTTTACAAGATGGATTTATTAAAATCTTTAACAAACTCCCTGATTTTGAACGTAAAGGTTCGTTAGAGGGATGGGTGAGAAGGATAATAGTAAATACCGCATTGGATCAGTATCGCAAAAACAAAAAACATCAAAACGATGTAGATATAGATGTGGTAGGATATAAGCTCGAAAAAAAAGAGTTTATAGTTGAGTCACTAACAGCGGAATATTTGCTTAAGATGATACAAACTATTCCAGAAGGATATAGAATAGTGTTTAACCTCTTTGCTATTGAAGGTTATTCGCATAAAGAAATAGCAGAACGATTAGGAGTAACAGAAAGCACATCAAAGTCGCAATATTCAAGAGCCAAAAGCTTGCTGAGACAAATGGTGGTAGATAATAAGATTGTAGAGGAAAATGAAAGATAATTTAAACATAGAAGAACTTTTTCAAAAGGGATTTGAGAATTTTCAGCCGGCGGTTGACCCTAGTCTTTGGGCCAATATTCAAGCTGGAATTGGAACAACAGCAGCTGTTACAACAAGCGTTTCTGTTGGAGTAAAAATAGGCTTAATTTCAACTGGTATTATTGCGGCATCTGTAGCAACTTGGTATTTTGGTTTTTATCAGCCAGAGCAACCAAATAAAATTAATACTAACACAAATGTGGTTACAAACGCGCTTCCGCAAAAGGATGCTAATACCGGAGAAACGATTATTTATGTAAATGATAGTAACGATCCTGTTATTTTAAAAAACAAAGAAAAGATTGAGACCGAATTACAATACTATCAAGCAAATACTTCTACAATTGAAAACAACAATGGCTCAACCGTTGTGATTGGAAACGATGGTTCTATGACTCCGATTAATGTGAATGGTTCAACAACAAATTCAAACAACAATAACAGTGCAGTTACGAACAGCAACGAAACTGTGGTTCCGGATCCAATTGCTCGCCCCGACGCACCTAGCGGAAGAATGGAGTTCACACAATCAACTATTTATGCGCCAACAATTGTAACGTTTATTTCGAACGCAAAAAATCAAAAGGAAGTAAGATGGGATTTTGGTGACGGAACAACCGCTGAGGGAGCTGACGCTAAACACACATACTCAAAACCAGGAAAATATACTGTAGAAATGCTTGTGCTTGGAGATGGAAACGCTTATTCTGAATCACAAGAAATCGTGGTGAAATCAAAATCAAGCATTGATAATATTCCAAATGTAATAACTGCAAATGGAGACAGAATCAACGATATCTTCTCTGTTAAAACAACAGATATAGAAACATTCACAATCTCAATTCGCGACAGAAATGGAAATGAAATTTTCTCATCAAACGATAAGGATTTTGTTTGGGACGGAACAGATTACAGCGGAGAAACAGTAGAAAAAGGAATGTATACATACGTAATCATCGCTGAAGGAACGGATGGAAGTGTGATTAAATTGCCAGGCCAGATTTACGTACAATAATTAAAGTTTGCTTATATTTTTAGAAAAAGAGCGTCCAATTATGGCGCTCTTTTTTGTTTTTTAGTAAAGAAGAAAAAAACAAAATTTGAATGTCAAAATTCCAAACAAATTTTTTGTTGTTTTAGAATTGTAAACAAAACTTCAAAACACTTAACTAAATCAGGCACAAGCCAAGTGCTTTGAATATTGTCATTTGAGCTTTAAAAAGTGGGCCTTAATTCTTCAAAAACCACTTTTCGTTTTCATAAATATACTCAGACACATTTTTGTTTTGCGCTCCAAACATTGTGCGCGAATCGCTTATAAATAATTTCATTTGATCATAATTAGCTTGCGTGTCAAAGAACATGGGGTTGTTTTCATACTTTGCTGCTGGCAGAACATAGTATTTTTTAATACCGTTTTCCAACGGTGTATAAACCCAGGTCAAAATATACCCCGAATCTTTTATGGATGTTTTTCCTTTTTCTTTTTTCAATGTTAATTTAAACATAGCGCCCCCATCTTTTTTGCGATCTCGTTGATTAGAGATGTAGTTTCCGAGTGAATAAACAATAAGATTTTCTTTGCCAGAATCATCAAGTTGTTTTTCCCAAACCATTTTTTGCAATACGTGTGGATGTGCGCCAACAATAATGTCTGCGCCTTGGTCAAAAATGTACTTACCCATATTAATTTGCCAGGTTCCAGCATCAGTTTGATATTCGTCGCCCCAATGTGTAACAACAATAATTTTATCTACATTTTTTGATTTGGCAATAGCCATATCTTGAGCAATAAGTTCTTTGTCAATAAGATTTACAATTGTTGGTTTAGGAAAATCAATTCCATTTGTGCCATAAGTGTAGTTGAGAATCGCAATTCTAAAACAATCTTGCTCAATAATTAAAGGGTGATTTTCTCGTCTGTTCGTTGAGTCCTTAAAGGTTCCGGTGTGCATAATTTTTAATGAATCCAACACCCAAACGGTTCTAATAATACCAGCCCCACCTCTATCACAGCTATGATTGTTGGATGTTACTAAGATATCCATTCCCGCATTTTTGCAAGCAACTGCCAATTCATCTGGTGAACTGAACTGTGGATATCCTGTAAATGGCGGTCCCGCTAACGTAACTTCTAAATTGGCAATTGTATAATCAGCGGCAGAAACCTCGTCTTTAATGTATTTAAAACAATTGTTATAATCGTATTTATTTGTTGTTTTATCAAGGGCAGATGTAACTTGAGGGCCATGTCCCATAATGTCGCCAATAAATAATAGGCTTAGTTCTCCAGAAGATGTGTCAACCTTTTCTTGTGCAGAAACAAACGAACATGATAAGGCGATAATAAGAAACAGAACTCGGAACATAAAACAGATTTAGTTTTATCTGTTACGAATTTTATGCCAAATGGTTTTGGAAATTTTTATTCAACCGGAGTATTGTTCATTCTTAACAAATAGTAAAAATGAATTAAAATAATAGCTGCGTTTGTAATAACGATAGGCCAAGATGTTGCCGGCAGTACAAAACCATAAGCTACAAACAAAGCACATCCCACCAAATTAATAATTCGCAAACGCACCAAATTTTTATTAAGAAAGGAGATTAATACTACCGCAGAGGCCATGTAGCCAACTAGTTCGGTCATTGTTATTCCTAAAAAAGTGGTTGTTTCCATAATTGATATTCACGACAAAGCTAATCAATATCTAGTGGTATACGAATAATTGTCAGTTACCTCCATTCAATAAATCTTTCTTTAACCCTGATTTACATTTCAACTATTCTCTTACTTTTGAATATCGGCTAATACAGTTTGAAAAATCTTTTTTACATAGTTTGTTTTTTTTCGTGTTCACTTTTTGCACAAGAGGATAGCGCTTTGGTTTTTGAACCAGCTGGCGGAATTCACGCAACGGCTGTACAAGTTACGCTTACATCTAACTTACCAAACGCCCAAATTTATTATACGCTTGATGGATCTGACCCAAGTTCAGCAAGCATAAAGTATTTAAAACCAATTGTAGTAAAATCAATTTCAGTTATTCGCGCTATTGCTTATGGTAGCGCAAAACAATCATTGCCAATTACTAACTCTTATTTCTGTGATCGTGTTTACACATTACCAATTGTTTCTATTGTTACAAATCCCGGAAACCTATGGGATTTTGCAACTGGTATTTATGTAAAAGGATGCTGTTCGGACACTATTCAACCATATCTAGGCGCTAACTTTTGGTATGATTGGGAAAAAAAATGCAACATAGAAATGTACGAACCAAACGGCGATTTAGCTTTTAATCAGGCTGCAGGCTTTGGAATTTTTGGAGGGTTCAGTAAAGGTCTGCCTCAAAAATCTTTGTATGTAGCGGCACGAAAAAAATACGGAAAAAATAGTTTTGATTACCGCATTTTTCCCGCAAGAAAAATGGATAAGTACAAATCTTTTTTACTGCGTAATTCTGGTGGTGATTTTGGTAAAACGCAATTCCGTGATGCTTTTATGACACAGCTAGCAAAACCAACAGGCATAGCTATTCAAGAGTATCGACCGGCCATTGTTTTTTTAAATGGTGAGTATTGGGGAATTCAAAATTTAAGAGAAAAAATAAACGAACATTATTTAGAAGATAATTATAATGTGAGCCCGGACAATGTGGATTTAATGGAGCATCGAGATGGAGCAAAACTTGGTAATTCTAAACAGTATAAATATTTATTGAACTATTTAGCTTCTAAAGATATGACAGACGACAATGTTATTGCAGAGTTGCGCAAACTAATGAGAATTGAAGATTATATGACCTACAATATAGCTGAGATTTATTCTGACAATAGAGATGCTGGGGGAAATATTAGATATTGGAAAGAACGAACAGATTCATCGCGTTGGCGTTGGATTTTATACGATACTGATATGGGTTTAGGCAATAATAATCCAAACGGTTATAAACATAATACACTAAAAAAATTCACAACGGCAAATAATGAAATTTGGCCCGATCCGGCTTGGTCGACTTTTATCATAAGAAGTTTACTCAAAAATAAAAAACTGGAATACGAGTACATTAACATGTTTGCTGATCAACTTAACACGGTTTATCAATCAGATACTGCTGTTGGGCTTGTAAATAGAATTGCGGACGGAATAAGAGCAGAGATTCCTTTTCATCAAAAAAGATGGAATTCTACTGTAAAAGCGTGGGAGGAAAACGTTGCTGTGCTTAGAAAATTTGCCGATAGACGACCGTATTATTTACGTCAGTTCATGATGGAAAAATTTCTTTTGAAAGACACAAGCTATGTGAAGGTGGTTTGTCCAGGAATAGAACAAGGAAAAATAACATTGAATTCGTTGAAAATAGAGCGAAATTTTGAAGGTGTTTATTTTGATGGAGTGCCAATCACTATTAAAGCCGAACCAAAACACGATTATGAGTTTGTTGGCTGGAAAGACAGAAAAGAAAAATCACAAGAATTAACTTTTTGGTTAGAAGAAGATGTGGTTCTGATTCCTATGTTTAAACCAAAAAGAAAAAGTGTTTTTTCAGATAGCATTATTTTTAATGAGATTTGTTTTTTTCAACATGAGGCAGACAGCTCTGGTGATTGGGTAGAGCTTTATAATCATTCTGTAAAAGATATTGATTTGAGTGGTTGGGTTTTTTCAGACAATCAGTACAAAGATGGATTTCAATTGCCAAAAGGAACGGTTATTCAAAAAAAAGGTTTTGTAATTCTTGCAGAAAATAAATCAATGATTACACAATCGAAGTCCGATGTTGTTGGTGATTTTGATTTTGGATTGAGCAAAAAGGGAGAGAAAATTAGACTTTATGATACGGAAGGTTTTCTGGTAGACTCACTTCATTATCAGAAATATGAAAAAGACCTTTACGGTGACACCACTTTTACAATAGACCTTGTTCACCCAGACTCAGTAAGAGCAAGCAATACAGCTTGGACGAACGAATATCCAAGCCCAGGCGCGCAGAGTTTAGCCTATAAAGATTTTTTACAACACGAAGAAGATAGGGCTTATTGGACCAAAGTATTCTTTATAGGCGGCGGCGGGTTTTTTTTTATCTTGGTAGGTGGTCTTTGGTTCTTCCATTCTTCTAAAAAAAAGCGAGGCTTAACCTAATAAATCATGCGTTTGTTTTAAAAATCATCGCGCGCTCGGAAGAAAAATTGCTACGAAGGGAACATAAAATTAATTACATTTGTTCATAACTCTGAATTTTGCTGTGAACAAACGATTGAGAAATATTCTTTTTTTAACAATGCTCTTTTTTGTTGTAACGAATGTTTTTGCTACAAAGAGGACCGCTACACAGAGTGGCAACTGGAATCAAACTTCTACCTGGGGAGACATGTCGGTGCCCGGTTGTTTCGACACTATTGTTATACCGGCAGGCATTACCGTTACAATTACCGTTACAGTTAATTTAACGGGTTGCCCTCCCGTGTATATTCTTGTTCAAGGAACGTTGATATTTCAATCGGGTAAAAAGATGAATTTACCAAATGGGTCTATAGTTTATATCGCGCCTGGAGGTCAATTAAATGGTGGTGGCGGTGGAGGAAACTCAAATTGGATTGAAATAGCTGGCTCTCCTTATTGGACCGCGGGCGATGGCAATGTTTCGGGTTCGGCTATATTTTGTCAATCATGTGCCCTTCCAATTGAGTTAATAAGTTTTAATGCAAATTTGTTTTCTGGTTTGGTTGAGGTAGATTGGGCAACAGCGACAGAAACCGATAACGATTTTTTCGAGATTCAACGAAGCGGTGATGGTTTAAACTGGGAAGTAATTGAGGTGGTTGATGGCGCCGAAAATAGCAGCTCATTAATTTCTTACGCAATAGAAGACCGCGCTCCGCTTCTTGGCTTGTCTTATTATCGATTAAAACAAGTTGATATGAATGGGGCTTTCTCCTATTCTGACACACGAGTTATTTCTAACGGAGAGTTTTTTACCAATCAACAAATGTTGATTTTACAAACGGGGTCTGGGTACCAGCAAAATGTTGTGATTTATTTTTCTGAAGCCCAATCAGGACCAGTAAGTATTTATATAGCCGCCATTAACGGTGGAGTAATTTACTCTCAAACGCTTAATTTGGATGACCAAAAATGGGTAGTTATATCTATTAAACAAGATATATCGTCAGGAATCTATTTCATTAAAGCGGATCAAAAAGTAGAAAGAGCTTTTCTAGAGTGAGATAAAAGGGAATTATAAAAACTCCCTTCAAGCCAAAAACGTATCATAATTATTTAATGATCATTTCTGTTTTTCGTAGATTTAGAGTTGAATATTTTTTTACCTTTACTTTAATTATACAATTAAAAAAATCAAATTATGATAGGATTATGGGTAACCCTCGGCGTTGTTGTACTGCTGATTATTATGGTTATTTCAATGTACAACGGATTGGTTGGTCTTCGAAACAACAGAGAGAACGCTTTTGCCGATATTGATGTTCAATTAAAACAAAGACACGATTTGATTCCTCAATTGGTTGCTACCGTAAAAGGTTATGCTGATCAAGAAAAAAATGTATTGACAGCCGTTACTCAAGCAAGAGCAAGAGCAATGTCTGCAGGCACAGTGAATGATAAAATTGCAGCTGAGGTAGCTTTGTCTGGAGCTATGTCACAATTCTCAATGCAAATGGAAGCTTATCCAGATTTGAAATCAAACCAAAACTTCTTGCAACTACAACAAGAAATGTCTGACATCGAAAATAAATTGGCTGCTGTTCGTCGTTTCTTCAACTCTGCAACCAAAGAACTAAACAATAAAGTTCAAAAATTCCCAAGTAATATTATTGCGGGAATGTTCAAATTTGGTCAAGAACCTTATTTTGATTTAGGTGTTGTTCAACGTGAAGAGCTTGACAAAGCTCCTGAAATTAAATTCTAAGAGCAGTGGCTTACGTCGGTTTACACGGTCAAATCCGTAGTAATAACTTTAAATCAATGTTGTTGCTGATTGGTTTTCCTGCAGTAATTGTGGGCGCGGTGTTTCTTGTTTTTTTAATCCTCAGCGATTTTGTTTGGGAGCCTTATCGCACAAAAGAATTTTTACAAGTGCTGCCAATTATTCTTGGGGCTGTCGCTATTTGGTTTGTAGTAGCTTTCTTTTTCAATTCGAAAATGATTGAATTAGCAACAGGGTCTCATACACTTGATCGTAAAAACAACATGCGTGTTTATAATTTGGTTGAGAATCTGTGCATGTCCCAGGGGAGGAGAATGCCAAAACTTCAGATTATAGAGTCAAGCGCGTTAAACGCCTTTGCAAGTGGATTAACAGAAAAAACTTATTGCATAACGCTAACACGTGGAATCATTGATACGCTAAACGACCAAGAATTGGAAGGGGTAATTGCACATGAGCTTGCTCATATCATCAATAAAGACGTTCGTTTGCTTATTGTTTCAATCATTTTTGTTGGCATACTAGGGTTCATCGTGAGTGTTTTATTCAGAACATTGGTATACGGTGGCCGTGGTAGCAGCGATAGAAAAAAAGATGGACGACTTATAATTGTTGTATTGCTTGTTAGTGCATTGGCCTATTTAATTACAATTCTATTCCGTTTTGCGTTATCGCGTAAACGGGAATACATGGCGGATGCAGCTGCTGCAGAAATGACAAAGAGACCAGAAGCGCTTGCTAGTGCTTTGAGAAAAATCTCTGGCAACTCAAATGTAGAAGAAGTGGGTGGCAGCGATGTAAAATCAATGTTCATCTCGAACGAACCTAAAGCATCTGCGTTTTCGGGAATCACCGGATTGTTTGCCTCACATCCTCCTATCATGAAACGAATTGCTTTTTTAGAACAAGTTTAATTTGGTTTAAATCATATTTAGAGCCCCGCCGTTATTAACGGTGGGGCTTTTTGTTTTTTGATCTCGATAGCTATCGCGATTGAATTGAAACTAGCCCGGATCCTGAAAAGCTGGATTCGTAACAAAACTACTATCAGATAAAGAAACTAAAAACCAATAAAGATTAAGCTTATCTGTGGGATTCATGTTGCTTCCGCCAGTACTAATATGTTTCATTAATGGGTCAATTGTTGGGGACGAAATTAAACCGCTGCTATAATGATCAATCACCTCAGACAAACTATTGAATCTTCCATCGTGCATATAGGGTTTCGTAAAAACAAGATTTCGAAGTGTTGGTGATTTAAATTTGCCATTGTCAAAACTAATACCGGTTATCGCTCCTAAACCATTATCACTAAAAGTAGCATCAAGACCATTGTTGTGAAAAGCATTGTCGGTCCACAACGGATTAAACGCATCACCGTGGCAATGAAAACAATCTCCTTTTGTTTCGTCCATAAAAACAGAAAAGCCTTCGTAAGCCTTCGTTTGGTCGGCATTGTTCCAACCACTTTTACCAGTATTTAAGTATTTATCGAATGGTGAGTTTGCAGAAATTAATGTGCGCATAAATTGAGCCAATACTTTCGTTACCAAAACAGAATCTATGATGTTTGTACCAAAAACCTGTTCAAATAAAGCAGGATATAAAGCGTCGGCCTGTAGCTTTGAAGCTACATTTGGCCAGGTATCATGCATTTCTATTGGATTAACAACTGGGTCCAACGCCTGATTTTCCAATGTTTCTGTCCTGCCATCCCAAAACAATTTTGTCATCCATCCCAGATTAATAAGAGGCATTGCATTTCTGTCTCCGGCAATACCATGTATGCCTACACTAAAAATAGTTGTATCACTAAATGAGGCCGAAGGAATATGACACGAACCGCAAGACTTTGTATTATCTGCAGATAAACGTTCATCAAAAAATAATTTTCTCCCCAACTCTACTCCCTCGACTGTCATTGGGTTATCTGCCGGAATTTGAAGTGGGGATAAATATTCTGCAATAATTTCAGGATATTCAATTATATAAGGCGTGGTTGTTACCGGAGTAATTTTTGGGTCTTTTCTGCAAGAAATGAGAAGTATAAAACCACTTAATAAAAAGAGTTTTGTTTGTGAAAGTTTAATATAATCCTGCTTAAACATTTGTTGTAGTGAGCGCTCAGTACCCAAACAAAAATACGTATTTATTGCAGAAACGTTGGGATAATAACAAAATAGCAAATACCAAAAACAATTTCCAAAGGATCTTTTAGCTATTAGATGAAAAGGCGTCGCTAAGTATAAGGGCTTCCGTTTTTGTTTGTTTTTTGGAATTTGTTTTTTGGAATTTTTAATTGTCTAACTTTGTCCTAGATGCGCGAAGTAAGCTACATCAACAAAGGATTAATTGACTACAAAGAGGCTTGGGATTTTCAAGAATCGCTCTTCAAAATTTCAGTCGATTCAAAAATTGATGCACGAAAAAATGATAGGATTGTCACGCCCGAAAATCATTTAATTTTCTGCGAGCATCCGCATGTTTATACGCTTGGTAAAAGCGGCGAAGAAAGTAATTTGCTTATAAATCCTGAAATGCTTTTAGAAAAAGGCGCTACATTTTATAAAATAAACCGTGGCGGAGACATTACTTATCATGGCCCTGGTCAATTAGTGATGTATCCTATTTTTGATTTAGATCAGTTTTTTACCGACATACATAAATACATGCGTTACTTGGAAGAGGCTGTAATATTAACCCTCAGCGAGTTTGGAATAAAATCAGGAAGAGTTTCAGGCTCAACCGGAGTTTGGTTGGATATTGGCACACAAAATGAACGTAAAATTTGTGCCATGGGCGTTAAGAGTTCGCGCTGGGTAACCATGCATGGCATAGCGCTAAATGTAAATCCAGACCTCTCCTACTTCAATCATATTGTGCCTTGTGGAATTGTTGACAAAAGTGTAACTTCGATGCAAAAGGAATTAGGGAAAGAAATTTTGCTAGAGGATGTCCAAGAGTCGTTGCGCATTAATATGGCCAATGTGTTTGATTTTGATTATCGGGAGTGAGTTGAAAAAAGAGGCAACAGCCATGTGCCAATAGCTATAAGGTTTTGCGTAGTGGCCATTGGCTAGTGCCGCATACCTAAAAATTTAAAACAATGCGAATAGTAAAAAAAATAGTAAAGTGGTTTTTTATCATCGTCGTTCTTTTCCTAATTGGAGTTAACATTGCTATTGTTGTTACAGGCCGTTATTACATTTACAAAGGAATTGCCAACACTTACATGAAAGGCCACATCCGCCCTACCATTTATGATTTAGAAGTTTTTAATAATCGTAAAGTAGAAATAGGTGCGCCTCAGCCATGGGCAGATCACAAAAATTTGGGCAGATTAACTATTTCAAACAACGAGCGTGAATTAATTGAGCGCCTAAACACGGCGTCTTTTTTAGTGCTGTATCGTGACACTGTTATTTTTGAGGAATATTGGGGTGAACATGGACCAAACGTGATTGGAAATTCTTTTTCGATGGCCAAATCTGTTGTCTCCATTTTAATTGGAGTTGCACTTGAAGAAGGTAAAATAAAATCGTTAGATGAGCCTGTTGCAAATTATTTACCTGAGTTTGATGACGAGAAAAAGAACATCACTATCCGTCACGTATTAACCATGTCAACCGGATTATCTTGGAGCGAAAGTTACATCAGTCCTTTCTGTGATGTGGCTGAATTGTATTACGATACGGATGATAGAGATCTGTCTTGCAACCGCCGAATCATTGAAGAAGAGCCTGGAAAAACCTTTAAATATAAAAGTGGTGACACACAAGTTTTAATGTATGTTTTAGCCAAGGCAACGGGAATGAATGTATCTGAATATGCATCTGAAAAGTTGTGGAAACCAATGGGCGCTGAAAGCGAAGCTTGGTGGAGTTTAGCGGACGGTGAAGAAAGTACAGAAAAAGCGTTTTGTTGT
>Ga0163144_10005710_pt1 | contig 27648 bp, 19 predicted proteins | sample OliLak19BULKMAT1_FD_123175 | JGI IMG/M metagenome (GOLD analysis project Ga0163144, IMG submission 123175) | Freshwater microbial mat bacterial communities from Lake Vanda, McMurdo Dry Valleys, Antarctica - Oligotrophic Lake LV.19.BULKMAT1 | ecosystem: Environmental > Aquatic > Freshwater >... | reverse complement strand
TCGCGGCTGTGGGCCAGCTCCAGGTCGGACAAGATCGCGCCTTTGGCGGCACCGCTCACGAGCTGCAGGGGCAAGTAGCCGACCAGCCGCATGGCAAACTGGTTTTGATCGCCGCCGGGGCGCGCGGCATCGAAGGCGGTATCGCGACCGGCCTTGAGTCCCAGCAGCCATTGCGCACCCGCCGGTTGCACACAAGACCAGGCCGCAGCCAAACCGGCATAGCGCCCGGACAGCAGGGCGTTGCTGATGTAGTCGCGCTGTTGCAGCTCCAGCCCTAACCGCGCCTGGCAAACTTGGCCACTGGGGCGTTGCCCCTGGGTGGCCCACCCGCCTGCCACCCCGAGAGCGCGATAACGGGTGCCGGCCTGGGCATCGAGCGCCGACACTGAGGCGCTGAGGTAATAACCAGTGCTATCCCTCTGGCTTACAGCGGGATATTGGTAGGTGTTGTATTCCAGCTGCAAATCCAACTGTGTGGTGCCGGCGCCCGCCACGTGTGGGCTGTCGCGTCTGCGCAGGCTGGCATTGATGTCCCAGTGAGCGCCATCGGGGTCGTCGCGACGCAGCAGCATTTGGGCGTCAGCACGTTGGTAGCCGCCGGCCTTGGGACGGTTGTCCGGGTCAAGCGGCAGGATCTGGGTTTGACCAGGGAAGGTCAGGGTCAGTGCGTTCAGATTGGGCGAGCCCAGTAAATTGCTGTCGAACCCGAGCCGGGCGCTGACCATGCCACTGACCTGCCACGCGTAAGCGGCGCCTGCGTCAGTGCGCCAGCGGGCTTTTTGATGTTCCAGCGCAATGCGAATGGTGTTGGGCACGTTGGGCGCGGCCAGCAGGTCGTTGACCAGCGCCAGGGCCGAGCTGGTGTCGCCCAGGCCGGCCAGGGACAATGCGTAGTCCAGTCGTGCGCCGGGGAGTTCGGGCTCCAACAGCAAGGCCCGCTCCAGGTGGTCGGCAGCTTCCTGGTAGCGCCCCAGGCGATTAAGGTAGTGGCCCAGATTGGCCAGCCAGAGCGCGCTTTTCTGGCAATCGGGCAAGACATCGAGAAGGTCTGAAACGGTGGCGCCCAGTTGGGCCTGGGGCAGCGCCTCGGTGGCAGGGGTATTGCACGCGGCCAGCGCTGCGCCTGGCAGCAAGAGCCCGACCGTTGTGATTGCAAGCCAGACATTAATCGGGAAGGCGCGGCGCGTTGACAAGGGGGTAAGCATATATATGGTGTGGAACGCGCAAACCCTCCAGGAGGAAGGTGCCCATAGATTCCAGGCCGGTCGCCCGCACCTGTGCGGCCAGGCCCTCGCCCACCAGTATGGGGTGGGCCAACTCGGCCGTCAGCTCGACCAGGCGGCTGGCAATGGTGACCGTGCGGCCCATCACCATGTGAGTACGCCGGCTGGCCGGACCAAAGGAGCCAGTCATGGCCGGGCCGGTCTCTACGCCAATGCCCAATGCCAACGGTTCCAGGCCGGCGGGTGCCGGGTCGGGCAACACGCCCTGCATGGCCTCTTGAAGGGCAATGGCAGCATGCAGCGCGCGCTGGGCGTGGTGTGTTTTGGAAAGGCGGGGCGGGTCGCCAGCCGAGTCGGTATTCCAGACTGCCAGCACGGCGTCGCCATGAAAAGCCTCGATCATGCCGCCATGGTCTTCCACTACGCGCGTGGCAACCGAGAAGAAGGCGTGCAGCACCGCAGCGGCCTCTTCGGGTGGGCGAGCCTCCAGGTAGGCCGAAAAGTTACGGATGTCGGCAAACATGACCGATACCTGCTGGGTGCTGGCAATGATGGCGCCTGACGGGGGCTGCAGCGCCAATGCCGCCGCCACCGGTGCCGGCAAATAGCTGGAGAGGTGGATGTAGAGGCGATCGCGGTCTAACCGGCTCTTGGCGTGCTCCAGGATGCCCAGGAACAAACCGGTCATCACTATATAGAGAGCGGGGTTGGCCCAGCCAATCCATAGGGCATGGCGAGTCAGAAGCACCGCGTGGGCCACCCAGAGCAGACTGCCCCACAGTGCGGCGGCCAGCGGCAACAGATAAACCGGAAAGCGCCGGCGACGCAGCAAGAGCAACAAGACCAAGCCCAGAGCGGCTGCCAGGGTCTGGCCAACGCCTGCGATGCGTGGGGTGTAAGGTGTGCGCCCGTCAATCAGCGCCGCCATGATCTGCGCATGAATCTGGACGCCGGCGCTGATGCCGCCAAACGGGGTGGCAACGGAGTCGTTTAGTCCAAAGGCGGTGCTGCCTACCAGCACCCAGGCTTTCTCCAGCAAGCCGGGCGGGGCGCGACCGGCGAGGAGGTCGGCGGCCGATACGCTGACGAAGCTGTCGGGGTGCAGCCGCCACGAGACACGCAGGTCACCGCGTTCGTCCAGCGGCACACCTTCTCGGCCAAGAATAGGCGCAGTGAGGCGCCAGGGAGCGTCGAACCACTGGTTGCCCCGCTGCAGGGTCAGCTTGGACTCGGACGACGCCGCCATGAGCGCGGCCAAGCCCAGCGCCGGATACGATTTGCCCTGGTGGCAGATGACGGCCGGCTGGTGCCGCACCAGGCCGTCGCTGGCAACCCGGGGTGTGATGTGGCCAACATTGGGGACGGTCAGTCCAGCGAAATTGGCCAGGTACCCGCTTGCTTCCAAGAAAGGAGCATAACAGGCAGTCCAGTCGAGGGCTCCGGCCAGTTGTCCTACAGAAGGTTGGCCGCCTTGCTCCAGCGCAAACACCTGGGCCAGGACCGGGTTGAGCTGCTGGGCCACCTGCACCAGTGCCGCGTCACCAGGACGGGGATCGGTAAATACGATGTCGTAGATTTGTTGACTGGCGCCAGCAGCGGCAATTTGCTGCATGAGGCGGGCCTGTGTGGCACGCGGCCAGGGCCAGGGGCCGACCTCGCGCAGGCTGCGCTCGTCAATGTCAACCACAATGACGCGGCGCTCGTCTTTGTGGTCTGCCGCCAGCCGCCAGGCCAGGTCGCCCGAACGCTCCTCAAGTTGCGCCAGCCAACTGGCTGCAATCAGTTTCTGGCCGCCCCAAACCAAGCCGGCGAGCGCCAGACTGAGGCCGACGACCCAATGCCGCCCCAGCCATTGGATCAGCCGCGACAATCAGCGGCCCCAGAGTGTGATACCGCTGAGGTTGCCCGATGGAAGCACTTTTTGGAAAAAATAGCCGGCTTCCTTGCCGTCCAGGCTGAGTGCGCCCGCAACGGAGGCATTGCCGCCCTGTCCGATGAATACGCCGTTGGGGCGCACTTCACCATTGGCCAATAGGGACTGGCCCCCGATGGTCGGGCTTGACACACTGAGCTGGGTCGCGAAGGTGGCGCGTGCAAAGTCAATACTGAGGGAGCCGCCATCGACCCGCGCCGCCTCAAGGCCGCCTTTGGCCACCGCCAGTTGGGCCGAACCATTCGAGAACCGGAACTGAGCGGAAGACTCGGCTGTAGCCAGCGTCGTGCTAGTGCCGACCTCCCTGAAGAGAGTGAAGGCCGAGTTGCCCACGGTGGCCTGGCGGCCATTTTGGCGGGCCTGATCAAAGGCCATGGACAGGGTGTCGGCTTCGCTGCGCTGAGCCCAGGGCGAGTGGCCCCAAGCCAATTGCTGGACCCGGGCCGGGTCAACGGCAGCGACGGTGTCGGCCGGCAAAATGCTGGCTCCTATTTGGTTGGAGGCAACGCCGGCCAGGCTGGTTTCGTTGAACACCGCCTTGGTCGTGGCGACTTCAGTACGACCGGCATCGGCATTGAGGGTTTTGTCGCTGCGACCGTTGGTGTCGGCAATGAGGGCTTTGTCGCCGCGACTGGAGGTGTCGGCATTGAGGGCTTTGTCGGCGCGACCGTTGGCGTCGGCCAGCGTGCCAGTCCGACGCTCCTGGCTATTTGACAGCGGATCGGATCGGGCGATGATCAGGGGTGTGGTTTGCTGGCGATAAAGGGCGATCATCTGGCCCTTCATGCTTGCGGACAGCAGTTTTTCGTCGCCACTCAGACACGGGCCAAGCGTAGCCTGGCAGCCAGCAGAGAGCGGTGCCAGCACGATGGCTCCGGAGTACACCGAGGCCAGCGTTTTGTCGGCGTCGGAAGCCACTACAAAATCGGTGCCTTTGACGCCGATGGCCGCGACCGGGGTGTTGAGGCGAAAGCGCTCGCGAGCGGCCTCGCCCCAGGCCCCGGTGATGGAGCGCACCACGCCTTCGTCGAGCCGAAACTTGATGGCGTTGAGCGCTGGCTGTTGATCGGAGTGGCTGTAGCTTTCGATTTGAAGTCGACTGGACGGTCGTACGCTGAGGCGGCCGCCATCGACAAAACGCAGGTGCACGTGGCCACCAACGCCGGTCTCGATGCGATCGCCTTCGCGAATGGAGGCGCCGCGCTCAACCGTTCGGTTGGTGCCATCGACCGAGGTCAACCGGGCCACGCCGATCACCATGGTGGCATCTCCGACGATGGCAGGAAGCGCAGTGGCGGTGCACCATGGCGCAACGACGGCCAAGGCGACCGCCAGCACCAGGCCCGGAGTGAAGCGCACGGAATTCAGGCTGTATATCATGGGCACCTCAAGAGCAATAAATCATTAAGTAAAGTCATTTTCACACCTTCGGCGCGCGTTGCATGTGCCCATGGTCACATCTTTGTTGCACATGGGAACCGGTAAACTTGGGCGGCATGCCAGTTTCGCCCCAATTGCTCAGCCAGTTTCCGTTATTGCAGCCGCTGCCCAGGGAAACGGTGGAGCCTCTTTCGGCCACCATGCATCTGCGCTCTTTTGCCCGGCGGTCGATGGTGATGTCCAAGGACAGCCCGACGCAAGAACTCGGGTTTTTAGTGGATGGGCGCCTGCAGGGGGTAGACTTTACGGTGGATGGGCGCAGTGTGGGTCTGTATTTTGTGGACCCGGGTGACTATTTTGGCGAACTGTCGGTGGTAGATGGCAAGGCGGCTTCAGAATTTGTGGTGGCGGCAGCCAAGTCGACTGTGGCCTTTCTGGACGCCCGCACAGCGCGTGAGTTGATTTTTGCCAACCCGGCATTGGCCCGCGCGGTGATGGCACGCCTGGCCCAACGGGTGCGATCGGTAACGGCGCAGCGCACCTTGCTGGGCTTGCCCAATCCATTTCAGAGGCTCTGTGTATTGATTTTGCAGTTGCCGCAACGCGAGGCGGGTGGCGAAGTCTTGATTGACAACGCGCCGACCCACCAGGAGCTGGCGATAATGATCAACGCCAGCCGCGAAACCGTCACGCGCGCCTTTCACATTCTGTTTTTTAGAGCCATTCTGGTTCGCGATGGCAATACGCTCAAATTGGTGAGTGCCAGGATGCTCAAGGACATTGCCGAAGGGCGTGTCGACCCCCCCAAAGCCTGAATTATTGTTGAGATTTTTTGATTCATATGTTGGAAGTTGTTCGCCAGCGCGCGTTGGTCTGGCAGTTCGTCAAGCGCGAGGTGCAATCGCGTTATCGCGGCTCCTGGCTGGGACTGAGCTGGTCGTTTTTGACGCCCATACTGATGCTAGCGGTTTACACCTTTGTTTTTCGAGTGGTGTTTCAGTCGCGCTGGGGTAATGGGAATGGCACCGGACTTGATTTTGCCTTGCACATGTACGCGGGACTGGTGGTGTTCAATTTTGTCGCAGAGTGTGTCACGCGCGCGCCGCAACTGATCGTGAGCCAGCCCAATCTGGTCAAGAAGGTGGTATTCCCGCTCGAATTGTTGGCCTGGGTGTCGATCTTGGCCGCTCTTTTTCATCTTGCAGTCAATGCCGTTATTTTGGTGCTGTTTGCGCTGGCTGCTGGGTATGTGCATGCCACCTTGCTGCTGCTGCCACTGGTTTGGCTGCCCCTGCTGCCGCTGGTGCTTGGATTGAGCTGGTTTTTGTCGGCATTGGGCGTTTATTTGCGCGATATCGGGCAGATCACGGGCCTGGTAATGAGCTTGCTGATGTTCATGAGCCCGATCTTTTACCCCGTCAGCGCCATGCCCGAACGCTGGCGGTTCTGGCTGCATTTCAATCCCTTGACCTTGATCATCGAAGACACGCGGCGGGTTCTGCTCGAAGGCGTGCTGCCGGCCGCCCTGCCGCTGCTGGTTTACCTGATGGCAGCGTTGGCGTTGGCGTTTGTCGGGGCGGCATGGTTTCGCGCGACCCGAAAGGGATTTGCCGATGTCCTCTGAAATCGCCATCAGCGCTGCCGGCTTGTCGAAATGCTACACCTTGTATGAGAGGCCGTCGGATCGGCTGAAGCAGCTTCTGCGATTGGGCAAGGCCACCCAAACGCAGCAATTCTGGGCATTGAAGGACGTTGGTTTTGAGGTGGGCAGGGGCGAGGTTGTGGGCATCATCGGACGCAACGGCTCAGGCAAATCCACCTTGTTGCAGTTGGTGTGCGGCACGCTTACGCCAACCAGTGGAGCCCTGTCGGTAAAAGGGCGCATCGCGGCGCTTCTTGAACTGGGTGCTGGCTTCAACCCCGAATTTTCTGGGCGCGAAAACGTCTACATGAGCGCAGCCGTGATGGGACTGACGCAACGGGAGATCAGCGCCCAATTCGATGGGATTGTCGATTTTTCAGGCGTACGCGACTTCATCGATCAGCCGGTCAAGACCTATTCGAGCGGCATGTACATGCGCTTGGCATTTTCAGTGGCCATCAGCGTCGACCCGGATATCTTGGTGATTGACGAAGCCCTGTCGGTGGGGGATGGCGCGTTCGCCCGCAAGTCGTTCGAGCGCATCATGGCCATGAAGGCGGCTGGCAAGACCATCCTGTTTTGTTCCCACTCGCTTTATCAGGTTGAGTTGCTTTGCAGTCGCGTGCTTTGGCTGGACCAGGGCGATCTGCGGGCCCAGGGCGCTCCAGGCGAAGTGGTGCGCGCTTATTCAACCTTTCTTGACTCGCTTGAGGCGAATGAGCGCGCCAGGACGCCCGCGCCAAGCTCAGATTCTTCAGAAGTTGGCCACGCGATGCCCTCGTTGTCGCGTATTACAGGCATTGATTTGCGGGTAGATGGCGAGCACGACAAAATAGCCCGCAGTGGCGAGAGCACGGTCGAAATAACGATCGATTTTGCCGTGGCGGCTGGTGAGTGCCCTTCGGTTGCAGTGGCTTTTTTTACCCAGGATGGCCGCTGTGTGAGCAGTGCCGGAACGGTCAACGACGGAATCGGCGAGATCGCGGCGCAGTCTGGCAATGCGCGGGTCACCGCAGTATTTGATCGATTGCCACTTTTGCGCGGGGAATACACCGTGGCCGTTTGGCTATTGTGCGAGCGGGCGCTCTTCACCAATGAAGCGGTTGAACAGGCCGGGCGTCTGGTAGTAACGCAATGCGGACTGGAGCAGGGTTTGGTCAGCCTACCGCACCGATGGGAGGTGCAGGCATGACTGAATCGCGATGCAACTTCGACTTTCCACTGAACGTGTACACCCGGGTCTTGGAGCTGGAGACCGGCGGCGCAGATTATCTTCATTACGGGCTGTTCGAGACCCCGTCCATGCCGCTTGCCGCCGCGCAGGCGCGTTCTACGGCGCTACTTTGGCAGCATTTGCCACCCCCTTGTCAGTTGCTTGAAGTGGGCGTTGGGCTGGGTACCACCTTGGCGCGCTTGACGCAGGCCGGTTATGGCGCAGTCGGGATATCTCCCGATGCGGCTCAAATTGCACATGTGGCGGCCCGCCAGACCCTGCCCTTGGCGACCCGTTGCTGCCGTCTGGAAGACTTCATGGAACGCGCCGGGCAATGGGATGCCCTGTTATTCCAGGAAAGCGGCCAATACATTGACCCCATTGATCTGTTTGAACAAGCCAGCCAATTGCTGGCCGAGCACGGCGAGATTCTGCTGCTCGACGAGTTCGCGCTGCGCCGGGAAACGCCTGGCACAGACAACTTGCACTTGCTGCCGGATTTTCTGGCTCTGGCGGGGCGCTTTGGCTTTTCGATCGAGGTGCAAATCGACCTCTCAGCCCAGGCAGCGCCAACCGTGGATTGGCTGCTGTATGCCGTTGAAAAACATGCGGCATTGTTGAAAGCAGATCTTGGCGTCACCCAGGAACAACTGAACGACTTGAACCAATCCAACCGGCGTTATCAGGCGAACTATGGCCGGGGCATTTACGGCTATTTTCTGCTCAAGTTGCGTCGGACAAAGCCGCTTCGATGGCGGGTGGGTCGCCTGCACAGCCACAATGCGGTCGAAATGCGCTTGCTGTTCTCCGAGGTGTTTGGTCACGAAATGAGTGCCGCGCATTGGCAGTGGAAATATGGCAACGAACGAGGCTGCGGCATGGGGGTATGGCGCACCGACGGCCGCATGGTGGCGCATTACGGGGGGGTTAATCGAGAAACGCTGATGTTCGGCCAGCCCGTCACATCCGTTCAAGTTGGTGATGTGATGGTGTCAGTTGACGAGCGCGGCACCCTGTCCCGCAAGGGCCCCATTTTTCTGGCGACGGCCACTTTTCTTGAGCAGGAATTGGGGTTTGGCAGGGCGCATTTGCTGGGATTTGGATTCCCGAGTGAAACCGCATACCGGGTCGCAGAACGCCTTGGGCTTTACGGCCAGGTTGGATTCATCCAGTCAGTGACCTGGCCCACACACCTTGGTGCGCCCTCCTTGAGTACGAAAGTACGGTCTTTGGATCGTTCCGATGCTGCCAACGCCGATACTTTCAACCGCTGCTGGCAAGGCATGGCCAATGATCTTGGGAACCATGTTGCAGGGGTGCGAGATGCCAGCTACATGCAGCACCGTTACACCCATCATCCCGAGAAACAATACCGGGTATTTGTCGTGAGCCGACGCCTTTCAGGGCGTACTTTGGGGCTGTTTGTCCTGAGGGAAACGCAACCGGGGGTCTGTGAATTGCTGGACGTCGTAGGACCTCTGACGCATATCCCCCTGCTCGTTCGTCAAGCCCGCCGGGTGGCCGCCGCCTGGGGCTGCAAATTTCTTTTTGCCTGGTTGACAGACAACATTTTGTCGGAGTTTGATTTGCCTGCTGACGCAAGTGTCAAGCCGGTTCCCGTGGTGGTGCCCTGCAACATATGGACGGCCGGGCCTGACAAGGCCTTGGTGGACGGCAAATGGTGGCTGACTGGCGGCGACACGGACTTTCATTGATGAACTGGCCGCTGTGGTACCGGCGGATTGGCATGCGATACCTCGCCCGATATGACCGGGTTGAGCTGATTGCGTTGCTCGATTCTGCACATCAAGCCATTGGGTGGCGTGAGTACCTGATGTGCCATTTAGCTCGAGCCATGACCGTGGAGGACATTTTTACCCTGGTTCACAGCAAAAATCTGTGGGGCGTGTTGGAAACCAAATCGGGTGCAGGCTCGACACTGGCGGAAACCAGCGCGATTCGCGCTCAGTTGTCAGATTGGTTCCGCAGGTTTGGGATAACGAGCGTTCTCGATATTCCCTGTGGTGACTTCAACTGGATGCGTCAGGTGGATCTGACCGGAGTTCACTACATCGGCGCCGATATCGTGGCTGAGCTGGTAAGCACCTGCACGGCCCAATATGCGGCACCGTTACGGGAATTTCGATGTCTGGATGTGCTCACCGATGCACTGCCGCGTATGGATGCCGTGCTTTGCCGCGACTGCCTTGTACACCTGCCCACCCCTGACGTGCTGCGGGCTTTGGCCAATATCCAGGCAAGTGGCGCCCGCTATTTATTGGCAACGACTTTTCCATCACTGGTTGCCAACGAGAACGTGGCACCTGGCTTTTGGCGGCCACTCAATCTTGAACTCCTGCCCTTCAGTTTGCCGCCCCCGATTGCCCTGTTGCGCGAAGGCAATCCCGACCCCAGGTATGCCGACAAAAGTCTGGCGCTCTGGAAAGTGGCCGACCTGCCGCCGCCATGAAGATTTTGCAGCTGACGCGCGAAACCGGTAGTGACGCACGTTATGGGATTGCGAAGAGTCTGCGACCGGTTATTGCGGCAATGAATTTGCGCGGTCACGAAGTTAGCCTTTTTGACCAGGCAGAGGCCAGAAAATACCCGATGGGAGTGGCGCGACGGCGAGCAGAAGAAGTTTATTTTTCCTATCTGAAACGACGCTACGGGAGCGGCGCCGATGGGTTCGTCGATTTTGTCCGGGAGCGGGTTGATGTTGCCTGGGCCGCAACAATCCATGTACACAAAACAGGTGTTAGCCATGTGCATTGTCATGATCCTTTGCTGGCGCACGCCTTTCACTTTTTTTCGAAATGGTCTTCGCGCTCAGTGCGATGGGGGTTTGTGGCCCATGGGTTTGGCCGCTTTGTGCAGGCCCGCGAGGGCATCGTTTTACCCGATTCCGTGGCGCGTCACCTTCAAGCATGGGAATTTGCCGCTGCGCGCGATGCCGACTGGGTGGTGGTGCCTAGCCATGCCGGACTGAAACAAATGTCGGTTGATCTGGGATGGGTCCAAACGCCGTCCCACTGGCACGTCGTTCCCCATCCACGTCCAAATTTCGCGCCGACGGATGGCGCGGACGTCAGACTCCGTTTTGGCATCGGAGACAAGCCACTGGTGCTTGCGGTGGGTCAGTTGATTCCAATGAAGCGATTTCATTGGCTGATTGATGTTGTGGCCCATTTGCAAGCACAAAAGCCTCACCTCCTGATCCTGGGTGAGGGGCCGCAAGAGCACCCATTGCGTCAGTTGGCTTTGCAACATGGCATGGCGGACCGGCTTCATATTACAAGCTCGGACAATATGGCGCCCTATCTGGCGGCAGCCGATGTCTATGTCAGCCTGTCGTCGACCGAGTCCTACGGAATGGCCAATTGTGAAGCCCTCGCTGCTGGCCGACCGGCCGTGTGCAGTGCCGTGGGCGCCGTGCCTGAGGTTGTAGGCAATGGCGCCTGGCTGGTGGGAGAATCCAAGGCGGAAATCAGCAGCGCTATCTCTCACTTGCTGGACTCGTCAGCCGATCGTGCGCTGCTTGCGAAGCGCGCTCTGGAAAGAGCCAACACGTGGTGGAGTCCAGAAAGGGTTGCGGTGGCAATGGAGGATGTTTTTGCTGGTGTTGCCAAGAGCGCGGCGTGAATCGCGATATTCGCCCCGATAAAGTGGCCTGTCCGCGCACCGTGATTGATTGAGCCAATGGTGGCGCCTCACAGCCACAGTGGATTGGCCTAGCTGGCCGTCAGCCCAGCGGCAAGTACTCTAGGCCGCTGGTGGCGAGCCCGACGAGGTTGACGTTAGCGGTGTTGAGCGCCGTGTCTGCGGCCAGCACACCCAGGCTGGCCCGGGTATAGGCCCCGCTGTCCAGCCAGCCCGTAAACAACGCGAGATCGGCTGCCGGCGGCGGCGCGCCCACCACATTGGTGTACAGCAGGTTCACCACCGCTGCATTGCTCGCGCCCGCGCCCAGCGCGGCATTGAGCGCCAGATTCATCAAATCCAGGTAGCTCATGCCGCCGTCCAGCATTTGCAGGCTGATGCCTGCATATTCCTTGTTGGCGACAGCGGCCTTGCCAAAAACCGCACCCAGAATCTTGGCCGTTGTACCGGCATTGCCCGAAATGTCCAGCGCGACGGCGAAGTCGCTGAACTTCAGTCGCTCGACGCTGGCGAGGGTGTCGAACCCCGAAACACCGTCGCGCGCCTCAACAAAGTTTTTCCCGAAGTTGTAAGAAAGAATGTAATCAGCCAGTTTTCCTGCAAAGACCGCTGTGTCAACGCCTTTGCCACCTTCCATCCAGTCGTTGCCCAGGTTTCCAGTCAATCGGTTGTCCAGGTCATTGCCAATCAAAACATCGTCAAATCGTGAGCCGATGGCGTTTTCTATCGCTGTGCCAGCGCCGGTGCTCAGATTTTCGACGCCCGCAAACCCTGCGGCAGTAAGCCCAACGCTTGAAAGCCCCCCCGGAATCAAATTGAGGTTGACTCCAGACGAAAACGCCGATGCATCAATGGTGTCTGTGCCACCACCATCCATGATCGTCGTCTGCGAAGCCGCCTGCACATTACCGAGAATGTAAGTGTTGTCGCCCATGCCCACATCGCGGCTGCCGTACAGGTAGCGCAACGCCAGAATATCCAATGGGCCCCAGTCGGCACGAAACAATCCGTCAGAAGACGGCAGCGAAGCCATCGCCGTCAAGGCCGTTCGGTCGTCAACAGCGCGCAACTGTGTAGCCCAGACATCCCCAGCGTCGACGTTGCGCGGGTGACGCAAGCCCAGTGCGTGGCCTATTTCGTGCAAAAGTACGGCATAACCTTCGGTACCCGGCGCAATGCCGACCATGGACTCAAGATCCATCCAGACATCGCCCGCCAGATCGCCCGAGCCAGCCTGATCAGGCAACCACGATACCCCCTTGGTTGCAGTCTGCTGGCTGACACCGAGGCGAATTTCTCCAATTTTTCCGCTGTTTTCGGACACTTCCGTGAAATCGATGCCCACCATCGCTGACGTTTTGGCCAAAATGTCGCGAACAAGCTGTTGCTCAGTCGCTGTGAATGCACGAAACCCTGGGGCGCCGACACCACTGGCTGGCGCAGATTTGACGAAGCTCAAAGAGACTGTTGACGCAGAACCCAAGGGCTGCGCTGCGTTCCAGCGCAGGGTGGGGCCGGCCGCAATGGCTTGTTCGGCCATGGACTGCTGGGTAATGAAATCACTGAGCGTATAGGTGGTCGATGCGGCGGAATAGCCGCCCGGGAATAACTGAAACAGTTCGATATCCGTCAACGTATAGATAAAGCCTGTACCCGCACCCATCTTGGGCTTGATGGTGGCTGTGCGCCCATCCGCTGAGACCCAGATGTCCAGTTCGTCCAGGCTAGGGAACCGCCTACTTCCATCTGCGGAACGGAAGTTGTCATTAACGCCAACAGTGTCTATTCCAGCGCCACCATTGACCGTGTCGTTGCCACCGTTGCCCCAAAAAAAGTTGTCATTGCTGTTGCCGTTGAACCAGTCGTCACGTCCGTTGCCATGGATTTGATCAACACCGATCAGCGTATCGCGGCCACCGTATCCATCTTCGGCCCATCCACCCTGCAAATCAACACGCACACCGGGTGGAGAGTCCCAGTAGGCGACGCCAACTGTTCGCCAAGGCTCCCCCGGAACCGGGATTCTTTCAATGACGTCGTTGCCTGGCCCCCCGATGGCAGTGCCTTGAAATATCTTGATGCTGTCGTTACCGCCAAGGCCGAAGTAGTTGTCCCAATTGTTCTTCGCACTTTCCGGTTGAACATAGACGTCATCGCCTTCTGTGAGTTTGATATCGGCCATGCGCAGCTCCTCGCATCAAACCCGCAACAGCGGTATGGTTTGGCTCGGAAAATTGGCCAGGTTGGGGAATACGGTCGTGAACTGACTGGGCGACAGGCCCAGCCACTGCATCAACGTGGCCCCCACCTGATCGCTGCTGGTAGAGGGCACATGGCGCCCGTTTTTACCCTGGTCCCCATCATCGGCGCTACCCAGCACCAGGCTGGGGAAAGTGCCATGCACCGTTCCTCCAGCGACTGGCCCACCGAGTGCAAACCAGTGGTTGCCCCAAGCGTGTTCACTGCCGCCACCTGACCCCGGTCGCAAGGTTCTGCCAAACTCGGTCATCACCAAAGTCACCACATTCATGTCCACTCCGTTGGCCCGGTTGGTCGCATCGAACGCAGCCAAAGCCTTGGCGAGCGCTGCAAGTTGTGCGTCTTGCGTGTCGGAGGCGCCACCGCGCTGGTTGGTGTGGGTATCAAAGCCGCCCCAATGGGTCAAGAACACCTGGCGTTTGAGGCCCTGCGCCTTGAATACCGGCAGCACCGAGGCCAATGCCTTGAGGTTGTTGCCAAGGTTGCCCTTGACGTCGGTGCCGAAGTCTGCGGCAGGGTCACTGGCTGCCATAAAAGCATTGGTAAACAGCGTGGAGTCCGCCACTGCGTTACCCAGGGTGCGTGCGTACTCGGCCTCGTAGGCATTGGCAAATTGCCACTTGGCCATCCGATTGATCGACTGCGCTGAGGCGCTTTCTGGGTGTGCCAGGTCCGCAGTGCCCCAATACCGGGAGCCGCCTGGAGGCATGAAGGACACCGCCGATTGCCGTCCCAGCACCAGTGTGCGGTTGCTGTCCATGGTGACGGCCGACACCGAATGGCGCAAATTGGATGGCAACAACTCCAGGCCGCGCCCCGCCCATCCGCTGGTGTCGTCAGTCACCGTCCAGCCCTGCACGATCGCCGTTTGGTCGCTATGCGACATTAAAAAAGGCGGTAATTTCACCGCATTGGACAGTACTTTGGCGCCGGTAGATGGCTCTACCAGCGGGCCCACGTTGGCAACAAAACCCAGGCGACCCTCGGTGTAGAGGGGAACCAAGGGCGCCAAGGCAGGGTGCAGCCCAAAAGTATGGCCTGCAGCAGTACCGGGCAGGTTCGTCAAACTGGCTTTGGCAAGGGCCAGGTTGGCCCGTGAAGTCTGGTAGTCGCTGTACGCCCCATCGGTCGGGACCAGGACATTGTTGCCGTCATTGCCGCCATTGAGGTAGACCACCACGACGGCACGATAGTCATCGCCTGCAGCCAACCCTGGCAAGGACAGGCCGCCGAGCAAACCCGATGCGGTAAGCGCGCTGGCGGCGCTCATGAAGTGGCGTCTTTGCATCATTTGATCACTCCGTAATAAGGGCTGGTCAATGCGTAGTCGAGCATGCGAAGGGTGCCCTCGGCCGGATCCTTGGTGTCCCATTGGGGCTGCTTGATGAGCTGCTCGACATTGCTGCGCAGCGTGGGCGGCATGGCACCCCGGAAAAACCGTTCGCTGAGCAAATCGTTGAAGGCGCGCGGCGAAGCGCTGTAGGCACGAACCACTGCATCGATGCCGCAGCCAGCATTGGTGAGCACTTTCAAGTTGTTTTGCTGAGCCAGATGATCCCAACGGGTGCCGTTGACGAGGTTCAATCGCCCGGTCAATTCACTCGCGTTCACCAATTTTTGTTCAGGGGCGAGCAAGTTGCTACCTGGAGCGCGGTCGGTTGGCGCGTAATAACTGAAGACGCTTTCCGCATTAAAGGGCCGCTGGCCCTGGGGCAGAATCGGCCCCCAGTTGTTTGCCGGAACGCGGTTGCATCCGATCCCGCGCCAACCAGCCGTTTGATGCAGGAAAGGTTCGCGAAACTTGCCATCGTCATTGCGGCTAGTGGCGAGGTTGTCCCCTGCTCGCGCCTCACTGTCCAGCAAGATGGCCTTCACAACTGCCTTCATGTCGCCAGCCATACCCTGCCCGTTGTTTCGGAACTTGGCGGCCACCCGACCGACGTATTGAGGGGTAGGGTTGCTCTTGACCAGATGTTGAATCATCCGGGTTGCCACAAAGGGCGCAATGTTGGGGTGATCCATCAGCATGGAAATCGCATCACGCATGTCTTTGTCCTGGGTCTGTCCGGACGTGAAGGTACGCCCGAGTACCGTCTTGGCGCCAGAGTCTCGCTCCGGCGGCCAAGTTGACGGGACCATGGGTTTGGCCCAATTGGCCCAATTCCTTACAGGGCGATTGGGCGGATCGTTGCTGTGTGCCCATCCCGTAAACACCCGAGCCAACTCCTCGACGTCGCGCTGAGAATAGGTCTCGACAAAGCCGCCCGTATTGTCACGAACCGGGGTGCCATCGGCGTTCAGCTTGAAAACCCCGAGTGAAAACAACTGCATGATTTCCCGCGCAAAGTTTTCATTGGGTGCGCAATGCGGACACTCCGCGCTCTTGGGGCGATTCTGGTTATTGTCCAAGTACTGGGCCATAGTTGGATTGAGTGACATGTTGTAGAGCAAATCACCGTAGCCGCCCAGAGCACTCTGCTGCAGAAAATTGATCCAGTACAGGGCCCCGACCAGGTCACCCTTGCGGTCACTGATCACAACGAACTGGGACAGCGCCCAGGTCACCCGACTACGCAACTGGTCAGGAGCCGCGATTGCGATAGTTGGAAATTCAGCTTGGAATGCACGCCGGTCTGCCTCAGGCACAGGATCGACGAACCCTAGGTAAGGCGCCGGGTTAATCAACGAGGCTGGAAGGGCAAACTGGTCATCTATCCATTTCTCGTACCCCTTTTGGCGGATTTCAGCGACCAGTGCAGGTGTTGGCCCAAAACTGGCTTGTTCTGCAAACCGCGACGCTGCGTAGTGACCCACCTGGGCTGACGTGTTGATTGCAGCGACTTGACCTGCCGATGCAGACGGTGGCGCCGCAACTTCGGTGGAGCGACCGCCTCCGCAACCGGAAATACCCAATGCCATGCCAATGACGCACGGCAACACGAGGGAATCGAAAAATTTCATGACCCGCTCCCCTGAAACAACTCCAAGCTCACCCAATCACTCTTCGCAACGCGTAAATCATTTCGGTCGCAGAACTGTGAACCTGTATTTTGCTCAAAAGCATCATAGAGTCAATTCACTCGCTTCGGCAATAGAGCTGTTCATCGGCGGTGACGGCCACGTAGGGCACCGATTGCTCCTCCAGAAACGCCAGTCCCATTGCCCCCATCAGCATGGCAATGGTACAGAGCGAACCTGCGCCAGCACAGGTTGGGGCGACTGCGCTAACCGACTGCCAATAGCTGACTGGCCAACCCGTGCGCGGATCGAGAACATGGCAGTATCGGCGACCGCCAATCTCGAAAAACCGCTCGTAGTCACCACTGCTGGTCAACGCACCGCCACCCAAGGCGACGGTACGAATCAACGCATTGGCCTGACGGGGGTGGCGAATACCAAACTGCCAATGGGTCAGGTCCGACCGGGGACCAACGACACGAATATCACCACCCAGGTTGATATAGCCGTGCATCACCCCTTTCAGGCGCAAGGCGTCGGATGCGCGATCAGCGGCATATTCCTTGCCAAAACCACCAAAGTCGACTTCCATGCCCACGCTGGGTAACTGGATGCGGCTGTCGCACCAATGCACCTTGTCCCACCCAATAAGTGGCAGCAACGCCTGAACGTCCCTGGCACTTGGCACGACCGGGTTGCGAAAATCCCAAACGCGGCGCAATACGCCCGAGCTGATGTCAAAGAGCCCACCACTGACCTCGAATAAGCGGCTTGCGAAGTCAAACAACCCGGCGGTTTCCGTGTCTACAGCGACCATCGTGCCGGTGCCAGCCAAAGCATTGATCCGGGACACGATGCTTTGTGATTGATAGCGGGAGTATTTGTACTCAATGCGTCGCACCTCGCCGATTGCCGATTGCGCTGCATCGCGCAAGGTGTGCTCATCAGTGCCCACCAGGCGGATCTCATTGGGTCCACCCATGGCGTGAAATTCGAAAGCGAGTTCAATCAAGACTTGGTTCCGCTCAGAACTGCCGCATCAGTCCCCATTGGACATAACTTGCAGAAAACGGCGCAAGCCCGCGTGACCCGGGTTGGATAAGATGCCAGCCACTTCGCTGCTGGTAGCGCTCCAGCTTGATGTCGGCTGTCCATCCATCACCGAGTTGCACTGCGAATTTCAACCCCAGTGCTATCGCACCGAAAGCGGAAAGCCGCTGATCGGCCGATATATACGGGGGTGAAGTAGCAGAGTAGTCTGCCGGATAGGGGGTGCCTGTGTAAGAGTAAATCGGGTTGTAATAAAACCTGGCTGCATCCTGCGTATAGAGCCTGATGGACGGCGTGATCTGAAAGCGCGGACCCAATGAGACGACCGACTCCAGTGACACCGTGTGTGAACGAACCCCGAAGCTGTCCCGGTAGATCCGGTAGCTGGATCGCAAGGTCGTGTCCCAGTTTTCGAGGTGGTGATTCCAACGCAGCGTGACGCTGACTCGGTTGCGAAAATCGGGTCGATAGTCTGGGCTTTTGTAAGGATCAGAGTAATAGCCCTTGCCTGCAGCGTAGGTGACAGCAAGTTGCACGAGATCGGCCCGGGACAGCGCTTGGGTGACCCCGGCAGTCAGTTCGACAGTGCGCCTGCGCTCATCAAGCGATGGGGCATCCGTGGAGCCTATACGGTCCGAGGTGACGCCAACTCCCATGTTCCAAGTGCGGTTGTTGTCCTCGGTGGACCAACGGGCTTGGCCTGAAATGGCGCGGGACCTATAGTCATTCTCGTTGGATGCAGCGACCCCGACCGACCAGGAACTCCGGTCTGCAATGCGCGTAATTTTGACGTCACCTGCACGACGCTCATCACTCATTCGCGAGGCTCCGGAAACTGCGGTGTGATAACGCGGGGATGCTCCGGACAGGCTGTCCAAGGTGGCCGTGCCTTCCACGTTCCATTCATTGTTAATCGGTGTGCTAACCCAAAAGGCCGGCGAATTCACCCGAATACGGTCCAACCCGGGCTGCCAATCTCGGTAATTCATCCACTTGATGCCCACTGCGCTCTGCCCTTGCACCAGCTCTGTCTGCGCAGCAGATATGCCGGGTATTGCCAAGGCAGCGGCAATCACCGACCCCCAGCCGTGGCGCTTGCCCGATGACGCGTCAGTTGCAGCCACAGCCGCCCCCGCCAACCGAGCCACCACCAGCTGAATTCTCTTTACTCGTGTAAATGTGCTGCAGGAAGCGCTGCTCAAGCGTATCGGAGTCCATTGCCATCGCCGGCTTTACCAGCAGGTCTTTTTCCCAGGGTTTCGGAAAGGTGCCGCTGCAACCTGTCAATAAACCGCCAAAGACCAATGCCAGGACAAAACACCAGTCGTGCTTCATGATTTCAGTACCAGCGCACCGCCTATGCGACGCTCCAGATCTTGCCGATCTTGCATCCTGAATCCCCGGTGGGTGAAGAGCATGGCCCGATTGGGGCCAACTATTATGGACGTCGGCATGGCCTGAATGTTGAAACGCTTAGCCACAACCGCCCCAGGATCCAGCGCCACAGCGAAGCGTGCAGGATTTTGCTGCAGAAAGCGCAGAACATCAGGTTGGTTGCGGTCGAGGTTGATAGCAGCCACACGCAAGCCCTGACTTGACCACTTGTCATGAATCTCATTCATCCATGGAAATGACTGCTTGCATGGAGCACACCACGACGCCCAAAAATCAATATAGGTGACGCGCCACGGGCTTGCCTCTGCCAACACTGGCTCACCGTCGCTCGCCTGCAGCGTGACCGGCGGCACGGCATCATCCATCGCACCCGCGCGCACAGGCAAGTTACAAACTGCGAGCCATGCTGCACCCGCACGCAGGCACACCCGGCGGTTGTGTTGAGTAGGAGCAAGCGACGAGGTCATGGGCCAATTGCGGTAGAAAAATGGTCTGCATATCGACGGCGTCAGATCAGTGTCGATGTGGCGTGGCTATAGAGCCTCTCCTGTCAACGCAATACGAACGGGTGCCGGGGTGCCATCATGCGCCAGCAAAACGGCTCCGTTGCGTGTGCCACGTCTAGTTGGCGTGAAGGCCAACGCAATCGTGCAGCTACTAAACCTCGGTACTGAACTCGTGCAGCTTGTGTCCGCCATTTTGAAGTCGCCTAGTACCTCGATGGACAGACGATCCATACCAACTTTGGTACTGGTTCTTACCATCACGACTTGAACGGCGCTGGTGGCCCCCAGCGGCATGGCGCCAAATTGAAGCTCTGATGGCGTATTGCCCAGAAATGCAGCAATATCCGCCAAGTCAGCGGCGCTGTACAGATTGGCGAAATAACCCATGCCGCCGGTGTTGGAAGACACCGCACGCTGGATTAGCGCCACAGCGTTGCGACCAGACCAGATGTTGCCGAAATTGTTGACTGCCGGGTTTTCGCTATGACAATCCGCACAGATCAACAAACCGGCGCGAGGGGTGTTGGCAAACAACATTGCCCCCCGAACCGGGTCCGCAACCACCACCTTTGGCGGGGCTGGCTCCGCGTCAACTGACGGCGGCGGATCTTCAAACGCGGGCGCCCCGCCACATGCGCCAAGTGACAGTGTCGTCGCCACAACGGACACCAACAGCATGCAGCGAAGGGAAGGTGCAATGTGCGGAATCATGCGCAAGGAGAGGAGGTTCAACCGAATAATGCCATATTTGCCACCGAAAAGCGTCCTCAAGAGTGGCGCTTTTCCTGATGTGGTGAGTCTGAATTCCCAAGCCGTTTTCCATTCGCCTACCGACACAGACAACTTGGAAGCCTGGGCTGCGTGCACCGGCTTACCCCGGCGGCAGTCGTCGCACGGCGGTGGGACGAGATCCTGATGCACGACAATGCGCCGTCCGATGCGATGGGTACATCTGTGCTCCTCTCCGCCAGTCCCTCTCCACCGGTCTTGCGAGGCCAAACCGGACCTGACCCGGTGCTGTTCACATAGCCCGCTTTCCGTTCGGGCTGAGCTTGTCGAAGCCGTCCGTCCCAGCCTGCAGCCCCTCAAGAAGGCCGCATAATCTTCATGACCACCGACTCAAACCTGCAACTGAGTTTGGGGCATCGCCATGGACAATCCCGCTGTGGAGATCCTTTTCTCCAGTCAACGTGGACTGCTGCCTGAACAAATGACAAATCGCGCAACGGGGCAAGGTGAGGAACAATGGAACAACTGTTAGTGCCCTATCAAGCGGCGACAAAACTGGAAGGTGCAAGCGTGCTGGTGCTGGCGCCACATCCTGACGACGAAGTGTTTGGATGCGGTGGCGCCATCATGCGTCATGTGGCTGACGGGCACGCCGTGCAAGTCGTCATTCTTTCGGATGGCGCATACAGCGCAGATACTGAACAACAGTCCAGCTATACCAACTTGCGCCGTTCCGAAACCATTCACGCTGCTGCTGTCCTGGGTTATGGGAAACCCGAGTTCTGGGCATTGCCAGATCGCGGGATCGAATATGGCGAGTTTCTCGTGCAGCGTATTGAGCAGGCCATCGAAGAGACCCAGGCGGACCGAATCTATGCGCCTTCCATTTACGAGATGCATCCCGATCACCGCGCGCTGGGTATGGCAGCGCTGGAAGCCGTCAGACGCAACACTGGCAATCTCAAACTGGCTATGTATGAAGTGGGCGTGCCCATGTTGCGACCCAACCTGCTCCTGGACATCAGTGACTTGCGCGACCGCAAGCAACAGGCCATGGCCTGCTTTCTCTCTCAGTTAAAAGAGCAAGCTTATGACCAACATATCTCTGCTCTGAACAAATTTCGTACCTACACGCTGGGATCCAAAGTGACCGCAGCCGAGGCCTATTTCGTTGCCGATGCACAAGAATTAAAACGCGACATTCTCAAGCTCTATGAGTCCGAGCACCAACGGCAGCAGGAAATAGGCCTTGCGCTAGCGCCAGCAGATGTTCCATTGGTGAGCGTTCTCATACGCAGCATGGACCGGGCCACACTTAAAGCCGCCTTGGACTCGGTGGCACTGCAGACCTATTCGCATATCGAAGTTGTGGTCGTCAATGCCAAAGGAGTCGAGCCCACTGATTTGGGCGCATGGTGCGGCCGCTTTCCTTTGCGATTGATAACCAATAGACAGGCGTCTGCGCGCAGTCGAGCAGCCAATACCGCCATGCAAGCGGCAAAAGGCAGGTACTTGATTTTTCTGGATGACGATGGCTGGTATGCGCCGCATCATATTGGCGCCTTGGTAGAACGTATTCGCAAAGAACCTGGGGTAAGCGCTGTTCATTCCAATGTACGTGTTGTCGGAGCTCCCGGCAATTTTGAGGGGTACGTATTCAGAGAGAAATTCGATCCTGTTCGAATGATGGCAGACAACTGCGTCCCCATTCATTCCGCATTGTTCGAGCGTCGTTTGTTTGAGGCAGGCTGCCTGTTCGACGAAAGATTGTCGGTCTATGAAGACTGGGATTTTTGGCTCCAGATTTCAAGACACACGACGTTTGCCCATATCGACGAGATAGGCGCCTACCGCAGCGCAGCAGGAACATCCGAGGTCGGACCGCATGGCACCGATGATGCAAGAAAGTTGGCCAGAGAGCTGGTCTTCGATAAGTGGAAACAGATCTGGAGCGGTCGGGAAATCAATGCACTACTCGCACAAAAAGATTTTCTGAATGCCACTAAAGTTCATGACCTGGAGCGGACACTGCAAATGCTCAAGGAGCAGAACAGTGAACAAATTGAAGTTCAGCAAAGTCAGCATCAGGCTTTAGCCCAGCAAAAGTGCTTGACCGAGTCTCTGAATCAAAAGCTGCTGCAGTCAGAGTTGCAAACGGCGGAACTAAAATGCAGCCGTGACGAGTTGCTGGCCTCGCGCTCCTGGCGCATGACAGCGCCTCTTCGCTGGACAGCAACTCGTGCAGCCCATGCAAGACACTTAATGGCTCTGGGTCGACGCTATGCAGCCATGAATGGCGGCGGCTTGAAAGGCATGGGGAAACTGGCTTCGGCAGGAATGGCAACACTTGTCAAACACGGCCCGTTCAAGCTGATTGGAAAAATCAGGGCGCTTGCAGCCACGACATCGCTTGCCCCTGAAATCCCTCATGCGCAACAAGGCACTGCCGGTATCGTCCAAACAGCAACTACTTCGCGCGATCCGCTTCCTACGAGTGTGACAAGCCCCAAGGGTCCACCTTGAAGCTGCACGCCACCCATGTATTGGAGGTCCTGCATCACAAACTATCCCTGTCAAGACAACGCAAGTGCAGATTCAATGGGTCTGACGCCGCCATTCAGACCCATTTGCAACAACACGGTCAGCACCACCATGTCCATGTCTTAGTCCGAAGCGTGGGAATCGAAGGAATGACTGTGGCCTGGGTTAGACTCCCGCACGGCGATCACGCCGCCAGTGTCGTCGGCATCGTGCTGGCGAACAGAAGTTAAAACACAGTATGGACCGGCAATTCCCGCATGTGCAGACGGGCCAATCAAATGTCTTGCACCGCGCGCCGGTGGTCTCTGTCCTCATACGGACCATAGGGCGTGCCTCACTGGCAAACTCTATTCAATCGATTTTGACCCAGGTATTCAAGAGCTGGGAACTGATTGTCGTCAATGCAAGTGGCAAGCCGCTTCCACCGCTGCCCAGCGAGCTGGAACAGGCTGTAACGCGCACTATCGAATCCGCGAGCCCGCTGGATAGGAGTACAGCAGCCAATCTCTTGCTGGATGCGTCGACGGGGCAATATGCAGTTTTCTTGGACGACGATGACTGGTTGTTGGAAGGCCATTTGGCCAAGTTGGTAGCTTGCCTTGAATCCAATGCCGCACTGGTTGCGGCTTACAGCGACACGCAGTGTGTCTTGCAACCGGGCACCCCGAGTCAGGTCGCATCGCTGTTGTTCGAGCACGAGTTTGACCCGGTGGCCCTGCAGCTGCAAAACTATTTGCCTATTCATGCTGTCATGTTCCGCTTGGAACGGGTCAGAACAGCGCCGATTTGTCGGTTCGAACCGGCATTTGAATTGTTCGAAGACTGGGATTTTTGGCTTCAAATGGCTGCCAAGGGCTCCTTCCAGCGGGTGCCAGGTGTGTCTGCCATTTATGCCCTGAATCCGAAAACGGGCTCGGGACACGCGGAAGCGGATGGCGTTCGACGTGCGGCGATGCTGTCGTTGCTGGGCGAACGTCAGTTGCGGCGTTGGCAGCCCAGCGACATCGTCAAACTGATCGAGCACGAAGCGAAACTTGCCAACACCATCGAGCATGAAAAGCAGGTTTCAAAGTCCGCGCAAACGCACGCGGGGGAGCTGGGCATCCAACTCGCCGAATCGGTACAACAGGCCGCGCAATTGGCGCTGCACGCATCGCGCCAGGCAGACCGGCTGGGCGAGCAGCAACACACCATTGGCGAGCAGCAACACACCATCGGTAAGCAGGACCACAGAATTGATGAACAGGCGCAGCAGTTGGCGGGGCTGGCCAAAACTTTCGCGCAACTTCAAAATTACTCGCGCGTGCAGCAATCGGAGATCGACAAACTGGGACATATTCGGGTCGAGCACCTGAAGCAGATCGATGAAATCTACCAGTCATCTTCATGGCGGCTGACCAAACCGCTGCGCACCTCACGGCAGCTCATGGCGCGGGTCAAAAGTCGAGCCAAGCGTTGGTTTGGCCGAAGCGTGATCCGGGCCGTCGTTGGCGAACTCATGAAAAATGGATTGGGTGGTTTTATGCGGCGCTTGCCGTATTACATCAAGCACCGCCGCAACTATCTCGCGAAGTTGCGCAGTCCCCCCAAAAACAGTCTTGAAAATGGCTTTGATTCCAAACCGCCAGTGTTGCGCGACATGCGCCTGCATCCCGATTTGACTGGGGGCGGGACCACGATAGACGCCAAGGTATCGGTCATTATTCCGACACTGAATGCCGGTCGTGAGTTTGGCTGGCTGCTGCGCAAACTCAAGGCCCAACAGGGTGTGCTTGGCATTGAAATTGTGGTGGTTGATTCAGGCTCCACCGATGGAACGGTCGATAGGGCTCAAGATGCGGGTGCGCGCGTCATTGCCATTCGCCCCGAGGAATTTACCCATAGCTATTCACGCAACTTGGGTGCGGACCAAGCCTCTGGCGACTACCTGCTGTTCATGGTGCAGGATGCTTATCCCATCGGCGACTACTGGCTTTACGGCATGCTGCGTTACCTGCTTGACCACGCGGACGAAGAGCTGGTTGCCGCTTCCTGCGCTGAATACAGCCGCAGTGACAGCGACATGATGTATGACTCGATGATCAATACCCATTACAAATTCTTAGGCTGTCTCGAATTCGACCGTATTGGGGAGCATTGCGGGGATGATCACATGGCCCTGCGTTCGCGCGGGCAGCTCAGTGATGTGTCTTGTCTCATTTCCCGTGCATGTTTTCAGCAGTTCCGTTACCGTGGCAACTACGCGGAAGACCTCGACCTGGGCATTCGCTTGATCAAGAGCGGCAAGCGCGTCGCCATGTTGGCGCACGTCAAGGTCATTCATTCACACAACCGCCCAGCGTATTACTACCTGAAGCGATCATTTGTCGATGTAGTTTTCTTGGTGGGTCTATTTGACGACTTCACCTACCCGCATTGCGAATCTTTGCATGGGCTGCTCGTCGGCATCGAATCCACCGCCGTCTGTGTTTCGAAATGGCTGCAGCAGATCGAGACAAATTCGTCCCAGTGCACCCTTTCCGTCCAAGTCGACCTCTGGATTTCGCAGGCCCGCCAGGACGCGTCCGAAACGCCCCAAAGGTTTGAAGCGTCCCTGGGCGACCAGCGACTCGACCTTTTTCTTGGTGGGCTGACTTCTCGCTTCTCGGATGTGACAGGATCCAAGATGAGTGCGTCGTCGCGTAGCGAAGCGCTCCGTTTCACCGATACCTTCTTAGCCCGTCTGGAGCATTTCAATCAATTCGCCGCAGAAGTCTATGGCCCGCTGGACGCTGTCTTGCGTCATGAGCTTGGCGATGTGGTGCGCAAAACGTTCGCCGCTGCGGCTGGTTCTGCGCTGGCGTTTTATTGCCTTGACCATCAACCACCTGACGATGCTGCACATGCAGTCGCGATGCGAATTCACCAAGAATTGGCGGCAGGTGTCTGATGCGAATTCTTTTCATACTGCACCAGTTCTTTCCCGAGTTTCACGGTGGGACCGAGCGCGTCACAGTCAACTTGGCCCGCATGGCGCAGCGCGCCGGCCACTACGTGCATGTGCTGGCGTGCACCGTCGAACCTGCCAAATGCGGTGGTACACCAACCGATGGCGGTGGATCATTGACGGGTGCGTTCGGGGCCAGCTACCAAGGTCTGCCCGTCACCCTGTTGCCAAGGGCTGAGCTGCCGGCCACGGCCGATATCAGTTTGGATACGTACGAAAGCATGGTAGAGCGTCTGACGGTCTGGATGAGGCAGCAGCGCTTCGACGTCGCGCACGTGATGCACACCATGCGCATGGGCAGTGCGGTGCTGGCCGCTCAACGATGTGGCTTGCCGTATATCTTGACGCTAACCGATTTTTTTCTGCCCTGCGCGAGAATCAATTTGATCAATGGTGAGAACAATCCGTGCGTGGGCCCCGACGCTGGGCGACGTTGCGGGCAGGACTGTGCTACTGCGGCTTGGACCACGGTGGGGTATGTCAATCGCTTTGCACAGGCCCAGGCGATCATACAGGCCGCCGGGGCGCGGGTGGCGCCATCGGAATACGTCGCCCAGCGGTACCGTGATGCATTTGAAGATGCACATATACAGGTCATCTCGCACGGCATTGATTTGTTGGCCATGGGCGCTGCCCTTGATCGACTCCCCCCCGCGCCATCGGCCACGGCGCATTTGAATCTTTTATTCATCGGCTCCATCGTTCCCCAAAAGGGTTTGGATGTTTTGCTGCGCGCACTGGCGCTTGTCCCGCATGCCAACGTCAAGCTCAAAGTGGTTGGGGGGTTTTTTGGCAATCCCGCCTATCACCATCAAATCAAGCAATTGGCCCGTATGGACTCCCGCGTTGAATTGACTGGTGCGCTGGACGCGGCCCAAGTGTTCCAGGCCTTAGGGCAGGCGGACCTGCTTTGCCTTCCTTCCATCGTGCCGGAGAGTTTTTCCCTGGTGTTTCACGAAGCTGCGGCGGTCGGTGTTCCAGCACTGGTGACTCATCTTGGTGCACCGGCGCAGCATGTGTATGCCCATGTCTGTGGTCGCGTGCTTGACGCGGGCAATACACGGGCCTGGGCCGACGCCATTGACGAATTGGTCAAAACACCAGAAACCTTGCGGTCCTGGAAGAAGAAGCTTTTCTTGCCTGCGCGAATGGAAGAGGAGGCCTTCCTTTATGACACCCTCTACAAGCGCCTGCGGCTCCAGGGTGTCTCTTGAAATTGGACCGATCGCTCGCGGTGATCGTCGTAAACTGGAACGGCGACTCGCACTTGCGTGCGTGTCTGCAGGCCCTGAGGTTGCAGACCTACGTCGCATTCCGTGCCATTGTGGTGGACAACGCCAGCACTGACGGGTCGGAACGTATCGTCATCGAGATGCATGACCCACGGTTCTCGCTGATGCAGTTGCCTACCAACGTAGGCTTCGCCGGAGCCAATAACGCTGGTGTTGCCCAATGTGCTGACTGCGACTGGATTGCATTGCTCAACCCCGATGCGTTTCCAGAGCCGACATGGTTGGCAGAGTTGCTGGCCGCAACGCAAACCTACCCAGGTGCGGCAGGCTTCGGTTCACATTTGATTGACGCCAAGTTGCCTTCGCTCAGTGACGGTACGGGTGATTCCTACCATGTTAGCGGCCGCCCGTTCCGGCGAGACCACGGCACCACCGTTGAAGCATCACATCGACGCCCAGGACCCATATTCGCCCCGTGCGCAGCAGCGGCGCTTTACAGCCGCCAAGCGTGGCAAAAAGTAGGTGGTTTCGATGAGGATTTCTTTTGCTACTTGGAAGACGTTGACCTGGCGTTTCGGTTGCGTCTGCTGGGGCTCGATTTCAGGTACGTTCCCACAGCCATTTGCCACCACGTCGGCTCCGCCATCACCGGGCGGCGCAGCAACTTTTCCTGCTACTACGGACAACGCAACCTGGTCTGGACCTACGTCAAGAACATGCCTGGGCTGCTGTTTTGGTGTTTTTTGCCATTGCACCTGCTCTTGAATGTCGTGGCGGTGCTGCTGTTCGCAGCGCGTGGACAGTTGGGAACGGTGCTGCGTGCCAAATATGACGCACTGCGTGCCATGCCGCAAACTTGGCGAAAACGACAGCTTGTTCACGCCCGACGAACCGCATCGTTGGCGCAAATCTGGGCGGCATTGGACAAGAGAGTCTGGCCC